>Ga0208269_100257_pt1 | contig 32823 bp, 33 predicted proteins | sample LakWasMe88_LOW11_2_FD_183912 | JGI IMG/M metagenome (GOLD analysis project Ga0208269, IMG submission 183912) | Freshwater sediment methanotrophic microbial communities from Lake Washington under simulated oxygen tension - Sediment Metagenome... | ecosystem: Environmental > Aquatic > Freshwater >...
TGGTAGCCAAACGATTTAGAACTTAGGAGAAAGTAATGAGCGCAATTGTAGATATTATCGCCCGCGAAATTTTAGATTCACGCGGTAACCCAACTGTTGAAGCAGATGTATTACTTGAAAGTGGCGTAATCGGCCGTGCGGCTGTACCTTCAGGTGCATCTACTGGTGCTAAAGAAGCGGTTGAGCTACGTGATGGCGATAAAAACCGTTACTTAGGTAAAGGTGTGTTACAAGCGGTTGAAAATGTAAACACTGAAATCACAGAAGCGATTATCGGTTTAGACGCTGAAGAGCAAAGCTTCATCGACAAAACTTTGATTGAATTAGATGGTACTGAAAACAAAGACCGTTTAGGTGCAAATGCAATCTTAGCTGTATCAATGGCTTGTGCCCGTGCAGCTGCTGAAGAATCAGGTTTGCCACTTTACCGTTACCTTGGCGGTTCAGGCGCTATGCAATTACCAACCCCAATGATGAACATCATCAACGGTGGTGCACACGCTGACAACAGTGTGGATATGCAAGAGTTCATGATTATTCCAGCAGGTGTGCCTTCATTCCGTGAAGCGATTCGCTGTGGTGCTGAAGTATTCCATGCCTTGAAAAAGACTTTACATAAAAAAGGCCTTGCTACTACAGTTGGTGACGAAGGTGGTTTTGCACCTAACTTGCCATCTAACGAATCTGCGATTCAGTACATTTTGGAAGCGATTTCAGACGCAGGCTACGAGCCGGGCCGTGATGTTTTCCTAGGTTTAGATTGTGCAAGTACTGAGTTCTACAAAGATGGTCGTTACCATTTAGAATCAGAAGGTTTGGCACTGACTTCAGGCCAATTCACTGACTACTTAGCTACATGGTGTGATAAATACCCAATCATCAGTATTGAAGATGGCATGGGCGAGTTTGACTGGGAAGGTTGGGATATCCTGACTAAACGCCTAGGTAAAACAACGCAGTTGGTAGGCGATGATTTATTTGTGACCAACACAAAAATCCTGCGTGAAGGCATCCAACGCGGTGTTGCTAACTCTGTATTGATCAAAGTAAACCAAATCGGTACTTTGACTGAAACATTCCAAACCATTGAAATGGCTAAACGCGCTGGTTACACAGCAGTGGTTTCACACCGTTCAGGCGAAACAGAAGACAGCACGATTGCTGATATTGCAGTAGCAACCAATGCATTGCAAATCAAAACCGGTTCATTGTGCCGTTCAGAGCGTATCGCTAAATACAATCAACTGTTACGTATTGAAGAAGAGTTGGGCGACGCAACTAGCTATGCTGGTAAGTCAGCTTTTTACCAATTATTTAAATAACGCTAAAGCGTGTTTGAATAGTTAAAATTGAAAGCCCTCACACTAATTTTTGTGATTTTGATTGCCTTGCTACAGTATCCACTGTGGCTAGGCAAAGGTAGCTGGTTACGTGTGTGGGACTTGAATCGTCAGGTTGCACTGCAACAAGAAAAAAACACCACTTTAAAAGCACGTAATGGCACGCTAGAGGCTGAAGTGCGAGATCTTAAGAGCGGTAAAGCTGCAATTGAAGAGCGCGCACGTAGCGAGCTTGGTATGATTAAGCAGGATGAAGTTTTTTATCAGGTGATAGACCAGGCGTTACCGCAAGCGTTGCCACCACCTCCAGTTAACCCATCTGCAACTACTAAACCTTAAGTCTGTCTTTTAAGGCTTATTCTAATTAGGTCTATTCTAAGTTTAAGGTCAGGCGCCAAGTGATTAGATTTAAAAGCGCTTAAATTTAACACTTGATTCATAAACTTAGCCTTAACTCCCTACATATAACAAAGCACTGAATCAGCGAAGCTATCTGTCGCTGATGCCAGTGTTATACGCAACTGCTAAAGTGCGTAAGGAAGTGTTTGCAACGCCAATGCATGCCCATTGACCGATAGTTGCTTATTCTCTGTATTTTCTAAGTCAACTTCAGCGCATCTAATTTCAGCCAGCAAGTCATAACCACCAAGAGGCGATGGCGCACTGCGCACTACTTTACCAACGGCTTCATTTGCTGCATTCAAAATATTTTCACCCGGTTGTGCAGCCTGATTTGAATGCGTCAGGTAGGTGCGGCGCTTAATGCTGCCAAGGTAATGCGTACGTGCAACAATTTCCTGGCCGGTGTAGCAACCTTTTTTAAAATTGATTCCGCCTAGTAAATCCAGGTTTAACATTTGAGGTACAAACTCTTCCTGAGTCTCAGGTTTCACATCAGGAATGCCAGCTTGAATCTCCAGCCATTCCCAATGTGTGGCATCCGCTACTGTGGCCTGTGATGATAGGGCGCTCCAAATCGCTTGCGCTTGATCTATATTTGCCAGAATCTCAAAACGTGCATGGGTGCTGCTAGGTAGTTTCAGTAATGAGCCATTTTCTAGTGACACTAATTCGTAGTCATGTTGAGGGAGTTTTGCAAATTGAGTACTGAGGAGTGCCTGTGCATTTGGGCCACTTAGGCCAATTTTGATGATGCCATGGCTTGCGTCCTGTACTTCTACCTTGCTACGCATCACATACATTTTTAGTCGTTTTGCTGTGGCTGCAATTAATTCCAGCGGCATCTGCAGATGGATGCGCTCATGTTGTGAAAACGCCAGAAACAGCGCCAGCATACGGCCCTTAGGTGTGCAATAGGCTGTGTAGTGTGCAGCGTCTTTTAACAACTTAACGTCGTTGGTGACCTGGCCTTGTAAAAAGTTAAACGCATCCGCACCGCTAAGCTGCAGCAGACCTAAATGCGACAAGTCGCACATCACGGTTGCGTTATCTAACAATGGTTGAGTGCTCCCAGCGTCCTGTGTGGGTGTTGAGGTTTGAATAAATTCCTGCCATTGTTGATTGCTCATGTTAACCTTTTGTATTATTGCTTAGTATCAATTAAATCTTGTAAAACAGATCGCTGATTATAACGTGAAGCCGATAACCCTGAATTTCAAGCCCTCATTTATTTTATCTGCACTATTATTGTGGATGAGTGTCATGAGTAGCTGGCTAGTGTGCCTAGTGCCGCTCTCATTTACTATGCAGTGTTTGTTATTATCATTGATTTGGCTAGGCGCTATTTATGTGATGGCTGGCGATGGCCTGCATTTATTGCCGTGGTCACCGGTCTCTCTGCATGTGAACGCGAAAAACCAGCTTAATGTCATTAGAAAAGACGGGCAGAGCTTAAGTGATTTGTCCTTAAGCGCTGACAGTATCATCACTCCCTGGCTAACCATCGTACAGTTCAAATCTAACGATGCCACATACCTACAGCGCCTGCTTAGCCGCCCGGTATTAATATTGCCAGACAGCACTGATGCCGAGGACTTCAGGCGGCTTAGAGTATGGCTGCTTTGGGGACAGCGTGGGGAAGTGCGCTAACAGTTTTAACGCAGTATTCCCAGCCTGATTATGGAGCTGGCTTATCCTGGCGTCGACGGCTAACTAAATTCTGCCAATGTGCTTTTAATTCATGCAGCGGGTGTTTAGGTAGATAAGCGAAGATAAACAACACCCCAGCCAAGCTTGCTAGAACCCAGCGAAGTTCAAAATTGGCGTTGTCTCGGCGAGCCGGTTTTTGCTTTTTCATCGCGTTCAGGATAGATGAAACACTGTCCGCACGCACATACATGCCATTAATTTCTTTGGCTAGTTCTTTGAGATATGTTTCGTCTAGTTTAGATAAGTAGCGGTCGCCTTCGCCATTCGCCACACTATCATTTCTGGTACCTAAGTTTGACTCTGAAATCTGGGCAATGCCAGGCTGCATGGCAAAGCTCTCGTTTGCCCAGTAGCCGATGAGCTGGTTAAACTCATCAAACTTAGGGATAGGGGTGCCCTTGTCTGAGCCTACACCAACCAATAGCCAGTCATCGCCACCTTGAAAAGAGGTGAGATCCTGTCTGTTAAAAATATGTAGCTTAGGCGCCTCTTCACCATCTGTAAAAAACACGACTTGGGCTGGCGCAGGGAATGAGCGTATGGTTTTAGCCAATACCGGCATGCTGGCTCTGATTCTGCTATTGCCTGACCAGCCGTTACGCCAGTCAAAATGGTCGATGGTGTCATTGATGGCGTCAAAATTCTCGCAAACCTCGATTGGGGTATAGAGTGCAGCAACGCTGACGCCTGCAAATAAACCAATGCTGATATTAGTGCCGCATGGCAGCTCACTAACGAGTTTGTGCAAAGTGTCTTGCGTATAGACTAAGCGTGAAACTGGTTTGCCATTAAGTGTTTTATCCACCACATTCATGCTTTGTGAAATATCTACGGCAAATAGATAGCTGTAGATGTTACGCTTGATTGGAACCTTCGGATTAAACAACGCGATGACCAACAGTAAAAAAGCGGCGAGCAGCAGGCTGACATCTTTGCGGTGGCGTAAATAATTATAAATTGGATGCATAGTGAATCAATCAGTCTCTAAGTAATTGAGTCTTAAAGTTATTTAGCCTTAAGGTAAGCCTACTGGGATATTGCCCATAATCAATCCTGGAGAATCGCCTTCACCAGCGCCCGGTGTTGGGTTTTCCGGTAGCATAGTCAGCAGACGGTCTAGGTTATGTCTTGCTCTCCAATTGCTGTTATCTTGCCTTAATGAAAGCTGGTAAGCTTTTTTAGCTTGATTAAGCAGGTATTCGGCTTCGTCATGTACCGTCATGTTGGTACCTGCAATGGCAAGCCCGCGTCTGAAGAAGATATTGCCTAAGTTATATTGAATCGCTGCTTTTTGTTCTACAGTGGCGCCATTGAGCGCTTTATTAAAGAGCAGGGTTGCTTCTTTGTAGCGTTCATTTTTTGCCAGCCAGTAAGCTGTCGAGAACTTAGCTTCAAAGCTTTGCAAATCAGTCTTGGGCTGTTTGCCAGTGCTGATTGCGGTGTTAAATGCTTCAATCTGCTGAATACGGTTAAAGTAGTAGATGCTGGCAACGCTTGCTAGCAGTGCAGTGATGATGAATAGCCATGACAGCACTTTTACATTAAAAAAGTGGGTCAATCTTTTAAATGAAATCAAGTTGGCTACGGTTGTTTTAATGGTTAATGCCATGTCGTTACCTCTATTCTTTTAACGCCTAGTAATAGTGCAATCATGATTGTGGCAATCATAAAGCAAATATTTGTGTACTCTTTGCCCGGTACTTTTTCCACGTATTTAATGGGCTTTTTCTCACGATTGTTAATGTCATTCATCGCTAATTGCAGTGATTTAGGGTCTTCTGCCTCATATGCTTTGAATGGTGTTTTAAAGGTCTGAAAGTATTCATGTAGCTCAATTTGCGCTGGCAATGGTTGGTCTTCCACCGGCACGAAGTTGGGGTCAAAGATACTGAGCCCACCAGGCTGACGTAGCACTATCCAATATAAGCTAATGTTTAAGCGTTGAAACCAGTCACGGATTTTTTGTTGTGTGTTGGCATCCACACGACCAGCACCGTCAGATAACAAGATAACTGCACGTGAACCTGAGTCGGTGACTTTATCGAACAAGCCGGCGCTACTGGTTAAGCCGCTGCCAATATTGGTTTGAAACAGCGCGTTACCTGCTGTTGCCTGCACTGCTGCAATCACGGCTTTTTTATTTTCACTGAGTGGCAGTACATACATGGCAGAGTTACTAAAGGTAATCATGCCAAACATATCCTGCTGGCGTGATTTCACAAACTCAGTAATCAGCCTGGCTGCCGCGACTGACTTAGTTTCGCCTACCGTGGTGTTGCCATTATGGTCTGTGGTGCCTGAGAATGGGTCATCCATACTGGCACTGCGATCTAATACCAGCGCGATTTGAGCACCAACACCAATACGCTCCACTTTTTGCTCGGTGGTATGCGGCGCGGCTAAGCCTAATATGATAAAAATCAGGGTTAATACGGCTAATATTTTTAGAATCAGGCTAATCAGGTTAGATAGCGGGTCCTTGGGTAGCATGTCTACCCAAGAATAGTGTTTGGCATGTGCGCGCTGTAATAGCAGGGGTAGCAATGCCAATGGCAGCAGCCATAGTACCCATGGGTGAGAGAAAGCCATGGTTAGACTCCAGCCTTATGGGTTACCGGAATCAAGCCACGCTCGCAGTCACGGCATTGCTTGGTAAATTTCAATAACCATAGTATTGGGTTGCTGCCTGCGCTGTGTACAGCGCTAGGCTCAAAGTACACTTGGCGTGATAAGCCGAAAAACTGTGATATTTCAGCTTTAATATGCAGAAAGTTAGGGTTACTTGCCAGAAACTCATCTACATTGCCGTTAAAAACACTGATCTGCGCGGTTTGATTAAAGGCATGATGCACCGCGGCAACGGCCTGTTTCAATCCCTCATCGTTGTGCGGCAGTTTTTTAATCGCACGGTAAGTTTTGGCAAAGTTGCCTCCCATGCGCGGTAGCCATGCATGCTTACCAAAAATGTAGAGTAGTGCGAGCAGGCTCAATGCCAGTACACCAATCGATAGCTTTAGCCAGGTTTTTTCTTGATCATTCTTTAATAGCAAAGGCTCAAGAAACGTACTCATATTGTTTTCTACTTTAACCTGACCGAAAATCGCGATAGGTGAAACCGCAATATCCAAGCTAGGCACGCGATATTTGACCAATTGCTTGTTGTTTTTAGTGTTAACTAAATGCAAGTACTCTGGGCCTAATGCGGCGTTTTTAGCCACAACGCTGTTAGTAAACACCTGATAGACCAGTTTCATTTGATGCGTTGTAGAGTCTTTGTGCTCAACTTTGCTGTGCTGTATCTCTTTTAGTTCAATACCAATCACTTTACCTCTGTAGCGTTTCTCGTAGCCGACTATCGGCAGCGAAGTTTCAATCAGTTTGTACGGGGCTTTAATCGTGAGTGTCACTTCTCTTTCAATCACATCGCCTACGGTGTATCCCACACGCTTAAATGGGTCCACGGTGCTGATGCTCACTACGCCTTCATCAACATCTGGCAGTGATTGACTATCAATTGCCAGCGCCTGCTGTGAGGCGATGCTTAGGATAGCGGCGAGTAGTAGGTCTCTAAAGTATTTTGTCATGATTATTTTTTAATCTAGTTTAAGCGGCTACAAATTGGTGAAAGTATTCTGTCAGCGAGTCTGCATCAAACTCACCTTCTACATAAAAAGGCGGCATGTCGAAGCGCATAAAAAGCTCATATATTTCATTGCGCCTGCTTTCAAAGGACTGCACGATTTTTTCGCGTAATTCTTTGCGCAAAAATAAGGTACGTTTTTCTCCGGTTTCTGCATCATCAACATTGACTAAGCCAAACTCTGGCAGGTTTCTATATTCAGCTGAGTCCCACAACACCATAGGCACAATATGGTGGCGTAACAGGTTAGATAGTGCACCCTCCAGCAAACTATTGGGCATGTGGAAGTCTGAAATCAAAAACACTAAAGAACGTTCGCGTGGCAAGTAGCGGTAAACCTCGGTAATGCCATTGCAATTTACCTGTGCGGGGTGGAAGTCTTTTAAAGACTCCGCCATGGAGATTGCATGGTGCGACTTAAAAGAGGTTGTGCTAATCCAGTCTTCACGTACTTTTTCATCAAAGCCGATAAAGCCAAATGGGTCATGATGTTCACTGGCCGATTGCGCAATCGACTCTGCTATCTCCGCTGCTAACTTGATTTTTCTTTTCTTGGCACCAAAGTTCATACTGCCGGATAAATCGCAGATCACATAAACTGGGGTAGCACTTTTCTGGTTAAACAGGCGAACGTACACTTGCTCCAGCGGGTCGCGTATGGTTTGGCGAATATCAATACGGCGTGGATCAGGGTAAGACAGCAGGGTGGTGTGCCCACGAAACTCCATGCCCATGCCGCGTTGCGTACTAGCGTGCCGCCCCGGATGGCGCCCACGCGATCTCCAGCTAATGTGATAGTCAAAAGATTTAATATTTTCAATCATAAAAATCCAATGGATGCGTTTACTTTCAACATCATTATTGAGTTGATAACTCAGTCTTAAAATCTAGCAGGTTAGTTGTAGCGATGTTGTCACCTGCTAGAGGTACTGTAGTTATGGCGCAGCAACTGCGTTCACAATGCCTGAGAGCATTTCACGTGCAATCTCAGTGCGGCGCATTTCATACACAGGGCTAAATACCAAGCGGTGCGCAATGGTAGAGTGGAACACTGCATGAATGTCATCCGGCAATACTGCATTACGGTTGTTCAGCCACGCATTCACACGTGCCGCACGTAGCATCATGCTCATGCCGCGCGGGCTGGCGCCTGAAAGCACTAGGCGGTTCATGTCTACGCCAGAAACCTTTACACCGTAATCCAGCGGGGCTTTGGTAGCTTTCCACAGGTTTAGGGCATATCTTTTAAGGGTGTCGCTGGCTTCAATGCTATTTTGAATCACGCTTGAAAATGTATTGAGCTCATCAAACTGCAGTACATCAGGTTTTACTGTCTCAACTAGTGCATCCACGTTATGGAATTTAGTGTCAAACACCAAGGCTTCCATGATGGCATCATCATTTGGTACCACGATTGGGATTTCCATCATAAAGCGGTCACGTGCCGCTGATGGAATTTCAAAAGTTTCTTCTTTTTCCACTTGGTTGCGGTCGGCAAACACAATCATGTGCGGAAAGTAATGTTCGGTATTAAATGCAGATAAGCTGCGTTCCGCCATTACGCGCAATAGCAAAGAGTGAACCTGTGGACGCGCACGGTTGATTTCATTAAAGAAGAATACAGAGAGGTTCTCGCCAGACATAAGTAATGGGCCTGGGCTCACATGTGGTTTGCCGTCTTCACCTAGGTAGGTATGGTAAACCAAGTCGTTAGGCATTAAGTCTATGGTGCCTTCAATACGCTGGTAGCCACCACCAATGCCGCGGGTAAAAGCGCGTAACAGCGTGGTTTTACCTACACCCACATCACCTTCAAGTAATACGTGACCACGGGCAAAAATTGAAGTGGTAATCAGTCTAATTGGCGTTTGTTGGCCAACTACCACTTTATTGACTTCAGACTCTAAGGCAAGCGCATGGTTGCGCCAATCAGCTAGTTGAACATCACTCATTGAGAATTCCTGTATTTTTTAAATGGTTGTGAGAACTTAAACACATGGTAAACGTTTTTTTTGCAGGGGTAAACAGATCTGTATACCCCTTTATTAAAATATATCTTAAATATGAAATGAAAACGTTAAAAAGTGAATAAAAGTAGCAATAAAAAGTGAATATCGCTTTCGTAAAAATGGTTTTCCAGCGAAAATAGCGAAAGTTAAATCAAGTGGCTAGTTGAATGGCTCCTTGGTCGGGTGCAAATAGTCGTTTAAAAACTCATTTACAAAGACAAAATTATGCAAAGACAGAATAGTTTCACAAAAGAAGAATTACTCAAATGTGGTCGCGGTGAAATGTTTGGTGAGGGTAATGCGCAATTGCCTTTGCCACCAATGTTGATGTTTGATCGCATTGTTTCTATTACTGAAGAGGGTGGTAAGTATGGCAATGGTCAAATCATTGCTGAGCTGGATATCACGCCTAATTTATGGTTTTTTGATTGCCACTTTACCGGTGACCCAGTGATGCCAGGCTGTTTAGGTTTGGATGCAATGTGGCAACTTGTGGGCTTTTATTTAGGTTGGATGGGCGGCCCTGGCCGTGGCCGTGCATTAGGCGCAGGTGAAGTTAAGTTCACAGGTCAAGTATTGCCAACAGCTAAAAAAGCAACTTACACCATTGATTTAAAACGCGTCATTATGCGTAAGCTAGTGATGGGTATTGCTGATGCAACCATGCAGATTGATGGCCGCGAAATTTATGTGGCAACAGATTTACGCGTAGGTTTGTTTACGCGTACAGATAACTTTTAACCTTTTAGTTACAATCAGTTAAAATATATTCACTTAAAATTAAGGTAGCACAGGTAAAGTGCCTGCGTTGCCTTAAGTAACTAAATTTCTTATTGATAGGAGTACACGATAATGCGTCGTGTCGTTATTACTGGAATGGGAATTGTTTCCAGTCTAGGGAACAATAAAGCTGAGGTTTTAGACAGTCTGCGTCATGGCAGATCTGGCATTACCCATCAACCTGAATACGCTGAGCGTGGTTTACGCTCGCATGTGGCAGGCTCAATTAAAAATCTTGATATTGAATCATTGATTGACCGTAAGCTATTACGCTTTATGGCAAAAGGTCATGCTTATGCATGGTTGGCAATGCAAGAGGCGATTGCCGATGCTAGCCTACCTGAAGAGTTGGTTTCTAATGTGCGCACAGGCTTGATAGTCGGTGCCGGCGGTACCTCTACCGAAAGCATGCTGGAAAGCACAACGACCTTAGCTGAAAAAGGCATTCGCCGTGTTGGCCCTTATATGGTGACTAAAACCATGTCTAGCGGTGTGGCTGCGTGTTTAGCTACTGGTGCAAAAATCAAAGGTGTGAATTACGGTATCAGCTCTGCATGTTCAACTAGCGCACACTGTATTGGCGCTGGTGTTGAGCAAATCCAATTAGGCAAGCAGGATGTCGTGTTTGCTGGTGGTGCTGAAGAAGAGCACTGGACTATGTCATTCTTGTTCGATGCGATGGGCGCATTAAGCAGCAAATATAACGATACACCTGACAAAGCTTCACGTACCTATGATGCTAACCGTGACGGTTTTGTGATTTCTGGCGGTGGCGGTATTGTGGTGCTGGAAGAATATGAGCACGCTAAAGCGCGCGGCGCAAAAATCTACGCAGAAGTTGTAGGTTATGGCGCAACTTCAGACGGTTACGATATGGTAGCGCCTAGCGGTGAGGGTGCTGTACGTTGTATGCGTCTGGCGCTAGAGGGTGTAGATGCAACCGTTGATTACATCAACACGCACGGTACCAGCACGCCAGTAGGCGACGTGAAAGAGCTTGAGGCGATTCGCGAAGTATTTGGTGAAAATGGCTTGAAACAGAACCCTGCCATTGCTTCAACTAAATCGTTATCTGGTCATGCCTTGGGCGCAGCCGGTGTGAATGAAGCGATTTATACATTGCTGATGATGGAAAATAACTTTATTGCAGCTTCAGCCAATATTGAAACATTGGACCCAGCCGCAGAAGGTTTGAATATCATACGTACGGCGATAGAAAACGTAAAAATTGAAACAGCTGTTTCTAATAGTTTTGGTTTTGGCGGAACTAACGCAACGTTGACGCTATCAACAAAAAATCTGTAATGCGTTTTTAGTAGTTATTTGGATGGGGAAGTATGGGTATCAAAGCTAAATTCTTAGGTCTCATATTTCCTATCCTCTTCTTGTTCGGCTGTGCAGGCTTCTCCAATCACACCGTTTATATCTCCGAGCAACAAATCCAATCCAAGCTGAATGAAAAGCTGGTGATTCCTATCTCCTTGCTTAAAGTGTTTGATCTTAGTTTAAGCAATGCCAATGTGAAGTTTGATAATGCAACAGGTCGCATGCATACCAAATTTGACACGCAGCTGTTAAACCAGCTCAATGGCAAAAAGATGGCAGGCAAGCTAGCGATATCCGGTAACCTGCAATTAGATTCCACCACAAACTCCGTGATTCTAAATGACGTTGCCGTGGATGACTTTGTGATTGACGGTGTAGACCCCAAGTATGGCGATGCCATGGGTGGCATAGCGAAAATGGTTGGCAGTCAGCTCTTGAATGGTCTTAATCTTTATACGGTTAAACCTGATTCGCTCAAAGTGGGTGCCACGCAATATTACCCAAAAGAGATGAAGGTGACGAATCGTGGCCTAGAGGTTACCTTAAGCCCGCAGCCGTAAGCAGCCTGATAGTGGCATATTCATGCCACTGCAATTTCAGCGCTATAATTTCCAGCGCTACTTTCTGCATATAAGCCAATACATGCTTGAGTGGATGCAACCCTTGATTGCACCCAACCCATGTTCTACATGAGCTTACTCCGCAGTTGGGCTTCTGTATCTTGATAGCCAATGCGCATAGGGTGGCGGCAGCACCCAAGCTGGTTGCTCCATCCCTAGCTCTTTAGCTGCTTGATATGACCAGTTTGGGTTTTCCAAGTGCGCACGTCCTATCATCACTAAGTCCAGTTCTTCATTGCGCACGGCTTGGTCGGCAAGCTTAGGTGCGCCAAAGCCCCATGCAGATGAAACTGGTAATTGCGTTTCATTGCGCACACGCTGAGCCACCGGTGCCAAAAATGCAGGCCCCCAAGGGATATTGGTTTCTGGAATGGTAAACCCTACACTGACGCTCAGCATATCCAGCCCAATCTGTTTCCATTCGTTTACTAGGCGAATAGATTCGCTCAATGTTTCTTCATCTTTATTGTCGTATTCTAAAACGCCAAATCGAGCGGTTAATGGCAAGCTCTCTGGCCAAACATCTCTTACTGCCGTGAGCATCTCATTACTGAATCTGGCTCGGTTCTCATAGCTGCCACCATACTCATCTGTTCTCTGGTTTGAGTGTGGAGAGAAAAAGCTTTGCCCCATATAGCCATGTGCAAGGTGTAGTTCCAGCCATTCAAACCCAGCATCAAGCGCGCGTTGTGCTGCCAACACAAAATCATTTTGCACACGTTTGATATCAGCTAACGTCATTTCAGTTGGTACGCGTGCAAGGTCGCCGCCAAATGCGATGGCGGATGGTGCGATGGTTGGCCATGCATCTGGATTATCTGCAGGTATATGGTCATCACCTTCCCATGGAATATTGGCGCTGGCTTTGCGTCCAGCATGCGCAATCTGAATACCAGGAACAGCACCAGCCGCTTTGATTGCCGCGGCAATTTCACGCAGTTGCTCAGCTTGCTCATCATTCCAAATGCCTAGGCAGTGGGGCGTAATGCGACCCTCGGGTGCTACAGCGGTTGCCTCTACAATCACCAGACCGCTACCGCCGCGTGCCAGACTTGTGTAATGCACTTTGTGCCAATCGTTCGCTAAACCATTATCCGCCATGTATTGGCACATAGGCGGGATGGCGATTCTGTTTTTTAACGTAACACCCTTCAGTTGGTAAGGTGAAAATAAATTATTCATGATGATCCTTAAGTTGAAATTTAATAATTAATACTATTGTTCGAATATAATGGAACTATAGAATAATGTAAAGAGATGTGTTAAATTTAACTTATGCGACAAATCAAACATCCGACGATAGAGCAGGTGGAGTTAACGGACATCATGTATGCCCTAGCTGACCCAACGCGCCTGGAAATTGTGGTAATGCTTGCGCGGGCTGGTAAAAAGCTAACGTGTGGGGAAATTAATCTGAATCGCCCTAAATCCAGTATGTCGCATCACTTCAAGATTCTGCGCAGCGCAGGCTTGGTTGAGACCTTGATTGAAGGCACGGAGCATATGAACTCTTTAAGGCTTGAAGAAGTGGAAAGTAAGTACCCGGGGGTTTTAAATGCTGTGCTGAAAGCAGCGGCCAAAAGTTAACTATAAAAAGTTAAATCGCTAGCTTTGCAAGGTATTGTTAGCGTGCCAAGTATTGTCAGGCTGCTTGGGGTTATTAAAGTATTAGTGCAGCAGCGACTAATCTGCCTTCACTCATTAGTATATTGTAAGTACGGCATGCTGCGGCAGTAGTCATGCATTCAAGCGCAATGCCATGTTCGGTTAGTATTTGGTGGTTTTTTGGGTGTAAAAACACATGCGTTTTACCAGTGCCTAGCAGCACAACTTCAGGTTTGAGTTTGATTAACTCTTGGAAATGCTCATTATTCAAAGCGCTTACATTTTCCGCGTGCCAATCCACCACTATCGTCTGCGGCATAACAATTAAGTTTTGCGCGTAGCGCTGTTTGTTGATCTCTATATAGCTTTCGCCGTAGCCTGTGATCAGGTTGTTATTTTCAGCGGTGGTTAAATGTAACTTCATTGCGGATTTTTGCCTTTAATCTCTGAGGCTTAATTGAATCAAAGCCTCATTCTAATGTAAACTAATGCCTTTCACTAATAAGCTTTTTTAAGCACGAATTCACGCATTATGCAGCCTTTACATAAATCTAATAAACTTAACAATGTCTGTTACGACATTCGCGGCCCTGTGTTACAGCGTGCACGCGAGATGGAAGAAGACGGCCATCATATCATCAAGCTTAATATTGGCAATCCTGCGGCGTTCGGGTTTGAAGTGCCTGAAGAAATCCAGCAAGATGTGATTCGTAACATGGCCAAAGCGGGTGGCTACACGGATAGTAAAGGCCTGTTTGAGCCACGTAAATCTATTATGCATTACACACAAAGTAAGCATATCAAAGGCGTAACAGTTGACGATATTTTTATCGGTAACGGTGTGTCTGAGCTGATCGTGATGTCGATGCAAGGTTTATTGAACAACGGCGACCAAGTGCTGGTGCCAATGCCGGATTATCCACTATGGACAGCAGCGGTTACCTTGGCGGGCGGTACTGCACGCCATTATCTGTGTGATGAAGAATCAGGCTGGATGCCGAATCTTAAGGATATTGAGTCCAAAATTACCGCCAATACGCGCGGCATCGTGGTGATTAACCCCAATAACCCGACTGGCGCACTCTACTCGCAAGAGATTTTAGAGGGCATCGTTGATATTGCTCGTCGCCACGGTTTGGTGATTTTTGCAGACGAAATTTACGATAAAGTTTTATACGACGGTAGCGTGCACACCTCGATTGCATCACTGGCTGATGATGTGCTGTTTGTCACGTTCAATGGTTTGTCAAAAAACTACCGTACTTGCGGCTATCGCGCCGGTTGGATGATTTTAAGTGGTGAGAAAAAACACGCGCTAGACTACATTGAAGGCTTGAATATGCTGGCTTCAATGCGCTTGTGCGCCAATGTACCTGGCCAGTTAGCGATTCAAACCGCATTAGGTGGCTACCAAAGTATTGAAGATTTAGTCGCACCGGATGGCCGCTTGTGCAAACAGCGTGACATTGCCTATGAACTGCTTACTGCAATTCCAGGGGTAACCTGTACTAAGCCGCAGGCTGCAATGTATCTGTTTCCGAAGCTAGACCCAAAAGTGTATCCGATTGAAGATGACCAAAAATTCATCCTCGATTTGTTGTTGGAAGAAAAAGTATTACTAGTGCAAGGCACTGGCTTTAATTGGAAAACACCAGATCACTTCCGCGTTGTGTTCTTACCCAATGTGGATGACTTGACTGAGGCGATTAAACGTATTGCTAGGTTCTTAGAAAATTACAGAAAAAAGCATGAATCAAAATTAGATGGAGCAAAAGCTTGAAACAGTTAAATGTTGGGATATTGGGCTTAGGCACAGTAGGCGGTGGTACTTATACAGTTTTAAAACGCAATGCATCTGAAATTACACGCCGTACCGGTGTGGCAATTAATGTAGTGCAAGTAGCAGATCGAAGTTTAGCTAATGCAAAAGCACTGGCTGTGGATGCAGATGTGACTGATGATGCATTTGCAGTGGTGAACAACCCAGCGGTGGATGTTGTTGTTGAATTGATTGGCGGCTACACCTTAAGCCGTGAGCTAGTGTTGAAAGCGATTGCTAATAAAAAACATGTAGTAACAGCTAATAAGGCATTGATTGCCCTGCACGGTAATGAGATTTTTGCAGCGGCAAAAGCAAACAACGTGATTGTGGCTTTTGAAGCGGCGGTTGCTGGTGGTATCCCGATTATTAAAGCCTTGCGTGAAGGTTTAGGTGCTAACCGTGTTGAGTGGGTGGCCGGTATTATCAATGGCACCACCAACTTTATCCTGACAGAGATGCGTGAAAAAGGCCTGAACTTTGCCGACGTATTAGGTGAAGCGCAGCGTTTAGGTTATGCCGAAGCTGACCCGACTTTTGACGTAGAAGGCATCGATGCCGCGCACAAGTTGACCATTATGTCTGCCATCGCTTTTGGCATGCCAATGAAGTTTGAGCAAGCCTACACTGAAGGCATTACCAAACTAGAGCAGGTAGATATCAAGTACGCTGAAGAACTAGGCTACCGTGTGAAGTTGCTTGGCATTACTAAGCGCAACGATAATGGTGTTGAGCTACGCGTACACCCGACGTTAATCCCAGAGAAGCGCTTGGTGGCTAACGTGAATGGCGCCATGAACGCGGTGGTAGTGAAGGGCGATGCAGTTGGCCCAACGCTTTATTACGGTGCTGGTGCTGGTGCGGAGCCTACAGCTAGTGCAGTGGTAGCTGATTTGATGGATGTTGCACGTTTAATTGATGCAACGAGCGCACAGCGTGTGCCTTACTTAGCTTTCCAGCCAGAGCAAGTGCAAGACTTGGCAATTTTACCAATCGACGAAGTACAAAGTGCTTATTATCTGCGTTTACGCGCTAGTGACAAACCGGGCGTACTGGCTGATGTGACTAAAATCTTAGGTGACCGTAGCATCTCTATCGATGCAATGCTACAAAAAGAGCCTGACGAGAACGAAACAGAAGCCGATATCGTGATTTTGACGCATATCACCGTTGAGAAAAACATGAATGCAGCGATTGCCGCTATCGAAGCCCTTGAGGCGATTACGACTAAAGTCGTGCGCATTCGTATGGAAGAACTTGCAAAATAATGACTAAGCCGTCACCCATCATAAGCTGGGGTGGCGGACGTATGAGAGATTAAATGAAATACATATCAACACGCGGGCAATCGCCTGCTTTAAGTTTTAGCCAAATTTTATTGGGCGGTTTAGCACCAGACGGCGGTTTATACCTGCCAGAAACCTATCCGCAATTCACCGATGCTGATTTAACCGCGATGCGCGGTTTGTCTTACGCTGACTTGGCGTTTGCCATCTTGTCACGCTTTGTGGATGACATTCCTGCTGCTGACTTAAAAGCGATTATTGATAAAACTTACCGTGCTGATGTATATGCATTTACCCGTGCGGGTCAGAACGCTGCTGACATTACGCCAACCTTAAAGCTGCAAGATAACCTATATCTGCTCAGCCTTTCTAATGGCCCTACATTAGCGTTTAAAGACATGGCTATGCAGTTGCTAGGCAACTTGTTTGAATACGTGCTGACGAAAGAAGGCAAAACCACCAATATTTTAGGTGCCACTTCTGGTGACACCGGTTCCGCTGCTGAATATGCGATGCGTGGTAAAAAGGGCATTCGTGTATTTATGCTGTCACCGCATAAGAAAATGAGCCGTTTCCAAACTGCGCAAATGTTCAACCTGCAAGACGACAATATCTACAATATTGCAGTGAACGGCGTGTTTGATGATTGCCAAGATATGGTAAAAGCCGTATCTAATGATGCAGAATTTAAAGCGCAGTATAAAATTGGCGCAGTGAACTCCATCAACTGGGGCCGTATCGTGGCACAGGTGGTTTACTACTTTAAAGGCTACTTTGCTGTGACTGAGAATAACAGTCAGAAAGTTAGCTTCTCTGTACCATCAGGTAACTTTGGTAACGTATGTGCTGGCCATATTGCACGCATGATGGGCTTGCCGGTTGATAAACTGGTGGTTGCAACCAATGAGAACGATGTGTTGGACGAGTTCTTTAAAACCGGTGTATATAGCCCACGCGGTTCAGCGAAAACCTACCATACTTCTAGCCCTTCTATGGATATCAGCAAGGCCTCTAATTTTGAGCGCTTTGTGTTTGACTTAGTTGGACGAGATAGCGATAAGACACGCGCACTTTGGAGTAGAGTTGATAGCGGTAACAGTTTTGATTTGAACGCTGACGGCTATTTTGCAAAAATCGCTGATTACGGTTTTGTGTCAGGTAGCAGTAACCATGCGCATCGTATGCAAACCATACGCGACATTAAAGCTAAATACGACGTGGTAATTGATACGCACACTGCAGACGGCTTAAAAGTTGCATTAGAGCATTTAGATACAAACACACCAATGGTGGTGTTGGAGACTGCATTGCCAGCTAAATTTGAAGACTCTATCGTGGAAGCTTTAGGTCAAGCACCTGAGCGCCCAGCCGCTTTGAATGGTATTGAGTCTTTACCGCAAAAATTTACTGTAATGGATGCTAGTGCAGCAGACATCAAAACCTTTATCGCTAACAACACTTAAATAAATAGCCACATTCGGCATGTATGAATGTGGCTATCTGTTTAATGAGCTAATGCCTTAAATCGCCATACGGCTGCAGGCAATAAAAGTAATAAGTTTTTAATTGGGACAAACATGACGATAGCTTGGGTGGTAAGTTAAGAATGAAACAATACATCGACTTAGTACAGCACGTGCTCAACCATGGCAACAAAAAAGAAGACCGCACCGGCACCGGTACAGTTTCTGTATTTGGCTACCAAATGCGCTTTAATCTGGCCGAGGGCTTTCCCTTACTTACCACCAAAAAAGTACATTTAAAATCTATCATTCATGAGCTGCTGTGGTTTCTGCAAGGCAGCACCAATATTGCGTATTTAAAAGAAAATGGCGTACGCATCTGGGATGAGTGGGCCGATGAAAATGGCAACCTGGGCCCGGTGTACGGCTACCAATGGCGCAACTGGCCTAAACCTGACGGTACGCACATTGACCAGATTACACAGGTAGTCAATGCAATTAAGAGCAACCCAGATTCACGCCGGTTAATCGTTTCAGCATGGAACGTAGCGGATGTGGATCAAATGAAACTACCGCCTTGCCATGCATTCTTTCAATTTTATGTAGCTCCGGCTGCACCAGAAGATGCTGATCAACGCTCCAAGCTCAGCTGCCAGCTTTATCAGCGCAGTGCCGATATCTTCCTTGGCGTGCCGTTTAATATCGCCTCCTATGCCTTGCTTACCATGATGGTGGCGCAGGTATGTAATTTAAGGTTAGGTGACTTTGTGCATACCCTAGGTGATGCGCATATCTATTCGAATCATTTTGAGCAAATTCATGAGCAGCTAAAGCGTGATCCGCGCCCATTGCCAACGATTCGTATCAACTCTGAAGTGAAGGATATATTCGGTTTTAAATTCGAAGACTTCACATTAGAAGGCTACGACCCACACCCTGCAATTAAAGGTCTGGTGGCCGTTTAATGACGCAATTATCAATTATTGTTGCAGTTGCACATGATGGTGTTATCGGTGTCAACAACACCTTGCCTTGGCACCTGCCTGAGGATTTAAAGCGTTTTAGAGCACTAACCATGGGGCATCATATCATTATGGGCCGTAAGACCTACGATTCACTCGGTCGCCTGTTGCCGGGGCGTACTACGGTAATCGTGACGCGTAATGAAAACTACAAAGTAGAAGGTGCGCTGGTTGCTAACTCACTAGAAGCCGCCATCGCCTTATGTGAAAACGATGATGAAGTGTTCTTAATCGGTGGCGCAGAGTTGTATCAAGCCGGCCTCAAACTCGCACATAAACTATATATTACTGAGATTGAACTGGACGTAGCGGGCGATGCGTTTTTCCCCAAATTAGTCTCTACCGAATGGCAAGAAACTGAACGCGAAGCGCACACTTCTGAAAAAAGTTTGAACTTCAGCTATGCCACTTATATACGCAAGTAATCAACTTCTTAAGCACTATAGCTAGAGTTTTTTACTCTGATTAATCGCCACCTCATGTGTACTTAATCAGGCGTTCCTTACTGAATACTTTCAGGCTAGAAACGGAGGGCATTACAGATGAGGCCACAGCTTAGCCAAATCTTTGGCAACGCCTTATGTATTTATCTCAATGCCACCTCTGAGCATACTATCCATGCACGCCAACTCCCAGAAAATCACCAAACAATAGATCAATTACCACGCAGGGTGGCGCATTGCTAGCGAGCGTGCCCTGCATGGGCTAAGCAAATGCTTATTAATAGAGAAGTAGAGGCTTATGAAGAAGTTGATATTTATAGCAATTTTTGCTGCAATTACTTATGTATGCATATATTCATGGGCATTGTTAAGAGTGCCGCAGTTCGTAACTGAATGTACTGCAAGCACTAAAGATAAAGGTATATTAGAAAAACCTCGTAAATTAAGCACAATTGAACAAGCTAAATTTGCATCTAAAACGTGGGCTTGTGTAAAGAATAAGCAGGGCTGGATAGAAAAGCTTTTTGTTGATCTACCGAAGTAACTTGCATGAGTAATATAAGTTAAGTAAACGTAAGAGGTTAACGTCGTGCATAGTCTCTAGATGGGGATGCCTTTACGGTCATTCTTTGCAATGCAACAATAATGATGTATTGATGCGCCATGTGAATCATTTAAAGTGGGTGAGCTCACCATTAAGTGGGCTCACCCTGATAAAAGACAAACTTGGGCTAATAGCTTATTACTGTGCTACGCAATCCACGTAGTACGTCGCTTTACCATCAATCACTTGTTTCACTAGGCCATGCACGTCAGTTTCAAAGCCTGGGAAGCGCTCGTTAAATTCACGTGCAAATTTCAGGTAATTCACAATGATTTTATTGAAGCGTTCGCCCGGAATCAATAATGGGATGCCCGGTGGGTAAGGTGTCAGTAACACTGCGGTAATGCGGCCTTCAAGCTCATCAATCGCCACACGGTCAATCTTGCGATGTGCCATTTTTGCAAATGCATCGGTTGGCTTCATGGCTGGTACCATGTCTGATAGGTACATTTCTGTCGTCAAACGTGCTACGTCGTTGGCTTTATATACACCGTGAATCTGTGCACATAAATCACGTAGGCCTAAGCGCTCGTAACGTGGGTTCTTTTGTACGAACTCAGGCAATACTTTCCATAATGGCTGGTTCTTGTCGTAGTCATCTTTGAACTGTTGTAACGCAGCTACCATGGTGTTCCAGCGGCCTTTGGTAATGCCGATGGTGAACATGATAAAGAACGAGTACAAGCCGGTTTTTTCAACAATCACGCCGTGTTCAGCCAAATACTTGGTAACGATTGCAGCAGGGATGCCGAACTCGTCAGAGAAGTCACCATGAATATCCAAGCCTGGGGTGATGATAGTAGCTTTGATCGGGTCCAGCATGTTAAAGCCTTCTGCCAGGTTACCAAAACCGTGCCAGCCTTCGTTGGCTTTTAGCATCCATGCATCGCGCTCTTCAATACCTTCTTCTGAAAGGTCGTTTGGACCCCAAACCTTGAACCACCAATCGGTGCCCCATTCTTCATCCACTTTACGCATGGCGCGGCGGAAATCTAGGGCTTCCATGATAGATTCTTCTACCAAGGCTGTGCCGCCTGGTGCTTCCATCATGGCGGCAGCTACGTCAATGCTCGCTACGATAGAGTATTGTGGGCTGGTAGAGGTGTGCATGAGGTATGCTTCGTTGAATACGTCACGGTCCAGTTGGTTGTTTTCTGCATCTTGCACAAGAATCTGCGAGGCTTGTGATAAGCCTGCTAGCAGTTTGTGGGTTGATTGCGTTGAAAACACCATAGATTCTTTACAACGCGGGCGATCTGCGCCAATCGCGTGGTAATCACCATAGAAGTCATGGAACGTCGCGTGTGGCAACCAAGCTTCGTCAAAGTGCAGGGTGTCAATCTTGCCATCCAGCATTTCTTTGATTTCTTCTACGTTGTATAGCACGCCGTCATAAGTGGATTGCGTGATAGTCAGTACACGCGGTTTTACTGTTTTGTCGGTTGCAAACGGGTTGCGGTCAATTTTTTTCTGTATGTTTTCCCAAGAGAATTCACTTTTTGGGATTGGGCCAATAATGCCAAAATGGTTACGCGTAGGCATCAGGAATACCGGGATTGCGCCAGTCATAATGATAGAGTGCAATACTGATTTATGGCAGTTGCGGTCTACTACAACTACATCACCTGGCGCTACGGTAGAGTTCCACACCATTTTGTTCGAGGTAGAAGTGCCGTTGGTTACAAAGTACAAGTGGTCGCAATTGTAAATACGTGCTGCATTACGCTCAGAAGCCGCTACCGGGCCTGTATGGTCAAGTAGTTGACCAAGCTCATCTACCGCGTTACACACGTCTGCACGCAGCATGTTTTCGCCAAAGAACTGATGGAACATTTGTCCCACCGGTGATTTCAAAAATGCTACACCACCTGAGTGACCAGGGCAGTGCCATGAGTAAGAGCCATCAGCCGCATAATGTGTCAATGCTTTAAAGAATGGCGGTGGCAGGCTGTCTAAATAGGCTTTAGCTTCACGGATAATCAAGCGTGCTACAAACTCTGGCGTATCTTCATTCATATGAATAAAGCCATGCAGTTCGCGTAGTACATCGTTAGGGATGTGGCGTGAGGTGCGTGTTTCACCGTGCAGGAAAATCGGGATTTCTTCGTTGCGATGGCGTATTTCTGCTACAAACTTGCGCAGTTGCTCAATCGCCTCTGGTTTTTCTTCGATAAACTCTTCATCATCAATCGATAGAATGAAGGCTGAGGCACGGCTTTGCTGTTGTGCAAATGAAGTAAGGTCGCCGTAGCTGGTAACCCCCAGCACTTCTGTGCCTTCTTCTTCAATAGCTTTAGCCAGTACGCGAATACCTAAGCCTGATGAGTTCTCTGAGCGGAAGTCTTCGTCGATGATAATGACAGGGAAACGAAATTTCATTCAAATGCCTTTAAATTATATGGTGAGGGCGACTTTGCACAGGTTATTTACTGTGGTGTAGTCGCTTACTCTTACATCTATCTTTGTAATACGCTTAGGTTAGCTGCTTCTCGCCAGATGTTTGAAAGCCAATGCCTAAAAGCGCTAATGTTAGATTTTTGGTAAAGTCACGCCAACTTGACCTTGGTACTTACCGCCACGGTCTTTGTAGCTGGTTTCGCAAATGTCGTCTGCGTCTGCTTCAAAGAACAGCACTTGCGCGCAACCTTCGTTCGCGTAAATCTTAGCTGGTAACGGTGTGGTATTGCTGAACTCTAGTGTGACATAGCCTTCCCACTCTGGTTCAAATGGGGTTACGTTTACGATAATGCCGCAACGTGCGTAGGTGGATTTACCTAAACACACGGTAAGCACGTTGCGCGGAATGCGGAAGTACTCCACTGTACGTGCCAGCGCAAATGAGTTTGGTGGAATAATGCAGTAGTCTGCGTTTACTTCAACAAATGAATTTGGATCAAAGTTTTTTGGATCCACAATAGTGCTGTTTAGGTTGGTAAACAACTTAAATTCTCTTGAGCAGCGAATGTCGTAGCCGTAGCTAGAGGTGCCATAAGACACCATGCGTTCGCCCGCCGCATTCATTTTGACTTGATTAGGCTCAAATGGCTCTATCATGCCGTGTTGTTCTGCCATACGGCGAATCCATTTGTCTGATTTAATGCTCATAAGTGTTTAAATTTATAGAGGTTTAAAGTGAATCGAATTATAAGGCCTAACCGCTGAATTACAATGAAAAATTATAAGTTTTAAGGCGGAAAAAAGCCCCACACTTATTGAATAAGTTGTGAGGCTTCTTAAAACGCTTTTATAGATGAAATTGCAGCTTAGTGCTTGTCGCCACCTAATTCAATGCTATAGCGCCAGAACTGATCTTCAGATTCAAAAATCACGCTAGACTCTTGTGGATCACGGCTACCAGCTGGGTACTGATGTACTGGTGATTTATCAGCCATCCAAGCTTTTACCACAGGGTCAACTAAACGCCATTGTGCTTCCACTTCACTGATGTGTAGGTAAAGTGATGGGTCACCTTCCATCAAGTTAAGCATTAAAGATTCGTAAGAATCGATAGTCTCATCACCTTGTTGGCGTTGTGGTGCATCAATGCTTAATGTGCGCGTTGCAACATCTAGACCTGGAATCTTAGATTCGATTTCCATTTTGATACATTCACGTGGTTGAATGTTCAGTGTTAACCAGTTTTGATGTTGACCTTCTACCAATTGCATCGGCGCTTTTTTGAAGCGGATAGAAATAGCAGTGTTGCCTTCGTGCATGCGTTTAGCAGTACGCACGTAGAATGGCACGCCTTTCCAGCGTGGGTTATCGATGAACAGTTTGAGTGCTGCATAAGTCTCGGTTACGCTTTCTGTTACGCCATCACGTGCTAGTTCTTCCAAGTAGCCGGTTACGTTCTCACCATGACCGTCACCAGCCGTTACGCGGCCAGCTTTGTATTGGGCGCGGAAAGCGTGTTTGTTTAGCTCGCTCACAGGAATTGGGCGAATAGACTCTAGCAGCTTGATTTTCTCAGCACGAATACTCTCTGGGCTAAGGTCTGATGGTTTTTCCATCGCAACTAATGCTAGCGTTTGTAGTAAGTGGCTTTGTACCATGTCGCGTAGTGCGCCAGTTGCATCGTAGAATGTGGTGCGGTCGCCAACGCCTAGCGTTTCGTTGTTGGTGATTTGTACGTGATCGATGTGTTCGTTATTCCATAGCGGTTCGAACATTGCGTTAGCAAAGCGCGTTAGCATTACGTTTTGCAATGCAGATTTACCTAAGTAATGGTCAATACGGTAGATTTGGCTTTCTTTGAGGTATTTAGTCAGCTCAGCTTGCAGTGCTTGCGCGCTTGGCAAGTCTGTACCAAATGGTTTCTCAATCAATACACGGCGCCAGTATTTGCTTTCATCAACCAAGCCAAGTCCTGCCAGTTGTGCAACAATCGGTGCAAAGTCAGTAGGGCGTACTGATAAGAAGTAAGCTAGGTTTTGTGGGTATACAGACTCATCTGCCAATCTTTCGCGCAGTTTGTTCATTGCATCTGGGTCAGTTGGTGGGTTTGAGTGGTAGTGGTTACGTGCGATAAAACGCTCGAACACTTTTTGGTCGTAACCGTTTTTGAATTTGGCATCCAACATACCTTTAACATCGGCTTGCCAGTCTTCGCGGCTTACTTCACCGCGGCCAACTGAAAGAATCACCATGTGTTCTGGTAGGCGACCAGCTGCATCTAGGCGAAACAAACCAGGCATTAGTTTGATGCGAGATAGGTTACCGCTCGCGCCAAACAGCACCAAGGTACAAGGATCTATTTTTTTTGCCATTATTTCAAACTTTCTTAAATAGGTTTTTGTAAATACTGCGGCTATTTTACATTCGCTAGATTGATTCATAATTTCGCAACTTTATGAATCACTCAGGTTAAAATAGCGCCTTTAAATGAATTAACGTAATTATACCGAAAAAGGCAGCACTGTTTTATGCAAACCACACAAACACTTGAAGTTAAATCTCTTACTTTGGCTAATAATCAGCATACACGTTGGTACCGGTTTAATTCGCAAGATGAAATCAATCAGGCGACATTAAAACGTATTCTGCAGGCTGCAGATGAGGCAATTCAAAAACACGGTAGCTTTTTAATTGTGCTAGCTGGTGGCAGTACGCCAAAAAGCGTGTATCAGTTACTTGCTAAAGAAAATGCAGACTGGGCTAATTGGCATGTTTACCATAATGATGACCGCTGCTTGCCTGTGGACCACGTAGACCGCAATAGCAAAATGGCGCGTGATGCTTGGTTAAACCATGTGGCGATTCCGCAAAATCAGATTCATGATATCCCAGCAGAGTTGGGTAATATTGAAGGTGCAAAAGCTTATGCGCAAACTTTGGCTGGCGTACGGACGTTTGACTTGGTGATTTTAGGCTTGGGCGAAGATGGCCACACCGCTAGCTTGTTCCCAAATCAAGCAGTTGATAATAGTGCAGATGCTGTGCCTGTGTTTAACTCGCCAAAACCACCAGCTGAGCGCGTGACGATTAGCCAAAACCGTCTTGATAATACAAATGGCGTGATTTTTCTAGTGACTGGCGCTGGTAAGCAAGATGCAGTGAATAACTGGTTAAATGGCGTTGCGATTCCGGCCACTTTGATTGCACCGGCTTGTGGTGTAGATGTATACAGTTTTGGTGTTGAGTTTTAATTCAACCTATCTAAACATACACCTAAAATAATTGAAGACTAAAAAACTAAAGGATAGGGCACGAGGTTATCGCGCGCTATCCTTCAAGATTTAAAACACTTCAAATAGCTTTAAAGTGTTTTGAAGTTGACGTTATGTATTTTGGATTACGATGTTAGGGAATTTTCCGCTGTGATCTAAACTTGCATTAGCAATCTTAATTGCTGCTTTACGTGCAATTTCTTTGTAGATATTGGCCACTTTAGAGTCAGGATTTGCAATCACCGTTGGCTTACCGCTATCAGCTTGCATACGGATATCAATATCCAGTGGCAATGCGCCTAATAAATCTACGTTGTAGTCTTTTGCCATCAGCTCACCACCGCCAGCACCGAAGATATGCTCTTCGTGACCGCAGTTAGAACAGATGTGTGTGCTCATGTTTTCAACAATGCCTAAAATAGGGATGCTGACTTTCTCAAACATTTTGAGGCCTTTACGTGCGTCCAGCAGTGCGATGTCTTGCGGTGTGGTAACGATAATCGCGCCAGTAACAGGAATTTTTTGTGACAATGTCAGTTGAATGTCACCAGTGCCTGGTGGCAGGTCAATCACTAAGTAGTCTAGGTCACGCCATTTGGTGTCGCGTAGTAGCTGCTCTAACGCGCCGGTTACCATTGGGCCACGCCACACCATTGGGGTGTCTGTGTCGATTAAAAAGCCGATAGACATGGCCTGTATGCCGTGTGCTTCCATTGGCTCCATGCTTTTACCGTCCAGGCTTTCTGGTCGGCCGCTAATGCCTAGCATTTGCGGCTGGCTTGGGCCGTAGATATCTGCATCCAGCAAGCCAACACTTGCGCCTTCTGCGGCTAACGCTAATGCCAAGTTAACAGATGTGGTGGATTTACCTACGCCGCCTTTACCTGAAGCGACCGCAATAATGTTTTTAACGTTTGGTAGCAAGCTCACACCTTGCTGTGCTTTGTGCGCGACGATTTTGCTGCTGACATTCACGGCAACGCGGCCGATGCCTTCAATAGCTAACAATGCTTGTGCTACGTGGTTTTGTATGGCTGCCAGCACAGATTTTGCAGGGTAGCCTAGTACGATATCTAAGCTTACATCATTGCCATCTACTTTGATGTTTCTAGCTGATTTACTGCTCACAAAGTCTCTGCCCGTGTTCGGGTCTATACATAGCTTTAAGGTGCTTTGAATGAGTAGTTCTGAAATTGCCATGTCGTAAATTCCTGATTTATTATTGGGTAGCGCTACAAGTGTTTATAACTTGAGTAAATTCATCGGTTATTTTAACTGATTGTGTGTGGCCTTGTATGTTTTACATCAAACTTTTGCATAAACTGCACACCAATATTGGTTAATTTCGTATGCATACTTAAAAACAGTAATCATTGCTGTGTGAACGATGCCGCATTTGTTAGAATGTGGTTTTTAGCTCAATAGATTCATTTATCTCATGGCAACAGCAAATAATCCTCGTAAAATTCTAGTAACTTCAGCACTACCGTACGCTAACGGCAGTATTCATTTAGGCCACTTAGTAGAGTATATCCAAACTGATATTTGGGTGCGTTTTCATAAAATGCAAGGTCATCATGTGCATTACGTATGTGCAGATGATACGCATGGTACGCCTATCATGTTGCGCGCTGAAAAAGAAGGTATTACACCTGAAACATTGATTGCCAATGTGCATAAAGAGCACTCAGCTGACTTTTCAGAATTCTTGGTGCAGTTTGATAACTACTACTCTACGAACGCGCCTGAGAACAAAGAGCTGTCGCAAAGTATTTATAAAAAACTAAAAGCAGCGGGCAAGATTTCAACCAAAACCATTGAGCAGTTTTATGACCCGGTCAAAAACATGTTCCTGCCGGACCGCTTTATTAAAGGCGAGTGCCCTAAGTGCCACGCTAAAGACCAATACGGTGATAGTTGTGAAGTTTGTGGCGCAACCTATAACCCGACAGAGCTGATTAATGCGTATTCTGCTGTGTCTGGCGCTGCACCAGTACGTAAAGAGACCGAGCATTATTTCTTTAAGTTATCTGAGTGTGAGCAGTTCTTAAAAGATTGGACGCGCTCTGGCACATTGCAAGGTGAAGCTGCCAATAAGATGGGCGAGTGGTTTGAAAATGGCCTGAATGATTGGGATATTTCACGCGATGCGCCTTACTTTGGTTTTGAAATCCCAGATGCGCCAGGTAAATATTTCTATGTGTGGCTAGATGCGCCAATCGGCTACATGGCTAGCTTTAAGAAACTGTGTGCGGACCAAGGGCTGGATTTTGACGAGTACTGGAAGAAAGATAGCCAGACTGAGCTTTATCACTTTATTGGTAAAGATATTTTGTATTTCCATGCCTTATTCTGGCCAGCGACATTAGAGTTCTCCGAGCACCGCAAACCTACACAAATTTTTGCACATGGTTTCTTAACTGTGAATGGCGAGAAAATGAGTAAATCGCGCGGTACCTTTATTACCGCGCGTAGCTATTTAGATCATATTAAGAACCCAGAATATCTACGTTATTACTATGCGGCTAAGTTAAACAGCACGATGGAAGACATTGACCTAAATTTAGAAGACTTTGTTGCGCGCGTGAATAGTGATTTGGTGGGTAAATACATCAATATCGCAAGCAGAACCGCTGGGTTTATTAATAAGCGTTTTGCTGGTCAATTAAACCCATCTGCCAATAACGCTGTGGTGTCAGAAATCAAAGCTTCTGCCAGTGCAATTGCAGAAAGTTATGCCGAGCGTGAATACGGTAAAGCATTGCGTGAAATCATGCGTTTGGCTGATGTTGCCAATGGCTTTGTGGCGGAAAAAGCACCATGGGTGATGGCAAAGCAAGAAGGCCAAGATGCAGTTTTACAAGAGGTATGTTCCGATGCATTGGAAATGTTCCGTTTATTAACACTGTATTTGAAACCAGTGCTACCGAAACTGGCTGGCGAGATTGAGCAGTTCTTAAATATTGCACCACTGAGCTGGGATGCCGTTGCTAGCTCCTTATCACCACAACATCGTATTAACGCTTATGAACATTTGATTACCCGTGTTGAAGGTAAGCAGATTGAAGCGATGACTGAGGCGAATAAAGATAATCTACAAGCGACACCAACACCAGCGCCACACTCTCAACAGCGCCATGCCGAGCATCAGCAAGCCGCTAGTGCAGAAGCCACAGAAGCAGAGTATATCAGCATTGATGATTTTACTAAGGTAGATTTGCGCATTGCTAAAATCGTGAATGCAGAGCACGTAGAAGGCGCAGAAAAATTACTTAAACTTAGTCTTGATATTGGTGAAGATAAGCCACGCCAAGTGTTTGCTGGTATTAAGTCTGCTTATGACCCTGCTAGTTTGGTGGGCCGTTTGACAGTGATGGTGGCCAATTTGGCGCCACGTAAAATGAAGTTTGGCATGAGCGAGGGTATGGTGCTGGCAGCCAGCGATGAGCGCGGTGGTCCGTATATCTTAAGTCCAGATAGCGGTGCGCAAGCGGGTATGCGTGTTAAATAAAGATTTTTTAAACTTATTTTCCTGATAGCAATCTACAGGAAGGTTGGAATAAACTGATAGTTGTGAATAAAGCTTAGGCTTGTATCGTAAAACTTGTGCAAGCTTATCTAAATTAAGAAAGGGTTTTTAAATGAAATATATTAATGCTACGTTATTAGCAATGTTACTGCTCTCAGGGCAAGCGATGGCTGCAGATAGCAATGCTAAAACTGCAATTGGTGGTGGCTTAGGCGCTGCTGCAGGTACTGCTATTGGTAGTGTGGTTGGCGGTAGCACCGGTGAGGTAATCGGCGGCGCTGTTGGCGGCGGTCTTGGCGGTGCAGTAACAACCAAAGGTAAAGGCCAGGCTGGCGCAGTAATTGGCGGTGCGGCAGGCGGTGCTGGTGGTGCTTATGTTGGTCGCCAAGTGAGTGGCAGTACGGCTGGTGCTGTAGTAGGCGCAACTGCTGGTGGCGCTGGTGGTGCGGTGGTAGGTAAAGTGATTGATGAGCCTGCACCTAGAACCGGTGGTGGCGGTGATTACAAGCGTAAGCACAAGCATGGTAAAGGCCACTACAAACACAAACATCACGGCCATGATGACTAATTAATTCGGTCAGATGACGCAATAAAAAAGCCGCTAATCGCGGCTTTTTTATTGTCGTTTGAAACTATTCTTTTTTATCAGCAGCAGCTTTTTTGTCAGCTTTTGTTGATTTCTTTGTTTTGCTTTCTGGTTTTGTATCTTTTTTGTCAATCACTTTCTTATCAGCCTTCGCTGGTTTCTCTTCTTTTGCTGGCTTAGCTTCTTTTACGTCAGCAGTTTTGCCTGAAGTGGCCGCTTTTTCTGTACCTACTGCTTGGGTCTCTTTGGCTGGTTTGCTGTCATTTGCTTTAGCATCAACTACAGCGGTTGATTTTCCGCTGATTGATACATCTTTACGTACGCTTTGCAGGGTAGCTGCGCCAACGCCATCTACTTTTTCGAGATCATCTACTGATTTGAAGTTACCATTCTTTTTACGGTAATCAATAATTGCTTGTGCTTTTACTGGGCCAATACCGTTGAGGGATTCCAGTTCGGCTTGGGTTGCGGTGTTAATGTTTACCGCGGCTAGCGCACTGATACTAAAGCTTAAGAAAACAAATAATGCTAGTAACATTTTTTTCATTTTAATTCTCCGTTAGGTTCTCAAACTATTCATTAATATTGTTTTAAAAATTAAACAATGCGATGCCCATCATAGCTTAAACAGTCAATATCAAACAAGCTCGATACAACGATAGGTTAAGACACACACTCAGCATGAATCGCTTCTAATGCTTTTAGCGGGTTCACTGCCTGCGTGATAGGTCTGCCAATCACTAGATAGCTAGACCCCATGCTTAATGCATCTGCAGGAGTGACAACGCGCGACTGATCATCTTTGTTGACATTAGCAGGACGAATTCCTGGGGTTACTAAGCAAAAATCCTGGCCTAACTTAGCGCGTAATATTTCGGCCTCTAATGCTGAGCAAACCACACCATCCAGACCCGCTTGTTTAGTGAGTGTTGCCAAGTTCAATACATGGGTGGCGATATCTGTTTGGATGCCAATTTGATTCAAGGTTTGCTGGTTCATGCTGGTAAGCACGGTAACTGCAATCAGGAGCGGCTTGGTTGTGCTGGCATCAACTGCCTGCTTAGCTGCCTGCATCATCTCGCTGCCGCCACTGGCGTGCACGTTGAGCATCCAAACACCTAAGTTGCTAGCTGCAGAGCAGGCTTTAGCGACAGTGTTAGGGATGTCATGAAATTTTAAATCTAAAAATACGCCAAAATTTGAGCGTGCTAAGGTTTCAACAAACTGCGGGCCCGCACTGGTAAACAGCTCTTTGCCTACTTTTAAGCGGCACAGGGCAGGGTCTAGTTGCGCTACTAATTTTAGCGCGCTTGCGCTGTCTGCATAATCAAGCGCAACAATGATTTTTGGGTCAACTTGTTGAGTGGTATTTAATGAAGTAGTCATAGTATGTATCGTTTAATTAAACTGCAGTAGGTTCTGATGGAAGCGCTTCCCATGCGTTACAAGCTGGGCATTGCCAGTGGTGATATTTAGCCTTAAAGCCGCATTGCTCACAATGGTAGGCAGTTTTGTTGCCAATGGCATGACGTACGGCTTGTTGCATCAGTTGTGTGTCTTGCAAGTTGCTATGTTTGGGTTGATTTGTTTCTACAATGGCACGTGCCTGCAGCAACAAGTCTAGCGTGTTGAGGCTAGGTTTTTTAATGAGCTCTGTGCGTGCGAGTTTAGCCGCGCTTTCTGCGCCTTCTTCTGCCAAGGTTGCTTCATAGAGTACATTGAGCAATGAGTTGAGCTGATAGGTTTGTAAATACGTGTTGAGTAAGGCTAGCCCCTCAGCGGTTGCATTCAAAGAGCGATAGCTAGCAAGTAGCTTGGGGGCAATTAAGCCCAAGTATTCAGGTTTTTGGAACTCTACGCGCTTCCAGGTAGAGATGGCGGCTTTGTGCTCACCAGACTCTGCTTCTAAGTCGCCAAGTAATACATTGGCGCGTACGCAGTTTTTATTAGCGCTCAGCGCTAGATCTAACTCAAACCTTGCACTATGAGTGTCGTTTGCAAGTTTAGATTTAACCGCCATTTCGCAATAGTAGTGTGAGATTTCAACACGGAACGGCACGCCTGAAAGACGCTCTAGCTCGGTTGCTGCTTTAATCGCACGTTCCCACTCACGTTCACGTACATAGATTTCTAGTAATGCACGTAGTGCTGGCTGACGGTAGCGGTCATCATCTAAAGTCTCAAACAGTTCTTCAGCGCGGTCAAATAGGCCAGCTTTTAGGTAATCCTGTGCAAGCTCTGCGGTGACGGCAAGCTTTTGTTGTGGTTCAAGTTCTTTTTTTGTTAGTAAGTTCAGGTGTAAATGAATAGCACGATCTACCTCACCACGTCTTCTAAACAGGCTGCCTAGTGCAAAGTGTAGCTCTAGCGAATCTGTATTAGCTTGCACTGCCTCTGAAAAAGCCTCAATCGCTTTATCATGCTGGTTGGTGATCAGGAAGTTTAGGCCTTTGAAATAGGCAGCAGGCAGGGCAGTTGATTCAGCTAAAAGCTGTTTAAGGTCAACACGTGCGGCTATCCAGCCCAAGCTAAAGAATAAAGGTAATGCTAATAGCCACCAGAACTCAAATTCCATTTTATTCTACTTTATTAATTGATTAAGGTTGTGCGCTTAGGTGTTGAGTGTGTGCAAGGTTATGGTAATGCGTTACTTAACCTGACTAAGGTTGATAACCCAAGCTTGTTATCATTTTACCTTATTTGACTATAGCGTCATAAGAAATGGCACCATAAAAAAAACGGCAACCATTTGGTTGCCGTTTAGACTGGAACTTAAAAGCAAATGCTAGCTTAAATCCACACGTTCACGTAGTTCTTTACCCGCTTTAAAGTGAGGTACATGTTTCTCAGGTACCTCAACCTTACTGCCGGTTTTTGGGTTGCGACCCAAACGCGGTGGACGGTAATTCAAGCTAAAGCTGCCAAAGCCTCTTATTTCAATGCGTTCGCCTGTCGCGAGGTTATCAGACATAG
>Ga0208269_100268_pt1 | contig 31685 bp, 25 predicted proteins | sample LakWasMe88_LOW11_2_FD_183912 | JGI IMG/M metagenome (GOLD analysis project Ga0208269, IMG submission 183912) | Freshwater sediment methanotrophic microbial communities from Lake Washington under simulated oxygen tension - Sediment Metagenome... | ecosystem: Environmental > Aquatic > Freshwater >...
CCACTTAGAGACCGAAACTGGCACTGCTTTGCCGGTAAAGGTGTGGGAGCAAGTGGACCGGTCCGCCCTGCCAGAGCATGCCACCGTTCTGGCGGCCCTGGCATTGGCAGTGCCAACCACGTCTTTCGAAACACAACTCAGCACCAACGACTTCTGGTTCTCGGTAGAAATTCCGCCGAGCAATGAACGTCATCCCGTGACCATTGAATTTCCGTCGCGCCATGCGTCCAGTTTGATTTGCTGGGATAGCCGCACAGACACGTTGCTGGGGAGTGGCGATCGCCTCTCTACCGAAGGACTGCTCACGACAAGCAGGGCCGGGTTCGTCTTTGCGTCCACTGGTTTGCAGGGTGTATCCAATATCCTGTGTCGTGGCAACTTCCGCGGTCCTGCAAAAATATCTTCCAGCGCCTGGAATGCTGACGCTCTGGCGATGGCACAAAACGCCTATGAAAGGACTGGCACACTACTGGAAGCCGGTATCGGTATTCTTGCCCTGACAATGCTTATCACGGCGCTGCTCAATCGAAGCTGGCTCTATTGGGTGTTTGTGGGATGGCTACTATTGAATATGCGAATGGCAGCCATTTCTGCTGGCACTGATTTTAATTTCTTCGGGTATTCGTTGGACCAGGAAATATTGAACGAGTCCCGTAAATGGACCGTATGCATGTACTTCTCCATGACCGTGGCGTTGTTCAGCATGCTTTTCAAATCTGAATTGCAGAAAATCCGCGCTGGAATAGCGATGAGTACAATGCAACTCTCCGCAATTACCTTGCCATTGGCGTGTTTCTTCTTAAGCTTTGAGAACATGCTTGTTGTTTTGTGGATCTCTACCCCGCTATTCAGCATTTTTTTGCTTTACTACCTTTTTAGAATCTTGCAAATTTGGAGTTCTCGTGTAGCCTTTTGGTACTCAGCATCCATTGTCGTGACCCTTGCCTCAAGTTTTAGCGAGATTCTCGCAGCCTCGCTTGGAACGCAATCATTGTCCTCCGGGCTAAACAGTGTTACTGCTGCCATTGCCTCCGCCTTGTTGGTTTTCGCCGCGCTAGCAGAACATATGCGAACCGATCACCTGGAAAAGCTGGAGGCACAACGCATACTGAATGCCGCCTATGAGGATTCGCCCATCGGTCTTTTTTCCATGGAACCGGGCGGTGAAATTCTGAAAGCGAATCCGGCATTTTGGAAAATGGCAAAAAACCTTGGAGTAGGCCATGCATCGCATCTTTCGAATTTGTTTGATTCTCGAGTCATCGGTGATCTTGCAAGCCTTTCCGGCTCCAAAGCGCGCGGGGTCGAATTGCAAACCAAAGTGCACGATGGTGCCAGGAATCAGGATCGCTGGTTTGCGATCAAGGCGTCGACGGTTGATGGCGCCACGGTGGAAGGAACACTGCAGGATATTACGGAACGATTTGCAGCGACCGAGCGACTTGAGTTTCTGGCCAATCACGATGCGCTGACGGAATGCCTCAATTTGCGCGGCATTGCGCGTACGTTGGGTCGCATGGCACGCCAGCCAACTGCACTGGCTTATTTCGACCTGGATCGGTTCAAGTTGATCAACGATCTGTATGGGCATGCCGCAGGTGACCTGGTACTAAAACAGGTGTGTGCGCGCATGCAAGCTGTTATTGGTACCAACGGAATACTGTCTCGGGTTGGGGGTGATGAATTTGTCATTGCATTTTCCGACTCCACGGTGGCCCAGGCCACAGCGGTGTGCGAGTCGATCGTGAGTGCCATCGCTTCAGAGCCGTACCAGATTGCCCGCCAGCGATTCACACTCAACGTTTCTGCGGGCTTAGTCGGCATGGAGCGCTTCGGGGACTCCCTGCTCAACGAGGTGATTTCGGCCGCAGACACCCTTTGCCGAATGGCCAAGAAACGCACCACGCAGCGGCTGCTGGTGATGGAATCGGATGACAAGTTCTTCCGCTATCACAAGGATGAACTGGAAGTCATGGCCTATCTGGAACGTGGCGAAACACCGGTAGGTCTGTTTCTGGTCATGCAGCCTGAAATATCGCTGACGCGGCCGTTTGATTCTCTGAACTTTGAAATTCTGCTGCGCATGCGCAAGACGGATGGGAACATCATTCCGGCGTACATCATCATCGAAGCGGCTGAAATGCATGGAAAGACAGCCATTATTGACCGCTGGGTGGTCACCACGGCCATTGCCTGGATCGAGGCGCATTTGGATGAACTGCGCCACACCCGTTTTGTTGGCCTCAACCTTTCCGGCGGATCACTCAACGATGAGGCGTTCACTGAGGAACTATTCGCATTGTTTGCACAACATCCAAACGCCTTGTCGTTGCTTTGCATCGAAATAACAGAATCTGTGGCACTGACGGACATCGACAATGTGCAGCGGTTCATCGACCGCGTCCGCTCACTAGGCGCCAAAGTGGCGATTGACGACTTCGGTGCCGGATATTCGTCTTTCGGCTACCTCAGAAGCCTATCGGTGGATGCGTTGAAGCTTGACGGTGCACTGGTCAAAGATGCTACCCGAAACGCTGCAGGCATTGCAATCATCGATGCCATCGGCAGTCTGGTGGGAAACCTGGGTATGAAATCTATCGGCGAGTATGCCGAAGATTTGCCAACCATCAAAGCGTTGGTGGATGCAGGTATCGACTATGCCCAAGGCTATGGCATCAGCAAACCGGTGATGCCAGAGCAGATTTTGTCAGCAAAATCCAGTGCCGATTTTATTGAGGACCCCTCTATTCGGGCTTTCATTGTTCAATTGCAGGCCGAAGAGGATCCCACCATGTCGCTTTTTGAAAATCCGTACCGGGACATTAGGCACTGAATCCACCAACCGTATTCGCCAAAGTATCCAGATTGATGTCCACGCTATTGCTAAGGTAATCGTAGCGGCTCATGGGGCCAAAGCCGCTCAATGGTGCCGGAGCGCTTTCCATATCGAAATCTGCCTCTGGACAGATCCATGGAAAATTCATCTGGGCGGAGGTCGCAAGGTCAATATCCGGGTGCCGAGTTTCAAAAACAAACTCGTACAAAGGATGTTGACAAGCCGCCCAATTTGCTTTTGCGTGCGCTGGCGAAAAGCTCATCACGCGATGCGGCACATTACCTGCGTGTGCCATGGGATGAAATACACCGAACTCGCCCACGTCGACAAACATAAGCGCATCGTAAATTCGGTCCACTGGTCGGCGTCCAGCTGCCATCATCCACCTCACGTTTTGTGAATAGCAGTATTGGAACAGCGCCTTAAACAAGGCGTTTCGAACCAAAGATGAATTCGGGCTACCTTTCACGCACAGTCGGGTCGTCTCAACCATACGCTCCCCTTGGTACTGGGCCGGTAGCCGGATGGAGGCTTGCAGAGGCAAGGGTTTGAACACATTCGCGTGGGTGCGCAACGTGCCAAGCAAGCTTCCGTCAAATTTGGAACGGGCCACCATGACCTCGCAACCCAATTCATAGTCCGATTCTTCCGGTTCCCTCAGTGTGGCGCCCAGTTTTGGCATGTGCTTGCCATACGCATTGGAACGCAGCGCAGCCACATCATCCAAATCGCCCTGCGACGCCATCCGGACGACGAATGGCAAGGTCTGAGTGGTCAACTTATTCTGGGATAAAAGTACGGAGGATTCCACTGCGCGCTCCCGGTCGGAAAATTGTTGTCCTTTAGTTTAGGATTGCGCCGTTTTTTGCGATTCGACGAAATGGGCCCGAAAACCTCGCCACATCGGCGTTTGGGGTGGCTGAACTCGGTGTAGGGCTTGCCATTGGCGTGCAACACCCTCTGCGTGAAGGCCGCCTTCGGTTCACGCAGGCGGGTGGAATGCCGTCAAACCTTGAGCGATTCTGCGCGCCGGACCTGCCGCGCCAGTTGTTTCGGCAGGACTTCCAGCAAGTCGTCCTGCCATTGGCCCATCAGGCAGATTTGCAGCCAGTTGCGCGCCTGCAGATAGCTGCTGTGGCCCGCCAACAGGTAGCCAAGACGAGCCATCGAATGGGCCAGCGAGTTTGCGTTGATCTCGGCGGGTAGGGCCAGCGTCAGGATGCCGGGCATTCGCTCGCGCGATCCGACGATCTGAAATCCAGCGTCCTGCAGTCCATTCTGCAAGGCTGCGTCTGTCTCCCGGATGCGGCGCCAGCGCATGGGCCAGTCGGTGTTTTGCAGGGAGGCGTCCAGCGCGGCCAATAAATTCGAGGACTGTGTAAAGGGCACCCCGGCATTGTCTTCGTACGACGCGAGATCGAGGTAGCGCGGCAGGTCGCCACCGCGGTGCAATCGCCCATCGTGGAAGACCATGGCCAAGCCGGAATAAGCCCCCAGTGCCTTGCCGCTGACGGCGCTGGCCAGGCGCACGCCGCTCAAGTCGCAAGGCTGCAGTCCTATCGCCGATACCGCGTCCAGGCAGAGATCCACTTTGTGGGAGTGGCACAAGCGCTTCAAGGCTTCGGTTGCGTTGCGGGTACCGGTGGATGTCTCACAGGCCGCCACCCACACCCAAGCAATGTCCCCATGGCTCAGGTGTTCTTCAAGGCAGGCCAGGTCCAAGGGGCTGCCCCAGGGCGAACTCACCGTCTTGAAGTTCAGTTGCCAACGCTGCGCATGGTCTGCCAAGCGTTCACCAAACTCACCATTCGACAACACGATGCCGGCAGCACCGCCGGCTGCCAATTGGGCAGCTACGGCATCGTTGGCGAGGGTTCCAGAGCCCGACATCAGGGCGACATGGGAGGCGTGCGTCAGCGCACACAGCCTGTCGCGAACGCGCGCCATCAGTACGTTGAAGCCCGGGTCGCGGTGGTAGAGCGCGGGCGCATGCAGTGCGCAGGTCACTCCCGGCGCAATCTCTACCGGACCCGGCAGCAGGGAAACAGGCTTGCCGCCCGCATGAATGAGCAGTGCGCGCGCTTGCGATTTGAATCTTTGCAGCGTCATGCACATCGGCTGGTAGCGGGCGCCATCGCTGCCAACGGCTTGTCCAAAGGGCTCAAACCCCAGGTGCGAGTAAAGGGGTATTTGCCGCAACGTGCCCGAGATGATCGCCAGGTCGCATCCGGCAGTGCGAAAGTGGCGCGCCAGCACGCCTGCAAGGCGGGCAAAGACCGCCTGCTTGCGGTGTTTCGGGGCGACCGCCAGCAGGCGCACCTCCACCACTTTGTGGTGGGGCGGCAGGTGCTGGTCCAGGTCGGCGATCTTTTGGTCGAGTGAGAACGGACGTTGGCAGCGGCCCGCGATCATGCCCACCAACTGATCGCCTGCCAGGCAAATGGCGTAGGTGTTTTCGCCATGAAAACGATCGACCAACCGCTTGTCTGGGTTCGCGGCGTGCTGCGGTATTTCCTCGACAAAGCTGAGGTAGTTCAGGCGGTGGATGGCCTCGAACTCCTCGGGCGTGCTGGCAAGCTTGTAGACCAGTGACTCAGTCAGGGCGAGCGACATCTTTGCGCTTTCGTAGGTGGCTGATGGTAAGCAGCAGTGCCAGCACGGCCATGGCCGCGACTTGCTCTGCACCGTACAGAAGCGCAGAGCCTGCTGCGCCCACCCAAAAGGCGGCAATGCCTGCGTGGCTCGATGATTGTCCAATGCTCTTGAGCAGGGCGAAGACGACCGCCATCAATGCGAGCAGCCAGGGCGCCAGCAACAGCAGCGAGCCCAAGGCGCTGGCGATCCCCTTTCCTCCGCGAAACCCCAACTGAACCGGCCAGATGTGGCCCAAGACCACGGCAACGGCACACAGTGCACCACTTTCCGGGCCCAGCGAAAGACCCACTCCCGTGGCCACCGCACCCTTGGCGGCGTCCCCCAGAAACACCAGCGCGAAGGCGCGCTTTCCGAACAGGCGCCCTGCATTGCGGGCGCCCGCTGTGCCACTCCCCGCCAAGCGTATGTCCTGCCGGTGAACCCGTAGGCCGTAGTAGTACCCTGCGTTGAGGCATCCCAGCAGGTAGCTGAGCAAGACCGCAGCGGTCGCAAAAAGGGGCATCTCAAACATTTTTGGATGGCGATGGCCGGTCGGCCAATTTGAGGGGCTGAGGTTCCCGCGATTTTCTGTTGTTTTGCGCGCTGCGCAGGGAGAGGGCAGTGTTCCAGTCCTGAAAAGTGAGAACCCGGAAGCGATCAATATAACTCTGTTTTTTATAGCTATCAGCGCCTGTAGGATAAGCGCTGGAGCCATATTTCATTCATATTTTCGGACCGGGTTCCCGATCCAGCACGATCCGGCCTGATCAGGCTTTTTTCTTCACCAGACCATAGATGAAGAGCAGCACGATCGCCCCGACGATGGAGGCCAGCCAACCTGCGGGCGCACCCGGCAAGTACCAGCCCATCGCCACGCCGACGTAGCGCGCCAGGAACGAGCCAGCGACACCCAGCACGATGGTCATGATCCAGCCCAGCTTGTCGTCACCGGGCTTTACGGCGCGCGCGATCAAGCCGACGATGAGGCCGACAACAATGGTTCCCAGAATGGTAAACATCCGATTCCTTTGAAAAGCAGCCACACGGCTTGAAAGCGGGCAACTCTAGCCTGAGCGGGGACAATCTGCCGATGCAAGCCTTGATCGATGCCATCCACACGATGGCCCTTTCCACCGACGCCCGACGGATTTTTCATGGGCGGGGTGGACTCTTCCCCGGTTGCGAGCAGTGGACGCTCGACGCCTACCCTCCAGTCTTTGTACTCACCAGCTTTCTGCCTGCGGACGAGGGCACCGACGCGCAACTTGCCGCCATCGGCGCAGCGCTCGCCAGGCGCTGGGAGCAGGTGACGCCTGGCCAAGCGCTCCATTGGGTGTTCCAGTGCCGCAACGAGGCCTTGCGCATGCAGGGGCGCGCAGACACGCGCGCCATGGCGGGCAGCCTGCCCGACCCCCATGTGGTGACCGAGCAGGGCGCCCGGTTTCGCGTGCACGTTGCCAGTGGCCAGAACCACGGCTTGTTCCTCGACATGGCCGCCGGCCGTCGTTGGGTGCGCGACTACGTCGCCGCGCGCAGTGCCGACCGCTACGGCCTCAAGGTGCTCAACCTGTTTGCCTATACCTGCGCTTTTTCGGTTGTGGCGCTGCAGGCGGGGGCCCGGCAGGTGGTCAACGTAGACATGAGCCGTGGGGCGCTCGCCATTGGCCAGCAAAACCACCAGCTCAACGGCATCGCCACCGGGGCGAGCTTTCTGCCGCACGACGTCTTCAGCACCTGGGGAAAGATCACGCGCAGCGGGCCCTACGGGCTGGTCATCGTGGATCCGCCGAGCTACCAGAAGGGCAGCTTCGTGGCGACCAAAGATTACGCCCGGCTGATGCGCCGCTTGCCTGACCTGGTGGCGCCGGGTGGACATGCGCTTTTGTGTCTGAACGCGCCCGAGCTTGGTATGGCGTTTCTGCAGGATCAGATGGATGAATTCGCGCCGGAACTCGCCTTTGTCGAGCGCCTGGCCAACCCGCCCGCGTTTGCCGATGCGGACAGCGAGCGCGGATTGAAGGTGTTGGTGTACCGCGCACCTGACATTTGAGCGCAAGCGGCAAAAGGAACAGTATGGCTACGCGCCGCCGTGCGCGCCGGGCAGGTCCGGCCCTAGACTGTTCATTTTCAAGCGCTTGGCTTCGTACATCGCCACGTCCGCACAACGAATGAGCACCTTCGGCTCGGCGCCATCATTGGGGTAGATGGAAACTCCAATGCTCAGCGAGACGGCCATCGTCCGGCTTTCCACCGTGATCGGTGAGGCGACGGCTGATTCGATCTTTCGGGCGACCACGGCGGCGTCCGATGCCTGGGCAAGGTCGGTGACCAACACCACGAACTCGTCACCGCCGTAGCGGCAGACGAAATCGACGTCCCGAATGGAACGTGCTATGCAATGCGCAGCGTGTTTGAGCACTTCGTCCCCGGCGGCATGCCCCAGCGCATCATTGATGCCCTTGAAGCCGTCGATGTCGGTAAACAAGACGGCCAAGCGGGTGCGGTGGCGATGAGCGCTCGCGATGGCGTGGGCAAAGCGTTCCTGCAGTTGCACGCGATTGGGCAGTTGCGTCAGCGGGTCCAGCCCGTGCGATTTGGAGAGTTCTCCCAAGGCCTGGGCGGCCTGCTCGGCCTCGGTCTGGCTTTGCAAGGCTGAGACGATCAATTGTTCGTTGACTTCCACCAGATAGGCGCTGTCATCGAAATCGAGTTGGCGGCGTGCTCCGGCTGTTTGCCTCTGCAAATCCGCCAGGACGGAGCGTGCCTCGTCAATTTGCTGCTGCAAGTCTCGAAGCTCATCGACCACGCCCGGGGATGCAGCAGGAGACTTGGCGACTATAGGTTTCAACGGGTGCAGTTCAGGGTAAGGGAAGGTTGGACAGTACCCGTCCCGGCTGCTGACGGCAGTAGGCGTTAAGCCTGCTTGCGTGTCGGCCTGCCGCCGAGCAGGCCCTCCCGGTCGGACAAGGTGTCCCCCACCTGGATGCCATGGCCATCGATGCTGAACAAGCGCATCTCGTCCGAATGCGCACTGGCCCGCACTTTGACGACGGCAATCATTCTGCGCAGTCGGCTGTCCACTTCGATGTAGCGCTGCACGATGATCGCGTCGGTCAGATAGGCCGTGCCGTAGGGGCTGAATCGCAAATCGGTGTAGCGGTCCTCCAGCTCGGAGGTCATCAGCACCGTCACGCCAGTGCTGACGAGTGCACTCACCATGCGGGACAGCGACTCACGAAAATCTTCACGGAAGGTGGGTGCCAAGGCCAACTCGAAGCCCGACAATGAGTCGATCACGACCCTGGTGGCCTTGAGGCGCTCGATTTCTTTGAGCAGAAGAAGCACGATTTCGTCGATGGAAAGGTCAGGAGCCCGGCTGTCGACCAGGCCCACCGCGCCGGATTCAATCAGTTTTGCGACCAGTCGATTGCGCGATCCACTTGGTGGTTGCTCGAACGCCGCAATCACACCGGTTTCCCCTTGGCGTGCCCCCTCGGCCAGAAAGGAGGCGGCCAGAATGCTCTTGCCCGAGCCCGAAGGGCCGGCCACCAGCAGCGAATAACCACGAGGAATTCCGCCGCCCAGCATGGCGTCCAGCTCAGGCACGCCAATGGACACGCGGCCAGGCTGGGGTTCGCTGACCTTCGACCGACTCGGTACCAAGTCGCGCCCCGCAGGAGGAAAAACTTCCAGCCCGGTCTGGTTGATACGGAACGTGTGCAGCCCAGGCAAGGTGGGTTGCCCGCGCATCTTCAATATCTGCATCTTGCGCACCATGGAATTGCGCTCGACGCTTTGGCGCAGCCAGATCAGGCCATCCGCCACGGTGAAGACTGGGTTGGCATCGGTTTCGCTGAAGTATTCGCCGATCAAAAACGTCGTGGCCTGCCAGCTCGTCATCAGCATGCCGAGTTGCTGCACAAACATCTGCAGTTCGCTGTTCGACTGTCCCTCGCGTTGGTTGGCCATGATCACCGAGCGAAACGAATCGACAAACACCAGGGCCGGGTTGTGCGCCTGCACGTGCTCGGTGATCTTGCCCAGCACCACCCCCAGGTCGCCTGCGACGGTCTCGTCCGACAAATTGATGAAGAGAATGGAGTCGTTCACCTTGTCGCTGTCGAAGAACGCAAACTGTTGCTGATAGCGCAGCATCTTCAGCGGTGGCTCGCCCAGGACGGTGAAATACAAGGCCGGCCGTTCGAGCGTGGCCAGCGCGAACATCATCTGGTGCGCGAGGGTGGTTTTGCCGCAGCCGGGCGGGCCCGCAATGAGGTTGAACGAGAACTCCGGCAGCCCTCCCGCGAGGACGACATCCAGACCCGGAACGCCCGTCGCCAGCCTGTTAATGGTTACTTTGTTGGTCATTTCAATCTGTTCTGAACGGGCGAGCCGCTAAAAGTGGGAGACCACAAGCCGCCGAGCAACCTTTGGGTCAGGGGGATGCCTATCAAGCTGTTGAGCAGATCGTGAAAGGTCTCAACACACGCATCCGTGGCCTCGGCGGCCTGGTTCGGAGGCTGCTGAATCAGTACGTTCCTGAGCTTCTCGAAGCGCACTGGCGTTGTGTCCTCATGGGCCTGCAGCAAGCAAGGGTGCGCCCGCCCGGCAACGATCAAAGTGCGCCGGTACAGCGCTGCAATGCCGCGTTGCCCAAGCACAGGCGCAGCGCATTGACCATCGACTCCCAACGGGCTACCGCAGCGTCTGCGACCATCTGTGCCCGGTCGTCGGTGGCGTTAGTAGATTGGGGTGGAATCACGGAGCAGGCCTTTCACGCAAGGACGTAGCCTGGATCGGCGTCTTGGCAACTTGTTGAAGATCAATTCGACCTTGTCGTATTCTTTGTCGGGCTTGTTCACGGGCTATTGTGTTCGCTCGCGCCGAAGAATCATTCCGGCACCACACGGGGACGGAGCTATAAAAATTAAAAATCTGCTCGCCCTCAATGCAACTGATGCCAATCGTGCAAGGCACCCCAATGGGTCAGGCCTCTACAGGCACGACATCAGGGCATTAACTGCGATCATGCGTCCACAGTCCGTGCGGTACCGCACTTAGCGGGCATCGATCCCTCAAATTTGCCAAGCTTTCATTTTGCATCGTCCCATCGCGCGTTGCACCAAGACGACTCGTCGTCAGGGGCAATACAGCTGCACCACCACCGGCGCGACAGAAGAGGGGTGACGTGCATACGGATCTGCGGCATCGATGAAAACCCCGATCCCCTCTAGGCGTAAGCCTCTAGAGCCGGGAAGGCATCGCGTGCGATATTTCTCCGATGCAAAGAAGATCGCTCCTGAAGCTCGGCTTGGTGTCTGGCGCCGTACTGGCCGTTGCAGGTGGCGCGGCCGTGCTTTGGCGCCCTGGCATCGCGCAGGGCCGGCTGACGGCGTCTGCCCGCGAAGTTTTTGCCAGCCTGGGGTACGCCATTCTTCAAGGCACTTTGCCCTCCGAGCCGCAGGCCCGTGCCCAGGCGGTGGAGGGCATGGTGGAACGCGTCGATGTTTTGCTGCAGAACCTTCCGCCGCATGTGCAGGCAGAGCTGTCGCAGCTGCTGGGGCTTCTGTGCACCGCGCCGGGGCGTTTCGGCCTGGCCGGTCTGGTGCCAGCTTGGGCGGATGCGAGCGAGGCGCAGCTGCAGGCCGCGCTGGAAGGCATGCGCCAATCGGGCCTGGCTTTGCGCCAGCAGGCCTACCTGGGACTGCACGAGATCGTTGGCGGCGCTTACTTTTCCGACGAAAGCACCTGGGCCTCGGTGGGATACCCCGGGCCCCCGATTCTTTAAGAACGTCTTCTAAGAGGCTGACGCATCCATGAGCAATTTTCCCGATCCGATCCGCGCGGGGCTTGAGCGCGGCTGGAAGGTTCTGGGCGGCGCGCACGGCGCACTGCCTGAAAACATCACCTGCGACGTAGCCATTGTGGGTTCAGGCGCCGGGGCGGGGATCACCGCCGAACTGCTGACCCGCGCGGGCCTGCAGGTCGTCCTCGTCGAAGAAGGGCCGCTCAAGAGCAGCAGCAACTTCCACCAGCGCGAGTCCGAGGCCTACCCCTCGCTGTACCAGGAAAGCGCCAGCCGCAAAACAGCCGACAAGGGCGTCTCCATTCTGCAGGGGCGCTGCGTGGGCGGCTCCACCACGGTCAACTGGACCAGTTCCTTTCGCACGCCCGAGCCCACGCTGCGCTACTGGGAGCAGCACTTTGGTTTGGACGATTTTGGCCGCGAGGCCCTGGCGCCGTACTTCGAGCAAGCCGAGCGGCGCCTGAACATCTCGCCCTGGCTGATGCCGCCCAACGAAAACAATGAGTTGCTGCGGCGCGGGGCAGACAAGCTGGGCATTCCTTCCGCCACCATTTCCCGCAACGTCAAGGGCTGCTGGAACCTGGGCTCCTGCGGTATGGGCTGCCCCACCAATGCCAAGCAATCCATGCTCGTGACCACCATCCCGGCCGCGCTGGACCAAGGCGCCACGCTCTTGGTGGAAACACGCGCAGAGAAACTGGTGCTTGCCCGCGGCAAGGTGCAGGCGCTGCACTGCATTGCGGTGCAGCCCAACGGCGCGCCTGTGGATGCGGGCAAACCTGCGACGACCATCGTGGCCAGGCATTTCGTGCTGGCCGGCGGCGCCATCAACTCGCCGGCCGTGCTGTTGCGCTCCAAGGCACCGGACCCGCATGGCCGCCTGGGTACGCGCACTTTTTTGCATCCGGTGATCATGTCGGCTGCGGTGCTGGCGCAGACGGTGGAGGGCTGGTCCGGCGCGCCGCAGTCGCTCTACACAGACCATTTCATGGACACCCAGCCCATCGATGGCCCCATCGGTTTCAAGCTCGAATCGCCCCCGCTGCATCCGGTGATCCTGGCTACCACCATGCCGGGATATGGCCAGGCGCACGCCGATCTGCTGGCCAAGTTCCCGCACACCCATGTCCTGCTGGCCTTGCTGCGCGACGGATTTCATGCCGAAGCGCCCGGCGGGCGCGTTCAGCTTCGCAGTGATGGCTCGGCGGTGCTTGACTATCCGCTCACCGACTTCGTGATGGAAGGCGCCCGCCGTGCGCTGCTGGCCATGGCCGAGATTCAGTTTGCTGCAGGCGCGCAGGAAGTGCTTCCCGTGCATGAAATGGCGCGGCCCTGCACATCCTGGACCGAAGCCAAAAGCGCCATTGAAGCCCTGGCCATGAAGCCGCTGCTTACCAAGGTGGTCAGCGCCCACGTCATGGGCGGCTGCGGCCTGGCTGGCAGCGAAACGCTGGGCGTGGTGCGACCGAATGGGGTCCACTGGCAGATCGAGAACCTTTCGGTGCACGACGGCTCGGTGTTTCCCACCAGCGTGGGTGCCAACCCGCAGCTTTCCATTTACGGAATCACCAACCGACTGGCGCAGGGCTTGGCGCAGCGCCTGACAGGCAAGGAACTGGCACTGGCCTGAGTCGAGCCCGTTTGCGGCCTTTGTACCGGGGCAAGGCGAATTCAACACCTGCGTCCAAAGCGCCAACGAAAATCGCTCCACGCTCGCCTACCATCGCCGCATGGAAACGTCCTTGCCCTCGCTGTTGCTGCAACTGCTGCATGGCTTTGCGCTGTGGCTGCTTTCCTCGGTGCACATTGCCTTGGCCATTGCCGTCACGCTGCACGCGCTGATGAAGAAGGACGAAGTACACGCGGCCGTCGGCTGGATTGGTCTGGCCTGGCTGGCGCCGTTCGGTGGTGCGCTGGCGTATTGGTTGCTGGGCATCAATCGCATCGGGCGCACTGGGGTGGCGCTGGGCCTGCGCAAAGCCTGGCAGAGCGAAGGCGACCTGGCCGAAGTTTTTGCGGTCCCCGACGAGGCAGTGGATGCTCCGCTGGGCGGCGTGGCCCGGGTGGCCCGGCAGGTGACTGGAAAACCGTTGCTGGCGGGCAACCGTGTCGTGCCCCTGCCCGATGGCGACACGGCCTACCCGGCCATGCTGGCAGCGATCGACGCTGCCGAATTGTCCGTCACGCTGCTGACCTACATTTTCCACAACGACGCTGTGGGGGAAGCCTTTGTGCAGGCGCTGACGCGCGCGCAAGCGCGGGGCGTCGAGGTGCGCGTGCTGATCGATGCCGTGGGATCGCGCTACCGGCCGACCGGCGTGCTGCGGCGCTTGAAGGCGCTGGGCATTCCCTGCGCCGCGTTCCTGCCGCCTTCATTCACCCGCGTGCTCTCGCATGTGAACCTGCGCAACCACCGCAAGATTTTGGTGGTGGACGGCGCGGTGGGGTTCACCGGCGGCATGAACATCAGCGCCAACCACTGGATCAGCAGGCAGCCGGCCACGCCCGTGCACTGCCTGCATTTCGAAGTGCGTGGGCCGGTGGTCACCGACATGCAGCGCGCTTTCACCACCGACTGGGCGTTCACCACGGGCGAGCGCCTGCATGGCGCGCCCTGGTTTGCGCCGCCGCAGCCCAGTGGCTCGGTGCTGGCGCGGGGCGTGACCGATGGCCCGGACGCCGACATGGACCACATGCGGCAGGTCATTCTGGGCGCGCTGGCAGCGGCAAGGCAGCGGGTGCGCATCGTCACGCCGTACTTTCTGCCCGACGAAGTGGTGCTGAGCACGCTGCAGACGACGGCGCTGCGCGGCGTAGCGGTGGACATCGTGCTGCCGGTGCGCAGCAACCTGCCGCTGCTGGATTGGGCCATGCGCCCACAGTTTGATGAGCTGCTGGCAGCCGGCTGCCGCATCTACCTCACGCCAGCGCCGTTCGACCACGCCAAGCTGTTGGTGGTGGACGGTGCCTGGGCGCTGATTGGTTCGACCAACTGGGACGCGCGCAGCCTGCGGCTCAACTTTGAATACAACCTGGAATGCCACGACGGCGAACTGGTGCGCAAGCTCAGCCCGTTGATCGACACCCGCATCGCCCACGCCACGCCGCTCGATGCCGCCACGCTGGCCGGCCAGCGCTTGCCCGCGCGGCTGCGCAATCGGGCCGTATGGCTGCTGTCGCCCTACCTTTGATTGCTATAAAATAGATAGCTTACGGCGCTTTCTGGATAAGCGCTGGAGGCCAATTTGTCTTGAAATTATTCGGCCCATCGGGTGCGAAAGGGAAAGCGCGGCTGTAGTTGCTTTTAACCGACACCACGCCCCAAACCCCGGTGATAACTTTGCGCCACTTTTCCTACACGGCCAGAGACCACCATGCCCAAAACCCTCATCGAACCCTTTCGTATCAAGAGCATCGAGCCCATTCGCATGACGACGCGCGCGCAGCGCGAGCAACTGCTGGAGGCCGCGCACCTCAACGTCTTCAAGCTGCGCGCCGAAGACGTGCTGCTTGACTGGCTGACCGACTCGGGCACCGGTGCCATGTCGAGCAAACAATGGGGCGCCATCATGGAGGGTGACGAAAGCTATGCCGGCGCGCGCAGCTTTTACCGGCTGGAAAAAGTCATCCAGGACATCACCGGCATGCAGCATTTCGTTCCCACGCACCAGGGCCGCGCCGCAGAGAAGGTGTTGTTCACGGCGGTGTGCAAGAAGGGCGATTTGGTACCCAACAACTGCCACTTCGACACCACGCGCGCCAACCTCGAATACCTCGGCATCGAGGCGGTGGACCTCGTGATCCCCGAGGGCCTGCAACCGGCGTTGATCTACCCTTTCAAGGGCAACATTGATCTGGCGCGCGCCGAGGCCGTGCTGCAAAAGGAGGGCGCGCGCATCCCGTTTGGCATGATCACCGTGACCAACAACACCGGTGGCGGCCAGCCGGTCTCGATGGCCAACATCCGTGCGTATTCGGCTTTGCTCAAGAAGTACGGCAAGCCCTTCATCATGGATGTGTGCCGCTTCTCGGAGAACGCGATGTTCATCAAGATGCGCGAGCCAGGCTACGAGAACACGCCCATTCGCGACATCGTCAAGGAAATGTTCTCGTATTGCGACGGCGCCACCATGAGCGCCAAGAAGGACGCCATGGTCAACATCGGCGGCTTCATCGTGCTGCGCAGCGACGAATGGATGGACGGCGTGCGCAACGGCCTGATCATGATGGAAGGCTTCCCCACTTACGGCGGTCTGGCCGGGCGCGACCTCGAAGCCATGGCCGTGGGCCTGGAAGAGGGCATGGACGAGGACTACCTGCGCTACCGCCTGCGCACCGCCGAATACCTGGGTGAGCGGCTGGACGCCGCCGGCGTCGGCTTCGTCAAGCCCACCGGCGGCCACGCGGTGTACATCGACGCCAAAACCGTTCTGCCCGACATGCCCGTGGCGCATTACCCGGCCTGGGCGCTGTGCAACGCGCTGTATCTGGAAGGTGGCATACGCGGTGTCGAGATTGGCTCGGTCATGTTCGGCAAGCGCCTGCAGGACGGCACCGAGACCTTCCACAGCATGGAGCTGGTGCGTCTGGCGTTTCCGCGCCGCATGTACACACAGTCGCACTTTGACTACGCGGCCGAGGTGATCGCCGAAGTGAAAGAGAAGGCGGCGAGCATTCGCGGCGTGCGCATCGCCAAGCAGCCGCAGTTTCTGCGCCACTTCACCTGCGAATGTGTCTGGGCTTGAACGGCTCTGACACAGGCTAGGAATATTGGTCAAAACGCCCGACTCTGTAGCTGCTTCAGAAAGGCCGACAGACAACAATGAGAGGGCGGCCTCGATGGGTTCGCGCCTCGTGGCAAAGGGCGGGTTCCGGGGTGTGCGCCCGGCGGCGCAGTAACTTTTTTTGCCAAAAAAAGTCACCAAAAAAGGCTAGCCTTGCTGTCTGCGACCCCTTCGCTGCGCTGCGGGGCAACCTGCGTCGGGGCACTTGCGGGGTGGCCGTGGAACTCACTTCGCTGCTGTGCAGCTGCGTTCAGACAGCCACGGCGAGCCAGTTCAACGAAGCATGCGCGCACCAGCGCGCATGCCACCCCGCAAGCACCCCGCCGCAGGCGCATCCACAAGGGCTGGGAACCACACGGGCCTTTGCTGCGCTCGGCCTGGGAAAAAAACGACGCGCCGCTATGGGACGAACTTGCTTTTCCCCAGGCCGAGCGCAGCAATGGCCCGTAAGGATGTCTGAGCCCTTGTGGCCGTGCCGAGAAGCGCAGGGGCGGGCGGATCAGGGCTCGCGTCTGTTTGAGCACCGCAGGTGCGAGTTGAGCGAGACCCCGTCCGGCACGAGCATCGCAGGTTGCCCGAAGCGCAGCGCAGGGACACGGACAGTAGGGCGGGCGTTCTTTGGTGACTTTCTTTCGCTGGAAAGAAAGTTACTGCGCCGCCGGGCGCACACCCCGGCTCCCGCCCTGCGACAAACGCACGCTCTCCATTCTTTGTCCGGGGCAGCTATAAAGTTCCATAAAATAACGCTCTAGCGCTTACTGGATAAGCGCTCGAAGCTACAAAATACGTAGCGATCAGACTGCAGGTGGCGGCAGCCTGAGCTGCGCCGCCTCGGCCACGGCGATGCAGTCGCGGATGTGCTGTTCGCCCAGAAAACGCAGCGTGGCGTAGCCCAGGGCCGCCGACACGGCCTGGCCTGCCAGCGGAATGTATTTGCTTAGCTGCTTCGTGGTCATGCGCATGCCTGCGGTGCGCACCGCCTTGAGCGCCAGGTCGCGGGTGATGAACTTTCCGATCAGCACCGAGCCCACCATGGCCACGGCCTTTTGCACCTGCTCGCGTTTGTGCGGATCCAGCGCATCGAGCTGCGCAGGCGTCAACCCAAACTCGGCGCTGATCTGCGGCAGCAGACGCGAGAGCAGGGCGGCATCCACCGCCCAGTCGAGGCCGGGCACGGGCACGGTGCTGGCTACCGCAGCCACCAAGGCTCGGCGATTAAGCAGCTTGCGTGCCCGTTGGGCGGCGGTCTGAATGGCCGTATTCTGGGCAGATTCGGCTGCAGCTGCTTTGGCGGGGCGGGGGGCAGGAAAGATACGTGGCATGGCCTGATCATCGCAGGCCGTGCGTGCCGAGCGGCTTCTTCAGCAGACTGGCTTCAAATTCGAACGCGCTCTGCGGCGCTGCGCCAATGGTGGGAGAAATTTCGCGAAAGCGGTACTGGCCTGAAGGAAGGCCAGCGACGGCAGCAGGAGTCAGAAGGATTTGTCTGGGGCCGGCAATGTCTTCCCCCAGCTTGCAGGCCAGGTTCATCTCCGCGCCAAACAGGTCGCTCTCGGCAATCACCAGCGTGGGGCCAAAACCAATGCCCATGCTGACCCGCAGAGCACGGTCTGGTGGCTGAACGGCGTTCATGGCGTCGAGCGCGCGGACAACGTCCAGCGCCGCCTCCAGCGCGTGCAAGGGGTCCGAAAACACGGCGAAGAGGTTGTCTGCCTCTTGCTTGATCACAACGCCGCCATTGCCAACAATCGCCGGCACGGCGGCTTGCTCCATCTGGTGGACCATCGCCAGGAAGTGGATGACCCCGAGCCGGCTGGTCGTACTGCTGAAGCCGCACATATCCAGCACCAGCATGGCCACGGTGCGCACAAAGGCGGCTTCTATGGCCGCGTCAATTTCTGGCTGGGGGGTGCTGTCCTGGTTGCGCTGGGCCAGCAGGCTGTGCAGGTAGGCCTTGTCGTGCGCCTTGGCGGTTGGGAGAGTGTCCATGTCAGCAAAAAGCCTTGTGTGGGCGCGGTCCGACATGGTAGCGCGCCCCTTGCGTACAGCTGCCAGTGCGCGCCCGGAATTAAGCTGACCCGACCGATCCAAGCAACGTGCGCCTCTGCACGGTCTGCACGGATCCACGAGGAAATCGCCATGCAAACATCACCACGCAATCGAACCACGTGGCTCGCGCCGCTGCTCTTGACGGCCCTGCTGGCCGTGCCCGGCTTCGCCTTCGCCCAGAACTACGAGGCCTCGCTGGAGCGCGGATCGCAACCCGACACCACGCCCGAGCAGCGCTACCGCACCGCCATTCGTGAGGCGGGCGGCGGTCTGAAACAGAATTTGGCGGCGTGCCGTGAGCAAGCGGCAGAGCGAAAGAGTTGCGAGCGTGAGGCGCGTGCCACCTACCAGGACGATATGGCTTTTGCCCGCGAGTTGCGTCGCAACCCGGATGCCCGCCCAACCAACATACGCGGCGGCATAGAAAGTAGCGAAGTCACTACCATCCGCGTGATTCCGGCGGAGTAAACCCGGAGCCGACCGGCATCGCCTTGCAAAGGCTATTGGCTCAGACTCTGAGCGAGACTCAAGCGTGCAACGGCATCGCCGTCAAGCGCCACGCGGCGTGCGCCGTTGAAGCGCCGCTGCCAGTAGCTGGCCTGCATGTCTTCTACGCGTACCTGCTGCCCGGTGCGTGGCGAATGAATGAATTTGCCATCGCCCAAGTACACGCCCACATGGCTGAAGGCGTGGCGCATGGTGTTGAAGAACACCAGATCGCCGGGCTTGAGATCGCGCTTATCGATCACTTCGGTGCTGGCGGCTTGGTCTTTGGCGCGCCGCGGCAGCACCAGACCTGCTGTTTTTTCGTAGACGGCGCGCACGAAACCGCTGCAGTCAAAGCCCGTCTCGGCGCTGTTGCCGCCGCGGCGGTAGCGCAAACCAATGAAGCCCATGGCAGTGGTCACCAGAGCCGAGGTGTTGCCTGCCACGGTGTGCCCTGCCTGCTCGAACGAGCGCATCACAGCGGATTCGCTTTTCACCGGTACCGAGACAGATACGGGAGCTTGCGGCGAGGCCACTTCGGCTTCGGCCAGGGTTTCGGTGGGAGCTGCAATGGCCGCCTGAGAGCAGGCAGCGGCGATGAGCAGGGGAAAAATCCAACGTGGCATGGGCGCCGAGGGTAACACGATCGCAATCCTGCATTTCCAGGCGCTTTTTTCGGTCTGTCAGACGGACTGCTGAGCTAAGCTGTGTGACGCGGGGCGTCGGCCAACGGGCCCCAGCTGCCACACATCCTGTTTTGAGGGACGTTTTCCGTGACTGCATCCGAATCCCTGGGTTCTCCCCAATCCCCTGAGCCTGGCGCAGGCCCGACGCCGCAGCGCTCGTGCCTGGCACTGCGCCGTGTGGCCATCGACACCTGGCGCGAAAACGTCGCCTACCTGCACCGCGATTGCGAGGCCTACCGGGCCGAGGGTTTTCAGGCGCTCTCCAAGATCGAGGTGCGCGCCAACGGCCAGCGCATTCTGGCCACGCTCAATGTGGTGGATGACGACCGCATCGTCGCGCGGGACGAAGTAGGGCTCTCGGAAGATGCCTTTGCGCAACTCGATGTCTCCGAGGGCCACAGCATTTCGGTGGCCCCCGCCGAACGTCCGGCGTCCATGGGCGCGCTGTTTCGCAAGTTGGCCGGGGAGCGCCTGGTGCGGGAAGACTTTCGCGCCATCGTGCGCGACATTGTCGAGAAGCGCTATTCCAAGATCGAGCTCACCGCCTTTGTCGTCGGCTGCGCGCGCGATGAACTCGACCGCGAGGAGGTGTATTTTCTGACCGACGCGATGGCGGCCAGCGGCCAGCGCCTCGACTGGCACGAGCCATTGGTGGTGGACAAGCACTGCATTGGCGGAATACCGGGCAACCGCACCTCGATGCTGGTGGTACCTATCGTTGCCGCGCACGGGCTGCTCTGCCCAAAAACGTCCTCCCGCGCCATCACCTCGCCGGCCGGAACGGCCGACACCATGGAGGTGCTGGCCCGTGTCGAACTGCCCCTGGCCGATATGCACAACATCGTGCGCGAGTACCGCGGCTGCCTGGTCTGGGGTGGCACTGCGCAGCTCTCGCCGGCAGACGACGTACTGATCTCCGTCGAGCGGCCGCTGTCCATTGATTCGCCCGGACAGATGGTGGCCTCCATCCTGTCGAAAAAGATCGCTGCCGGCTCTACCCACCTGCTGCTCGATATTCCCATAGGGCCTACCGCCAAGGTGCGCTCCGTGCCCGAGGCGCAGCGCCTGCGCCGCCTGTTTGAATACGTGGCGCGGCGCCTGGGCCTGGTGCTGGACGTGGTCATTACCGATGGCAGCCAGCCAATCGGACAGGGCGTGGGCCCGGTGCTGGAGGCGCGCGACGTGATGCGCGTGCTGCAGGGCGACCCGCGCGCACCCACCGATCTGCGCGAAAAAGCGCTGCGCCTGGCGGGACGCATGATCGAATTTCACCCCGACGTGCGAGGCGGCGCAGGCTATGCGATTGCACGCGACATCCTTGATTCGGGCCGGGCGCTGGCGCGCATGCAGGCCATCATTGCGGCGCAAGGGGCCTGCGCCTTTGACCCCGAGCATCCGCAGTTGGGCAGCTTGCAGTTCGAGGTGTATGCGCCCGTCGCCGGGGTGGTCACCGCCATCGACAACCTGCAAATGGCGCGCATCGCCCGCCTGGCCGGTGCGCCCACGGCGCAGGGCGCGGGGGTGGATCTGCTGTGCAAGCTGGGCGCCAGCGTGGCGCCCGACACTGCCCTTTACCGTGTGCACGCCAGCTATCCTGCCGACCTCGAGTTTGCGCGCCAGGCCTGCGTGCGTGCGAGCGGCTACCGAATTGACGGCGCCGTGCCACCCGGCCCCTCCCTGGAAGAAAACTGAACATGCGCCGTCCCGCAGAACCCGCTGCCTGCCTGCTTCACTTTGCCGACGAAGCCGAAAGCGCAGGGCGCCTGGCCGCTGCCACCGGTCTGCGGCCCCTGGCGATCGAATGCCACCGCTTCCCTGATGGAGAGATCAAGCTGCGCCTGCCAGTGGACGCTGCCGGCCGCTTGCCGGCGCGCGCCGTGCTGCTGCGCAGCCTGCACCAACCCAACGAAAAGCTCGTTGAGCTGCTGCTTGCCACCGAGGCCGCGCGCACGCTCGGGGTTCAATCGCTCGCCCTGGTCGCGCCGTACCTCGCATACATGCGCCAGGACATCGCTTTTCAGCCCGGGGAAGCGGTGAGCCAACGCATCGTCGGGTCGTTTTTGGGTCGAATGGTCAATGCCGTGGTCACCGTGGACCCGCATTTGCACCGCATCGCTCGCCTGGACGAGGCTATTCCCGACCGAGCCTGCGCCGTGGTCAGTGGCGCGCCGCTGCTGGCCGACTGGATCGCGGAGCAACGAAGCGCGCCGCTGCTGCTGGGGCCGGACGGCGAATCGGCGCAGTGGGTGGCCCAGGCGGCCGCCCGCCACGGTTTTGAGCATGCGGTTTGCAGCAAGACGCGCCAGGGCGACCGCCAGGTGATCGTCACGCTGCCGGATGTGGACTTTCGCGGGCGCAGCGTGGTTTTGCTCGACGACGTCGCCAGCACCGGCCGCACCCTGATCGAAGCGACCCGCTTGCTGCGGGCGGCAGGCGCCGCCTCGGTGGATGTGGCCGTGACCCATGCGCTCTTGGCCGACGCCGATCTGGCGGCGCTGCACGCCGGCGGCGTTGGCGCCTTCTGGAGCACCGACTGTGTTCCCCATCCGAGCAACTGTGTCTACATGGCACAGGCGCTGGGTCGTGCGCTGGGCGAACTGAGTTGGTGAAGCCGTCAGGGGCAGCCGCCACACGCGACAATGGAGCGTTAGAACCCGCGAAGGACCCTTTCATGTTGCTTGACGCCTCCGAATCCCAACTGGTGCTGGTGGACTACCAGGAGCGGCTGATGCCGGTCATCCACGATGCACGGGCCACACTCGCCAATGCCTTGCGCCTGGCGCGTCTCGCCCGGCTCATGGAGGTGCCCGTCTGGGGCACCGAGCAGAATCCCTCCCGCCTGGGGCCCAACGACGCGCAGCTGCGCGCGCTGTGCAAGGACACGCTGGCGAAAATGCATTTCAGCGCCGCCGAAGAGGGTCTGGGCGAGTGGCTGCGCCCGCCTGCCAAGCCCCCGGCCGGCAACGCCCGCAGCCTGCCCAAACACCTGCAGAAGACAGCGCAGCAAGCGCCCGAGCGCAATGCCATCGTCATTGCGGGGTGTGAGGCGCATGTCTGCCTGCTGCAAACGGCGCTCGGCTTGTTGGAGGACGAGTTCGAGGTCTGGGTGGTGACCGACGCCTGCAGCTCGCGCACCGAACGCAACCGCGACGCCGCCTACGATCGCCTGGCGAGCGCCGGCGCCGAACTGGTCAGCACCGAAATGGTGGCTTTCGAGTGGCTGGCCAGCTGTGAAAACCCGGTGTTCCGCGAAGCGCTCGCGCTCATCAAGTAAAAGCGCAGCGAAGGAGCCCGCTCTGGCTTGCCAGGTTAAATCGGCGTAGGCTGTGCCGGCGCGATGGTCAGCGGGAACACAGGAAAAGGGAGGCCCGCGTCAGCTTCCTGCAAGACCATTATGAATAATTATGAATTCAAAACCTGCGCCCCAGCGCAGTCCGCCCCAGCCCAGGAGAGTGTTTCATGACCAGTTATGCCGAGTTTTACCGCCAGTCCATTGATCAGCGCGACAACTTCTGGGCCACCCAGGCCCGGCTGATCGATTGGCAGACGCCGCCCGAGCAGGTCTGCGACTACAGCAACCCGCCGTTTGCGCGCTGGTTTGTCGGCGGCACCACCAATTTGTGCCACAACGCGGTGGACCGCCACCTGGCTGAGCGTGCGGACCAGGCCGCACTGGTCGCCATTTCCACCGAAACCGACACCGAGCGCAGTTACAGCTTTCGTGAACTGCATGCTGAAGTGCAGCGCATGGCGGCCAGTCTGCTGGCGCTGGGCGTCAAGAAGGGCGACCGGGTCCTGATCTACATGCCCATGGTGGCCGAAGCCGCTTTTGCCATGCTGGCCTGCGCACGCATTGGCGCGCTGCACAGCGTGGTGTTTGGCGGTTTTGCGTCGGGGTCGCTCGCGTCCCGCATCGACGACGCCGAGCCCGTGGTCATCGTCAGCGCCGACGCCGGTTCGCGCGGCGGCAAGGCCGTGGCGTACAAGCCGCTGCTCGACGAAGCCATTCGCCAGGCCAAACACAAGCCGAACGCGGCATTGCTGGTGGACCGGGGTCTGGTGCCGATGGAGCTGGAGCCGGGCCGGGACCACCTCTGGAGCGCACTGCGCGCCGAGCACATGGACACGCAGGTGCCCTGCGAGTGGCTCCCATCCACGCACCCCAGTTACACCCTGTACACCAGCGGAACCACCGGCAAGCCCAAGGGCGTGCAGCGCGACACCGGCGGCTACACCGTGGCGCTGGCAGCCAGCATGAAGCACATCTTCGATGCGCGGCCCGGCCAAACGTTTTTCGCCACCAGCGACATCGGCTGGGTGGTGGGCCACAGCTACATCATCTATGGCCCGCTGATCGCCGGCATGACCACGATCATGTACGAGGGCCTGCCGACGCGGCCCGATGCGGGCGTGTGGTGGAGCATTGTCGAGAAGTACAAGGTCACGCACATGTTCTCGGCGCCCACGGCCGTGCGCGTGCTCAAGAAGCAGGATCCCTCCTGGCTCAAGAAATACGACGTCTCGACCCTCAAGGCCTTGTGGCTGGCCGGCGAGCCGCTGGACGAGCCCACGGCGCAATGGATCAGCGACGCACTGGCCGTGCCCATCATCGACAACTACTGGCAGACGGAAACCGGCTGGCCGATTCTTACGCTGGCCAACGGCATCGAGCAGCAGACTACCCGATTTGGCAGTCCCGGCAAGGCCATGTATGGCTACAACGTCAAGCTGATCGACGAAGCCACCGGCGAAGAGCTGACCAAGCCGAACCAGAAGGGCGTGGTTGCCATCGAAGGCCCGCTGCCACCCGGCTGTATGCAGACCGTGTGGCGCGACGACGAGCGCTTTGTCAGCACCTACTGGAGCACCATTCCCGGCCGGCAGATCTACAGCACCTTCGACTGGGGCATCCGCGACGCCGATGGCTACTACTTCATCCTGGGACGCACCGACGACGTGATCAACGTCGCCGGCCACCGCCTGGGGACGCGCGAGATCGAGGAATCGATCTCGTCGCACCCGAATATCGCCGAAGTGGCCGTGGTGGGCGTGGCCGACAGCCTCAAAGGCCAGGTGGCCATGGCGTTTGCCGTGCCGCGCGACGCGACCGGGCTTGACGACGCCGCGGCCCGCCTCAAGCTCGAAGGCGAAGTGATGAAGCAGGTGGACAAGCAACTGGGCGCCGTGGCCCGCCCTTCGCGCGTGTTTTTTGTGACGACGCTGCCCAAGACGCGCAGCGGCAAACTTCTGCGCCGCGCCTTGCAGGCGGTGGCCGAGGGACGCGATCCAGGCGATCTGACGACCATGGAAGACCCCGCCGCACTGCAACAGGTGCGCGCCATGGTAGGCGTCTGATCGTCAAAATGTATAGCTGTCAGCGCTTATGCGATAAGCGCTGGCGGCCTATTTCAGTATAAATTTCATCGCGCCCAGGCTTGTGGCGCCTGCCAGGTGTGCAGCCAGGCGAGGAAGGTTTGCGCTGGCATGGGTCTGGCGATGAAATAGCCCTGAGCCTGCGTGCAGCCCATTTGCAGCAGCATGTGCCCTTGGTCTTCGGTTTCCACCCCTTCGGCGATCACCTTGTAGCCAAAGGAGCGCGCCAGGCCAATGACGCCTTGCACAATGGCCAGATCGCCGGCCTGGTCCATCATGCCGCTGACAAAGCTCTGGTCGATCTTGAGCGTGTTGAGCGGCAGGCGGCGCAAGTAGGTGAGCGACGAATAGCCGGTGCCAAAGTCGTCCAGCGAGATGGTGATGCCCATCGCGCGCAGCTCGCGCAGGGTCTGCGCCACGCGGTCCAGTTGAAACAGGGCCGAGGCTTCGGTGATTTCAATGTCCAGCAGGTTCACCGGTGCTTGCGGATGGGCCTTGAGCTGCTCTGCCATCCAGGCCGCAAAATCTGTCTGCTGCAAATGCGGCGCCGCGATGTTGATGCTCAGCGGGAGCGCAATTCCCGCACTGCACCAGCCATCGAGCAGCCTCAAACCCGCATCCACCACCCAGGCGCCGAACAGCGTCTCCAGTTCGGTCCCCTCGATGAAGGGCAAAAAAGCCCCCGGCGAGAGCACGCCCCGCTCTGGATGATTCCAGCGTGCCAGCGCTTCAGCGCCCACCACCGTGCCCAGACGCATGTCCACCTTGGGCTGCAGGTACAGCTCGAACTGGCCTGCTGCAAGGGCCTCACGCAGATGGACGATCTGGGCACGCATCTGGAGCATCTCGCGCTCCTGTGTGGCATCGAACTCGTGGAAGCGGTTGCGCCCGGCCTGCTTGGCGGCATACATGGCCTGGTCGGCATGGCGCACCAAGGTGTCGGCGTCGGCGTCGTCACGAGGGAAAAGCGTGTACCCAATGCTTGCCGTCACGCAGATGGATTCGCCCTGCAGGGTGTATGGCGCGGAAATGCTGCCCATCAGGCGCACGAGCGCGCGCTGGGCATCTTCGCTGGAGGAAAGCTCGGGCAGCAAAATGGCAAATTCATCGCCGCCCAGGCGCGCTACGCAGTCCTGGGGCCGCAGCGCAGCGCTCAAACGTCGGGCCGCACAGCGCAGCAACTCGTCCCCAGCGTCATGGCCAAAGCGGTCGTTGACGGGCTTGAAACCGTCCAGGTCAAGGTAGGCCACCCCAAGCAACTGGCCACTGGCGCGGGCTTGTTCCATGGCGTCGGAGAGTTGCCGGGCCATCAGCACGCGGTTGGGGAGGTCGGTGAGCGCGTCGTAGTGGGCCAGGCGCTGGAGCAGGAGTTCCTGTTCGCGCTGGCCGGTCACGTCGATGGTGACGCCGAGCATGCGGCCCGGTTTGCCATCGGCGCCCCAGGCGACGATCTTGCCCAGGTTGCGCATCCAGCGCTGGCCCTCGAAGGCGCCGGGCACCGTGGTGACGAGGTCAAATTTGGTGTCAGGCGCGCGCGCGTGGCGTCTGAGTTCCGCATAGATGCGCGGGCCATCGCCACTGCCGGCACACTGGTCAAAGGGCACGGCCTGCTCGGCGGACTGGTTTACGCCGCGCATGTGGTGCCAGCGTGCGTCTCCGGTCACGAGGCCCGTCGTGATGTCGCAATCCCACAGACCGACAGACGCCGCTTCCAGAGTGAGACTGAGCACCGCCTCGCGCTGGCGCATGGCCTCTTCGACACGCTTGCGGTCGCTGATGTCGTGCAGCGCGAACAGCCAGCACTCGATGCTGCCCAGCATGATCTTGCGTGTCGTCTGCTGCACCGTAAGTGCCGGGCCCACGCGCGAACGCAGCGTCGCTTCGACGGGAGTGTCCTCTTCGCCGCGCAGGGCCGGCTCGAGGACCGTTGCGCGTTCATCGGCGCTGTAAAGGCCGAGCGAAAGCACCGTGCTGCCAATGGCTTCGCTGCGCGCGATGCCGGTCATGGATTCCCAGGCGGGATTGACATCCACGTAGGTCCCATCGGCGCAGCGGGTGATGCCCATGGGGTAGGGCAGCATCTGAAAGATCAGCCGAAAGCGCTGTTGTGACTCGCGCAGCGCCTGCTCAGCCCGGTGCGCAGCGTCGATGTCCTGCATCACGCCCTGCATCCGCAGCGTACGCCCGCCTTCGCGCACGGCTTCGCCATGGGCGCGCATCCAGCGAAGCTGGCCGTTGTCAGACCGAATGATCTGCAGATCCAGCGTCCAGTCGGTGCCATCGCGCAGACAGGCACGCGCCGCATTGCGCAAAGCGTCCTGTGAAGCCGGCGCGATGGACTGTTCGATGTATTCGAGCGGCGGCGCCGTTCCCAGCGGCATGCCATGCACTTCGCAGCAGACATCGCTCCAACGAATCACCGTTCCATGCTCGTCGGATTCCCAGGCCCCGAGTTGGGCCATGTGCCCCGCCTGCGTCATCAGGGCATGGGCGGCGAGCAGTTCATCCTGCACGCGCTGTTCCCGCGTCATGTCATGGAACACAAACACCATGCAGTCTTCGCCATCCACCTCTACGGGGCAGACCGACATCAGGCCTGGAATGACGCGCTCTTGCGTGCGGGCCTTCATGCTCAGTTGGTGGACCCGGCCGTCGCGGGCCAGCGCTTCGAGCAGGCGCTCGCGTTCTTGCGGGCTGGCCCAGATTTCCAGCTCGAGCGATGTGCGCCCGAGAATCTGCTCGCGCGGCGCGCCAAACATCGCGCAAAACGCTGGATTGACTTCTATATAACGCCCATCCGCCACACGCGTGATGCCACAGGGGTCCGGGAGCGCGTGGGATATGGCGCTGAACTTGGCTTCGGAACTCAGCAGCGTGGTGAGGTTGCGCACGCTGCCCTCGGCAACCGCCTGCACCTCGCCTTGCATGGCCGCAGGCAAAGGGTCGGTGCGGGTGAGCGGAAGCGCCATGGGCCCAGTTTAGGCGATAGTGGCTGCGATTTGTCTACCGGAATCGACGTGCTCCCAGGAGACCCGTGGAGAGCAAGGTGCCCAGGATGATCACCAGCGCGCAACCGAGCATCCAGAGGGTCACGGTTTCGCTCAAAAACACCACGCCATAGAACACGGCAAACACTGGCGCCAGAAAAGTGACCGCCAGCGCACGGCTTGGGCCGACACGCACGATCAAGCGAAAGTACAGAATGTAGGCAATGCCGGTGCACAAAACGGCAATGGCCCCCACGGCGGCCCAGGCGCGCAGCCCGGGCATCTGCTCCGGCCAGGTCAGGGCAGTAGGCAGTGCCAGAAACAGGGCGGCGCCCAGCTGGCTCCCGGTGGCGGTGGCCAGGGGCGGAATGTCCATCAGGTAGCGCCGCGCATAGCTTGCTGCCAGGGCGTAGCACGTGGTCGCGCCCAGGCAGGCGGCCACAGCCCAAAGCGCCAGATCCGACTTGCCACCGGCACCGCCCGGTGCCCGCCAGGCCAGCAGCGCCACGCCGAAAAACCCCAGCGCCAGACCCAGCGAGCGCAGCCGCCCGATGCGCTCGCCCAGCCACAGCCAGGCAACAACGGCGCCAAACAGCGGCACCGTGGCGTTCAGGATGGAAGCCAGGCCCGTCGTGATGTGCAGCACCGCCCAGGCATAGAGCGCAAAGGGAATGGCCGAATTGATCAGCCCCCCGAGCAGCACCGGCCGCCAATGTTTGCGCAGCGCGGGCCACTGGCCCTGGTGCACCAGAATGGGCCAGAGAAACACGGTGGCCAGCGCCACGCGCAGCCCCGCCGTCGGAAAGGGGCCAAATTCCGCGGCGCCCAGGCGCATGAACAGAAACGAGGCGCCCCACAGACTGGAGAGCAGGAAAAATTCACCCATCCAGGCGGGTGCTGGCTGCGCCGCTGCGGCGCTTTTCATGCTGCCAGGCGCATCGCTGCGCTGTCAGAGCGGGGGATCGGCAAGGCGCCTTCGCGCTCCAAGAGCGCGTGCTTGCGCTCCAGCCCACCGGCATAGCCGGTCAATGCCCCGCTTGCGCCCAGCACGCGGTGGCAGGGCACCACCAGCGAAATCGGGTTGCGCCCCACGGCCGCCCCCACCGCGCGCACCGCGGCTGGAGCGCCAGCCAGCTGCGCCACCTGGCTGTAACTGCGCGTCTGGCCCCATGCAATGTCCAGCAGCGCGCGCCAGACCGCTTGCTGAAACGGTGTGCCGCCAGAGAGGTCCACTGGCAGATCGAAGCGGTGGCGCTCGCCAACCAGCCAGGTACCCAGTTGGTCTGATGCCGCCACCAGCAAAGGGTGGGCGGCGCTCATTGGCCAGGCAGCGGCTCCGTCCAGCTGCGCGGGCTGGTGCTGCTGGCCTTCGAACCACAGGCCGCACAGGCCGGCAGGCGATGCCGCCAGGCGCACGGGTCCCAAGGGCGTGTCGACGCGGGATTGCACGGTGTCAGGATGGAAATGCATGGGAAGATTCCTGCGGGGTGGTGTGTGCGCGAAGCTGCGGCCGAAAGGCAGGAAAGCGCACGAATTATGAATGAAAATGGCCTCTAGCGCTTATTGGGTAAGCGCTAACAGCTATATGTTTAATAGCAATCAACGCCGTCATGGCGCCGCTCCTCTGGCCCAGGCGCGCACCACGGCGTAGCTGCGCCAGGGCTTCCAGGCGGCGGAAGCGGCTTCGGCGGCGCGTGCCGGGCGCGGGTCCTGGCGCACGCCCAGCGCCGATTGCAGCGCCACGTCGCCGGCGGGAAAGGCGTCGGGCCAGCGCAGCACCCGCATGGCGATGTACTGCGCCGTCCAGTCGCCAATGCCGGGCAGGGCGCGCAGTTGCGACATCGTGCGCTCCACGTCGGCGCCAGGCTCCAGGCGCAGCTCGCCCGAATCCACCGCCCGTGCCAGCGCGGCAATCGCGCCCTGGCGCTGGCGAACGATGCCCAATTGACCCAGGGCATCGCCAGGGGCCGCGGCCAGCACCGCAGCGCTGGGGAACAGGTGGCTGAGCGCTGGCCACGGCGTGGCGATGGGCTCGCCAAAGCGCGCCACCAGCCGGCCCGCCAGGGTGCGTGCGGCGGCCACGGTGATTTGCTGGCCCAGTACGGCGCGCACGGCCGTCTCGAAACCGTCCCAGGCACCGGGCACGCGCAGGCCGTTGCCGTCCGGAAAATCCGCATGCAACCGCGCGTTGATGGCCGCCGGGTCCGCGTCCAGGTCCAGCATGCTGCGCACGCGCCGCATGACCGCACCCAGCTGCGGCGCGAGGGTATCGCTTGCCTCCAGCAGCAGCTCGCAGCGTTCTGGGTGAAAGCGCTCGGCGTGAAAGCGCTCGGCGTGAAAGCGCAGCGCGATCCAGCCATTGCACGCCTGTGCACCGCTGCCTAGGCGCACGGTGCGCCGCAGCACGGAAGCGCCGTCGGCGGTATCCACCTGCTCCATCCCTGGAATCTGGCGCGTGGCGAAAAAGCCCAGCAGCGCTGCGGTGTCCAGCGGCGGGCGGTAGGCCAGGCGCAGCGCCATGGTCGGTTGTGGTTGGCCCGATGGCGCTGCGTCCGGTGCTGGCGCGGCGCTGTTGCGGCGCAATTGTGTCGGATTCAGGCGGTACTGCCGGGCAAAGGCGTCGTTGAAGCGCCGCACGCTGCCAAAACCGCTGGCCAGCGCCACTTGCGTCGCGCTCAAGGTGGTGTCGGTCAGCAGATGCTTGGCGGTCAGCAGGCGCTGGGTCTGCAGGTATTGCAGCGGCGTAATGCCCAGGCGCGCCTCGAAGATGCGCCGCAGGTGCCGGTCGCTCACACCCAGGCTCTGTGCCAACTGAGCCACCGGCGCCGCGCCCTCGGCGCCGCTGGCAATCAGCCGCAGCGCATGCTGCAGCAGCAGGGCGGTGGCATCCTGCGTGGACCAGGCCAGCTGGCCCGGAGCCACCTCGGGCCGGCAGCGCAGGCAGGGGCGAAACCCGGCCTGCTCGGCCTGCGCCGCCAGATCGAAAAAGCGGCAGTTCTCCGGCCGCGGCGTGCGCACGGCGCAGACCGGGCGGCAGTAGATGCCGGTGGACGTGACCCCTGTAAAGAACTGCCCGTCAAAGCGTGCATCGCGGGCGCACAGCGCCAGGTAGCGGCCAGCATCGGCGCGTGCGGCCTGAGCGGTGTTTTTCATACGGGATGGCGGGCGGGGCATGGGCAAATGATAGGGCCGCGCCCGGTTGTTGCTAGCCGTTTTCGGACCTGCGGATTTTGGCCGGTAGATGGTAGAAAAGGCGCGGCATGGCAGGCCCCTACAATCGTTTGCCGCTGCCCTATTGAAGAAGAAAGACCACCCCGTGCACCTGTCTCCCGCCATTTTCAAAGCCTATGACATTCGCGGCGTGGTGCCCGAGACGGTGAACGAAGCAGTGGCCCGTGGCCTGGGCCGGGCCTTTGGCACGGCGGCGATGGATGCGGGCGAGCGCCGCGTGGCCGTGGGGCGCGACGGCCGCCTCTCGGGCAGCAAACTGTCCACCGCCTTGATCCTGGGCCTGGCCGAAACCGGCCTCGACGTCATCGACATCGGCCAATGCACCACGCCCATGCTGTATTTCGCCGCCAGCACGCTGTGCACAAGCGGCATTCAGATCACCGGCAGCCACAACCCCAAGGACTACAACGGTTTCAAGATGGTGCTGGCCGGCCGCGCCATCTTTGGCGACGAGATTCAGTCGCTGCGCCGCACCATCGAAGAGCGCAGCTGGAAGCTCGCTGCCGGCGGCAGCATGGGCCAGGCCGACGTGCTGCCGGCCTACCGCGCGCGCATTCTGGGCGACGTGCAACTGGCGCGGCCGATGAAGATCGTCATCGACAGCGGCAACGGCATTGCCGGCGCCACGGCCCCGGCCATCTTCCGCGCGCTGGGCTGCGAAGTGACCGAGCTGTTTTCCGAGGTGGACGGCAATTTCCCCAACCACCACCCCGACCCGAGCAAACCCGAGAACCTGCGCGATTTGATCGCCGCGCTGCAGTCGGGCGACGCCGAGCTCGGCCTGGCGTTCGACGGCGATGGGGACCGTCTGGG
>Ga0208269_100276_pt1 | contig 30657 bp, 25 predicted proteins | sample LakWasMe88_LOW11_2_FD_183912 | JGI IMG/M metagenome (GOLD analysis project Ga0208269, IMG submission 183912) | Freshwater sediment methanotrophic microbial communities from Lake Washington under simulated oxygen tension - Sediment Metagenome... | ecosystem: Environmental > Aquatic > Freshwater >...
TGGTGATGGAACGCCTGATGGAGGTGATGGATAAAATGCCGCAAGGCGTCACCCCCATTTTAGGGCCAGTGGCTACGGGCTTGGGCGAAATTTACCAGTACACGCTGGATAATCCGGCAGACGGCGAAACCAAGCTAAGTGCGGAAGAACTGACAGAGCGACGCTCGATTCAGGACTGGATCGTGCGTCCATTGCTACGCGGTATTCCTGGGGTAGCAGAAATCAACTCGCAAGGGGGTTATGTCAAGCAATATCAGGCATTGGTGAATCCGGACCGGATGAACCACTACGGTCTGAAGTTGCAGGACATCTACTCCGCCTTAGCCAAAAATAACGCCAACAGTGGCGGTGGCGTATTACCGCAATTTGCAGAGCAGTATTTGATTCGCGGTGTGGGTTTAATCGAAAGCTTGGACGATATTCGCAATATAGTACTGAAAGAGCAGAGCGGTGTGCCGGTATTTATGCGCGATGTGGCCGAAGTGAAATTAGGCCATGAAGTACGCGTGGGTGCCGTGATGAAAAATGGCTACACCGAGTCTGTAGGCGGCATTGTGATTATGATGCGTGGCGGCAACGCCAAAGAAGTGGTCAGCCGCGTTAAAGAACGTGTAGAAGAGATTAACGCCAAAGGCATGCTGCCAGATGGCCTGCAAATCGTGCCGTACTACGACCGTAGTGAGCTGGTAGATGCAGCACTGTTTACCGTGAGCAAAGTGCTAGTAGAAGGCATTATTCTAGTGGTGCTGATTCTGTTCCTGTTCTTGGGCGACGTGCGCTCTAGCGTGATTGTGGTGGCCACCTTGATTTTGACGCCGCTCATCACCTTTATGGCCATGAATCATTACGATATTTCGGCCAACCTGATGTCACTGGGTGGGTTAGCTATTGCGATTGGCCTGATGGTGGATGGCTCGGTGGTAGTGGTAGAAAATGCGTTTCACCATCTGGGGCATCGTCAGGGCGAAAGTAAAATCCGTGTTGTACTGGAAGCTGCATCAGAAGTAGCAACGCCGGTACTGTTTGGCGTGGGTATTATCATTTTGGTGTTTTTACCGCTGATGACCCTGCAAGGCATGGAAGGTAAGATGTTTGCACCATTAGCACTCACCATTGCCATCGCGCTGTTTGTATCGTTGATTATTTCCTTAACGCTATCACCAGTGCTGTGCTCTTACATCCTGAAAGGTGGCTCTGGCGAAGATACAAAATTTATCCAATTTATCAAAAGACCCTACCTCAAGATGCTGAACTGGGTACTGGTAAACGATAAAAAAACCATTGCGGGCGCAACCGGCGTATTTATTGCGGCGTTGTTGGTCGTGCCATTGCTGGGTACCTCGTTTATTCCAGAAATGAAGGAGGGCTCTATCGTGCCGGGTATTAACCGCGTGCCGAATATTTCACTTGAAGAGTCAATCAAGATGGAAAATGAAGCAATGCGTTTAATCATGGAAAAAGTGCCTGGGGTAAAGTCTGCCATGTCTGGTATCGGCCGCGGTGAAAGCCCAGCAGACCCGCAAGCGCAGAATGAATCCACCCCTATCATCAGCCTGAAGCCGCGCAGTGAGTGGCCAGAGGGTTGGACTCAGGATGACATTGCGGACAAAATGACCGAGGTGCTGACAGAAGGATTGCCCGGCGTGCAAATCGTGATGGCGCAGCCTATTTCAGACCGCGTGGATGAATTGCTCACCGGCGTGCGTTCTGACGTTGCAGTCAAGATATTTGGCGACGACATGGGCAAACTCAAAAGCAAAGCTGAGGAGATTGTTAAAATCGCCGGCGCCATTCCCGGCGCAGTGGATTTGCGTGTAGAGAAAATATCCGGGCAGCAATACCTGAATATCACGGTGAACCGCCAGGCCATTGCGCGCCAAGGCATTAACGCTTCAGATATTCACGATATTATTGAAACCGCGATTGGCGGCAAAATTGCCACCGATATCTACGAAGGCCAACGCCGATTCTCAGCAGCGGTGCGCTTTCCGGATAGCTTCAGGAACAATGTGGAGTCTATAGGTAATATACTCGTCACCTCACCCAACGGCTCGCGCGTGGCACTCAGAGATTTAGCTAAAATCGAAATCAAAGACGGCCCTGCGCAGATTAGCCGTGAATTAGGTAAACGCCGTATCGTGGTAGCAATTAACGTGAAAGACCGTGACTTAGGCGGCTTTGTGGCTGAGCTGCAATCGGTACTGACAGATAAAGTTAAACTGCCTGACGGTTATTATCTGGAATATGGCGGTCAATTCCAAAACATGGAGCGTGCGTTAAATCACTTGATGATTATCGTACCGGTGACAGTGGCGGCGATATTCTTCTTGTTATTCCTGCTGTTTAACTCGATTCGCTTTGCCACCATGATCATTATGATCTTGCCATTTGCCTCGATTGGCGGCATTTTTGCGCTGCTGGTGACTGGCGAATATCTATCCGTGCCGGCCTCGGTAGGCTTTATTGCGCTGTGGGGTATTGCGGTGCTTAATGGGGTAGTGCTGGTATCGTATATACGCTCATTGCGTGAAGAGGGCAAAAGTCAGATGGAAGCGATTATTGAAGGTTGCAAACAAAGGTTTAGGCCGGTGATGATGACAGCCACCGTGGCGATGCTGGCATTGGTACCGTTCTTATTTGCCACCGGCCCGGGCTCAGAAATACAACGTCCGTTGGCGATTGTAGTGATTGGTGGGCTGATTAGCTCAACACTACTGACATTAGTGGTATTGCCCACTTTATATCGCATTTTTGAAGAAACAAAAATTGAAGCTTAACCAGTCGTTGAAAGGGATTGTGTAATGAAAGAAATAAGAGCAGTGATACAACCGCATCGTTTAGCTAAAATTCGCTCGTCCCTGCGCAATATCAAGGGCTTTCCGGGCATGACGGTAAGCAAGGTGGATGGCTGCGGCCACCACTTGGCAAAACCAGAGCATGGCATACGGGAAGAACTAACGGACTACAGCCCCAAAGTGATGATTTTCATGGTGGTGAGCGACGATTTGCTAGAAGGTATTTTGCAAACCATCGTAGAAATCGGCCATACCGGCCAAGTAGGTGATGGCATTGTTTGGGTAACACCAGTAGAGCGCTTTATCCGGCTCTCTGAGCAAATTAATGTCGTAGATTGTTAGATTTAAAACGTAATTCAATGTAGTACCGTAGCAGCATCGATGTCACTTGTTATTGGTCTCGCACACAACTCAGCGAATCAGTACAAGTGGCGTAGCTGCTGCACCCATCAGAACTCCAACGGATTCACATCCACCGCCCATCTCACCTTAGCCGCTATCGGCTCAGCCCTTAATTGATGTACCAATTGCGTTAACAGCTTTTGCAATGCCGGCCGCTGGTGCGCATGCATCAAGATATAGCCACGCTCCATGCCTTTTAGGCGCTCCATCTGCGGCCGCACTGGGTCATAAGTCACCACGTGTTGACTTAAGGCGCGCGCACCTGTAAATGCTAGCTGCAAAAATTGCTGCACCAAGGCAAAGTCATGTGCTTCTGCCCGCAGCAATGCCGTAAACACATAAGGCGGAAACTGCACCTGCTCGCGCTCCTGTAGCAAATCATTGGCATAAGTTGCGTAATCCTGGCTGCGTAGCGCATTAAATAGCGCGTGGTCTGGAAACGCCGTTTGAATAATCACTTGCCCAGCCTTATCGGCACGCCCGGCACGCCCGGCCACTTGCATCAGCTGTGCAAACAAGCGTTCACTCGCCCTAAAATCCGGGCTATGTAGCGCACTATCGGTATCAATAACACCTACTAGCGTTAAATTAGGGAAATCATGACCTTTCGCCAGCATCTGCGTGCCCACCAGAATATCAATTTCCTGATTATGCACACGGTCTAATATCTCCACCAAGGCATGCTTACGGCTAATGCTGTCGCGGTCCACACGTGCTATACGTGCGGTTGGCAGTAGGGCAGCCAAGGTCTGCTCTAGGCGCTGCGTGCCGTGTCCGGTTGGGTGTAAATCGGCATCACCGCAGCTTGGGCATTGGTGCGGAATGCGCTGCTCATGGCCACAGTGGTGGCAGCGTAATTTTTTTTGCCCCAAATGCACCACTAAACGGCTGCTGCAACGCGTGCAAGGCGCAATCCAATGGCATGCCGTACACAGCAACACTGGCGAATAACCACGGCGATTGATAAATAATAGCGACTGTTCCTTACGCTCCAAGCGCAGGCGCAATCCAGCAATCAGCTGCGGCGTCAGGCCATGCTGCAAGTTCACTTTGGTGGTGTCAATACAGTCAATTTTAGGTAGCTGAGCAGCGGTCACCGCGCGCTGTTTTAGTGTGAGCAAGCCATATTTATTAGCCTGGCTAGGCGTAGCGCTTACCCCCTGCACTTGGCTACCCATCGCGTTGTACCAGCTTTCCAGCGCCGGAGTAGCAGAACCCATCACCACCGGAACATTCAGGCGTTTGGCACGCACCAAGGCAACATCGCGCGCATGGTAGCGCATGCTATCTTGCTGCTTGTAAGAGCTGTCATGCTCTTCATCAATCAAAATCAGCTTAAGATGAGGGATAGGCGTAAAGATTGAAAGCCGTGTACCGATAATAATTTGTGCAGCGCCAGATTGCGCCAACTGCCAGTTATGTAAGCGCTCACTCTCACTCAAACTACTATGCAAACTCACTAAATTATACTGCGGCAAGCGTGCCCTAAACCTCGCCTCGAGCTGAGGCGTCAGGTTAATTTCGGGTACTAGCACCAGCACCTGAGCAGCACCATCGGCATTCGGCTGCTGCAACACATGCTGCATTAAACGAATATAAACCTCAGTTTTGCCACTGCCGGTAATCCCGTGCAGCAACCAAGCCTTAAAGACCTGAATCTCCTGCGTAATGCTCGCCACCGCCGCTGCCTGCTCTGCATTTAGCGCGGGCTGTGGTGTTTCCAGTATCGCTGGCACGCGCTTTACCGCCAGCACCTGCTCCGTTTCAGCATAGCCCAAACTAACCAGCTCTTTTGCTGCCTTACGCGCACTGCCAGACAACGCATCCAGCGCTGCCTCGGTTTGCGCACCCTCGGTTTGCAGTGCTTGCAACACTAGGCGCAACACGCGCTGCCGCTTGGGCAAGGACTCCAAATCCACTTGCCTGCCGGTATCCGTGATTTGATATAAATATTGTTTACGCGCAACGGCTGGTGCCACTTGGCGTAAACGCGCAGGCAATGCCGCCAGTAACGCCTGCCCAAATGGATAGTGATAATAATCCGCGCTAAATTTAATTAGGCTTAATACTTCTGCATCCAGCGGCGCCTCATCACTAAATACCTGAGTGACAGGCTTAAGCTTCTCAATGGCAAACTCGCTGCTATCAGCCAAGGCCATCACAATACCAATTTGATTGCGGCGGCCAAACGGCACCAGCACCCGCTGGCCGACCTCCACGTGCAGACCTGCGCTTAAATAGTCAAATAAGCGCGCCAGCGGTACATCTAGTGCAATTTGTAAAATGGGTTTTGGCAATGGTGATGACGTTATGGATTAAAAGTTAATATGAATTAAAGGTGGTAACAACTAAAGCCGCTTTATGGTTAAAAAAATGGGTGAAAACCTGCCATCTATTATGCGGCTTTTAGCACCAATTAAAGCATTTAACCCCATCTTTATCTGCGCTTTTTTCATCCCATCGCAGCTTATCTCAAGCCCTTGAGCGGATGTTGTCACTGCAACTTGATGTCTTCGCGTGCTAAGCACTAATATATGCACCAATATGGGTTAAAATACCGTTTTTAGATTTTATGTAATTATTGTGAAAACACATCTTACCCAATTACTAACGACTGCCGCAAAAGCGATTGCGCCAGAAATTACCGACCTAACGATTATATTAGAGCGCCCAAAATCAGCCGACCATGGCGATTTTGCCACAAATTTGGCCTTGGTTTTGGCTAAACCGCTAAAACAAAACCCACGCGCTATCGCCACCCAGATTATTGAAGCCTTGCCAGCCAGCGAATATATCGCCAAAACTGAAATTGCAGGCGCTGGCTTTATTAACTTCTTTTTAAGCCCGCAATCTAAACAGGTTGTGATTAAAGACATTCTCAATGCAGGTGCGCAATACGGCCGCAACAACAACGGCCAACAGCAAAAAGTACAGGTAGAGTTTGTATCAGCTAACCCAACCGGTCCTCTGCATGTGGGTCATGGCCGCGGCGCGGCGGTGGGCGACTGTTTGGCACGCCTCTTGGATGCCAACGGCTGGAATGTCACCCGTGAGTTCTATTACAACGATGCCGGTGCGCAAATCGACAACCTGACTATCTCTGTACTGGCAAGATGCAAAGGCATCTCTACCGAGCACGAGAGCTTTCCGGAAAATGGCTACCGTGGTGAATACATCAACGATATTGCCGCAGCGTTCCTCGCAAAGCATACCGTGGTGGCAGACGACATTGAAGTGACCGCTAGTGGCGACATCAATGATTTAAACTCCATCCGTGCCTTTAGCGTGGCGTATCTACGCCACGAGCAAGATTTAGACTTAAAAGCGTTTCAAATCAAGTTTGACGTATTTTCACTAGAAAGCGCGCTGTACACTACAGGCAAAGTGGAGCAAACAGTTCAAGATTTGATTAAAAGCGGCCACACCTACGAACAAGATGACGCACTCTGGCTTAAAACCACAGACTTTGGTGATGACAAAGACCGCGTGATGCGCAAAACCGATGGTGGCTACACTTACTTTGTACCGGATGTGGCTTACCACACCGACAAATGGAACCGCGGCTTTGTGCGCGTGATTAACGAGCAGGGCGCAGACCACCACAGCACCATCACCCGTGTACGCGCAGGCTTACAGGCACTGGATATCGGCATCCCTAAAGGCTGGCCAGACTACGTGTTGCATCAAATGGTCACCGTGATGCGTGGTGGTGAGGAAGTTAAACTTTCTAAACGCGCAGGCAGCTATGTCACCCTGCGTGATTTGATTGAAGAAGTAGGCTGTGACGCAACGCGCTACTTCCTAGCCGCACGCCGTGCCGATTCACAACTGGTGTTCGATATTGATTTAGCACGCAGCCAAAGCAACGATAACCCGGTGTATTACATTCAATACGCCCATGCGCGTATTTGCAGCGTACTTAGCCAATGGAATGGCGACGCAAGTAGCCTAGCTCACGTTAACCTGAACCCGCTAACCACCGCGCACGAAACTGCATTGATGCAGCGCTTAAGCGAGTACCCAGAAGTAGTCGCCAATGCGGCAACCGAACTGGCACCGCATGTGGTGGCTAATTACTTAAAAGAACTAGCCAGTGACCTGCACAGCTACTATAACGAATATAAATTCTTAATCGAAGATGAACAGTTAAAACTCGCACGCTTAAGTTTAATTAGCGCTACCCAGCAAGTGCTTAAAAACGGCCTGGATTTACTGGGTGTCGCTGCTAAAGAAAGAATGTAAGGAATCATTATGAGTAGGGATTACAAACCTAGACCAGAACGTTCATCCAAGCCAAGCCAGGGCAATCCATTTGTCACCGGTTTATTAATCGGGTTTTTACTCGGCGTGGCCGCATCTTTAGCGGTAGTGATGATGATTAAGGGCGAAGAAAGCCCGTTTGCCGATTTAGCCTCACCGAATAAACCGGTATCCGAAAAAATCGCAGAAACTACTAAGGAAAAAGCCGCGCAAGAGAAAGAGGCCGCCGCCGAAGAAAAAACCAAACCGGCTGAAACTGCTGAAGACAAAACGCGTTTTGACTTCTACACCATACTGCCTGGTAGCGAGCGCCAGGTAACAACTGAAGAAGTAAAAAGCAAAGAGCAAAGCACTGATGCATCAGCAAAAAACACCTACTTTTTACAGGTAGGCGCATTTCAGACTGAAGACGAAGCCGACAACATGAAAGCCACGCTGGCCTTACAAGGCTTTGAGGCCGTGGTACAAACTGCCACCATCCCTAACAAAGGGGTTTGGCACCGTGTACGCGTAGGCCCGCTCAAAAATCTGGAGCTGATTAACAAAACTAAGGCTGATTTAGCCAGCAATGGTTTTAAATCTGATTTAATTACCATCAACAATGAAACCCAATAGGTTCAGTGCTGGTCAATGCAAGGTAGTCGTAACCAACAAACAGTATAGATAAAAAATAATTGTCAGCCAAATTGCAAGATAAGACGTTTTAAGATGACACGTTTGTTGAATAGCTGAATTTTAATTACAAATTTAAAGAATCGTTAACAAGGATAATATCAATGAAAAAATTATTAACCGCTTTAATGTTGCTAGCCTCATTTAGCGTAATGGCTGAGCCGCAAATAGGCAAAGACTTTGATCGCACCGCACAAACCATCAATACCGACAACCCAAACAAAATTGAAGTCATTGAGCTGTTCTGGTACGGCTGTGGGCACTGCCACAGCATGGAAGCACCGATCAACGCATGGATTAAAAAACTACCGGCAGACGTAGCATTTAAACGCGTACCAGGACTGCCGCACCAAGCATGGGCGCCAATGGCAAAAGCTTACTACGCAATGGAAACACTCGGTGTTTTAGAAAAATTACACACACCGTTATTTGAAGCGATTCACACTAAAAAATCACTCAACCCTACAGATGAAAAAGCAGCAATTAACTGGGTTACCCAACAAAGCGGCCTAGATAAAAGAAAAGTGGAAGAAGCTTTTGGCTCATTTGCTACCAACACTAGCTTAAATCGTGCGGCTAATATTTTCCGTTCTTCAGGCGCTACTGGCGTACCTAGCTTGATTATCAATGGCCAATTCATTACTTCAAGCACCATGGCAGGCAACAATGATGCAGCGTTAAAAACTGCTGACTACATCATCGCTAACATTCGTGCCGATAAAGCTAAGGCTGCTGCCCCAGCAAAAAAGTAACAGCCTCACCCCACTGGTTTAAGGCTTTTTATGAAAAGCTGTTTAATTGGTAAATTGGTCTGGCTGACCTAAACTTAAAACCCCGTTTCTGCTACATTGCAAAGCGGGGTTTTATATTTGTATGACCTGTCATTCAACAATTAACAATAATGGAAGATGGCGATGAAAGTTTTTATCACAGGTGCATCCAGCGGCATAGGTGAAGCACTTGCATATGAATATGCCAAGCGCCACCCAGGCAAAGATACAATTATTGGCTTGGCAGCAAGGCGTAGTGAGCACTTACAGGCGCTACAGCAGACCTTAGAAACCAGCTATAAAGTCAAATGCGCAGTTTATGCGTTAGACGTACGCGATGGCGAGGCACTGAGCTCAGCCGCCCAGCACTTTATACAACACTATGGCGCACCTAACGTGGTGATTGGTAGTGCAGGGGTCAGTAGCGGCACACTCACCGAAAATGCAGAGGACACCAATGCATTTAAGGCCGTGATGGACATCAATGTGATTGGCCTCGTAAATACATTCCAGCCATTTATTCACGCCATGCACATAGCTGCCAGCAGCGGCCAGCCAGCGCAGTTGGTTGGCATCGCCAGTGTAGCGGGCATTCGCGGCCTGCCGGGGGCTGGCGCATACAGTGCGTCTAAAGCCGCAGCTATTGCCTACCTGGAAAGCCTGCGCGTGGAGATGCTGCATCACAATATCGCCGTCACCACTATTGCCCCTGGCTATATCCGCACGCCAATGACCGATATCAATACCTATAAAATGCCATTTTTAATGGATGTAGATATTGCGGCACACAAGTTTGTAAATGCCATTGAGCACAAGCGACGTTTTGTAGTCATCCCCTGGCAAATGGGCTGGGTGGCACGGCTGATGCGGCTAATTCCGCCTGCACTTTGGGACAGGCTTGCAAAGAATGCACCGCACAAACCCCGCATTAAAGTCTAATCTGAATGATAGGCTAGGTATTCGGTTTGCTAAATGGCTTGCGTGCAGTGTGAATAGCGACAATGCCTAGCGATAGGCGCTCAAATTCAACGTCCTCAAACCCATGATGTGCTAACTCTTGAGCAAACTCCTCTGCTGTGGGGAAGTCGCGCACCCCTTGCAGCAAGTATTTATATGCAGAGGCATCACCACCAGTAGCTACCCAACCAAGTACAGGCATACAAAAAGACATGTATGCCAGATAAATGCGATGTAGAGGTCTCCAGCGAATATTGGAGGCCTCTAATACGATTAATCTACCTCCAGGCTTGAGAACACGTAAAGCTTCTTGGGCGGCAAGATGCCGGTTGCAAATTTTTAGACCTAGTGAAATCGAGTAAGCATCCACAGTGCCGGTTTGAATGGAAGGCATGCTCTCGGCATCCAGTAGCCTGAGACTCACACTCCCATTTAGTGAGCGTAAGCGTTGCTCGGCGATAGCAAGCATCTTTGCGCTCACGTCTGAAGCAATTACCGTGCGCCCTTGGGTTGAGGCACTAGCCATGACTCGAACAATGATGTCTCCAGTACCACTGGCTCCATCAAGTAATGTACTCCACTTTTCACCAGCTATTCGCGTTGCGACACGCCTTTTCCATACCCTATGAATACCAAAGCTAAAGATATCGCTGAGCTTATCATAACGTGCCGCAATACGGCCAAAAACATCATCACTTTGCCACGCAAATTCGGCGGCGTTTTGATGTGAAGATGTTTTGCCATCAATCATTAACTAAACCTAACGTGCAATCGGTTTATAGCGAATACGTTTAGGTTTAGCACCTTCCTCACCCAAACGTTTACGTTTATCAGCCTCATATTCCTGATAGTTACCGTTAAAGAAGGTCCATTGCGACTCACCCTCAGCCGCCAAGATATGCGTGGCGATACGGTCTAAGAACCAGCGATCATGCGAGATCACTAGCACACTGCCTGCAAACTCCAGCAAGGCGTCTTCCAGCGCACGTAGTGTTTCTACATCTAAGTCGTTTGACGGTTCATCCAGCAGCAATACGTTGCCGCCAGAAATCAGCGTTTTCGCTAAATGCAAACGTCCGCGCTCACCGCCAGACAGTTGGCCCACGATTTTTTGCTGGTCACCGCCTTTAAAGTTAAAGCGGCCAATGTAAGCGCGAGACGGTGTTTCGTAACGGCCTACGGTTAAAATATCTGAGCCGCCTGAAATCTCATCAAACACGGTCTTATCATTACTGAGCACATCACGGCTTTGGTCTACATAGGCCAACTTAACGGTTTGGCCAATGTTCACTTCACCGCTATCTGGCTGCTCTAAACCTGTAATCATCCTAAACAAGGTAGATTTACCAGCACCGTTCGGGCCGATAATGCCCACAATGGCGCCGGCGGGGATGCTAAAGCTCAAGTTATCAATCAGTAAACGGTCTTTAAACGCCTTGCTCACGCCATTAAACTCAATGACTTGGTCACCTAAACGCTCACCAGCAGGGATAAAGATCTCCTGTGTTTCATTACGCTTTTGGTACTCGGCACTGGCTAACTCTTCATAGCGTGCAATACGCGCCTTGCTCTTGGCCTGACGCGCTTTCGGGTTCTGGCGCACCCATTCCAGCTCAGTATTCAACGCTTTACGGCGTGATGACTCTTGTGACTCCTCTAACGCCAAACGTGCTTGCTTTTGGTCTAACCAGCTAGAGTAATTGCCTTTCCATGGAATACCGTGTCCACGGTCTAACTCTAAAATCCACTCCGCCGCATTATCAAGGAAATAACGGTCATGGGTTACCGCCACCACAGTACCTGGGAAGCGTACTAAGAACTGCTCTAACCACTCTACAGACTCCGCATCCAGATGGTTGGTTGGCTCATCTAGCAGCAACATATCTGGCTTAGATAACAGCAATTTACACAAGGCCACACGGCGCTTTTCACCGCCTGATAACGGGCCAATCTTGGCATCCCAAGCTGGTAAACGTAATGCATCCGCCGCAATTTCTAATTGATGCTCAACGTCAGAACCACTTGCAGCAATGATATTTTCATAGCGCGCTTGGTCTTCCGCCAGCTTATCAAAGTCTGCATCAGGCTCGGCATAGGCTGCGTACACTTCCTCTAGCTTTTGCTTGGCTTCCATCACAGCGCCCATGCCGCTTTCCACTTCTTCACGCACGGTTTTACTCGGGTCTAACTGTGGCTCTTGTGGCAAATAACCAATCGAGATATTCGGCTGCCACTGCACCTCGCCCTCAAACTCTTTATCTGCGCCCGCCATAATGCGTAGCACGGTAGATTTACCTGAGCCGTTTAAACCCAGCAAACCAATCTTGGCGCCAGGGAAAAAAGACAAAGAGATATCTTTAATAATCTGTTTTTTAGGAGGAACAATTTTGCTCACGCGGAGCATAGACATTACATATTGAGCCATGATGTTATCTTGCGAATTTTAAAGGTGAAAGCTTAACAGAAACTAGGGCGGCCTTACTAGGTAACACCAGTAGAATCAATAGATAACGGTATAATGCACCCACTTAATAAAATTTGAATCACAAAAACCACATGGCGCTTAAATCAACCATCTACAAAATTGACCTCAACATTGCCGATATGGATAGGCAATATTACGGGCAACACAGCTTAACCGTTGCGCGCCATCCATCAGAAACCGATGAGCGCATGATGGTACGCGTGATTGCATTTGTGCTATTTGCCACAGAAACACTAGCCTTTGGCAAAGGCTTAAGCGATGAAGACGAACCAGATTTATGGCAAAAAGACCTGACCGGCGCCATCGAGCGATGGATAGATGTAGGCTTACCGACAGAAAAAGAAATCCGCAAAGCCGCAGGCCGTGCACAACAAGTAGCCGTAGTGCTTTATGGCGGCAGAATTGCCGATATGTGGTGGGAGCAAAATAGCAAAGCCTTACTCAAGCTGAACAATTTAACCGTGATTAACCTGCCCGAAACTAACGAGCTTGCTAACATTGCTAACCGTGGCATGAATATCAGCTGCACCATACAAGACGGACAAATCATGGTGGGCTTTGATGGCGGCACGCTGGATATTGCGCCTGTGAAGCTCAAAGAATAGGGCGCTAACTAGCCTGTTTAAGTAAGAAGCACCTTGTAGGCAGCATCTGCGCCTGCTGGTGCGGATGCTAGCTTTTGATAAGCCACCCCTGCAAAGTCCTTGCAAGCTTGTTGAAATGCGCCAGTCACTAGCGTTTCACCTTGTTTAGCGACATCTTCACCCAGCTTACAGGCGGCATTTACCTCTGCGCCAAACACTTCAGTATTACCTACACGCAAAATCTTACCAAAGCCCAAACCCACACACAGATGAACTCTTTCCTGCTCCAGTTTGGCTTCATTGTAGGGAATTAAAGTCTGCTGCATCACCAGCGCGCACTGCAAGGCTTTTTGTGGCTTACGAAAAATCACTAAAAAAGAGTCGCCATCCGTTTTAAGCAAAAAACCCTCATGTTGCTCAATCACTGGCAACAGCAAGCGCTCAGACTCATAAATCGTCTGCAGAAAATGAATGATGCCATACTCTGCCACTCGGCGAGAAAAGCCCGCCAAATCGGTCATCATCACGCACCATTCTTCGCCAAATAAATCCCAAATACGCTGATCTATTTCTACCTTATTTGCATCAGGCAATAACCTCTGTGCAATCAGGTCATATAAGCGACCTTCAGAATTTTGCATGACGGTTTTAGAGTTATGACTCATCACTTTCCAATTCTAAATATACTAAATACGTAAATACCTAAGTTCGAATCATGCTCAAAATATCGACATCCTTCTCATTTCCGCAACAAATGCTTCAATCTTTTCCGTGTAACTTTTGATAAGAGTTTATTTAAGTAAAGCTAACGATATAAGCATTGAAACAGCTTGGTCTAAAGAGCGTTGCGTTGTATCTATAACCAAGTCAGGCAATTCAGGCTCCTCATATGGTGAAGAAATACCAGTAAACTCCGCCACCTTACCCTCACGTGCTTTAATGTAAAGCCCCTTCGGATCACGTGACTCGCACACAGACAATGAAGTACTCACATATACTTCCCGAAAACAATCTGCCCCAATAACTGATCGTGCTAATGCACGATCAGCGCGATAAGGCGAAATAAACGCGGCAATCACAATCAAACCAGCGTCATTCATCAACTTTGCAACCTCAGCAATCCTACGAATATTCTCAGTCCGGTCTTCATGAGAGAATCCTAAGTTTCGGTTTAGTCCATGGCGCACATTATCACCATCCAACACATAGCAAGCACGCCCTAAGTCAATCAATGCGCGCTCCAAAGCAAAAGCAAGCGTAGACTTACCCGCAGCACTTAGCCCTGTTAACCATATTGTGGCTGATTGTTGGTTCAGTAATTTACAACGCTCCGCTTGAGAAACTTGGCTGCCATGCCAGACAACCAATGGGGAAGTTTTTTCGTTCATTATCATTAACTCAATAGAGAATAAATTATAGGCAAACTCAATCGTGTTGCCATGAAAATCTTATCGACACACATCATGGCGCCGGCTCACTAACTCACCATATAGCTCCACATATGACTTCACCATTTGTTCAGCCGTAAAGTGCTTCCAATACCTCTCTTCAGCGCGCTTACCCATTTCTGATGCCTGCTCTGGATTCTCCCACAGATACTGCATTGCTTGCCGCAATGCTATAGCGTCGCTAGGGGGCACTACTAAGCCAGTCTCATCAGCAATGTTTATAAAAGTTGTTCCAGTGCCAATTTCACTAGAGATCATCGGCTTGCCGTACATCGCACCTTCTAGCAACGAAATACCAAAAGCCTCAGAGCGCAAGTGTGAAGGAAAGAGTACCCCATAGCACATGGTTAACAGCACGACTTTATCCTCATCTGACAACTGCCCTAAAAAGTGAATATTACTCAAACCTAACTGAGCAGCCTGCGCTTTCAGCTCTGCTTCAATTGAACCCGCACCCACGATCACAATTGGGTAATCAGTTCCTTTTGCCGCCTCTAACAAAACGTGCAGGCCTTTATAGTATCGGAGCACACCCACAAACAAAAAGAATTTAGGGCCGAGCCTTTCACGCCAATATTGCAATCGATTTGAGGTTGGTGCTGGGTAAGTTGCTTTATCTAAACCAATTGGGATTACGCTAACCTTATTTGGGAACTTAGCTAAAACATTACTAGTACACAAATAGTTAGGGGAGGTAGCAACTATATGATCAACACTCGCTAGGAACCTATTTTTCAAAGGCCGGTAAAGTTTTAGTAAATGCTTTTGCTTAATAATATCTGAATGATAGGTGACCACTGTAGGCTTTTTTACACGGGTTGCAAAGTGCACCAGGTCCATGAACGGCCATGGAAAGTGGTAATGAATCACATCAACGTTTTTTGCTAGCTCTGAGAATCGCAAAAAGGCGGATGCAGAAAATCCGGTCGAAGCCATTTGAAAGTCGAGTCTGGCACGATGCACCATGTATCCATCAACTTCAATAGTACGAGCCACTTGATCTTGAGTTAATGATAGAACATCAGTTTGAACGCCTAGCTTATTAGCGCCTCTGGCAATTTGGTTGATTACCTGCTCAATGCCCCCCATCGTATCTGGAAAGGATGTTTTATAAAAATGTAAAACGCGCATGCACTATATCCAGTTAACCGAACAATGATTTAAACCATACTGAATATGGCTGAGCCAGCCACCACTTTAATGGTACGCTTCCATAATGTTTGCGCACTACCTTCATCGCCTCCTTGTAATGCAATCGACGCTGAGTTTTAGTCTTTGTATCTTCATGCTCACGATTGACTGCAACGAAGTCATCAACAAAATGTAAAGGGCCTGCCGACTTGAACAAGCGCCACCACAAATCATAATCCATAGCCATATGTAATTTTGCATCAACACCGCCAACGGCCTCCCAAGCAGACCTCCGAATCAATGTTGCAGGTTGTGAAATAATACAACGCAAGGCTAGCCGACGCTCTTTGAAAGGCTCGACCCATACAGGATATTGTCTTCCGGACTCATCTACCACATTCCACGCACGACCATAAACAGCTGGCACATTAGTATGTTTTTGCAACTCTTCAAGCAGTTTTTCCAAACCACCTGACACGAACCAATCATCGCTATTCAGCCAGCATACATAAGGGGCTTTCCCCTGCGCTATGCCTTCGTTAATTGCTGCTGCCTGTCCATTGTCAGCATAACTGCGCCATCCAGCTAGTTTATGTTCCCACTTACGAATGACACTAATAGAGTTATCGGAAGAACCTCCGTCAACTACAAAAACTTCAACTGCAACATTTTGCTCAAAAATAGAAGTCAATGCATCATCGAGGAACCGTCCCTGATTATATGAGGGAACAACGACCGTCACCAACGGCACTATCATTTAGAATTCACAACTTTAGTCAAAAAAACATAATCAGACTTCTCTTTCTGAAAGCAAGAACTAACAACTTCGAACTTATGAGCAATCCCTGAGCCCATCTTACCCCTATTACCAGCTAAGTAAATTTTTTCGTTTTTATACATCATATTTATATCAATTATTTGCGTAATCATAAGCTGAGTAATCAGGCTTTTTTCACCAGCTCATCGCGCTCTGCACTTTCAAGGTCTTAACGAACCATCTCAAAAAGTCGTTTGTGCGTCCACCGTAGCTTCACTCGTGCATTATTGAATCAACTCTTACAATCACATTTTCATTTTGATCAATTCCTGTTTCAACAAGCCCGGACATTGCCATGTAAGGGTAATACCAAATTATGCTTGGTATAAGCGTGCATTTTCCCTAAGCCAAGAATGCGTATTACCTCTAAATACATAATGCACTTATATCATGTATGTCGAACGATACAACTGCAAGCTTCATTGATGCCAGATTGTAAATTACATCAGTCTGCTCTTTCTAATAGTGCGAATAATGTTGGATTAATCGATTAAATCATCATATTGCTAAATGCTTGCCTTATAAATGTGTGTGCCCCTCATAAGGATGATCAATTCTATCGGTATAGAACAATGAACTGCTACAATTAGTGTGATTATTCATAGCCTTTACGGAGTGGAAACCCCACCAAATAGGCATCATCTTGGCCGATAACTTCTATAATTAATGCTACTTAATAGAATTACTCATATTAATTTTGAATTGAAGATTAGAAAGTCTTAAATGTTTTAAGATGCACTGTTAAAATTAATCGTAACTATTTAGATATACTCCTATAAATTGAAATACTTTCCAAACTAGATAATTCAATTGGCTCAGAAATTTTAGTAAAAGATTTTGATTTAACTATTAGATCTCGTAATTCAAAAGCATACGGACTAATAGGATAATGTGGTACGAAAGTAGTATTGTTTTCAGGCATAATTAAATAATCTGCTTTAGCCACAGCCTCATCAACAAGTGTTTTTAATTTATCGCTAGGCTGACTTCCGTGGATAGCAGCCCACTCAACTGGATTAGCTAATCCGGGATGCAACTCCTCCATGATTAAACCGTTTTTCTCAGCATGCTTGTTTACGCTAAAGGTGAATTTCTGATCATAAATAAGGGAATTCATTATGGTAGTAGAGTCAACACTACCAACATATGTAACCTCAAAAGCTCCTGACTTCTTCTTTTGAATTTCCATATCTTTGATAATGATGTTTGTTATGGCCTGCACTCCTGCTATGTTGGGTATCCATGGTGAAGCTATCTTTTTATGGCTTTCAATACCAGAAAATGCAGTAATAACAATAGCAACAAAGACGCTACAGACGTAAAAAATAACTTGCCCTCTAGTTTGAGTTGATAGCGCATTAGATTTAAATGGGGCAAGACTAAACATTATTAATCCTGGTACAGAAACCATTGATACAAACGGATTAAGTGCAGCTCCAAAGAAAACAAGAAAACCTACTGGAATGATAGCGCCTAGCAGCATAGTCCAGTTTAAATCTAGACTGTTTATTTTTGTATATAAAAATCGCTTGTAAATTTGTGATAAAAAAACCAATACCAAAAGCATGCAAATCGGCATTCCCAAATGCATGGAAAATAGAAAATTCAAATGCCCTATGCTTTGGGCTAATGGTAAAGATGCATTAGCATCGTAATTCCATATGAAATAATAATAATAAAGAAAATTAAAATTAACGATATAAAACCATAGAGAAATGAGCATTGCTAGGCCAGCACTTATGAGATATGGGTTTAACCAAACTTTTATATTGCCACGTGATATAAAAGCATCAACCAAAGCGCAAGTACCAAACACTAAGACGGCATAAACTGGTGTTGTGGCTCTAACTAGGAACGAAATACCCAACATCAGTCCAAAAATAACCCAATATTTTGTCTCACGACACTTATGGGCAATTGAAAAAAGTGCCAGTGCTGAACCAAATGCCAATCCTTGTGATAGATCCATTCTTAAGTCTGACAATCCCCCGTTGTAATAAAACATTGCTCCAAAGGTTATTAATACAATTGAGAAAGCCACAGAAACTATAGTTGAGTAACCAGATACTTTTTTGAAGTAAAAATAGCCTGAGATGGCTTGAGTTAAGACTAAAGGAACTTGAATAATGACAGCTATATCTCTATTGAGATTAACAATGCCGCCTATTAGGGCACCTATAAGCCAAGGGAAAAAAACAGTATTTCCATGAGCACCTAACTGAATTGCTTTAATGACCCCCTCATTACGAGCAGTACTCACAATCGCCCCTAAGTGATTCATATAACTCATTGAATCATAGAAAGGGCCGTAAATAGAATAATAAGTTCTGTTTAAGTATATTGCGTAGCAAACAAGTAATAAGACTATAAAAAATATGAAAACAATAGGAAAAACATTTTTAGTGCCATTTTGCTTCATTACTATATACCTAAGTTCGCTGTAAGTTGACTCGCTATCAGTCGCCCTTCTCTTATAGCATAATTAGTACCTCTATCTTCTGGGTAAATTTGTGCCATGGTCGAAATAAATGCATTCTCAAATGGAGTATCTTTACTGGGAACGTATTGAGAATAACTCCGCTCGGTTACAGGCTGTGCAAACTCTGCACGCCAAACTTTGTAGTCCAAAACCCAAGACATATCCATTGCAGGGAACATACGTTTGAGATGTTCCAAAGCAAAATTCACATATTCAACGTCACTATATAACCAAACGGGATCTTCAACCGCCAAGTAACGCGATAGAAAAGCGATATGTGTTCCATTATAGTGATCAGGCGTATCAAAATTAGTATGTTCAATCACACCAACAAAAGGGAACCCTGGGTCGTTAACATTAAGCCAATAAGTATCAGATAAACTCTGTTTAAGGCGTAAAACCAAACACATATTCCCAAGATAACGAACGCGACGTAGCTCTGAAAGCCACTTTTCATCTGCCACCTCTTGAAATATATTGGCAATAATTGGAAATGCTGGCGTAAATAGGAATTGTCGACCAAACACATCTCCAATGCTGGTTTGCAAAGCTTTTACACTTTTACCCTCTGTGCGAACTCCAGTCACACTTTCACCAAAAGTCACCTCGCCACCTGCAGCTTCAATTGCAGACACCATTTTTTCTGCAAGACGACCAAAACCACCCTTAAAATAAGCCAGCTCTTCACCACCCTTATTGTTACGCGTGCTACCGCGAAGCACTAGCTTTTTCCACATCCAAACCGCATTAACAGCTTCGGCATAAATTGAAAATTTTGATGTAATGAGTGGCTCCCATACCACGCGATAAACACTTTTTCCACATAAGGACTCCAGCCACTCCCGGATACTAAGATGCTCAATTGTCCTCCAGTCCTTAATACGGCGAACTTGCAAAACCAGAAGACCAAGACGGATACGGTCAATAAAGGAAAGTGCTGTAAATCGCAACAAATCCATCGGCGTTGAAAGCTTCCACATGCGTCCATTAAAATACATCCCTGTGCGAGTAGGCAACGTAATCACATCACCCTCCATGCCAAGCTCCTTTACAAGCTCAGGAACGTAAACATCGTTATTAAACCAATGATGGTAGAATTTTTCGAGTTTAATCCCGTCAGAAAACTCAAAAGTACCTGCTAAACCACCTGCATTCGAATCACTTTCAATTACGCGAACACTTTTCCCTTCCTTTGAAAGCACATAGGCTGCGGTTAACCCAGTAAAGCCGGCTCCAACTATTACCACATCATGAATTTTCGACATAATTGTCCTCTAAATAAGTTTTTCGGGATAAAACCCCGATTGGGGTAAATACCATAAATTTTATATTGCTTAATTTAATTTAAAAGTAATCTGACGATTCAGGAAAAACTGAATAAGCACGACAAAAGGTAAGGTTGCCAGCTTGGCAATTTTTGCATCAAGCATAATGAAATCAACCAGCCCCCATAACATCAGTGCTGACACAGAAAAGCCAATAGAGGCAACTCCTATGAAAACCATAAGGCGACGTACTAGTTTATCGTGTGCTGTAAAAGTTATTCTTCGATTAAGAAAAAAACTAACCAAGGTACCTACCAAATAGCCCAGAACATTAGCAGTTTGATACCAAAAACCAAATGAGAGCGCAGAATAATAGATTAAATAATCACTAGCAACACCAATAACACCACATAAACAATAGAGTAAAAATTGCATTATTTTGCTGATCTTTCAGTTACATTACCAGGTATATCTAAACCCACTGTTTCTGCTATAACATATTGTGGTTTGGAGTTAATTGTGAGCAACACTCGTCCTAAGTATTCACCAATCATACCGAGAGCAAGCAACTGAACCCCACCTACTATTAAAATAGTGACAATTAAAGACGACCAACCTACAGGCATCACATTAAGCGTGAATTTTTGAATCACTAAAAGCATCGCTAGACAAAACCCAAGCCCAGAAAAGATGAGCCCTAATAGTGAAGTTAAACGTAGTGGAACAATAGAAAAGTTGGTGGCCATTTTTAGCCATAATGACAAAGACTTACGTAGACCATAACTACTGTTTCCGGCATAACGCTCATAGTGGTCTACATCAACGGAGGCAATATTTCGTGTCACCGAAATAATTAATCCATCAACATAAACGTAAGGTCCAACATACCGAAGGATGTCATCACGAATAACTGATTTCATTGCACGATATGGCGATAAGTAAAGATCTCTAGGCTTTTGCATCAGATATCCAGCAACTATATTGTTAATATGACTCCCTGCAATTTTCCATAAAGCATGATTTCGGTTCCTAAAACGTGCGTAAGCAACATCGTATCCCTGCTCAATCTCATGGAGTAACTTTGGAATGTCTGCTGGTGAGTGCTGGAGATCATCGTCCATAGTCATAATAACCTGACCGCGAGCCTGAGCAAACCCTGCCATCAAGGCATTATGCTGACCTGCATTCATTCGAAGCAAAACTCCATAAACCTGCTGGTATTTTTTTGTAAGCTCTTGAATAACTTGCCAGCTATTGTCTGGAGACTGATCGCAAACAAAAATGATTTCGTAACTTTCCCGTACACTTGCTAACGCATCTAATTCTTTTCTTATTTGTGCGACAAGCTCACAAAGCACTTGCTCACTTCCATAAACGGGGATGACAATAGATAGTTTGCATTTGTAATCATCCACCATAATATTTCCTTATTATTCTCTTAGCATAAGTCTCGTCAAAATCTATACCTAAGTGATTTGCTACTGTAATCACTCTCTCTACATCAATTTCGTAAGTACCGCCGGCCTCAACAATAGTGTAATTTGCTTTCGTTCCAAGCACTGTCTCAAAAATACCAAGCAAATCAGGAATTGATATAGAAAAAGGAGATGCAATATTCACTGTCATCTTCGCAGCCAACGAATGTTTTATCAAATAATTAGAAATTGACACAATGTCATCAATATCAATCAAATTTCTTTTTGCATAGCGCCAAACTTGGAAATTAGATCCAGAGACTATTTTATGATACAGATAGTTTGTAAGTGTGTTTAGGTTGCGTGTGTGTCCAACTACTTGGGGCAGTCGGAAAATGGCATGTTGCTGAGCCCTATCCAGAACAAGAGCCTCCATTTTTTTCTTATGTACAACATAAGGAGAATTGAAAAGCTCAGGATCATCAACACTACATGTACTAAAATAGACCATAAACTTATTGGCTTCCAGTGCATTTGTTAATAGCTGCTTTTCTCGTAAAAACGCTTCCTCTCGTATTTCTTTTGAATTTGACACTCCTGATGCAAAAATTACCACGTCTTCATCATTAGCGTAATTTTGAGCAAATGCTTTTGCTACCAATCCATTACCTACTATCATTGATATCCAAAATTATGATGGCTTGAGTTAAATATGTTCTCATATTGCTTATTACATCCTTTTAATCCTATAAAAAACATCAACCAAAATATGCTTCAACATAAAAGGTAAAATTTTCTTACGGATTTCTTTTCTTGACGGTACTCTGCCAAGCCATCGCTCTCGTATCCTATCCATTTCTTGATGACCAATTTCGTTGATAGTTGCCGAGGTCTTTTGTTGCTCGTGAATACGAAATCCGCCAAGAAAATGTGGGATGTGCGCAAATCTTGCGCCAGCTTCACGGAAACGCACTAACAAATCCCAGTCCATCGCAAACCTAAACGAGTCATCCACTTTACCCCCCACTTTATCCCATAAGCGCCGACGCCAAAACATAGTTTCTTGAGGTATATAGTCTACCCATGACAGCACATCGCTATCATGTCCCGGTAATAGCCATCGGCCAATTTCCATATCGTTTTCGTCAATCAGCAATCGATTTCCGTAAACCACATCCACCTCTGGATGCTTATTAAAATAATCAATCACTATTGCAATGGATCCAGGCAAAAGTAAATCGTCAGAGTTAAGCCAAGCCATTATGTCACCGGTAGTATGAGCAAACCCAAGATTAATGGCTTGAGATTGACCACCATCTTTTCCTGAGACCCAGCCAGATAATTTACTTTCGTAGCGCTTAAGCACAGGGACGGTATTGTCAGTTGACCCACCATCTTGAACAAAATACTCCAAGTTTGGATATTGTTGATCTAAAACACTTCTAATCGTACGTTCTATGAAATCTCCCTGCCTAAAAGAGGGGGTAACAATTGAGACCTTAGGAGTATTAGTTAGCTGGTTAACACTAACATCCGATGCCGCGAATATAAGTGGGCGAGGCGCATATTGATTGAGATTGCCTAGCCTAGGACGAAGTATTGATACACATCGCCTTGCAATCCTTCTTAGCACTCCCCTTGCTCTTAATAGTAAGAGCAAGGGGAGTGCTCGAAGTGCTCGAAGTGCAGGCAATATTGGGCCTAACACCAAAAATGCTTGTTGATAACCTATCAAAGCCATAGATTGCTCTAGGATAACCCGCTCTTTATCTTCTAATTGTTGCTTCATTAGTTGAATCAATTGTTCATTATCATCTAACTTTCGACCCATTAGTTGAATAACCCGCTCTCTTTCTAATTGTTGCTCCATCTGCTGAAGGGCCAGCTCTTTATCTGCTAATTGTTGCTCCATCTGCTGGATCACCTGCTCGTTATCTGTAAATTGTTGCACTATTTGTTGAATGATTTTTTCTTTGGAGTAAGCGTCATAGCGTATCGAGTTTCTTGCAGTGAAACCTTTATTAGCCAGTTCTGCAAACTTAATTTGTGTTTCATGTAGTCCAGCTAATAATACATCTCGCTCTTTGACATCGATATATCCAAGTTCAGTAAGTAAATCACCATGCAGCGCAATAAAAAAGCTCTCTAATTCTTTAGTCCACTGATTACCACTATGCCAATTAGTATTTCCTGAGCGGAAAAAATGTGGGCTCTCTAAGCGTTGCTTATCTAAAGGGTTCTCAAAAGGCTTTACTATTCCTTCAAACCCAACAAATACCCTCAGTGTTTCTAATAAATTGTGATCTGCATTTACCAGATCCTCAAATCTTACTTGTAATAACTTTTTACTGTCACGAGCGTTCCAGGCACGATAATGAGATGTCCAATCACCATAATAATCATTACCAAGCATCAGTTCTAATATTGATGAGGAGGCATTAGCATCTTGTATAAAACTACCATTAAAGGATGCATAACTATCTGTTGCAGCACGCCCATCTCTTACAACATAAATAACTGGCTGATTATCGCGAGGAGGTAAATGAGTTTTAACTAAAAAAACGTCTTTACTATTGCTTGCTTGCAAATAAAAAGCATCCCATGAGCTGTCATACTGCAAGCTTCCATAGCTTTCTTTAACTAGATCTGTATGCCCAACGTTGGGAGGCATAGTTTCATCACTATATGAACCCAAACCCATGGTTTGTTTCAATACGGTCCTTAATAAAGTGTTTCCTGAACGAGGATATGATGCAAGCCAAATAATCATTAAAACCCTATATTTTCAATTAAACCAAAAGCCCCTGAAGTGGGGAGGCCGACCATACCAGTGAAAGGAGTAGATTCCTTCTCATAATCCCAATGTACAATCATTGGCCCCACCCAGTCTGTAGCGTGAATTAGCTCACCTTGATTAGGTGCAGTTTGGCGTGCCAACCTAATTTGCATTGAGTAATTCCCGGCTTCGAGCAAAAGTGTAACCTTTAGGTCGAACATCAAAAGCTCATTCGTTAGGTTAGCTGGCGGCAACAATCTTAATCTAGATGACCCCAAAGAAGTAACTACTTGATCAAACTTGTTTTTAATAACAAGCGTGATATGAGCAGCGCATTCATCCTTTGGGGGAGCATACAGAACTCTCATCAGTAGATTACTTCCTAATTTAAAGGTAGTAGTAGGTTGGCTCTGCTCATCGTAAAATCCAACGCAAATAATTTGACCTGTAACGTTTGTATCTAAAGTATCTGATGCTTTCCACACGCTCTCTTCAAACAGCACCCTCAACGCACTTTTTGATATAGATTCATATTTATCTACGGAAGCATTGATTTTATTTATGTTAACTAGAGTACGGCTTTTCTCTAAATATTTTTGAATTACTGAGGTAGTTTCCCCATCAAGATGAATTTCTCCTTCTTGTAAAAAAATCGCACGCTTACAAATGTCTCTGACTGTCCCCATGTCATGAGAAACAAATAGCAATGTAACGCCATTCTCGGATAATTTACGAATGTAACCGAGGCATTTCTGTTGGAAGAAAAAATCCCCTACACTAAGGGCTTCATCTACGATTAAAATATCTGGATTACACAAAACCTGTACTGCAAATGCAAGGCGCATCATCATTCCACTGGAATAGGTTTTAACCGGGCGGTCTATTGCATTTCCAATTTCTGCAAAAGCCTCAATCTCTTGAAAACGACTTGAAATCTGCTCTCGGCTTAGCCCGAGTAGTAAGCCATTAAGTATCACATTATCTCGACCAGAGTATTCAGGATTAAAGCCGCTACCAAGCTCTAAAAGGGCAGACACCCTTCCATTTACTTTTACGTTACCAGTTGTTTGCGTGAGTGTGCCTGTCAGGATTTGCAATAATGTGCTTTTACCACCACCATTCCGGCCAATAATGGCAACAGCCTCTCCACGCTTGATTTCGAAATTAACGTCTTTCAACGCCCAAACTTCCTGCATACCTTTAGTGTACTTAGGCCAAATGGCATGTAGCGATTTTGACTGTTGACTGTCAAAAACTTGATAGCACTTACTAAGGTTGCTTACCGAGATTGCGATATCAGACATTTCTTAAACCAGATCCGCAAATATTGGGCGTAATCTTCTGAAAAATATAAGCGACAACCACGCAAAAATAGTTGCCAACACAAAATAAATAAGCAGACCTATAAAGTTTGGTTTAGCTCCTAAAAAGAGTACAGCTCGTAATTGCTCAACTATAAAAGTCAGAGGATTCAACATAAGGGCACTTTTTAACATGGGTGGAGCTGCTTCAATACTGTAGAAAATGGGGGTTAAAAACAACAGCACATGATTCAGCATACCGGTAGCTTGCCCAATATCACGTACAACAACGCCAATCGCTGAAAATAACCAAGTAACGCCCAATAACGCAGGCAGCAGGCTTACTAAAATTAATGGAAAAAATACTGCCGCCGGGTTAGGCAAACCAAAAAGAAATAGATAACCAAAAAACCATACAGCAATTGCAATCATGGTATGTATCAAAACAGTACCAACAGTTACAACAGATAATAGCTCCAAGGGAAAAACTATCTTCTTAACAAAGTTTGGGTTAGCTGTGATAAGCGTACTAGACTTTGTAAGACACTCGGCAAATGCGTTGAATACTATCAAACCCACAAAAAGCATAAGCGCATATTCTGCTGTATTGTCAGTGGCACCCCAACGCGCTTTAAGAATAACCCCAAATGCAATAGTGTATATGCTAAGCATAAATAACGGCTGAACAAAAGACCAAGCTATACCTCCAAACGAACCACGGTATCTTGCTGCAAACTCTCGTCTAGTTAACTCAAGTACAAGACTACGATGTTGAATAAGTGTTTTGAAAAAATTTAACATCTTTAGCATAACCCACTTACTAACAAGGGACTCTTAATCATTTTTATTATTCTCAAAATATAAATTTTTACCATTAAACTCCGCTCAGCTATTTGCATGCCCATCCTTGTCTTTTAAACCTTATACAAGTTTGCTGGATTTTAAGTTATATGATTTTATTAAAACGCTATTGGGATTGACCAACGATACTTAGGATAAACACTATTCTACTGTTACACTCTTAGCCAAATTCCTAGGCTTATCCACATCCGTACCCTTTAATAGGGCCGCATGATACGCCAGCATCTGTACCGGTATCGTATGCAAAATAGGAGAGAGCACGCCCACATGGCGCGGGGTACGAATCACATGCACGCCTTCAGACTCGGTAAAGTGGCTATCTGCATCAGCAAACACAAACAACTCACCGCCACGCGCTTTGACTTCCTGCATATTCGATTTCACTTTTTCCAGCAAAGCATCATTCGGTGCAATCACCACCACCGGCATGGCGCTATCTACTAGCGCCAAGGGGCCGTGTTTAAGCTCGCCCGCAGGGTAAGCCTCGGCATGGATATAAGAAATCTCTTTAAGCTTCAATGCGCCCTCTAAAGCGATCGGGTAGTGTATGCCGCGCCCTAAGAATAAAGCATGCTGTTTATTGGCAAATGATTTTGCCCACTCGCGAATTTGCGGCTCTAAGTTCAGCGCATGCTGCACGCTGCCAGCTAATTGGCGCAATGCGCCTAAGTGCGATTGTTCAGTCTCTTTATCAAGTAAGCCACGTTGTTTTGCCAGCGTTGCAGCTAGGGTGAATAAGGCCACTAATTGCGTGGTGAATGCCTTGGTGGACGCCACGCCAATTTCAGCGCCTGCACGTGTGTAAAACACTAACTCAGACGCACGTGGGATTGCGCTCTCCTGTACGTTGCAAATCGCTAGGGTCAGATGCTGACCTAAGGCCTTGGCATGTTTTAGCGCTTCCATCGTATCCAAGGTTTCACCAGACTGTGAAATCGTCACGATTAATTGACGTGGATTTGGCACAGACTCGCGATAGCGGTATTCACTGGCGATTTCTACATTGGTAGGCAGCTTGGCAATGCTCTCTAACCAGTATTTGGCAGTTAGCGCCGCATAATAGCTGGTGCCGGCAGCCAAAATTAAAATGCTATCCACTTGCTCAAACACAGAGGCTGCACCTTTGCCAAATAGGGCAGGTGAGAAGTGGTTATCATCAATCAGCGCTTCTATCGTATCGTTTAACGCACGTGGCTGTTCATGAATCTCTTTTTGCATGAAGTGCGAATATGGGCCCAACTCCAAGCTGGCGAGTGATACATCACTCATATGAATTTTACGTGTCACCTCAACGCCATCGCGACCCAAAATGGTCACACCTTCACGGCGAATATCCGCTACATCACCATCTTCTAAATAAATCACTTTGCGTGTAACAGATAGCACAGCAGAAACGTCAGAAGCAATAAAGTTTTCACCTTCACCTAGGCCAATCAATAGTGGGCAGCCTAAACGTGCGGTAATCATATGTTCAGGTTCTTTGACTGAAATCACACTGATGGCAAACGCGCCCGTAAGCTCAGCCACCGCTTTTTGTGTTGCAGCTAATAACGGTAAATCTTTATGGTAATAATGAATGAGGTGTGCAATGACTTCGGTATCAGTTTGCGAGGTGAACTCATAACCTAATGCTTTTAAGCGTGTGCGCTGCTCGTCGTGATTCTCGATAATGCCGTTATGCACAACCGCTACTTCACCACCCAATTGGCTAGGTGACATATGTGGGTGGGCATTGCTTTCCGTCACTCCGCCATGTGTAGCCCAGCGTGTGTGGCCGATACCAACCAAACCACTTAATTTTGACTCATTAGCTTTTTCTGTCATGGCTGAAACACGGCCAACTGCACGCACGCGCGCAATCCCTGTATCGTTTAATACAGCAACACCAGCTGAATCGTACCCTCTATACTCTAGGCGGCTTAAGCCCTCAATTAAGGTTGAAACAACATTTCTATTTGCTACTGCACCTACAATGCCACACATAGTTTTACTCTCTTAAAATTTAATCTTGATAGGCTCACATCAGCAGAAACTTATTGGCGGCTATGCGCCAAATGTTTACTGATGCTTAAATCACGAATAAGGAATTATTTTTTAATCTTTTGTGGTCGCTTCCAACCCGTAATCGTCTTTTGCTCTTTTGCACGGCAGAAGGTGAGGGCATCTGCCGGCGCATCTCTGGTAATGGTAGAGCCTGCTGCAATGGTTGCGTTTTTGCCTATGGTAATAGGCGCTACCAATTGTGAATCAGAGCCAATAAAAGCACCGTCTTCAATCACCGTTCTAAATTTATTGGCACCATCATAGTTACAGGTAATGGTGCCGGCGCCTATATTCACAGCCTTACCTACTGTGCTATCACCCACATAACTCAAATGGTTGATCTTACTGCCTACGTCAACCTGTGCATTTTTTAGCTCTACAAAGTTACCAACGTGCGTTTCTGCAGCGAGGGTAGTACCAGGACGTAAACGCGCAAACGGACCAATACGGCTATTTTCGCCCACAGTTGTGTCATCGATATGGGTAAATGCAGCAATCTGCGCACCAGCAGCTATCACTGCATTTTTAATCACGCAGTTCGCCCCAATTTTCACACGGTAGCCTAGCGTCACCTTACCTTCAAATACGCAGTTAACATCGATCTCTACGTCTCGGCCACAATGCAAATCACCACGTACATCAAGACGTGCAGGGTCTTTTAACGTTACACCTTGCTGTAATAATGCTTGTGCGATTCTTGCCTGATGCACGCGTTCAATTTGTGCCAAATCTGTTTTGGCATTGATGCCGGTCACAGACCATTCATCAGCTGTAACTTCAGCCACTACACTAACTTTATCTTGCACGGCTAACGCTACAATATCGGTTAAGTAATATTCGCCTTGTGCATTATTGTTGGTGATTCTAGATAGCCAGCTTTTAAGATATACATTTGGCATTGCCATAATGCCGGTATTTACCTCAACAATCGCGCGCTGTTCTGCTGTCGCGTCCTTATGTTCTACAATAGCATTTACTAGACCGCTTGCATCGCGCACGATACGCCCATAGCCGCTAGGGTCTGCTTTATTAAACGAAAGTATCGCAAGCTTATTATCTGCTTGCGCAATCAACTTGTGACAAGCTTCCACATCTACCAACGGCACATCACCTAATAGTATCAGTGTGTCTGCATCAGACTCTAAATAGGGCAGTGCCTGCTGTACCGCATGGCCGGTGCCATGTTGTTCCGCCTGATTCACCCAAGTAATGTCTTCGCCACTAAACGCATCTTTTACACGCTCACCGCCAAAACCATAAACAACAATTATTTTATTCGGCTGCAATGCCTTAGCACAGTTGATCACATGCGCCAAAATCGGTTGTGCGCCAACCACATGTAAGACTTTAGGTAAATCAGAATGCATACGAGTGCCTTTACCCGCTGCCAAGATCACGATATTTAATTTGTTCATGTGTTATTTAGGTCTGTTTCTATAAGCGCTGATTTATTTGCACTGCTTCTATTCAGAAAGTATAACAAAAAAGGCAACCGAGGTTGCCTTTTTGCTTTTACACCATCTTCAACGCGATTAATGCGTTTTCTTGCGTAAGCGTTCGATAGTTTGAATCTGTGCCACGGCCTCAGACAACTCTGCCTGTGCTGTTGCATAGTCAATATCTGAAGTTCTGTTTCTAAGCGCTTCTTCAGCAGCTTGTTTCGCAGCAATCGCTTTTACTTCATCTAGGTCGTGACCACGTACTGCTGTATCAGCCAATACAGTCACCACACCAGGTTGCACTTCTAACAGGCCACCTGAGATAAAGATTAACGTTTCTTCAGCTTCGTTCGCTTGCTTAATACGCAAAGCGCCAGGCTTGATGGTAGTGATCATCGGTGCATGGTTAGGGTAGATACCTACTTCACCAGCACTTGCAGGAGCAACTACAAACTCAGCTTCACCTGAGAATATACTTGCCTCTGCACTAACTACATCAATATGAACAGTATTTGCCATTATTTTTCCTTAAAGCGTTTAACTAATTAACCAAGCAAAACTTAGTTAAGTGTTTTAGCTTTCTCAACAGCCTCTTCAATACCGCCAACCATGTAGAAAGCTTGCTCTGGTAAGTGATCGTATTCACCAGCAACAATCGCTTTAAAGCCTTTGATTGTTTCTTTTAGTGGTACGTATTTACCTGGCGCGCCTGTAAACACTTCAGCAACGTGGAAAGGTTGTGACAAGAAACGTTGGA
>Ga0208269_100278_pt1 | contig 30529 bp, 26 predicted proteins | sample LakWasMe88_LOW11_2_FD_183912 | JGI IMG/M metagenome (GOLD analysis project Ga0208269, IMG submission 183912) | Freshwater sediment methanotrophic microbial communities from Lake Washington under simulated oxygen tension - Sediment Metagenome... | ecosystem: Environmental > Aquatic > Freshwater >...
CTGGCCTTGGTCGTTGCGGCCTTCGAGCTGGCCACCCACCTTCACGCCGGGCGGGAACTCGGCCTTGGGGATCACGCGCACCAGGCTTTCGTCGCGCAGGCCGAAGGCGTCTTCGGGCTGCAGCTTCAGCAGCACCTTGTAGCCGGCCTCCTGGCCTTGCAGCGCCTCTTCGATCTTGGGCAGGGTGTTGTCGTAGCCGCCATGCAGGTAGACCATGGGGGTCTTGCTCTGCTCGATCAGCAGCCCCTGGGCATTGGCCACCTTGAATTGCAGGGTGACGACGGTGTCTTTATCGATCTTCATGCGCGGCCTTTGTGGGCGGAAAAAACAAGGCCCGCATTGTCGCGCACTGTGGGCTCGCCCGTCCGGATGGTCGCACGGAGGCCTGCGGGGCTCAGGGGGCGCTGGGCGTGCTCTGAGTCGAACGTCGGGGCAGGTGTCGGGTCTCACCCAGGGCCATGACGCCGAAGTCGGCCTCGCTGAGGCCGCGGGCCTGGCGCGCCCGGGCCAGGTCTTTGGGCGGCTGGTCCAGCGCCTCGTCGCTGAGCAAAAACGTGCCCCAGTGCACGCCGATGCTGCGCTTGGCGCCCAGGTCCAGGTGCACCTGCACGGCCTCATCGGGGTCCACGTGCTGCTCTTTCATGAACCAGCGCGGCGCGTAGGCGCCGATGGCGATCAGGGCCAGGTCAAAGCCCCCGCCCTGGGCAGGGCTCTGGCGTGCCGCCAGGCGTTCGCGGGTGGCCACGAAATCGGCGCTGTAGCCGGTGTCGCCGCTGAAGTACCAGTGAAAATCCGGCCCCAGCACGGCCCAGCCGCCCCACAGCGAGTGGTTGTGGTCGCTCAGGCCGCGCGCCGACCAGTGCTGCACCGGGGTCAGCGCAAAGTCCACCCCGGCCACCCGGCGCTCCTGCCACCAATCCAGTTCTTCCACCCGGGTGATGCCCTGCTCCTGCATCCAGGCCTTCAGACCCAGCGGCACCAGAAACAGGGGCGAGCCACCGGCTTGCGCGGCCAGGGCCTGCACGCTGGCGCGGTCCAGGTGGTCGTAGTGGTTGTGCGAGATCAGCACCACGTCGATGTGGGGTAACTGGGCCAGCGTCAGGCCCGGGGGCTGTTGGCGCTGCGGCCCCAGCCACTGCACCATGAAGGCGCGCTGCGAGAACATCGGGTCGGTCAGCACGTTCAGGCCGCTGGCCTGCACCAGGGTGCTGGCATGGCCGATCCAGGTGAGCGTGGGTTGCATCTGAGCGCCCGCACCCGCATTGCGGTGCAAAAAGGCCAGGTCTGGTGCCTGCTGGGGCGTGGCTTGGCCGGCCGCCGGGGGCAGGCCGTCACGCCATTTCTCCCACTGCCAGCGCAGCAGGTCCCCCAGGGGTTTTTCGACCTGCACGCCGCTGGGGTTGCGAAAGCCCTGTGCGTTGCGGTGCGGGCTGCTGGGGCTGTTGTCGCTGGCTGGCGGGCTGCTGCAGCCCGCCAGCAGACCTGCCAGGGCCAGGGTGAGGGCCATGCGGGCTGGCCAGGGGTGGGCCAGGTGCTTGGGGCGCGGGCTGCACCCGACGTCGAAGGGCTTGGGCATGGGCATAGGCATGGGCCGCATTTTGGCCGCCCCTGGGGGCCTGCCAAGGGTGGGGCGCATAATGGCCCTCTTCTTTCTGCCCCCAGCCCAGGTCATTCAAGCCGACCGGGCCACGACGATGCCCGGCTACGCCACCAAGCAAGAGAGCATCGCCGTTGCGGGCGTTGACGACCTCATCATCCGATCCCTGCTGGACCACCAGCAGTTCTCCGACCCCGACGGCGAAGCCGAAACCCTGGGCATCTCCTCGGCCACCTGGCCGCTGTTCGGCCTGCTGTGGCCCTCGGGCGCCGAGTTGGCCGCCCGCATGGGCAGCCGCGTGCTGTGCCCCGGCGAGCGCATCCTGGAGATCGGCTGCGGCCTGGCCCTGGCCAGCCTGGTGGCGCACCGCCGCGGCTCCGACGTGACCGCCAGCGACTGCCATCCCCTGACGGGCGGCTTTCTGCGTGAGAACCTGCGCCTCAACGACCTGCTGCCCCTGAAGTACCGCCACGGCCACTGGGGTGCCCCCGAGGCCCTGCCCGGCGAACCCGCGCGAACGCCGCGTGAGTCGGTTGAGGGCCTGTTCGACCTCATCGTGGGCAGCGACCTGCTGTACGAGCGCGACACCCACGCCGACCTGGCCCATTTCATCGGCGAACACGCCAGCGCCTCAGCCCAGGTCTGGATCGTCGACCCCGACCGTGGCAACCGCCCCGCTTTCAACAAGCAGATGGCCGACCAAGGCTTCTCCCGAACCGAAGAACGCCTGGACCACGCCGCCCGCCCCGCCCAGGCCGCCTACAAAGGCCGCCTGCTCACCTACCAGCGCCAAACCTGAACAGGTAAAGGGTTGAGCTCACGTCAACCCTAGAGGGGGCTTCAAGCCCTCTTCGTCATTCAGCAGGCCTGCAACGAAGTGAACAGCCCGCCGCCGGGCCGCCCCAAGGCGGGCTGGGCCCCCTCGGGGGGGCAGGGAGCGACACGAAGTGCGCGAGCGTGGGGGCCACAGTCCAGTCCGCCGCCGGGCCGCCCCAAGGCGGGCTGGGCCCCCTCGGGGGGCAGGGAGCGACACGAAGTGCGCGACCGTGGGGGCCACATTCATTCAGCACTGGCGCCAGAGCTTTTGACCACGGCGCCCCATTTCACGATTTCGCTGGCAATGAAGCGGTCGAACTCGGCCCCCGTGCCCGGACTGGGCTCTGAGCCCCGCTCGCGGATGAAGGCCGCCAGCTTCTCTGACTTCAGCAGGGCCACCACTTCGGTGTTCAGGCGCTGCAGCACCTCGGGCGGGGTGCCGCGTGGCGCCATCAGACCCAGCCAGCCCACGGCCTCGAAGTTCTTCAGGGCGGGCAGGCCGCTTTCGCGCACTGTGGGCACCTCGGGCAGTTGAGACGAACGTGTGGTCGAGGTCACGGCCAGCGGCACCGCCTTGTGCGTCTGGATGTGCGGCAGCGCGGCCGTCACCGAGTCGACCATCAGCGGCACCTGGGCGCCCAGAAAGTCGGCCTGGGCCGGGCCGCTGCCGCGGTAGGGGATGTGGGTGATGAACACGCCGGCCTGGGCCTTGAGCATTTCGCCCGACAGGTGCTGCGTGCCGCCGATGCCGGCGCTGGCGTAGCTGAGCTGGCCCGGTGCGGCCTTGGCCTGCTGCACCAGCTGGCGCAGGCTGGTGATGCCTGAGGAGGGGGTGGCCAGGAAGATCAGGGGCACCTTGGCGATCAGCGAGATGCCCACCAGGTCTTTGGCGGGGTCGAAATTGACCTTCTTGTACAGCGTCTGGTTCACGGCCATGGCGCTGCCCGCCACCAGCAGGGTGTAACCATCCGGGGCGGAACGGGCCACGAATTCGCTGCCGATGTTGTTGCCGGCGCCGGCCTTGTTTTCGACCACCACGCTCTGGCCCAGTCGCTGGGACAGCGGCTCGGCCAGGGCGCGGGCAAACAGGTCGGTGGCCTGGCCGGGCGGAAACGGCACCACCAGCTTGATGGGGCGCTCGCTGGGCCAGCCTGCGGCCTCGGCCTGGCCGCACAGGTTCAGCAACAGAAGGCCGCCCCACAGGGCCAGCCCCAGCAGGCGCCGAGGGTGCGGGTGGTGGGTTTCAGTCGAGGGGCAGGCAGGCATGGGTGGTGTCTCCAGAGGGCCTGCCGGTTCGGTGGGGAATGGGGGGGCCGGCAGTGCGGTGCCCATTGTGCAGCTTGTGCCGTTGATGCCGCTTGTGCCGACGGGCGTTGCCCCCTGCCTCGAGCTCGCTCAGGCCTCGGTGGCAGCCCGCACCAGCTCGGCCGCCTGGGCGGTGCCGGCCGTGATGCCGCTCACCGGGCCCCAGTCGGGGTCGAAGCGGCTGGCGATGAAGGCCCCTGAGGCCAGCGGGCTGGCCTGCTGCAGCATCAGGCAGGCCTGGGCCGTCAGCGCCAGGCGTTGGGTGAAGCGCCGGGCCTGGGCCTCCAGGGCCTCGGGCGGCAGCATCAGGGCGCTGCGCAGCTGGTGCACCTGGCGCAGCAGCTCGGGCTCTTGCGAGGCCGTGTCCTGCAGCAGGTCGAGCACGCCGTGGGCGTCGTCGGGCGCATGGGCAATGGCGCGCAGCACGTCCAGGCACATCACATTGCCCGAGCCCTCCCAGATCGAGTTCACCGGGGCCTCGCGGAACAGGCGGCCGATGGCGCCGTCTTCCACATAGCCGTTGCCGCCGAACACCTCCATGGCCTCGCCGCAAAAGCCCACGGCGCGCTTGCAGTTCCAGAACTTGGCGGCCGGGGTCATCAGGCGGCGCCAGGCCACATCCTGCGGCGTGTTGGAGCCGAAGTGCGCCGCCAGGTCCATGGCCAGCACGGTGGCGGCCTCGGCCTCCAGGGCCATGTCGGCCAGCAGCGTGGTCATGGCCGGCTGGTCGACCAGGTAGCGCCCGAACACAAAGCGGTTGCGCGTGTAGTGCAGGGCCTGCGCCAGGCCTTGGCGGATGTAGCCCGCGCTGGACAGCGCGCAATCGAGCCGCGTGTAGTTGGCCATCTCGATGATGGTGCGGATGCCCCGCCCTTCGGCGCCCACCAGCACGCCCCAGGCCTCTTTGAACTCGACCTCGCTGCTGGAGTTGGAGCGGTTGCCCACCTTGGACTTGAGGCGCTGGATGTGGATCGGGTTCTTGCTGCCGTCGGGCCGCCAGCGCGGCACGAAAAAGCAGGACGACCCGTGCTCGTCGGTCTTGGCCAGCACCAGGTGGCCGTCGCACATCGGGGCCGAGAAGAACCATTTGTGCCCGGTCAGCAAAAATTCTTCGCCCCAGGGGCCGCTGCCCACCGGCACGGCGCGCGTGGTGTTGGTGCGCACATCGCTGCCGCCCTGTTTCTCGGTCATGCCCATGCCGACCGTGATCGAGGTCTTTTGGGCCAGCGGGAGGTCGCGCGGGTCGTGCTCCAGCGACATCAGCTTGGGGGCCAGCTCGGCGTACAGCGGCGCGTTCAGCGCGATCACCGGGATGCAGGCCTTGGTCATGGTGGTGGGGCAGCCCGAGCCCGACTCGATCTGGCTGTGCATGAACATCGAGGCGCCGTAGGCCGTCCAGGCCGTGGGGCGGGTGTCGGTGTAGGGCAGATTGGCATTGCCGTTGCGCCGCGCGATCGCCATCACCGTGTGCCAGGCGGGGTGGAACTTCACGAAGTCGATGCGCTGGCCGGTGGCCGAGTGGGTGCGCAGCTCGGGCGGGTACAGGTTGGCGTCTTCGGCCGCGCGCAGCACGGGCTCGCTGCCGTACTCGGCCCCCTGGCGCAGCAGCTCGGGCTCGCGCCAGGCGGCACCGCCGCGCTGCACCGAGCGGCGCAGCACGGGGTCGCTGGCGTACAGGTTGTAGTCCTTGAGTTCCGGGACCTGGTTGTCAGGGTGGTGGCCGATCATGTGTGTCTCCTGGGGGTTCGCCGTGCGGTCACTGGGCCGTCAAAATGGCGCGCCCAGCCCCTCGAAAATTCTATGAAGCCCTGGCCCGCAGGGTGTCCGGATTTGCCTGCATGACCTTGCCCCGCCCTTCGACCCCCACCAAGCCCCAGCGACGGCGGCCCAGCCAGTCGCGCGCGCGCCTCACGGCGCAGGCCTTGCAGCAGGCCTTTGTTCAGCTTTTGGTGGAGAGCGACTACCCGCGCATCAGCATCCGCGCGATCACCGGCCTGGCGGGCACCAGCCTGGGCAGCTTCTACGAATACTTTGCCAGCAAGGAAGACCTGGCACGGGTCTGCCTGCACCTGCGCTCCAAGGAGCTGCTGACGGCCCTGCAGCAGGCCGTGGAGGCGCGGCGCGGTCGCCCGCTGGCCGAGCTGGTGCAGGCTGTGCTGGCCTCTCAGCTGGCAGCCCACCGGGCCCAGCCGGCCGAATGGAGCGCCCACTACCTGCTGGAGCGCCACCTCTCAGGCGTGGAGGCCTACCGCAAGATGTACCAGCGCTTCATTGAGGGCTGGGTGCAGGTGATCGAGGCGGCCGGCGATCTGCCCGAGCAGGCGCGGGCCCAGGCTCCGCAGGCCGCCCGCGTCTGCCAGACCATCCTCTACGGCCTGGTCGCCCACGCCCACCTGGCCAGCCCCACCCCGCCCGACCTTGATGCGCTGGAGCAGCAGGCCACCCAGGCCCTGCTGGGCTACCTGGCCCAGGCTCTGCCCAGGGGCTGAGCCTGTTGCGGTAGTTCGGCAAGTGGGCTCAACCACCCACCCTTAGAGAAGAAAGCAGTCGTTTTGAACAGGCCTGCCCGCAACGATCAAAAGGCCGCGGAGCAGGCCATGCCGGCAGACACCGCGGAGCTGGCTTTGCCAGGCCGCGGGTGTCGTCCCCGAAGGGGCTGAGCCCTGCGGCCCCAGGCCTGCCTGGGCAGGGCTGGACAGGGCGAAGAGCGTCCGCGTCTCGCGGACGCACGGCGGCGCCGCAGGCGGCTCAGGGGGGAGTCAATTCGCAGTCAGATGCTTTCCGACAATACCGGCCAGCTCAAACATCGTGATCTGCGCCTTGCCGAACACCGGCAGCAGCTTGGCGTCGGCGTTGATGGCGCGCTTGTTGGTCGCGTCCTGCAGGCCGTTGGCTTTCACGTAGTCCCACACCTTCTTGATGACCTCGGTGCGCGCCACGGCCTCGCCCCCGATCACGGCAGCCAGGTCGGCGCTGGGCGTGAGCCCGCTGCCCGGCGTGGCCTTGCGCGGGGTCTTGGTGGCGGCCTTCTTGGCTGCCGGGGCCTTGGCGGCCGCCTTCTTGGCCGGGGCGGCCTTGGCGGCGGCCCCTGCAGTCTTGCGCGGCGGGAACTTGCTCTCGCGCGGCTCGAACTCGAAGTTCACCTTGCTGGCGGCGGCATCCCAGGCCAGGAAGGCCTTGAAGCTACGGCGCGTGCGCATGCTGACGAACTTGTCGAGCAGGTCGGTCTTGCCGGTGCTCAGCAGCTTGTGCATCTGATCGCGCTCCACCGGCTGCTGCAGGATGATCTTGCCGCTCTTGAAGTCGCAGCTGGGGGTGGGTTGCTCGGCCGTGGGTACCGATTTGCTGCACACATAGTTGGCGCCATGCTCGACCACCGGGGCCCCGCACTTGGGGCAGGGGCCCAGGGACTCCTGGCCCGACAGGTCTTGCAGCTCGCCGGTCTCTTCGCCGTCCTTGTCGTCGCCGAAGTCGAACTCGAGCTTCCAGTTCTTGTCGTCTTCGCTGAACTTGAGCGCCATCTCGGCCACGAAGGGCCAGCCCGCCTTGGAACGGAAGCCCTCCAGCGGGCCGATGTGCTTGTCGCGCAAAAAGGCCTCGGCCTCGTCGGGCTCGAAGGTGCGGCCGGCCGGTGACTTGGTGAACGAGAAGCCGCAGCCCTCGCTGTGGCCGTCGGCCCCGGTGCAGCTGTAGCGGCGGTAGTTTTCTTTGACCACGCCGCCGCAGTTGGGGCAGGGTGTGCCCAGGGTGGCGTAGTCGCCCGGCACGGTGTCGCGGTCGTATTCCTTGGCCTTCTTGACGATGTGCTCGGTCATGGCCGCGATCTGCTGCATGAACTCTTCGCGGCTGAGCAGGCCCTTTTCCATCTGCGAGAGCTTGTACTCCCACTCTCCGGTCAGCTCGGGGCGCGACAGTTCTTCAACCCCCAGGCCGCGCAACAGCGTCATGAGCTGGAAGGCCTTGGCCGTGGGGATCAGCTCGCGGCCCTCGCGCAGCATGTATTTTTCGAGGATCAGGCCTTCGATGATGGCGGCGCGGGTGGCTGGCGTGCCCAGGCCTTTTTCCTGCATGGCTTCGCGCAGTTCGTCGTCCTCGACCATCTTGCCGGCGCCTTCCATGGCGCCCAGCAGCGTGGCTTCGGAGTAGCGGGCCGGCGGGCGGGTCTTCAGGCCCTTGGCCTCGGCGTTTTCGGCCAGCGGCTTCTCGCCGGGGGCCACGGGCACCAGGTTCTGGCCCTTGTCGCCTTCCTTGGCATCGGCCACTTCGGCGGCGGCCTCCTTGCCGTAGATGGCCAGCCAGCCCGGCTTGACCAGCACCTTGCCTTCGGTCTTGAAGTGGTGCTCCAGCACCTGGCTCACGCGGGTGGTGACCTGGTATTCGGCACTCGGGAAGAACACCGCCATGAAGCGGCGCACCACCAGGTCGTACAGCTTCTGTTCGGCTTCGCTCAGGCCGCTGGGCGCCTGCAGCGTGGGGATGATGGCAAAGTGATCACTGACCTTGCTGTTGTCGAAGATGCGCTTGCTGGGCTTGATGTAGCCGTTGTTGAGCGCCGTGAGGGCGTGCGGGGCCAGGTGGCGCATACCGCTGTCGGCCAGCATCTCGAAGGTTTGGCGGGCCACCGGCAGGTAGTCTTCGGGCAGGGCGCGCGAGTCGGTACGTGGGTAGGTCAGGGCCTTGTGGCGCTCGTACAGGCTTTGGGCCAGGGCCAGCGTGGTCTTGGCGCTGAAGCCGAACTTGCCGTTGGCCTCGCGCTGTAGCGAGGTCAGGTCGAACAGCTGGGGCGAAGCCTGGGTGGTGGGCTTGCTCTCCTCGGTGACGGTGGCCGGCTTGCCGCGCACGGCGTTGGCGATGGCCAGGGCTTCCTGTGCGCTCCAGACGCGATCGGCGCGCTTTTCGGCGTCTTCGGGGTCTTTCTTCCAGGCCGGGTTGAACCACTTGCCCGGGTACTCGCCTGCGGCGGCGCCGAAGCTGGCGTGGATTTCCCAGTAATCGCGGCTGATGAACTTGCGGATTTGCTCTTCGCGCTCGACCACCACGGCCAGCGTGGGGGTCTGCACCCGGCCCACGGTGGTCAGGAAGAAGCCGCCATCGCGCGAGTTGAAGGCCGTCATGGCCCGGGTGCCGTTGATGCCCACCAGCCAGTCGGCCTCGGAGCGGCTGCGGGCGGCGCTGGCCAGGCCGGCCATCTGGCTGTCACTGCGCAGCTTGTCAAAGCCGTCGCGGATGGCCTGGGGCGTCATCGACTGCAGCCACAGGCGCTTGACGGGCTTGCCCAGGGCTTGGTACTGGCCGCCCTTCTGGCCGCCGGCGTACTGCTCGATCAGGCGGAAGATCAGCTCACCCTCGCGGCCCGCGTCACAGGCGTTGATGAGGGCGCTGACGTCCTTGCGCTTGGCCAGCTTGACCACCGCGTTCAGGCGGCTCTTGGTCTTGTCGACCGGCTTCAGGTCGAAGAAGGGCGGAATCACCGGCAGGTTGGCGAAGCTCCACTTGCCGCGCTTGACGTCGAACTGCTCGGGGGCCTGGATCTCGACCAGGTGGCCCACGGCGCTGGTCACCACGAAGCCTTCGTTTTCGAAGTGATCGTCGAACTTCTCGAATTTGCCTGTGCTGGGGGTGAGCGCCCGCACGATGTCCTGTGCCACCGACGGTTTTTCAGCAATCACCAGAGTCTTTGTCATTTCAGCGTCTTCCCTTTTCAAGGTCCGGCCCGAAGCTGGTCTGCCAGCCTCCTACAATCCGGGTTTCGCGCGCATGCACGCACACACGCACCTGTGTGTACGCACGCGCAGGTGCTCTTTCCAAGTTAACAGAGTTTTTGGTCATGTCCGCAAAAGCCCCCTCGATTTCCGGTCGCCGCCTCCAGACCCGCCGCTCGGGCGTGCATGGGCGCGGCGTGTTCGCCGTGCAGGATATCGCCGAGGGCGAGGTGCTGATCGAGTACACCGGCGAACGCATCACCTGGCAGGAGGCGCAAGACCGCCACCCGCACGATCCGAGCGACCCGAACCACACCTTTTATTTTCACGTCGACGCCGACCGCGTGATCGACGCGCTCAACGGCGGCAACTCCTCGCGCTGGATCAACCACAGCTGCGATCCCAACTGCATCGCCGATGAGGAAGACGGCCGCATCTTCATCCGCGCCCTGCGCAACATCCGCGCCGGTGAAGAGCTCAACTACGACTACGGCCTGATCATTGAAGAGCGCTACACGCCCAAGCTCAAGGCCGAGTACCCCTGCTGGTGCGGTGCGGCCCAGTGCCGCGGCACCTTGCTGGCGCCCAAGCGCCGCCCGGCCACGCCCAAGACGCCCAGCCAGGTCAAGACCGCCAAGACCGCCAAGGCGCCTTCGCAGGCTCGGCGCCGGGCGGCCTGAGAGGGGCGTCGCATGGCTTTGAACCCTGTGCGCTGGCCCGCCGAAGCCGTCTGGGAGGCGGTGGAGCCCTTGCTGCCCGGCTTCTCGGTCGAGGTGCTGCCCGAGATCGACTCCACCAACACCGAGCTGATGCGCCGCGCCCGGGCCGGCCGCCATGAACCGGTGCTGCTGGTGGCCGAGCGCCAGACAGCTGGCCGTGGCCGCATGGGCCGGGTCTGGCAGGACGGCGGCGCACCCGAGGCGGGTGAGCTGCCCTCGCTGATGTTTTCGCTGGGCCTGCCCTTGGCGCCGGCCGACTGGTCGGGCTTGTCGCTGGCCGTGGGCCTGAGCGTGGCGGAGTCGCTCGACCCCGACGCACGGGCGGGCTTGGGGCTCAAGTGGCCAAACGACCTGTGGCGGCACGACTGCAAGCTGGCCGGGATTCTGATCGAGACGGCGGGCGGCGGTGCCGCGCTGCCGGGCCAAGCCCCCGTGCCGCGCTATGTGGTGATCGGCATCGGCATCAATGTGCTGCAGCGCCCCATCGAGGGCGCCTCGACCCCGCTGGCCGCGCTGCGTGACTGGCAGCCCCAGGCCAGCGCGCCCGAGGCCCTGCTGCGCGTCATCCCGCCGCTGGTGGCCATGGTGCTGGGCTTTGCCGGCAGCGGCTTTGCCCCGCTGCTGCCCCGCTTTCTGGCCCGCGATGTGTTGCTGGGCCGGCCGGTGCGCACCAGCGATGGCCTGGAGGGCGTGGCCGCCGGGGTGGATGCCGGGGGCGCCTTGCTCGTGCATACTGCACAGGGCACCCAGGCCATCAACAGCTCCGAGGTGAGTGTGCGGCCGGTGCCTGTGTCGCCACCGGGCTCCTGAGGCCTGGTCTCAACCCACCGCCCCTGTTTCACACCTGCCCATGCTTCGTCTGCTCGTCGTCTTGCTGCTGCTGGTCAACGGCGCGTATTTTTTGTGGACTCAGGGGCATCTGGCCCCGCTGGGCCTGGCCCCGGTGAACCCGTCCGAGCCCCAGCACCTGGCCCAGCAGATCAAGCCCGAGGCGCTGACGCTGATGACGGCCGACGAGACCAAGCGCCTGGCGGCCGAGGCGGCTGCCGCCAGCGTCACCGAGTGCCTGACGGCAGGCCCCCTGGATGAAAAGCTGGCTTCTGCGGTGCGCGAGGCCGCCACGCAGTCGCTGGCGGCCGGGCAATGGAGCCTGGACACCATCACCGTGCCGGGGCGCTGGATCATCTACATGGGCCGTTATGGCGACACCGACATGCTCAACCGCAAGAAGGCCGAGCTGCGGGCGCGTCGCATCCCGTTCGAGCCCCTGACCAACCCGGCCCTGGAGCCTGGTCTGTCGCTGGGCAGCTTCGGCACCCAGAGCGCGGCCAATGACGAGCTGGCGACCTTGTCGCAGCGCGGTGTGCGCACGGCCAAGGTGGTGCAGGAGCGCCCCGACAGCAAGGCCTACGCCCTCAAGCTGCCGGCGGTGAACGAGGCCCTGCGTGGCAAGCTGGAGCCGCTGCGCGACAGCCTGGGCGGCAAGAGCCTCAGGCCCTGCTGAGGGGCGGGCCGAAAGCCTGGTTGTGGGCTCGGATGATCGGGCTCAGGTGGGCAGGCCCTCAGGGCTGTTCGAGACAAAACGCACCGTGAAGCGCGCCCCCGGCGGCTGTTCGCCGGGCCGGGCGTCCGTCAGCGTGATGCTGGCCTCGTGCTGGCGCGCGATCTCCAGCACGATGGGCAGGCCCAGGCCCGAGCCGTCGGCATCGGTGCCCAGAGCGCGGTAGAAGGGCTGGAACACCAGCTCGCGCTCGGCCTCGGGGATGCCGGGGCCCGAATCCTCCACCTGCAGCAGCAAGGCCCGGCTGAAGGGGTCGGCCAGCACGCGGGCCGTCACCACGCCGGGGCGGCTGTCGCTGCTGGGGGTGTAGTTGATGGCGTTGTCCACCAGGTTGCGCACCAGCTCCTTGAGCAGGGTGGGGTTGCCCATCAGTTGCACGCCGGCGGCGCCGGGGTTGGCGCCGTCGTAGCCCAGGTCGATGCGCTTCTCCATGGCGCGGGGCACCGAGTCGCGCACCACCTCCATGGTCAGCCGGGCCAGGTCGCAGGGCTGGCGCGTCAGGGCGGCGCCGCTGTTCTCGGCCCGGGCCAGCGACAGCAGCTGGTTGACGGTGTGGGTGGCGCGGATGCTGGAGCGCCCGATCTGCTTGAGCGACTGCTTGAGTTCGTCGGTGCTGGTGCCTTCGCGCTGGGCCAGGTCGGCCTGCATGCGCAGGCCCGCCAGCGGGGTCTTGAGCTGGTGCGCGGCGTCGGCCAGAAAGCGCTTTTGCGTGGCGATCGAGTCGTTGAGCCGGGTCAGCAGGTCGTTCACAGACGACACCAGGGGCGCCACCTCGACCGGCACCGCCTTGTCATCGAGCGGGCTGAGGTCGTCGGGGTCGCGGGCGCGGATGCGTTCTTCCAGCTGCGACAGCGGCTTGATGCCGCGGGCCAGGGCGAGCCACACCAGCAGCACCGCCAGCGGCAGGATGACGAACTGCGGCAGCATCACGCCTTTGATGATCTCGGTGGCCAGCACCGAGCGCTTCTCGCGGGTCTCGGCCACCTGCACCAGGGCCGGTTCGGCGTTCTCGATCGGCAGGCGCACCCAGATGTAGGCCACGCGCACTTCCAGGCCCTTGAGCTCGTCGTCGCGCAGGCGCACCACGCCGATCACCTGCTTGTCTTCTTCGGCGGGCAGCGGCAGGGCCGCCTCGCCAGACAAAAATTCGCCTCGCGTGCCCATGACTTGGTAGTACACCATGTCGGAGTCGTCGGCGCGCAGCAGCTCGCTGGCGGGCAGGGGCAGGTTGAAGCTGGCGCGGTTGTTGTGCACCGTGATCAGCTGGGCCAGCGTCTGCACGTTGTAGTCCAGCGCCCGGTCGAAGGGCTTGTTGGCGATGCCCTGCGCCACCAGCCAGGTCAGGGCCAGGCTGACCGGCCACAGCAGCAGCAGGGGCGTGAGCATCCAGTCGAGGATCTCGCCAAACAGCGACCGCTGCTCACGCTGGAAGATTTTCAAGGGGCGGGCCTAGCCGGGGATTTTTTCAAGGCAATAGCCCAGGCCGCGCACGGTGGCGATGCGGATCGGGCCGCGTTCGATCTTCTTGCGCAGGCGGTGGATGTACACCTCGATGGCGTTGTTGCTGACCTCTTCGCCCCATTCGCACAGGCGCTCCACCAGCTGGTCTTTGCTGACCAGGCGGCCGGCGCGTTGCAGCAGCACCTCGAGCAGGCCCAGCTCGCGGGCCGACAGCTCGACCATCTTGCCGTCGATGGTGGCCACGCGGCCGGCCTGGTCGTAGATCAGCGGGCCATGTTTGATGGTGCTGCTGGTGCCGCCCATGCCGCGCCGCGTCAGGGCCCGCACGCGGGCTTCGAGTTCTTGCAGCGAGAAGGGCTTGGCCATGTAGTCGTCGGCGCCATAGTCCAGGCCCTTGACGCGCTCTTCAACGCTGTCGGCCGCGGTCAGGATCAGCACCGGCAGGGCCGAGCCGCGGCTGCGCAGGCGCTTGAGCACCTCCAGCCCGTGCATGCGGGGCAGGCCCAGGTCGAGGATCAGCAGATCGAACTCGTTGTTGGTCATCAGTGCCGCATCGGCCTCGGCGCCGCTGGCCACGTGGTCCACGGCGGCGCCCGAAGCGCGCAGCGTGCGCAGCAGGCCATCGGCCAGCACCTGGTCGTCTTCGGCAATCAGAATTCTCATGGGGTCTCCTGGGGTGCGGGCGGCGTTCGGCTCGGCATGGCCGTTCAACCCAAATTCTAGGCCGGATGAGCGGCGGGAATGTCTTCAGACAAACCCCCCTCAGCTGCCGGCGTAGGCCTCCAGCCCCAGGGCCACCACGGTGGCCACCTCGTTGCCGACGGCGGCACGGAATTCGGCCTCGGCCTGGGTCACGGCGCGCCGAAAGGCCTGCAGCCAGGCCAGGCCGGTGTCGGTGAAGCAGATGCGCCGCGCCCGCGCGTCCTGCGGGTCGGGCTCGCGCCGCACCAGGCCCCAGGCCTCGCATTGGCCCACCAGGTCGCCCATGGCCTGCTTGCTCATGCCGGCGCTGGCGGCCAGGTCGGTCAGGCGCGAGCCGTCCAGGCCCAGGTGGCGTGTGATGTGGATGTGGGCTGCGCTCACCTGGCCGCGGGCCGCCAGGTTGGACAGGGCCAGGGGCACATCCAGGTCGTGCGCCATCAGGGTCAGCACGCGCTCATCGAAGCGGCGCAAGGCGTGGCCCATCAGCCGGCCCAGGTGGGTCAGGCGCCAGGCGTCGGCAGCGGGTGGCGGGGCGAGCATGGGGGGATTTTAATAGTCAGGCAAACTGACCAAAAAACATGAAAACTTTTGGAAGACCTTGTTTAAACTGCTGTTCAAGTATCCAGCCTGTGATCAATCACAGTGACTGACCCGACCGATCATTCCACCCTCTTCAGGAGCTCTCCATGGACGCACCCGTCAAAGGCAACGCCGCCAATTCCGAAAAAGCCAAGGCCTTGCAGGCCGCGCTGGCGCAGATCGAAAAGCAGTTCGGCAAAGGCACGATCATGCGCCTGGGCGAGGGCGAGGCGATCGAAGACATCCAGGTGATCTCCACCGGCTCGCTGGGCCTGGACGTGGCCCTGGGCGTGGGCGGCCTGCCGCGCGGCCGGGTGGTCGAGATCTACGGCCCTGAATCCTCGGGCAAGACCACGCTGACCCTGCAGGTGGTGGCCGAGATGCAAAAGCAAGGCGGCACCTGCGCCTTCGTCGACGCCGAGCACGCCCTCGACATCCAGTACGCCCAGAAGCTGGGTGTGAACCTGCAGGAGCTGCTGATCAGCCAGCCCGACACCGGCGAGCAGGCCCTGGAGATCGTCGACAGCCTGGTGCGCTCCGGCGCGGTGGACCTGATCGTGATTGACTCGGTGGCCGCTCTCACCCCCAAGGCCGAAATCGAAGGCGAAATGGGCGACTCCCTGCCCGGCCTGCAGGCCCGTCTGATGAGCCAGGCGCTGCGCAAGCTGACCTCGACCATCAAGAAGACCAACTGCATGGTCATCTTCATCAACCAGATCCGCATGAAGATCGGCGTGATGTTCGGCTCGCCCGAAACCACCACGGGCGGCAATGCGCTGAAGTTCTACGCCTCGGTACGCCTGGACATCCGTCGCACCGGCACCATCAAGAAGGGTGAAGAGTCGATCGGCAACGAGACCAAGGTGAAGGTGGTGAAGAACAAGGTGTCGCCCCCGTTCAAGACGGCCGAGTTCGACATCCTGTTCGGCGAGGGCATCAGCCGCCATGGCGAGATCATCGACATGGGCGTGACCGCCAAGATCATCGAGAAGTCGGGTGCCTGGTACGCCTACAACGGCGAAAAGATCGGCCAGGGCCGCGACAACGCCCGTGAGTTCCTGCGCGAGAACCCCGATCTGGCCCGCGAGATCGAGAACAAGGTGCGTGAGAGCCTGGGCATCGCCCTGCTGCCCCCGGTGCTGAGCACCCCGGCGGCCGCTGCCGACGCCGAGTGAACAGGCCTGGCCCCGGGGCCTGCCATCGGGCAGGTGCGCCGGGCCGGCTGAGTGCCGATGTCGTTTGAAAAGATCTCGCTCAAGGGGCGGGCCCTGCGCTATCTGGCCATGCGCGAGCATTCGCGCGCCGAGCTGGAGCGCAAGCTGGCCCCCCACGAAGAGGTGCCCGGGGAACTGGCCCAGGCGCTGGACGAGTTGCAGGCCCGTGGCTTCATCGACGAGCAGCGCGTGATCGAGTCGCTGCTCTACCGCCGGGCCTCGCGCCTGGGGGCGGGGCGGCTGCGCCAGGAGTTGCAGGCCAAGGGCCTGCAGGGCGAGGCCGTGCAACAGGCGCTGGCCGGCTTGCGCGACACCGAGCTGGCGCGGGCCCGGGCCGTGTGGGGCAAGCGTTTTGACCACCTGCCGACCGAGGCCTCTGAGCGGGCGCGGCAAACCCGTTTTCTGATGGCGCGGGGTTTCTCGTCCGAGGTGGTGCGCCAGGTGCTGTCGGGCCGGGGCGCCGAGGAAGACGAGTCGATGTGCAGCGAGGAACCCGACCTGGATTGATCGCCGCAGCCGACAAGACCCCAACATGAAGAAAGGCCCCGAGGGGCCTTTTCTGCGTTGGGGCTGGCCGGCTCAGAGCCCCAGCATCAGCTGCAGGTTCTGCACGGCGGCCCCGCTGGCGCCCTTGCCCAGGTTGTCCAGGCGGGCGATCAGCACGGCGTGATGGAAGGCATCGTTGCCGAACACGCGCAGCTCCAGCTTGTTGGTGTCGTTCAGGGCCAGGGCGTCGAGCTTGCCGTCGGCGGTGGCGGGCAGCACGCTGACCCAGCCGCCATCGGCCGCGCTGGCCGCGTAGTGGCGGGCGAGGGCGTCATGCAGGTCGGCCGCCTTGGGGGCACCCGGCAGGGTGTCCAGGTGCAGGGGCAACTGCACCAGCATGCCCTGGCGGAAGTTGCCCACGGCGGGCACGAACAAGGGGCGGCGTGTCAGGCCGGTGCAGGCCATGATCTCGGGGATGTGCTTGTGCTGCAGGCCCAGCGCGTAGGCTTCGTACAAGGGGGCTTCGCCCTTCTCGTAGGCTTCGATCATGGTGCGTCCGCCACCCGAGTAGCCGCTCACCGAGGGCAGGGCCACCGGGTGGTCCTTGGGCAGCAGGCCGGCATCGATCAGGGGGCGCAGCAAGGCGATGGCGCCCGTGGCGTAGCAGCCCGGGTTGGCCACGCGACGGGCCTGGCGCACGGCCTCTTTCTGGCCCGGGGCCAGCTCGGGAAAGCCATAGACCCAGCCCGGGCTCACGCGGTGGGCGGTCGAGGCATCGATGATCTTGGGGCCGGGGCGGCCGGTGCTGCGTTCGAGCTCGTCGACCAGGGCCACGGTCTCGCGGGCGGCGTCATCGTGCAGGCACAGAATGACCAGGTCGACACCGGCCAGCAACTCACGCTTGGCGGCCGGGTCTTTGCGTCGCTCGGGTGCGATGCTCACCAGTTCGATGGCGGGCATGTGTTGCAGCCGCTCCCGGATTTGCAGGCCGGTGGTGCCTGCTTCGCCGTCAATAAAAACCAAGGCCATGATGTCTTCCTGACTCAGTGTTGTGGTAACCACGTAAGTTACGCACAAGGTTTGTGCAGGGCAGCATGATACATTTCGAGGTTGCTGTGTCCACTGCCCGACGCCAGCTTTTGCGAGGTCGCCGGGTGAAAATCATCCATTCCTGAGAGAGACCTCATGAAGATTCACGAGTACCAAGGCAAGGAAATCTTGCGTCAGTTTGGTGTGCCCGTCCCCCGTGGCATCCCTGCATTCACGGTTCAAGAGGCGGTGGAAGCTGCCCAGAAACTGGGCGGCCCGGTTTGGGTCGTCAAGGCCCAGATCCACGCGGGCGGCCGCGGCAAGGGCGGCGGCGTCAAGGTGGCCAAGTCCATCGATGACGTGAAGCGCCTGGCTGGCGAGATCCTGGGCATGCAGCTCAAGACCCACCAGACCGGCCCCGAAGGCCAGAAGGTCCGTCGTCTGTACATCGAAGACGGCGCCGACATCCAGAAGGAATACTACGTCTCGATCGTGACCGATCGCGCCACGCAGAAGCTGGCCTTCATTGCCTCCAGCGAAGGCGGCATGGACATCGAGGAAGTGGCTCACTCCACCCCCGAGAAGATCATCACCGAATTCATCGACCCGCTGACGGGTCTGGATGCCGAGCAAGCCACCCGCATCGCCAACGGCATCGGCCTGCCCGCCGAGTCGACCGCCCAGGCCGTGGACATCTTCCAGAAGCTGTTCAAGTGCTACATGGACACCGACGCTTCGCTGGTTGAAATCAACCCGCTGAACCGCGACAGCAAGAACAACCTGATCGCCCTGGACGCCAAGTTCAACTTCGACGCCAACGCCCTGTTCCGTCACCCGGAAATCGTGGCCTACCGCGATCTGGACGAAGAAGATCCGGCTGAAGTCGAGGCTTCCAAGTTCGATCTGGCCTACATCAGCCTGGACGGCAACATCGGTTGCCTGGTGAACGGTGCCGGTCTGGCCATGGCCACCATGGACACCATCAAGCTGTTCGGCGGCGAGCCGGCCAACTTCCTGGACGTCGGCGGCGGCGCCACGGCCGAGAAGGTGACCGAAGCCTTCAAGATCATGCTCAAGAACGAAAAGGTCAAGGGCATTCTGGTCAACATCTTCGGCGGCATCATGAAGTGCGACACCATCGCCAACGGCGTGATCACGGCTTGCAAGGCTGTGAACCTGTCCGTGCCGCTGGTGGTGCGCATGAAGGGCACCAACGAAGAGCTGGGCAAGAAGCTGCTGGCCGAATCCGGCCTGCCGATCATTGCCGCCGACACCATGGCCGAAGCTGCGACCAAGATCGTGGCTGCCGTCAAGTAAGCCCGGAGAACACACATGTCGATCTACATCAACAAAGACACCAAGGTCATCACCCAGGGCATCACGGGCAAGACTGGCCAGTTCCACACCGAAAAGTGCCAGGAATACGCGAACGGCAAGAACGCCTTCGTGGCAGGCGTGAACCCGAAGAAGGCCGGCGAGTCGATCTTCAACATCCCGATCTACGCCTCCGTCAAGGAAGCCGCGTCCGAAACCGGCGCCACTGTGTCGGTGATCTACGTGCCGCCCGCAGGCGCCGCTGCCGCCATCTGGGAGGCTGTTGAAGCCGACCTGGACCTGGCCATCTGCATCACCGAAGGCATCCCCGTCCGTGACATGCTGGAAGTGCGCAACAAGATGAAGGCCAAGGAAGCCGCCGGTGGCAAGCGCACCCTGCTGCTGGGCCCCAACTGCCCTGGCCTGATCACCCCCGACGAAATCAAGATCGGCATCATGCCGGGTCACATCCACCGCAAGGGCCGCATCGGCGTGGTCTCGCGTTCGGGCACCCTGACCTATGAAGCCGTGGCCATGCTGACCGAAGTCGGCCTGGGCCAGTCGAGCGCCGTGGGCATTGGTGGCGACCCCATCAACGGCCTGAAGCACATCGACGTGATGAAGGCGTTCAACGACGATCCGGACACCGACGCCGTGATCATGATCGGCGAAATCGGCGGCCCCGATGAAGCCGATGCCGCTCGCTGGTGCAAGGAAAACATGAAGAAGCCGGTGGTCGGCTTCATCGCTGGCGTGACCGCCCCTCCCGGCAAGCGCATGGGCCACGCCGGTGCCCTGATCTCGGGTGGTGCCGACACCGCCGATGCCAAGCTCGCCATCATGGAAGAGTGCGGCTTCGTCGTGACGCGCAACCCGTCCGAACTGGGCAAGCTGCTGAAAGCTCAGCTCAAGTAAGCCAGCGGCGTCCGTAAGCAATATTACGGACGGCCTTCGGGCCAGAGGTCGTTAAACTGCGGCCTCACACTCAACAGAAGCGCTCGAAACGCAGGTTTCGGGCGCTTCTTGCATTCAAAACACAGGAGAAACTGCATGGAAATGCTGCAAAGCCCGGACTTCTGGATCGGTCTGATCAAGATTGTCTGGATCAACATCATCTTGTCCGGTGACAACGCGGTGGTGATCGCTTTGGCGGCCCGCTCGCTGCCCCCCGAACTGCAACGCAAGGCCATTTTGTTCGGCTCCGGCGCTGCCGTGGTGTTGCGCATCGTGCTGACCTTTGTGGCTGCCAAGCTGCTGGGCCTGCCGTTCCTGCAGGTGGTTGGCGGTTTGCTGCTGCTGTGGATCGGTGTCCAGCTGCTGAGCGAAGAAGAAGAGGAAGAAGGCGAAGCCAAGTCGTCGGGCAACATGATGGCCGCCGTGCGCACCATCCTGATCGCTGACCTGGTGATGAGCCTGGACAACGTGATCGCCGTGGCCGCCGCCGCCAAGGGCAGCGATCTGCTGCTGATCCTGGGCCTGGGCATCAGCATTCCCCTGGTGATCTTTGGCAGCACGCTGATGATCAAGCTGATGGAACGCTTCCCGATCATCGTGATGCTGGGTGCCGCACTGATTGGCTGGGTGGGCGGTGAAACGATCGCCAGCGATGTCTTCCTGGCTGACTTTGCACACGCCAACCCCTGGCTGCACTACGCAGCGGCCACGGCCGGTGCCGTGTTGGTGGTGCTGGTGGGCAAGGTGCTGCAGGCCCGCGCCGCCGCGGCCCACAAGGCCGCCTGAGAGCACTTGCTGAGGGGCCCGGCATTCCAGCCGGGCTGCGATTGAACAACGGGGCCAGCGCCCAGGCGCTGGCCCCGTTGTCTTTTTCTGCTGCAGCTGGCTTGCTCCGCCTTGGGGGCTCTGATAGTGTGTCGATCAGTTTATTTGTGTAAATAAGTCAACAAATCACCCTGCTGCGTGGTCTGCCTTGGCGAGGTCATGAAGGCCTCGTCGGGGGCTGTGTGTGCCGTGACGAGGTGTCCTGCGCACGCCGTCGCGCTGCGCTGGGGGTGATCGACGAAGTGGTTCAAGGTTGACGCCGGTGGTCCCTCTGCAGGGCGCTGTGTGCCTTGTGCCTCCGCTGTCGAGGGGGCGTCCACGCCTTGGCGTGGGCTGCGAGAGGCTGGCGGAGCTGCCGCGGTTGTCCTGGGTTCCTTGAGCCGAATCCAGTTTTTGAACCATGAAATACGAGTTTTGTGCCTTCACGGACCCTGGTCTGGCCCGTGCCAATAACGAGGATTCCGTCACATTTGACGAGTCGACCTGTCTGGCTGTGCTGGCCGATGGCATGGGCGGCTACAACGCTGGAGAAGTGGCCAGCGGCATGGCCACGACCTTCATCCGCACCGAGTTGTCACGCTGGCTGTCCCAGGCCGGGCGCCATGCCAACGCCAAGGAAATCCAGCGGGCGATGGAAATCTGCGTGGACAACGCCAACCGGGCCATCTTCAATGCGGCCCACAGCAATCCGCAGTACGCAGGCATGGGCACAACGCTGGTCATGGGCGTGTTTCAGGACGCTCGCCTGATGCTGGGCCACATTGGCGACTCGCGCTGCTATCGCCTGCGCGATGGTGAACTGGCCCAGCTCACAAAGGACCATTCGTTGCTGCAGGAGCAGGTCGACGCCGGGCTGATCACGCCAGAGCAAGCCGCGGTGTCCATCAATCGCAACCTGGTCACCCGTGCCATGGGGGTGGAGGACGCGGCCATTCTGGAGGTCAGCGAATGCAGGGTCGAGAACGGCGATCTTTACCTGCTGTGCTCGGATGGCTTGTCGGACATGATCGGTGCAGCCGAGATCGCCGAATTGTTGAATGCACCCGAGGCATTGACCCAGAAAGCAACGCGCATGATCAAGATCGCCAATCACCATGGGGGGCGCGATAATATCAGCGTATTGCTGGTCCGAGCGGGGGATGCCTCGTCCAAGAAAAGGCTTCTGTCACGCCTTTGGGGCGGCTAGCTCTGCTGATTCGCCCATTTGGGAACACCAGCAATCCATAACAAGCCAGGTTTTCAGGAGTATCGAACATGCCCAAGATGATCGTATCGATCGATGGGGTCGTCATCAAGGAAGTGCAGCTCACCAAGGAGCGCACCACCCTGGGCCGGAGGCCTTACAACGATATCGTCATCGACAATCTGGCCGTCAGCGGTGAGCATGCCGTGTTGCAGATGGTGGGACACGTGGTCACGCTGGAAGATCTCAACAGCACCAACGGGACCTATGTGAATGGCAAGGCCGTCAAAAAGCAGCAACTGCAGAGCGGCGACACCATCGAAGTGGGCAAATACAAGATTCGCTTCATCGCCGAGTTGGAATCTAGCGAATACGATAAGACGATGGTGGTGAAGCCGCCGGTGTCGATCTCCGACTCTCTTTCCACCGTGCCCGCTGCAATGGGCAGCTACCAGTCGACACCCATGCAGGCCGGCGAATCCCTGGCGGGTTCGATCAAGGTGCTGTCGGGTTCTGCGGCCGGTCGTGAGGTCAGCCTGACCAAGGTGGTCACCACCATCGGCAAGCCTGGGGTGGCGGTGGCCGCCATCACCCGTCGACCGCATGGTTTTGTGTTGGCCCATGTGGAAGGCGGTACGTTCCCGACCCTCAATGGGAACCCTGTCAGCGCCGAGCCCGTCACCTTGAAAAGTGGCGATGTGCTGGAGCTGGCTGGCACACAGATGCAGTTCTTCCAGGTTTGAACGTTTTCAAGGCGGCCCGCATGGTCTGGCCTGCCGTGGCGGCAACCCTGAGCCGCTTGCGCATTCGGCACTTCTGGCGTCGCGGCGTCATGATGGTGCCGGCTATGCTTTTGCTGGCCCATGTGCTGGGCGCCGTTCCGCTGACCCTGGTGAATCGGCTGGACGATCAGATCTACGACGTTCGCCTGCGCCTGACCATGCCGGCCACATTGGACGAGCGGGTGGTGATCGTCGACATCGACGAGAAAAGCCTGGCCCAACTGGGGCATTGGCCCTGGGGGCGCGATCAACTGGCCTTGCTGGCGGACCGCTTGTTCCAGCATTACGGGATTGCGGCACTGGGATTTGACGTGCTGTTCTCCGAGTCGGACACCAGTTCCGGGCTGGCCTCTTTGCAGGCCTTGGCCAGCGGCCCGCTGCAGGACAACCAGGGCTTTCGGCAGCAACTGGATCACCTCGCCCCCAGCTTGAATTACGACCGACGCTTTGCACAGGCGCTGCAGGGGCGCCCGGTGGTGTTGGGTTATTACTTTTCGAGCGATCGCGATGGACGGCGTAAAGGCGAGTTGCCAGCGCCCGTCCTGAGTGCGGCGCAGGTGCCCTCAGAGGGCTTGCAGGTGTTGGACTGGGACGGCTATGGTGCCAGCCTGCCCGAGTTGGCGCGGGCGGCCCCACGCGCTGGCTTTTTCAACTCGGTCACCGACGAGGATGGGGTGGTCCGCTCCCTGCCGCTGTTGTCCCGGCACGATGGGCAGTACTTTGAGTCGCTGGCCCTGGCTTTGTACCGTGTTGCGCGTGACCTGCAGGTCAGCGGTCCGATCTGGGCGCAATCGCCCGGTGGGGATGCCACGGGCCCGGTGCTGGAGGCCTTGCAATTGCAGGGCGCCACTGGCACAGAGCGCGTTCCCTTGGACCCATCAGGGACTGCTCTGGTGCCCTTTCGCGGGCGGGGCGGGCCTGGGGGGGGCTCCTACCGCTATGTTTCGGCGATCGATGTGCTGCAGGCCAATGCCTCGCGTGAGGATCTTCAGGGCCGCATCGTACTGGTGGGGTCCACGTCGCCGGGGTTGCTGGATTTGCGGGCCACACCCGTGGGGCAGATCTACCCCGGGGTCGAATCCCACGCCAATCTGATCAGCGGCTTGCTGGACCGGCATCTGCTGGTGCGTCCCGACTACGCCGCCGGTTACGAAGTCCTGGTGCTTGCCTCCGTGGGCTTGACCCTGGCCTTGCTGCTGCCCGGGCTCAGTGCGGCGACCGCGATGTGGACCAGCCTGGTCAGTCTGCTGCTGGTCAGTGGTCTCAACTTTGCCCTCTACAGCGCGCACGGGCTGGTGTTGCCCCTGGCCAGCTCCCTGTTGCTGATCTTGCTGACATTCGGCGTCAACATGAGCTACGGCTACCTGGTGGAGAGTCGTGCCAAGCGCCGCCTGGCCAACGTCTTTGGCACCTATGTGCCCCCGGAACTGGTCGATCAGATGTTGCAGGCGCCAGACCAATACAGCATGCGTGCTGCCAGCCGCGAGCTCACCGTCATGTTCTGCGATATGCGGGGCTTCACCCAACTCTCCGAAGGGTTGGAGCCCGAGGCTGTGCAGGCCTTGCTCAATCAGTTGTTCAGCCGCCTCACGGTCTGCATACGGCGTCATCAAGGCACCATCGACAAGTACATTGGTGATTGCGTCATGGCGTTTTGGGGTGCGCCGGTGACCTTGCCCAACCACGCTGCGTTGGCAGTGCGCGCCGCACAGGACATGGTGGCCGAGGTGGAGCGTTTCAATCAGGAGCGGCTGGCTCAGGGCCTGCCCAGCGTAAGCATCGGCATCGGCCTCAACACCGGGTTGATGCGGGTGGGTGACATGGGATCGGACTTGCGCCGCAGCTACACCGTGATCGGTGACGCGGTCAATCTGGCTTCGCGCCTGGAGGGGCTGTCCAGGCTCTATGGTGTCTCGGTGATTGCAGGGGATACCACCCGACGCCAAGCCGACCGCGAGGCCCTGTGGCAGACACTGGATTGTGTGCGCGTCAAGGGCAAGGGAGAGCCTGTTCTCATCCACACGCCCCACCCTGTGCCCGCGAGTGAGGCTTCAGGGCGCCTCATCCAGAACGAGTTGGCCCAATGGGCGGAATTTTTGGCGAACTACCGCGCAAAAAATTGGGCTGCCTGTGGCCAGATGCTGAAAGAGTTGCGGAAAATGAAGTCGTTGGTAACGGTTTGTCAGATATATGGCGAGCGTTTGTTGCAATACCAGCAGACACCCCCTCCCGACGACTGGGATGGCGTGACAGTCTTCGACATCAAATAGGGATGTTTGCGCATGAAAATCAGGGTTCTGGGCTGCTCTGGCGCCATTGCCAGAGGTTGCCACACCACCTCGTTTCTGGTCGGTGAATCGGTGCTCATCGACGCCGGCACCGGCGTGGGTGAACTCACCCTGGAGGAAATGGTGCGCGTCAACGACGTGTTCCTGACCCATTCCCACCTTGACCACATCGCCGCCTTGCCCCTGATGCTCGATTCTGTGAGCAAATGGCGCCAGAGCCCGCTGCGCGTTCGAGCCCTTCCGCAAACCCTGGAGGCCCTGCGTCAGCACGTGTTCAACGACGTCATCTGGCCAGATTTCACCCGCCTGCCTAACCCGGCGCAGCCCTTTGTGACCCTGCATCCTTTCGAGTGCGGCGATGTTCTGGCCTGTGGTCCTTGTCAGATCGAGGTGCTGCCGGCTGAACACGCTGTACCGGCTGTTGGCTTCTCGGTCGATGTCGGCAGGGGGGCCTGGGTTTTCACGGGCGACACCTGCGGCCATCCTGCTTTCTGGGCGCGCATCCGACAATTGCCTGTCAAGGCCCTGGTGATCGAGACAGCCTTCGGCGAGGCCGAGCACGATCTTGCCGTGCGCAGCCGCCACCTGTCACCCACCAGCCTGATTGAGCAGCTGCGGCATCTTGAAGCCCAGCCGGATTTCCCCATCCACATCACCCACACCAAACCTTCTGAGACCGCAGACATCGCAGCCCAACTCCAGGCCCTCGAGCAGCAGGCCGAGCATCCCGTGGGTTGGCCTCTGACGCTGCAGTGGCTGGCTTCAGGCGATGAGTTTGAAATCTGAAGCAACAGCCCATGACATTTTTGTTCTGACAAAATTGTCCGCCGTGCCGCAACAAAAATACACATATGACACCTTTGCTCATGCTGGGGCGACTTGAATGACTTCCTACGCACAAATCTGTAGAAACTGCATGGCACGAAATCTGCTGAATTCGACCGCTCTTCCCCTTCATTTCAGGAGTTTTCACATGAAGCGTACCGTCCAACAGGGTTTCACCCTGATCGAATTGATGATCGTGGTTGCGATCATCGGCATCTTGGCTGCCGTGGCTCTGCCGGCTTATCAGGATTACACCAAGAAGGCAAAGATGTCTGAGCCGATCTTGGCGGCGTCAGGTTGCCGTACTTCGATTACCGAGGCCTATCAAACCAGCAACGCGAGTGCTATCTCTGCCGGTTCTTGGGGCTGCGAGAGCTCTACTTCTACCAGCAAGTACGTTTCTAAGATTCAGACCAGCGCCAACGGTCAGGTCAAGGTGACCGTCACTGGTTTTGGCGACAGCAACATTGATGGCAAGGCTGTGTACCTGGCTCCTATGACTGCTGCAGGCGCTTTGCTGGTGGCCTCCAGCACCACCTTAGGTTCCACACAGGTCAATAACTGGAGTTGCGGCACCAGCGATACCACCCTGTTGAAGTACCTGCCGGGTTCTTGCAAGGCGACTGGTTTGTCCTATGACTCCACTTGGCTGCCTTGAGTAGTCCTGTCTGCTAAGAGGGCGTGCAATTGCACGCCCTTTTTTTTCGTAATTTTTATTTGTCGAGAGCCACCTCGATGCTTATGCCGCCAGAAACTCTAAAAGATAGATTCGCTGCGGGTCTGTTGGTGCTGCTGCTGCTGGTTTTTTTTCATCCCTACAGCGGTATCCGTCATGATGCCATCTTGTACCTGGGCCAGGCCTTGCTTAAGAGTGATCCTGAAAACTTCGGTGGTGATCTCTTCTTTGCCTTTGGCGGGCAGACGAGTTTCACCATCTTCCCAGATCTGATTTCGATGTTGCTGAAGCATTTTGATGCTTCAGTTGTTTTTGAGGCTATGGCAGGGTTGGGGCTGGTTTTCTTTGCTCTTGCCAGTTGGTTTTTGTTGCGCACCATTTTTCCGGCGAGGATGGGCTATTACGGATTGCTGGCGTTGTTGGTGTTGCCGTCTGGCTATGGTGCAAATAATATATTTTCGTATGCTGAGCCTTTCTTCACCGGGCGCAGTTTGGCTGAGCCGTTGATTTTGCTTGCATTGGCTTTTTATTGGAGGAAGTTCCTCAAAATTGCCATTTTCTTATGGTTGGTAGCATTGCTGATTCATCCCTTGCAAGCGATCCCTTTGTTGACGATTGCTTGGTGTGCGGCGGTCATGAAAGATCGCCGTTGGTTGTTTTTGATGATGGCCCCTCTTTTTGTGGTGGCAATGGGTTATCTGGGGGTGCCTTTTTTTGATCGCCTTGTCATTCCATTTGATGTTGATTGGTATAGAGCCATTCGAGAACCCAATCAGCATGTATTTTTGACGTCCTGGCGGCTTTCTGATTGGACGTTTCTCCTGGTGGATGTTTTTGTGCTTGGGCTCGGCTGTACGCGGCTGCCAGAGGGCATTCGGCGAATACCTCTTTCCATCCTGATGGCGATGTTCATTTCATTTTTGGTCAGCTTTCTTGTTGCCGATGTGATGCGCCTGGCACTTCCGACCGGAGTACAACTTTGGCGAGTGCAATGGCTGGGGCATTGGTTGGCAGTTGCCAGCGTCCCATATTTGCTCGGATTGGAATACAAACATGGTGGCGTAAGAAGTATCCCCTTCTGGTTGCTGTTGATCATTGTCATTCTGGGGGCTCCCGCAACTCAGACGTCGGCTTCGGCATGGGCAGTTTGGATCGCGATCCCATTGTTTGTCATTTGGGAGCGACTGGAGCCGCACATTGGTAATTCCGTGCGAAATGCGTTACTGCTTTCTTTGCCTTGTGTTCTGTTGATCATGATGGCCAAGTATGGCCTGTACGCCCACGGGAAGTATGCGGAGTCCGGAGGAGATCGCACCGTATTGCGGCCGGAGATTTTGATTATTTCTCATCCGGTGGTGGCCGCAGCTTTGATTGTCGGTGGAATTTTTCTGTATCGAAAATATGTCAGTGGGCGTATTTTTGTTTTGCTATCGTTGCTGATTTTGATGTTCGGCTCTGTTGGTCAATGGGATCGGAGAAATCTGTGGACTCGTTATGTGGAGTCGGCCCAGGCGGAGAATAAAAAATTTGGTGTCGAATTGGAACCAGGAGCTCAGGTGTTCTGGGCCGACGAGCTGTTGGCGCCCTGGTTGATTTTGCATCGTCCCAGTTTTTTTCAGGGTGCGCAAATGGCAGGGTTGTTGTTCAGTCGTGATACAGCTCAAGAAGCAATGCGTCGGGAAAAGATCATGGCACCATTGGATCTACAGATCAATATTTGCCATTTGGTGAATAAAATCAATAAAACAGACCAGGCTTGTGTGGTGGACGTCGATGCATTGCGTAATGCTTGTCGAGATTCAGTCGGTCAGCTTAATTATCTGGTGTTGACGAATCCTGTCGCAACCCCCCCTGTGGGTAGTTGGTCCGTTGGTCCCATATTGAAAGATGGGAAGGATGTGACGTACTACATGTACGATTGTCGCGACCTTGTATGAGCAGCCGAATTGATGATCGAATCTTGATTCTCTGATCGGTACGATATTTTAATTTCCCATCGAACGATGTCGGATGCGTGAAGCCGTTTTATATTTTCTTGTTTCGATCATGGCCCTGGGCTTTGACATGGGTGTCTTTTCCTTCGCCCTGCGTCTGCTGCATGCCTCGTGGTCGTTGGCTGCTACCGCAGGCTTTCTGGCAGGGGTCGGCCTGGCCTATCTGCTCAGCGTGCGCTGGGTGTTTCGTGCGCGCACCTATAGAAGGCAGCAGCGGATGGAGGCCATCAGCTTTGTCGCCATCGGCGTGATCGGTTTGCTGATCACGCAGTTGATTCTCTGGTTGACCATCGAAAAAATGGATTGGAATCCTGAGTTGTCCCGTCTGGGGGCGGCTGGGGTGACCTTTGTGTTCAACTTCACCGTGCGCAAACTCATCTTGTTCAGCAAGGCTGAGCGCTGATTTTTTAGAGATTGATTGAATATGACAACAGTTGCTCAAGTCGTTGTGATCGGCGCCGGCCCAGCGGGCTTGACGGCCGCCATGGAGTTGCAGGCTGCCGGCGTCAAGAATGTGGTGGTGCTCGAATCAGACCACCAGGTCGGCGGGATTTCCCGCACGGTCAATTACAAGGGCAACCGCATCGACATCGGCGGGCATCGATTCTTCTCCAAGTCAGACTGGGTGATGAAATGGTGGGCCAAGGTGCTGCCGATTGCGGTGGCACCTGATGAAGACCTGGGGCATCTGCAGTACCGTGGTATGACCCGTCAGGATCTGCCTGCCGACGCGACAGGGCGCTTGGTCGACGACGATGTGATGTTGCTGCGCCATCGCCTCTCACGCATTTACTACAACAAGCAGTTTTTTGATTACCCGCTCAAGCTGAATCTGGCCTCACTGAAAAAGCTCGGTCTCGCCAAGACGTTCGTGTTTGGTGTCAGCTACGCCTTGGCGAAGTTGCGTCCGATCAAAAATGAGAAATCGCTTGAAGACTTCTTGATCAACCGTTTCGGCAACAAGCTGTATCGCCAGTTTTTCAAGGAGTACACCGAGAAAGTCTGGGGGGTGCCTTGCCGCGAGATCAGCGCTGAATGGGGGGCGCAACGCATCAAAAGTCTGTCGATCTGGTCGGCGGTCTGGCATGCCTTGCGGGATCTGCTGGGCTTGGGCAATGCAGAGGCGGCTCAGACCTCTTTGATCGAGAAGTTCATCTATCCCAAATACGGCCCCGGCCAGATGTGGGAGACGGTTGCGCGTCGGTTCGTCGAGGGGGGCGGCACGCTCCACATGCAGTGCCGTGCCGAGGGGCTGGAGATGGCGGATGGCCGCGTCGTGGCCGTGCGTGCCCGCGGCGCGGATGGGCAAGCGCTGCGCCTGCCGTGTTCGCAGGTGATTTCGACCATGCCGATCAAGGAGCTTGTCCAGGCCATGCCTGCTGACTGGGCGCCTGCTGCGCGTTCCATCGCCTTGGATCTGCAGTACCGGGACTTCATCACGGTCGGCCTTTTGTACCCCAACTCCGCTCTGAGCGTTCCGTTGAGTGACAACTGGATCTATATCCAAGAGCCGGGCGTGCAGGTGGGCCGAGTACAGATCTTCAACAATTGGAGCCCCTATCTGGTCGCGCAAGCAGACACGGTGTGGATGGGGCTGGAATTTTTCTGCCGCGACAGTGACGCGTTGTGGAAGCTCAGCGATGATGAGCTCAAGGCGCTGGCCCAGAAAGAGATGTTCCAGATTGGATTGACCCGCAGCCCGACGGTGCAAGACGCCGTGGTCCTCCGGGTGCCGAAGGCCTATCCGGGTTATTTCGGCGAGGCTTATGCCCAGTTCGAGCAACTCCGCTCCGAGCTCGATGCGGTGCCCAATCTCTATCTGGTCGGCCGCAACGGCATGCACCGCTACAACAACCAGGATCATTCGATGCTCACGGCCAAGAAGGCGGTAGAACTCATTCTGGCCGGCCGCACGGACAAGCAAGAAATCTGGGACATCAACGTCGACGACGAGTACCACGAGGAAGCGAGAGAGAGTTCCACTGCGTCTTCGTAGATCGAATGCTTGCCACGCGCTTGTGTGGCGCCGGCTTCAAGCTCGGAGGGGAATCTTCTTGGGATTTCCCTTTTCTTCAAATGCAATGTCCGGTCGGGGGCAACGAGATCACTGCACCTTCTTGCGGTAGACCTGAAAATGGCCTGCTGGATCCTGTCTGGCGTACAGAGGGGCCATGCTGGTCAGGATCTGACGCACGGAGTCTGCGGTGGAGGCTCCGTGGAGTGTGCGTTCCTGATCGACCGCAATGAAAATCCAGTCCGGTGGTGAATCCTCGATGCGTCGGGTGATCTCTTTGACCTGTCCCTGAAACAAAAGGTTGGCCAGCACCGGCGAGTAGCGGAAATAGGGCGCGACGCCTGCTTGGACCAGGTAGGCCGTGTCGTGGTAACCGATCACTGCAACGGAATGGCGGCCTTGGTCTGCTGCGGTGCGGATGGCATCGCTTGCAGCCATGAATTCCGTCTTGACATCGGGGTTGGCCGATGGTACCTCTTCCGCCTTGATGGGCGTTGATTGGG
>Ga0208269_100279_pt1 | contig 30183 bp, 28 predicted proteins | sample LakWasMe88_LOW11_2_FD_183912 | JGI IMG/M metagenome (GOLD analysis project Ga0208269, IMG submission 183912) | Freshwater sediment methanotrophic microbial communities from Lake Washington under simulated oxygen tension - Sediment Metagenome... | ecosystem: Environmental > Aquatic > Freshwater >...
CCTACTGCTGGATATCCCCCAGGCACAGGTACTTGATCTCCACATAGTCGTCCATCCCGTGGTGCGAGCCCTCGCGCCCCAGGCCCGACTGCTTGACGCCGCCAAAGGGCACGTGCTCGGTGGCCAGAATGCCCACGTTGATGCCCACCATGCCGTATTCGAGCGCTTCTCCCACGCGGAAGATGCGGCCCACGTCGCGGCTGTAGAAGTAGCTGGCCAAGCCAAACTCGGTGTTGTTGGCCGCATCAATGGCTTCTTGCTCGGTTTCGAACTTGAACACCGGGGCGAAGGGACCAAAGGTCTCTTCGGTGGCGCACAGCATGTCGGCGCTGGCGTTGGCCATCACCGTGGGCTCGAAGAACTGGCCCGAGCCCAGGGTGGTGAGGCGCTTGCCGCCGGTGAGCACCTTGCCGCCCTTGGCGATGGCGTCGTCTACATGGCGCTGCACCTTGACCAGCGCGGCTTCTTCGATCAGCGGGCCCTGGTTCACACCCTCGTCAAAGCCATTGCCCACTTTGGCCGTGGCCACCTTGGCGGCGAACTTCTTGACGAATTCGTCGTAGACCCCGCTTTGCACGTAGAAGCGGTTGGAGCACACGCAGGTCTGGCCGGCGTTGCGGTACTTGCTGGCAAAGGCGCCTTCAACAGCGCTGTCGATATCAGCATCGTTGAACACGATGAACGGCGCATTGCCGCCGAGTTCGAGCGACATCTTCTTGACCGTGGGCGCGGACTGCGCCATCAGGATGCGCCCCACTTCGGTGGAGCCGGTAAAGCTGATGTGGCGCACGATGGGGCTCTCGCACAGCACCTTGCCAATGGCAATGGAGTTGTCGGCGTCGGCGCAGAGCATGTTGAGGACCCCCGCCGGGATGCCGGCGCGCTGGGCCAGTTCGGCAGCGGCGAGCGCCGAGAGCGGGGTCAGCTCTGCGGGCTTGATGACCACGGTGCAGCCCGCGGCCAGGGCCGGCGCTACCTTGCGGGTGATCATGGCGAGTGGGAAGTTCCAGGGCGTAATGGCTGCGCAGACGCCAATGGGCTGCTTCAAGACCAGCAGGCGCTTGTTGTTGTCGAACTGGGGCAGGGTTTCGCCATTGACGCGTTTGGCTTCTTCGGCAAACCACTCGACGAAGCTGGCGCCATAGGCGACTTCGCCTTTGGCTTCTGGCAGGGGCTTGCCTTGTTCGGCGGTCATGATGCGGCCCAGGTCGTCCTGATTGGCCATGAGCAGGTCAAACCACTTGCGCAGGATGCTGCTGCGCTCTTTGGCGGTTTTGCTGCGCCAGGCAGGCCAGGCGGCATTGGCGGCGGCTATGGCGGCCTGGGCATCCTGGGGGCCGAGGTTGGCAACGTCCACAAGCTTGGCGCCGGTGGCGGGGTCATGGACGGCGAAGCGGCTGGCGCCAGCGATCCACTGGCCGTTGATGAGGGCGTCGGTCTTGAGGAGGCTGGGGTCTTTGAGGGTGGCGAGGGGAGAGGTGTTCTGGGTCATGGCAGGTTCAGGCAGGACAAAAGAAAAAGGGGAAAGTGGGCGTTTGGGTGGCGCCAGCGGCCGCAACGCAAAAAGTTACGTGTTTCAGGCCTCTAGCGCTTACTGGTAAAGCGTTAGCAGCTATCAATAGTATTGCATCGGCACCGCGTGGGAATCACGGGGCTACTGGTTAATGATGCGCCGCGCAAAGCGTTCGAGGTAATCCATCAACTGGTTGGCCCCCGCCACGGCATGGGCTTCGTTGCCGGTGGCAATTCCTTCGGCCAGATGCATGTGGGCGCGCGCGCCCTCGCGCACGTCGCCCTCGTGCTGGTAGGCGTACCAGAAGCGCCGACACTGGACGATGAGCGGCACCACGCACTGCACGGCCGAGCGGTTGTGGCTGGCCTGGTGGTTGACGAGGTCGAGTGCATGGTCGGCGCGCATGTAGTCGTCGAGGTCACCGCGTTCTGCGGTTTCCAGCATGCGCTCGGCGCAGCGCACGATGTCCTTGCGCTGCAAGGCCGTGGCGCGGCGTGCCGAGCAGGCGGCGATCAGGCCTTCCAGGGCCCGGCGCGTCTGGATCACGTCCAGGTGCTCGGCCAGGTCGATGTTGGAAACCAGCAGGCCGCGGCGCGGCTGCTGCACGATCAGGCCGCTGGTGACCATGCGTAGCAAGGCCTCGCGGACCGGGGTGCGCCCGAGATGCGTGCGCGCAGCAATGTCGGCTTCCACCACCGGACTCCCGGGCGCGATCTCCAGGGTGGAGAGCATGCTTTCAATTGCGTCGTAGGCAACGTCGGCTGCACGCCGTTTGGGTTGAGCGTCTGGAATCGGCTGAGGGGTGGAGGAAGTCATGGGCAAACAAGCAGGCGGGGCGGGGTGCGTAAGTCACTATGGTACGCACCCGCGCCGTAACGCTGAGCCTACAGCGAGGCCCCTGCCTTGCGCAGTTCGGCAATTTGCGGCGCCTTGGGCAGCCAGAGTTTGTCGAATTCCGCAATGAGGCCATCGGGGTTGAACGCTGCGGCCGTGTGGAAAGCAATGGGCGTGGCCTTGAATTTATCGATCAGGCCGGCTTCGGTGGTGACGATGTCGTTGATTTGCGCGTCCAGCGATTGCGCGACCAGGCGGCGGATCAAGTCCTTGTCCTTCGCGTCCAGCCCTTGCCAGATGCGGCCCGACACCAGCGGCGCGAAGGGCATGAACAGCGCATTCATCTGCAGCAGCGATTTGGCCACCTTGTCGAAACGCTGATTCCACGAGAACTCGATGTCGGCTTCCAGGCCATCGACCTGGCCATTGCTCATGGCGTCGAACACCTGGGGCGTTGGAATGGGTGTGGGCGCGGCGCCCAGCATTTGGTAGAAGTCCCGGTACACCGGTGTTGGGTTGATCCGCAGCTTCATGCCCTTCAAGTCGGTGGGTACGGTCACATCCTTGGTGGCAAACACGGCGCGCATGCCGGTGATGCCCCAGCCCAGACCGATGGTGCCGGTCTCGCGCGGCAGCACTTCCAGCAGCTTGAGGGCCTGCGGCGTTTTGACCAACTTGGCCACGGCGGGTGTGGAGCGCACCAGATACGGTGCATTGATGGCGGCCACGCTGGAGACGCGCGACCCCAACTCCGCGGCCTGGATCCAGCCCATGTCAAGCGCCCCCGATTGGAGCTGCTGCATCATCGCCGCCTCGTTGCCCAACTGGCCTGAGTGGAAAACCGTGACGGTAAGCCGCCCGTTGGTTTCCTTCTTCAGCGCTTCACCAAACTGCAGCGCCGCGCGGTTCCACGAATGGCCGGCGGGCGTGATCAGGCCGAGGCGAAATTCTTTTCCCGAATCCGCACGCACAAGTGAGGGAAAAGCCAGTGGCGAGGCAGCAGCAACTGCGGCAGCAGAGCTCTGGATGAATTGGCGGCGGGTAGGTTTCATGGAGGTCTCCGGGGTTGGGCAGGGGTTGCGGTCAAAAAGGCAGCGAAAGGCAGCGCATGGCGCTACTTGATCAAACCGAGCGAAAGACTGGGGAACAGCGACAACACCACCAGCGCCACGCAGCTGATGATGAAAAAGGGCAGGGTGACGATGAACATCTTTCCCGGCTTGGCCCCGGTGACGGCCGATGCCACAAAAAAGCTCAGCCCCACTGGCGGCGACATCAGGCCCAGCACTAGGTTGATCACCGCCACCACGCCAAAGTGGCGGGGATCGATGCCGTAGACGTCGGTGGCAATGGGCAGCAGGATCGGCACCGTCATGATCAAGCCGGGAATGCCGTCAATCACTGTGCCAATGACCAGCAGGATGGCGTTGGTCAGCAGCAAAAAGGTGACGGGGTCGTGGGCCACGGTCTGGATCCACGCGGCCACCGCCTGCGGCACCTTGCCGTAAATCAGCAGCCACGAGAACACCGCCGCGGCCGCGACCAGGAACAGCACGATGGCCGAATACATGGCCGAGCGCAGCAGGATGCGCGGCAGATGGCCAAAGTGGAATTCCTTGGTGACGTAACGCCCCACCAGCGCCGCTGCCACAGCGCCGACGGCGGCGGCTTCCGTGGGGTTGGCGAAGCCGCCCAGAATCGATCCCACGATGACAATGGGGATCAGCAACGTGGGACTGGCGCTGAGCGCCGTGCGGGCGCGCTGGCGCAGGGTGCGGTATTCGCTGCGCGGGTAGTCGTAGAAGAAGCCCATGCAGGCGATCACGACGAAAAACAGCAGGGTGAGCAGGATGCCGGGGATGATGCCGGCGATCAGCATGTCGCTCACGGCCACCTGGGCCAGCACGCTGTACACGACGAACATCACCGAGGGTGGAATGATGGGACCCAGCATGCCGCCGTAAACCGTGATGCCTGCGGCAAAGGTCTTGTCGTAGCCCTGCTTTTCCATCTCGGGCACCATCACCTGCGACATGATGGCGACCTGCGCGGTGGCCGAACCAATGATGGATGCCACCATCATGTTGGCCAGAATGTTCACATAGGCCAGGCCGCCCTTTACCGAGCCAATGAAGGCCATGGCCAGGTCCACCAACCGGCGCGTGATGCCGCCGCTGTTCATGATTTCGCCGATCAGGATGAACAGCGGGATCGCGATCAGGCCGTAGCTGTCCACCCCGGCGAACATCTGCAGCGGAAACGACTGGAACAACACCGTGCTGCCCGAGTTGAGAATGAAGACCACGCCGGCCAGGCACAGGCAGATGCCGATGGGCACGCCCACCAGCAGGATGGCAAGAAAGAAGAGGCTGGTGATCATGGGAAGCGGTGCTTGGGTGGGCTGGGCAAGAGAAACATCAGTTCACCGCATCGGCGCTGACCACATCGAAACCGGGGTGCACGATGCGGGGGCAAACCTCGAGCTCCTCGAACAGGTTGGCGATGGCGTGCACGGTAAGGCTGAGCGAAAAAATGGGCAGGATCAGCTGAATGACCCAGGTGGGCCACTCCAGCGTCTGGGTGTGCTCGGTGTAGACGAAGTTGAAGCTGGCTTCGGCGTAATCCTTGGCGTTGAAACCGGCCGCTGCAATGCCGCGTGGATCCATCCAGACCCAGCACATCCAGACCAGCGCGAGCGCAAACACCAGCACGCCGAAGGTGGCGAGCACCTTCATGGCCTTGGCGCCGCGGGGCGGCAGTTGGTCCGACACCAGGCCCACGGCAAAGTCCATCCGAAGGCGTGTCATGACCGAAGCGCCGACAAACGTCAGCCACACCATGGTGAATACCGCCGCTTCATCGATCCAGTAAATGGGAATGCCCGAATAGCGCGTGACCACATTGAGCAGGATGAGCAGCACCAGCAACGTCATCAAGGCCGTGAGTGCGCCGCGTTCGAAGCGCAGCAATGCGCTGGACAGGGCAATCGCCCAGCGCACGGGACCCCGCGGGGTGGGAAGGGGTGCAGGGGGCAGGAGGCGGTCAGACATGGAGTGCGGGCTAGCTGATCGGAGGGTGGATCAACGTATTTTAGAAATATGTTGTAAATATATCTATAAAACAAGACTCGCCGTATTGGGGTAAACCAGCGGTTCGGCCCGCCCGCTGGCCAATGAGATCGGTGTCAGGAAACGAGCTGCAGAATGTCCGCGTACAAAGCGGCAGGCACAGCAATACCCTCTGCCTGGCTGCGCTCCCGGGCGGCAAAGCGCCGCTGCGATGGCAGGCGCGCGCCCTGCGCGGTGATCGATTCCAGGAGATCTTCGGCGCGCGCCGTTTGTGCCTCGGTGTCGCCACCGGCAAAGGCGGCTGGATCAAAGGCAAGCACCAGTTCGCCGTGGCAAGGCGTCACGCCGGCGCCGTCGTCAAACGCCTGCGATTCGCGGCTGGTCCAGTCGCCAATCAACGCGCCTGCCATCAGCTCCACCATGGTCGACAGCGCCGATCCCTTGTGCCCGCCAAAGGCGAGCATCGCCCCGCGCGCCACGGCGACAGGGTCGGTGCTGGGCTGGCCATCGGCATCCACGCCGCAGCCTTCGGGCAGCGGCTGGCCGGCGCGGCGGTGCAGTTCCAGATCGCCGCGTGCGATCGCGCTGGTGGCGAAGTCAAATACGTAGGGATAAGGGCCGGGGCGCGGCCAGCCGAAAGCGATGGGGTTGGTGCCAAAAAGAGGTTGGCTGCCGCCTGCCGGCGCCACCCAGGCGTGGCTGGGCGTCAGGGCCAGGGCCGCCAGGCCGTGCGCGGTGATGGCTTCGATCTCAGGCCACAGGGCGGAGAAGTGAAAGCAATGGCGAATGACCAGCGCGCCCAGGCCATGGCGACGCGTGGCTTCCACCAACGCGGGCAGGCCGCGCTCGAAGGCCAGTGGCGAGAAGCCAAACTGCGCATCCACCTGGACGATGGGGCCGCCGGTGGTGCTCACGGTGGGGTCTGCATCGAGTTGTACTTTGCCTGCGCGCACGGCGTCAAAGCAGCTGATCAGGCGGTACACGCCGTGCGACTGGCAGGCGTCGCGCTGGCCGGAGACGATCACCTTGGCGATGGCCTGTACGTGGGCGCCTGCGAGTCCCATGCGGGCCAGGGCGCGCTGGACGATGGCGCTCAGTTCTGCCTCGGGGATGTGCACCACGAGGGGGGAATTGGGGGTGGTGGAGGTCATGTCAGCGGAATACTTTCGTGAGAGGGTTCGCTGCCGGCGTCGGCCAGCGTGGCGATGCGTGCAGGTGAAAGCAGGTGCCGCGCGGGCTGCGGTGTCCAGCCGTACAGCACCTGCGCGGCCGCGCCGCAAATGCGGCCCTGGCACGCGCCCATGCCGCAGCGCGTGTGCAGCTTGGCGTCGATCCAGCTGCTGCGCTGTCGTAGCGCACCGTGCGCCACATCTTCGCAGCGGCAGACGAACGTGTCGGGCCGGGGCAGGGCGGCGAGGGTCTCGGTGCGCAGCGGAAAGTGCCGGTGCAGTGCATCGGCAAACGCATTCCAGCGTGCGAGCTGGTTTTGCAGGGCTTGCGCAGCCTCGGAATCGCCCACAGCGGCATGGCCCGCCATGGCGCCTTGCAGCAGTGCACGTTCGCTGCCGCCAAAGCCCGTGCATTCGCCAGCGGCGTAGATGCCGGGCACCGTGGTCTGCAGCAGTGCATCGACCTGCAGGCCGCTGCGTTCGCCAAGGATGCAACCCAGCATTTGCCCCAGATGCGTGTTGGGCACCAGGCCAAAGCCGCAGGCGATGCGCTCGCACTCCAACTGCTCCACGGTGTTGCCGCGTTGCAGGCGCACGCCCTCGACCTGAGTGTTGCCCAGCGCCTCCAGCACATGGGCGTTGGCGCGCAGGCCGGGGTGCAGCAGCGTGGGTGCCTGCCAGGCCTTGGCAGGCCAGCGAACCAGTTGCGCAGCGAAGGTGGCGAGGGCGCCCCAGGACGTCATTTCGGCCACGCGCAGCACCTGCGCTCCGGCTTTGCGCGCCGTGCTTGCTGCCGCGAGCAGCAGCGGGCCGGTGCCGGCGATGGCGATGCGCTGGCCGCGCACATCCAGCCCGGCCTTGATGAGGGCTTGCAGGCCGCCCGCGCCGGTGACGCCGGGCAGCGTCCAGCCGGGGAAGGGCAGCAGCAGTTCGCGCGCGCCAGTGCACAGGATCAGGCGGTTGGCGTGCTGCGTCCAGCCGCGCGCGGCGTTCTCCAGAATCAGGGACGCCGCGTCGCCCGCGCTGGCGCGGTCGCCCAGGCCCACCACGCGGGTGCTGCTCAGGATCTCGATGTTGGTGTGGCGCGCCAAAGCCTTGCGGTGCTGGCGTGCCAGCGGCGGCAGTTGCACGCCGGGGCCATCGCGCCAGATTTGCCCACCGGGCACGGGGTTGTCGTCCACCACGACGATGCGCATGCCGCTCGGTGCGGCGGCCAGTGCCGCCGCCATGCCGGCGGGGCCAGCGCCAATGATGAGAAGGTCGCAATGCGCCTGTGGTGTCGGTGTCATGCGGCACCCCCCGTATGAGCGGTGCTGGTCGTTATGTGCATGCCGTCTTCGCACACCGTCTGGCAGGCCAGGCGTTCGCGGCCGTTGATGAGCACGCGGCATTCGTGGCACACACCCATACCGCACAGCGGCGCACGCCATTGACCGCTGACGGACAGGCGCGTGCGGCCCGGCGGTTGCTGCGCGAGGGCGGCGGCCACGCTGCTGCCTGCGGGCACGCGCACACGCGCCGCACCCACGTGCACTTCGACCATCGCTGCGGTGTTCTTCATGCGGGGAACTCCTGCACAAACCGAGTGGCTGCGTAGGGCGCCGGGTCTATGGGCGCCGCCGTGCCCAGCATGCAGGATGCAATCAAACTTGCTGTGGCGGGCGCCGTGGTCACGCCCAGGCCTTCGTGCCCCACCGCCAGCCACAGGTGCTCGCGCTCTGGGTGCCGGCCGATGATGGGCAGGCCGTCGGGCGTGGCGGCGCGAAAACCCGTCCAGGTGCGGATGGCGTTGCGCTCGGCCAGTGACGGTACGTAGCCGATCGCCCGGCGCAGCATGCGTGCCAGCACGGCGTTGTCCACCGCTGGGTCCAGCGTGTCGAACTGGCGCGATGACCCCAGCAGCCACTGGCCCGTGGGGCGCGGTTGCAGGTTGAAGGCGACGGAGGTGCCTTCGGTCTGGTGGGCGTTCTTGACGTAGCCCAGCTCCACCAGTTGGTGGCGCACGGTAGCGCTGCCCCGGTCGGTAATCGCCAGGTGCCCTTTCTTGGGGCGGATGGGCAGCTCTGGGCAAAACTGTGTGGCATGGATGCCAGCGGCCAGCAACACGGCGCCGCCGTCGCGCACGCTGCCGCCCGCGCAGTGCACACGGCGGCCTTCAATGCGGCTGGCGTGCATCTTCTCGACCTGTATAGGGGTTGCGGCACGGCCCAGCAGCCATTCGGCAGCGTTGGGGGCGTAGACCATGCTGTCGCCGCCCACCCGCAGCGCGCCATGCAGGCCGGGGCGCAGCACGGGCTCCAGCGCGGCCAATTCGCGGGCGCTGAGCAGTTCGCATGCAATGCCATGGGCCTGCAGGCGTGCGCGCTTGTGCTCGGCCTCCTGCATTTCTTCGACGTCTGCAGCTACCCAAAGCGTGCCGCAGCCGTTGAACGCGGTGCCCGGCGCTTCGGCCGCCATGCGTGGCGCCCAGGCGTGCCACTGGGCGAGCGAGGCCTGGCTGAGCGCCAGTTCGGCCGGGTTGTCGTCCATCACCACCAGGTGGCCCATGCCGGCGTTGGTCGCACCGCCCAGGCGCGCGTCGAGTACCAGCACACGCTGACCCGCATTGGCCAAGGCATGGGCGCAGGCCGCGCCTACGATGCCGGCGCCGATGACGATGACGTCGTAAGTGGCCATGCGGGCTTTAGAGCTGAATGCCCCAGCCAAACGGGTCATCCTGCTCGATCAACAGCGTGGCTTCGGCGCTCATGAAGGCGCGGCCGCGCAGCGTGGGGATGAGCTGGTCGCCCTCCATGGCATAGCTGGCTTCGAATTGGCTGCCAATGATGCTGGCCTGGCGCCATACCTGACCAGGCTGCAGCTTGCCGTCAGCGGCCAGGCAGGCGAGCTTGGCGCTGGTGCCGGTGCCACAGGGTGAGCGGTCGTAGGCGGCGCCGGGGCAGAGCACAAAGTTGCGGCTGTCGGCCTGGTCGTCGTCGGCAAACAGCTCGATGTGGTCAATCAGGCCACCGTCGCTGCCGCGCACACCTTGCACCTCCAGCGCCTTTTGTATGGCGAGGGCAAAGGCGGTGAGCGCGGCGAGGTTGTTGCTCTCCACGCGCTGCTGGTGCGCCGTGACCAGGAAGAACCAGTTGCCGCCCCAGGCCACATCGCCGGTCACCGGGCCATAGCCGGGCACCTGCAACGTCATTTGGTGGTGCAGGCGGTGGGCCGGCACGTTGCGCACGCTGACCGAGCCGTCGTCGTGCAGCGTGGTCTGCACGGTGCCCACGGGCGTCTCGATGCCGTGCACGCCCGGCTGGATGCGACCCGTGTAGGCCAGCGACGCCACGAGGCCGATGGTGCCGTGCCCGCACATGCCCAAGTACCCGCTGTTGTTGAAGAACACCACGCCGGCGGCATTGCGCGCATCGACTGGCGGGCACAGCAGGGCGCCCACGATGACGTCGTTGCCACGGGGCTCGAGCACTGTGGCAGTGCGCCACTGGTCGTGCTCCGCCGCCAGCAGAGCGCGGCGCTCGGCCATGCTGCCATTTCCCAGGTCGGGGAAGCCGTCCACCACCAGGCGGGTGGGTTCGCCGCCCGTGTGGGAGTCGATGATTTTGATGCGGTGAATGCGGTGCATGGGGAATCCAAAAAAATGGCCTGCAGATCGTGCAGGCCACAAGCTCCCGCACGAAGCGGGAGCAGGAGACGATCAATAGCTGGCGAGCGGCACGGGCACTGCGTTGCGGAAGGTGCTGACGGTGATGGGCGCCTGCTTCAGATTGCCCTTGGCATCGTAGGCGTAGGTTCCCGCAACGCCCTTGTAGCTGTTGGCATACATGTACGCACCGACCTTTTGGGGATCGATCGAATCGGCCTTTTCCATGGCGTTGCCGATCAACATGGTCTGGTCGTAGTACGAGGCGGCGTAGGCATCAGGATCGCGCTTGAAGTGTTCCTTGTACTTGGCTTTGAAGGCTGCGCCAGCGTCTATTTTGTCCAGCATGGTGCCGCCCTGGGCGCAAAACACGGTGTCGTTCACGGCATCGCCGCCGAGCTTGCCAACTTCGGGGCTGCACAGTGTGTCGCCGCCGAGCAGCTTGGCCTTGATGCCCAGTTGTTTCATCTGGCGCGCCATGGGCGCGGCCTGCGGAGCGTAGCCACCGAAGAAGATGGCTTCGGGCTGCTTGGCCTTGAGGTTGGTCAGGATGGCGAGGAAGTCGGTCGACTTGTCGGTGGTGAATTCGTGGCCGACGATGTTGAGGCCCAGTTTCTTGGCTTCCTTGGAGAACTCGTCGGCAACGCCCTGGCCAAACGCAGTGCGGTCGTCGATGACGGCGACATTTTTCACCTTCATCACGTTGGCGGCGTAGGTGGCCATGTTCGAGCCGATCTGCGTGTCGCTGGCGATGATGCGGAACAGGTTTTTGTAGCCGTTGTCGGTCACCTTGGGGTTGGTGCCCACGGTGGACACCATGGTGCCGCCCTGGCTGTAGACGCGCGATGCCGGAATGGCCACGCCGGAGCAGTAGGGGCCCATGACGAATTTCACGCCATCATCGACAAACTTCTGTGCCACGCTGACGCCCGAGCGGGCGTCGCACTGGTCGTCTTCGGAGCTGAGTTTGAATTCAAGGGTCTTGCCACCGACCTTGATTTTCTTGGCGTTGAGTTCTTCCACCGCCATGCGCACGCCGTTCTCGTTGTCCTTGCCGGCGAAGGCGTTCGGGCCAGAGAGCGGGCCGCTGTGGCCGATGGAGACGACCTGGGTCTGCGCTTGGGCCGGGCCGGCAAAGGCGAGGGCGACGAGGACTGCACTGCTGGAGATAGCAAATTTCATCGGAAATCCTTTCGTTGAGGGTGTTTCAGGATACAGACAGTATTCGGTCAGCATTCGTTTTCAGAGCTTTCATTAGAAATGCTTTTACTGGTGAAGCGCCGATCGCCCTGCCGAGCTTCAGGCGACGGATTGGTACTTGGCCGGGCGCGTCTCCAGCGCCTTCTTGACCACGCGTTCGATAAACGCACGCTCCTCGCCAATCAGCGGCATCCGGGGAAGCCGCATGTGCTCAGTGCCCGTGCCCACCAGAAGGTCAATCAGCTTGAGGTTTTGCACCAGCTTGGCGGATACGTCCAGGTGCAGCAGTGGTGTCATCCACTGGTAGAGCTTGAGGGCTTCGTCGTACTGGCCGGCCTTCATCAGGTCGTACAAGGCCACGGTTTCGCGCGGGAAGGTGCAGCCCACGCCTGCCAGCAAGCCGTCGCAGCCCAGCGCCAGACCTTCAAATGCCAGGTCGTCCACGCCCAGGAACAGCTGGAAGCGGTCGCCCAGCGCCAGGCGCAGATCGGTCACGCGGCGAATGTCGCCACAGCTTTCCTTGATGGCCACCACCCATTCGCAATCGGCCAGTTCGGCGAAGTGCTCGGGTTTCAGGTCGACGCGGTAGGCAATGGGGTTGTTGTAGACCATGATGGGTTTTTTGGCCGCTTCGGCCATGGCACGCACGTTGGCGATGGCTTCACGCGCATCGGCCACGTAAATGACCGAGGGCATGACCATGTAGCCGTCCACGCCCAGGGCGTTGGCGCCTTGGATGAAGCGCAGGGCTTCGCGGGTGCTGGTCTCTGACACATTGGCCAGCACCGGTACGCGTCCCTTGGCAGCTTCGATGGCGATGCGGGTGACTTCAAGCTTTTCTTCCAGCGTGAGGGTGCTGAACTCGCCCAGCGAGCCGCAGGTGACGAGGCCGTGGACGCCATTGCGGATCTGGAAATCGATGTGGCGGGCCGTGCCCTCGGCATCAATGCTCTCGTCGGCGTGGAACTTGGTGGTAATGGCGGGGAAGATTCCTTGCCAACGGGGATTGCTCATGGGAACTCCAGGATGAAGGGAAACGAAGTGAGGAAAAACGGCGTTTGCTTGCACAGAAGAAAATCGCGCATGGCATTAATATATTAGAAAAATATCAAAACGCATACAAGGGTTTTCCCTGAACAATGACCGTCTTCGCCACTGCCCACCGTGACAGACCGAGAAGTCGGCACGGCCTTGCATCGCTTTAAAATTGCAGGCTGCCTCGCCTGCGCGCAGCGCGCGTCGCCCCTTGATCCTTCCGCCGAGAACCACCCCATGACACGCCCCGCTTCCGTTGCCGACATCCGAAAAAGTTTTCTGGACTTCTTTGCGTCCAAGGGGCACACGGTGGTGCCGTCCAGCTCCCTCGTTCCTGGCAACGACCCGACGCTGATGTTCACCAACTCGGGCATGGTGCAGTTCAAGGATGTGTTCCTGGGCACCGACAAGCGCCCGTACGTGCGCGCCACGTCGGTGCAGGCCTGCCTGCGCGCTGGCGGCAAGCACAACGATCTGGAAAACGTCGGCTACACCGCGCGCCACCATACCTTCTTTGAAATGCTGGGCAACTGGAGCTTTGGCGACTACTTCAAGCGCGAATCCCTCCAATGGGCCTGGGAGCTGTTGACCGAGGTTTACAAGCTGCCGCCCGAGCGACTGCTGGCCACCGTGTACCAGGAGGACGATGAGGCCTACGACATCTGGACCAAGGAAATCGGCCTGCCGCCCGAGCGCGTCATCCGCATTGGCGACAACAAGGGCGGGCGCTACAAGAGCGACAACTTCTGGATGATGGCCGACACCGGCCCCTGCGGGCCGTGCAGCGAAATCTTCTACGACCACGGCGACCACATCCCCGGCGGCCCGCCCGGCAGCCCGGACGAAGACGGCGACCGCTTCATTGAAATCTGGAACAACGTGTTCATGCAGTTCGACATGGCCGAAGACGGCTCGGTCACGCCGCTGCCCGCGCCTTGTGTGGACACCGGCATGGGCCTGGAGCGCCTGGCCGCCATCCTGCAGCACGTGCACAGCAACTACGAAATCGACCTGTTCGACGCCCTCATCAAGGCCGCCGCGCGCGAGACGGGTTGCAACGACCTCGCCAACCCCTCGCTCAAGGTGATTGCCGACCACATCCGCGCCACGGCCTTCCTGGTGGCCGACGGCGTCATCCCCGGCAGCGAAGGGCGCGGCTATGTGCAGCGGCGCATCATCCGCCGCGCCATCCGCCACGGCTACAAGCTGGGCAAGAAGACGCCGTTCTTCCACAAGCTGGTGGCCGACCTGGCCGGTCTGATGGGCGACGCCTATCCGAAGCTGCGGGAGCAGGAGGCTCGCATCACCGAGGTGCTCAAGGCCGAGGAAGAGCGCTTCTTTGAAACGCTGGCGACGGGTATGGATATTTTGGATGCGGCCTTGCAGGGCGGGGTGCAGCAATTGCCGGGCGACGTGGCCTTCAAGCTGCACGACACCTATGGCTTCCCGCTCGATCTCTCGGCCGACGTGTGCCGCGAACGCAGCCTCACGGTGGACGAGGCCGGTTTCCACGCAGCCATGGACCGGCAAAAAGCCCAGGCCCGCGCCGCCGGCAAGTTCAAGATGGACAAGGCGCTCGACTATGCCGGCCAAGCGAACCAGTTCACCGGCTACGAGCAGCTTTCGGAAACTGCAAAAATCGTAGCTATCTACGTAGATGGGACAAGCGCTGCAGCCCTAAAAACGGGTCAGAACGGCGTGGTGGTGCTCAGCAGCACGCCCTTCTACGCCGAGAGCGGCGGCCAGGTGGGCGACCAGGGCGTGCTCACCAGCGGCTCGGCCCGCTTTGCGGTGGACGATACGCAGAAGATTCGCGCCGACGTTTTTGGCCACCACGGCACGCTGGCCGAAGGCAGCTTGAATGTCGGCGACAGCGTGGAGGCGCAGGTGAACACCGAAGTGCGCGCCGCCACCATGCGCAACCACTCGGTCACCCACCTCATGCACAAGGCGCTGCGTGAAGTGCTGGGCGGCCATGTGCAGCAAAAGGGCAGCCTGGTCAATGCCGAGCGCACCCGCTTTGACTTTGCGCACAACGCACCGGTGACGCCGGCGCAGATCCGCGACATCGAGCAGCGCGTGAACCAGGAAATTCTGGCCAACCAGGCGACGCAGGCGCGGGTGATGGACATCGAATCGGCGCAGAAGACGGGCGCCACCATGCTGTTTGGCGAGAAATACGGCGAGACGGTGCGCGTGCTCGACATCGGCAGCAGCCGCGAGCTGTGCGGTGGCACCCACGTGCAGCGCACCGGCGACATCGGCCTGTTCAAGGTGGTGGGCGAGAGCGGTGTCGCCGCGGGCGTGCGCCGCATCGAGGCGCTGACCGGCACCAACGCGCTGGCGTATCTGCAAACCCTGGAAGACACCGTGAACCAGGCGGCTGGCGTGCTGAAGTCGCCCGTGGCCGAACTCACCGGCCGCATCGGCCAGGCGCTGGAGCATGCGCGCGCGCTGGAAAAGGAAGTCGCCGCGCTCAAGGGCAAGCTGGCCTCCAACCAGGGCGATGAATTGCTCAGCCAGGTGGTGGAGGTCAAGGGCCTCAAGGTGCTGGCGGCCGTGCTGCCCGGCGCCGACGCCAAGACGCTGCGCGACACCATGGACAAGCTCAAGGACAAGCTCAAGACCGCCGCCATCGTGCTCGCTGCCGTCGAGGGCGGCAAGGTGCAGATCGCTGCTGGCGTCACCCCGGACGCCATGGGCCGCATCAAAGCCGGCGAGCTGGTGAACTTTGTCGCCAGCCAAGTCGGCGGCAAAGGCGGCGGCAAGCCCGACATGGCGATGGCGGGCGGCACCGATGCGGCGGGCGTGCCTGCAGCGCTGGCATCGGTGGCAGACTGGGTCGAGGCGCGCCTGTAAAACGGGGCGGCGCCGGCGACGGTCCCGCCGCCCGCTACGGGCAGTATGAGGGAATGCTATTTAAAATATAGCGCTTGAGGCAGTATGGATAAGCGCTGGGGGTCTAAAACCCTAAGAAAAGCAGCTTAGAAAAGCTCCACCTCGTCGTTGCTCACCTTGGCGATCAGTTGGCCGCAGCTGATCAGGTCGTCGTAGTAGCAGACCCGGTTGCGGCCGTTTTCCTTGGCGAAGTACAGTGCCTGGTCGGCCTTGCCCAATATTTCCACCGGGGCACCGGTGTCGGTGGAAACGAAGCCCAGGCTTACCGTGATCTGGCCTACCTGGGGGAACGGGTACGACTCCACCGAGGTGCGAAAACGATTGAAAACGCGGTGCGCTGTCTCCAGCGTGGTCGAGCGCAGCAGTACCACGAACTCTTCGCCACCGAAGCGGAAGATGCGGTCCTGGCTGCGAAAAGAGTTGCGCAGAATGTTGGCCACCAGGATCAGCACCTCGTCGCCGTACAGGTGGCCAAAGCGGTCGTTGACCAATTTGAAATGATCGATGTCGACCACCGCCAGCCAATGCTGGGTGCCAGCCGTTGGAATCGCGCGGGGGTCCAGCCTGCCATCGGCGCGCAGACGGGGCTGCGTCTCGGACGGCGCATTGCCGGCTTGCCGGGCGAACTGCTCGTCAAAGGTCTTGCGGTTAAGCAAACCGGTGAGCGCGTCGCGTTCGCTGTAGTCGAGCAGACTCTGGTAATTCTGGTAGACCTGAAAAATGCCGGTAATGACATGGAGCTTTTGCGCCGAGAACGGGCGCGACTGGGTAATTTCGAGGCAACCCGTTACTTTTTCTTGCATCCAGACCGGTAGCCACAGGCGGTAGCGCCCCTTGCCCAGGGTCGCTTGCGCGCTGTCCTCGTGCCGGGCAATGCACTCGTGCAGCTCGGGCAGTTCGCTGAGCGGTACCCGGTGCGGGTCGTGCGCCGCTTCCATGGCCCCGGTGAACCAGCGCCCGTTCTCCAGCCAGGTGCGCGGGCGCACGTGCAGTGCGCCATCGCAGGAAAAGACCTCGAGCGCGCGCACTTCCAGTATTCCGGCCAGCTCCTGGAGCGTGGACAACACCGAAACTTCGAGCCGCAAATGATCGCGGTGCCCGGTCATTTCAACCAGGTTTTGCAGGATCGGGGACATGGTCAAGGCAAGGGTTCCTTCGCTTCAGGCGCGGCGCAAAAATATGAGATCCCACACCCCGTGGCCCAACTTCAGTCCGCGGTTTTCGAACTTGGTGAGCGGACGATAGGCTGGCTGCGGCGCGTAGTCTGGCACAGTGTTGGTCAGCAATGGCTCGGCAGAGAGCACTTGCAGCATTTGCTCGGCATAGGGCTGCCAGTCGGTGGCGCAGTGCAGATAGCCGCCCGGCGCCAGGCGCGAGGCCAGCCGAGCCACCAAAGCGGGCTGAATGAGGCGGCGCTTGTTGTGCTTCTTCTTGTGCCAGGGGTCGGGAAAGAAAATGTGCACGCCGGCCAGGCTGCCGGGCGCAATCATGTGCTCCAGAACCTCGACCGCATCGTGCTGGACGATGCGGATGTTCGTCTGCCCCTGCTCGGCAATGCGCTTGAGCAGCGCTCCCACACCGGCCTCGTGCACCTCGCAGCAGAGGAAATTGTCTTGCGGGCGCACGCTGGCAATGTGGGCCGTGGCCTCGCCCATGCCAAAACCGATTTCCAGGATGAGCGGGGCGCTGCGGCCAAACACGGCGACTGGCTCCAGCGTTGATTCCCGGTAGGGCAGCAGCAGTTGCGGGCCCAGGTGTTCAAAGGCGCGCGCCTGCGCCGCCGTGGTGCGGCCAGCGCGGCGCACAAAGCTCTTGATGGTTTTGGGATAGGCAACGCCAGGCGGAGCGCCAGCGGTTGCGGTGTCAGGAAGGTGTTGGGTCACGGGGCGGGATTGTAGAGAGCACGCCAAGCCATGACCCAGTGTGCCAGCGCATCCGTGACCTGGGTTTGCGCTGGAACAGGGGAAAGACCCAGCATTTCGGCCGCACGTTGCAGTGCTTTCAACGGATCGGATGTCTCCAGCGCGGGCGCGCCATGCTGCTTGGAGAGTTTTTCGCCGTCGGCGCCACGCACCAGCGGTGTGTGCAAGTAGCGCGGGGCAGGCAGGCCGAGCGCCGCCTGCAGCAGCAGTTGGCGCGGCGTGTTGTCGGCGAGGTCTTCGCCGCGCACCACGTGGGTGATGCCCTGCTCGGCATCGTCCACCACCACGGCGAGCTGGTAGGCCCAGAGGCCGTCGGCGCGCTGGAGGACGAAGTCGCCCACCTCGGCGGGCACGTTCTGCGCTTGCACGCCCAGGCGGCGATCGGTCCAGATCAGCAAATCATTCACTATGAAAAAACTAGCGTCCAACGCTTGTCTGTATTGCGCTAGAGGCCATTTTGACCAATATTTTTCACAGGCAAAGCGCCAGGCGCGCGGTGGGCGGCCCCGCAGGCCGGTGCGGCATGTTCCGGGATAGGGCAGGGGGTGGTGGCGCGTCGGGATGCGGCCTGCCGACGCGTGCGCCGCAGCAATGTCGGCGCGCGAACAAGCGCAGGGGTAGGCCAGGCCAGAGCGCACCAGCGCATCGAGCGCTTGCTGGTAGGCGGCGCTGCGCCGCGACTGCCACAGCGGCGTCTCGTCGGCCCGCAGGCCCAGAGCGGCAAGCTGCCACAGGAGGGTTTCGCCCGCTTGCGGGCTGCAGCGGGGGGTGTCCACGTCTTCGATGCGCACCAGCCAGCGGCCAGCGGCCGCCCGTGCATCGAGCCAGCTGGCGAGCGCCGCCACCAGCGAACCGGCGTGCAACGGCCCGGTGGGCGATGGGGCGAATCGGCCCACGTAGCCGGCCACAGCTCAGGCTACAGCAAGCGCCAGTTCCAGCCCGGAGATGAACGCGTCCTCGACGCGGTGGCCCAGGCACCAGTCGCCGCACATGCCCAGCGCTTCGGCGGCGTTCCAGACATGGCTGCAACCCAGTGGCTCCAGCGTTTGCGCCTGTTCCCAGCACACGGCGTGGGCGTAGTCGGGTTCGGCGTGGATGCCGGTGATTTCGGCAAACGCCTTGAGCAGCTTGCCTTTGACGCGCTGTTCATCGTCGTGCAGGTGCTCGCGTGACCACTCGGGGCTGGCCTGCACCGTCCAGCGCTCGACTTCGCTTCGGCGTGGCTTGGAAGATTCGCGCGCCAGCCAGGCGACGCGGTGGTGGGTGCTGCGCGCGGCGCTCCATTGCGGCCCCAGCGTGGTGAGGCCGGGGCGCACGGCCTGGGGGTAGGCGAGCATCAAAGTCCAGCAAGGGGCGGTGCGCACGTCGGCCACCGCAGCGGCCAGACCGGCGTCGAGACTGCTGGCGCGCAGCAAGGCCGCGGCGTGCTCGGCCGGCTGGGCCAGCAGCACGGCGTCAAACCCGGCGAATACGTGCAAGCCGCCGTCGCTCGAACTGGTGCGCACCTGCCAGCCGTGCGAGCGCACTTGATCGTGCTCGATGCTGCTCACGCGCTGCCCGGTGTGCAGGCGCCCGGCCTGCGCCAGTGGCTGCGCCCAGGCGGTCACGAGGTCTTCCATGCCGGGGCAGGCCACCCAGTGCGGCTCCGATACCGGCAGGCTGGCCGCCGCCACGCGGCCTGCCGAGTCGAGCACCCGGATGGCGTTGGCACCCCAGGGGCGGCACACCTGGGGTACGGTGGCCAGCGCCTCTTCAAAGCGCGCATCACGCACCGTGAAGTACTGCGCGCCGGCATCAAAACTGCCAAAAGGCGTTTGCAGGCTGGCCATGCGCCCGCCAACACGTGCGGCCTTTTCAAACAGCGATACCTCGTGGCCCGCTTGGACCAGGGTGCGCGCGCAGACCACTCCGGCCATGCCGGCGCCGACGATGGCGAAATGGCGCGGCGCGGAGGCAGAAGCCGGTGCGCTGGAGCTGCGCTTGAGACGGGACGCGGAAGAAGGGCGAGTGCGCATGCGGTTCCTTGGTGCGGTATGGGGGTGAAATCACTCTAACGCAGCGCAGGGGCGCTGCATGCAATGCGTATGGCGAGCAGCTGCCTTTTTTGTGTTTGGCACAGCAAAGCGTCTCATTGCGCGCGGTGCAGCAGCGCTTCTTCGACTTTGCCCGCCAGTTGCGAGACCGCCAGTGCGGCGGGGCAGCCGGGGGTTTGCAGCAGCAGCAATTGGCGCCGCATGACGGCTTCGCGCACGGTAGGGTCCACGGGAATGTCGCCCATGTGCATCAGCCGCACGGGTTTGCCCGATTCGGTGGTGACGAAACGATCCAGCACCTGTTGCAGTTGGCTTGTAATGGCGCGCCCGTCGCCCGGGCGGGCGGCCTGGTTGACAATGAGTCGCACATACTGGCGTTTTTGCTGCATGGCCAGTACCTTGATGGCCGCATAGGCGTCGGTCAGCGACGTCGGCTCGGGCGTTGCGACGATCATGACTTCAGAGGCCAGCGAGACGGAGAACAACACCACGTCGGAGATGCCGGCGCCGGTGTCGAGCAAGATGACGTCGTAGCGCGGGGTGAGCGTCTCGATCACGCTCAGGAACTGGTTGCGCACCTCGGGCGTCAGGCGCGAATATTCAACCATGCCCGACCCCGCGAGCACCACCGAAAATCCGCCAGGCGCAGCGATGACAGCCTCGTCCAGTGAGGCCTTGCCGGTGAAGACATCGTGCAGGGTAATCTTGGGGTGCAGGTTGAGCACCACATCGAGATTGGCCAGGCCAAGATCGGCGTCGAGCACCAGGACGCGCTGACCCCGCCTGGTGAGCGCGGCGGCCAGATTGGCCGAAACGAAGGTCTTGCCCACCCCGCCTTTGCCACTGGTGATGGCGATGATGCGCGCGCCAGCAGGTTTGACTGGCTGCGGCACTGGCCTACTGGTGGACGGCATGGAAGGGGGTGACTGCGCATCGCTCATCAATTGCTTTCAGTAGGCGCTGTCGTTGGAGTCGAGCGGGGGCAGTTCGCCCCAGCCCGAAGGGGTGTAGAGCGGACCGAACAGCAAACCCTTTTCTTCGGCGCTGACGGTGCTGTTGGGTTGCGCCTCAAGACAGACCCGGTTGCGGCCTTCGGATTTGGCCCGGTAGAGCTGGTGGTCGGCCCGATTGGTCCAGAGGCTGGTGGTCGAGCGTATCCACTGCAAGGCAAATGCGCCCCCAATGCTGAGTGTGACGCGCAGCTCGGTCTTCGGCCCCACCATGATGGGAGTGGCTGCAACTACGCGGCGAATGCGCTCAGCCACTGCGCGACCGAATTCTGCCTGGCAGGCTGGAAGCACGATGGCGAATTCCTCCCCGCCATAGCGTGCCAAGGTGTCCATGGGGCGCACGCACCGGGCCAGGGCACGCGCCACCACCTGCAACACCTTGTCTCCGGCCACGTGGCCATAGGTGTCGTTGACGCTTTTGAAATGGTCGATGTCCAGCATTAACAGCAAAGCCGCTTCGCCGGATCGGGCAACGCGATCCACCTCGCGTTCCAGCGCAGCATGGAAGTGACGGCGGTTGGCCAGGCCCGTGAGCGGATCGCGCAGGGAGAGTTCGCACAAGGAATCGATGACCGACTGCAGATATCGCTCCGCCCCCCCTGCGGCATGGGGCAACGAGTGCGCCTGGCCCGTGCTCTGTTCGATCAGTGCCAGGGCCGTGGTGAGGCGCAGCGCGCGTAGATCAATAAGAGGTTGGAGCGCGGTATCGGGCACAGCAGGCTGGTTGGGATTTTTGCGAGTGTACCTTGGCGCGATGCATTTCAAGAGGCTTCTTGTCCTGTGACGGAGGGCGTTTTTTGCAAGCACTGCAACGCCTGCTGCTCAGTTCGATATCCATGGATATTGGGGCTCGGCAGAATGCCGGCCCGCTCCAGCGCTTGCTCCACCGGCAGCTTGAGTCCACTGATGTGCAGGCGCGAACCCTGCTCCCACACCAGCGCAGCGATGCGCGAGAAAGTCTCGACGCCGGTGATGTCGATGCGGTTGATCGGTTGGGCAAACAGACAAACATCGCGGATCTGTGGCTGCTGGTGCAAGCTTGCTGCCAGGCGCTGCTCGATGGCGCGGGCCGAAGCAAAGTCCAGTTCAGCGTCCATACGCAGGGCCAGCACCTGGGGCCCCAGCGCGGGCAAATGCCACAGATGGCGGTCGCGCAGGCTGCCGTCGGGGTGCAGCCCCACCTCGATGATGCGTGGGTGCAGGCGCTGATAGAGGAAATGGGTCAGATTCATCAGCACGCCGACGAGCACGCCCCAATACAGCCGCGGCGCAGTGGCTAGCGTGAGCGCAAAAGTGGCCACGCCAATAACCGCCTCCACCCGTGACAAGCGCCACAGTTGCCGTGCCAGCGCCGGCTGAATCAGATTCACGATGGCCGCCACTACCACGGCGGCCAGGACCGATTGCGGCACATGAAACAGCGCAGGCGTGAGCCAGAGCAGCGCCAGCAGCACCAGCGCAGTGGCAAACAAGGTGGCCCAACCGCTGCGCGCGCCGGCATAGAGGTTGATGGCCGAGCGCGAAAACGAGGCGCTGGTGGCAAACGCCCCGCAAAGTCCCGAACTGATCTTGGCCATGCCATGGGCGATCAGATCCTGGTTTTCGTCCCAGCGCGTGCCGCCTTTTTGGTGGTCCACCTTGGCGCTGGAAGCGGTTTCCAGAAAGCTTACCAGCGTGACGATCAGCACCGGCATGGTGAGCTCGCCAAACATTCCCCAGTCGAGTGCACCCGGCCAATAAAAGTGCGGCAGGCCGCCCGGCAGCGCTCCCACCACGGCGCCGCCATGCGCTGCGTAGCCGATGGCCCCACTGAGCGCCGCCGCAGCGCCCATGATCACGACCACCGCTGGAAACCTGGGCCAACGCTTCTTGGCCACTACCAGCAAGGCCAGACTCCCGAGCCCAAATGCCGCTGCGGCGCCGTCCACCGAAGCCATGGCTGGCGCTTGCAGCCATTGAAAGAGGCTTTCATGCAGGCCCAGCAACGCCGGCAGTTGCGAGAACAGGATCAGAAGCGCAGCAGCCTGTGTAAAACCGCTAAGCACAGGCGAGGTGACCACTTGCATGATCCATCCAAAGCGCGCTACGCCCATCACCATCTGCAGTCCACCCGACAGGATCGCCATCCAGGCGGCAAGCGCCACCCACTGCGCGCTGCCCGGCTGCGCAAGACCGGTGAGCGAAGCCCCGATCAGCAAGCTCGTGAGCGCGGTGGGCCCTACGCCAAGGCGGGTGGACGAGCTCCAGAGCACCGCCACCAGCGCCGGCAGCAGCGAGGCATAGATACCGGTCACCAGGGGCATGCCCGCCAGCGCGGCGTACGCGACGCCCTGGGGCACGAGCATCAGTCCCACTGTGAGGCCCGCCGACAGCTCGCCCAATAGCAAGGCGCGCGTAGGCCGCGGCCAGGCCAGAAAAGGGAACCACCGGACGAGGCTGGGCGTGGGCATGCTGCGATTGTGGCGCGGATGGTCTAGCGCGTTCGTCCTACACCATTTGCAGCCGAATCTGACTGTTGCTGTCTGCTTGGGCGCCTAGAGTGCGCAGCATCTCTTTGCAATCAGGAAACCATCATGAACAAGACTTTCCCACACGTTTCGTCCTTCGGCCGCGTCTCCGCCATCGTGGCCATCACGGCGCTCTCTCTGGGTCTGGCGGCGTGCGACAAGGCGCAGGAACCCCCCACCGCAGGCCAGCGGCTCGATTCCGCCATTCAGCAGACCGACCAGGCTGCGGCGGACGCCAAGGTCAAGGCCGAACAGGCCCTGCAGACCACTGAAAACAAGCTTGATCAGGGCGCGGCCAAAGTCGAAAGCGCGGCCCAGAATGCCGGCGAATCGATGAAGAACGCTGCCAATTCCGCTGCGGCCTTGGCAGACGACGCTTCCATTACCGCACGCATTTCGGCGGCGCTCGCAAAAGACCCCGATCTGAGCGCCATCAAGATTGACGTGGATACGAAGGCCGGTGCAGTGCGCCTGAGCGGCCCAGCACCGAGCGAGGCCGCCAAGGATCGAGCCGGCAGCCTCGCCAGGAGCCTGGAGGGCGTGACCTCTGTCAACAATGAACTGGTAGTGGGCAAGAGCTAAACCCGGCCGCGCGAGCCGCGGCAGTAGACGGGCGCGCTACGATGCGTGCATGAACTCGCCCGAACGCACGCTGGCCACGCGCCTGATTCACCATGCCTACCAGCCACCGGAAGGCTTTGTGGCACCGCAACCAGCGGTGCACAAGGCTTCCACGGTGGTTTTTCCCAACGTCGCAGCAATGCGTGCGCGCGAATGGAAAGACAAGAGCGGCTACACCTACGGCCTGCACGGAACGCCCACCACCTTCATCCTGGAAGAACGCTTGGCCGAGCTCGAAGGTGGTGCGCAGTGCCTGCTGGTTCCCAGCGGCCTGTCCGCCATCAGCACGGTATCTCTGGCCTTGCTTCGCGCCGGGGACGAAGTGCTGCTGCCCGACAACGCTTACGGGCCCAATCGGGCACTCACGCAAACGCTGCTGGCACAGTTTGGTGTTCGCCATGCGGTCTACGACCCCATGGATCTGGCAGATCTGGCACAGCGCATCAACTCGGCAACCCGGCTGGTTTGGCTGGAGGCGCCCGGTTCGGTAACGCTGGAGTTTCCGGATCTCCTGGGCCAGGTGCGCCTGTGCCAGGAGCGCGGCGTGCTTTGCGCGCTCGACAACACCTGGGGCGCTGGCCTGGCCTTTGCGCCGTTTGACCTGCTGGGCGACGGCAGCGGTGGCCTGGGGGTGGACGTAAGCGTGCACGCCCTGACCAAATACCCCAGCGGCGGCGGCGATGTGCTCATGGGCAGCGTGGTGACGCGCAACCCGGGCCTGCATCACAGGCTCAAGCTGGCGCACATGCATCTGGGCTTGGGTGTGGGGGCGAACGACGCCGAGGCGATCCTTCGCTCCCTGCCCAGTGTTGGCCTGCGCTACCGTGCGCACGACCTGTCCGCGCGCACGCTGGCGCGCTGGATGGCAGAGCAAGCTGCCATATCGCAGGTATTGCACCCGGCCCTGGATGCGTCGCCTGGCCATGCACATTGGCAGGCGCTGTGCGGCTCGGCGAATGGAGGTGAAGGCGCTGCGGCGGGTCTGTTCAGCGTGGTGATCGATCCCGTGCACCCGCAGGAGCGCGTGGATGCGTTCTGCGATGCCCTGGCGCTGTTCAAGCTGGGCTACAGCTGGGGTGGACCCATGAGCCTGGTCGTGCCTTATGACCTTGCCACCATGCGCAGTCGGGTTCCGGCGCACTTGGCGCCTGGCACGGTGGTGCGGTTCTCGGTGGGGCTGGAAGACGTCAATGACCTGCGCAGCGACTTGGCTCAGGCGCTGAAAGTTTTTGCCTAGTGCAGTGTTTTCCTCAGTGCGGCTGGCGCGTTTTTTGCGATAGGGTGCAGTTCCCGCATTCCTTACAGGGTTTTTGCTTGCGCTGAAAAGCAGCAAGAGCCCCGCAGCCTCCATGTCCCCACCTGTTTCGCCCGCACCCGCATCCGCTCTCTCTGACGCCACACCGGCTCCAATCCGGCTCAGGTCCCTGAATTTTCTGGACCCGTTGCGCTGGCTGCGTGCGGGCGCCGCAGATCTGACCGCGACACCGCTCATCGGCGCGTTCTACGGCATTGCCTTCTGGATGATGGCTCTGCTGCTGGGTTGGGTGTTTCGCACGCGGCCCGAATACGTGATGTCGCTGGCCAGCGGCTGCCTGCTGCTGGGGCCCTTTCTGGCTATGGGGCTGTACGAAACCAGCCGGCGCCGCCAAGCTGGCCTGGCTCCCGGGCTGGCGCACTCGCTGACCTGCTGGGACCGGCATCTGGGCAGCATGGGCATGCTGGTGCTGGTGCTGGTGGTGCTCGAACTGTTGTGGGGCCGCGCGTCTCTGGTGGTCTTTGCGGTGTTCTTCAATACGGGAATGCCTTCGACCACGGGCGTGCTGCAGGCGGTATTCAATCCGCAGAATTGGTCCTTTCTGGCGGTCTACACGGTGGTGGGTGGCGTGTTTGCGGCGTTGGTGTTCTCTACCAGCGTGGTTTCCATTCCCATGATTCTTGATCGCGATACCGACGCCCTGACCGCTGCCATCAGCAGCATCCGGGTGGTGACCGAAAACCCTGCCGTCATGCTGTGGTGGGGCTTTTTGATCACCGTGTTGGTGCTTGCCTCGCTCATGGTTTGGGGTGCGGGTTTGCTGGTGGTGGGGCCCTGGCTGGGCCATGCCAGCTGGCATGCCTATCGGGCCGCCATCGAGCCAGCGGTCCCCGCCGCCTGAAAGCGCTGTGGAGCCGCAGTCCTTTCCAACTGCTCTGCCAGCACGTGCCTGCCTGTTACAGTGGGCATCAACTATGGAAGGCGAACACCTTGGCAACCCCTAATTACGGATACGAAAAACGGCAGCGCGAACTCGCGAAAAAGAAGAAAAAGGAAGACAAGCTGCGCGCCAAGCAGGCTCCTGCACGCCACGGCAATACCTACGTGGCGCCTGAGCCAGGAGATGCGTCGTCATCCGGTGCATCGGCCAACCCCGCGAATCCTGCCAGCTAACGCAATAGCGGCTCCAACGCTGGCCATACGTTTTCCAGTATGCGCGGATGGGCTTGTGCCTGTGGATGAATGCGGTCGGCCTGGAACAGGCGCGTTGCGTCCGCGCCGTCCGCAATGCCTTTCAACAGGAAGGGCAGTAGCGCTATTTGCTGCTCGCGTGAAATATCCACGAAGACCTCGGCGAACTTGCGGGCGTAGGCTTGGCCGTAGTTCGGCGGTATTTGCATGCCCACAAGCAGCACGCGCGCGCCGCTGGCTTTGGCGGCCTGAACCATGTTGCGCAGGTTGTCGGCCGTGCTTTGCAGAGGCAGCCCACGCAGCGCATCGTTGCCGCCCAGTTCAATGATGACCACCGCAGGCCGGTGCTGCGCAAGCAGGTTGTCAATGCGCGAGCGTCCGCCCGCTGTGGTGTCACCGCTGATGCTGGCGTTGACGACTTTCCATGGTTTCTTTTCCTTCGCCAGGCGCTGCTCCAGCAGTGCCACCCAGCCGCTCCCGCGCGCAATGCCGTATTCCGCGCTGAGCGAATCGCCGACCACCAGAATGCTGCGTGTTTGCGCGGCATTTTTCGGTGCGGCGGCGTGTGCCAGATGCGAAAGCCCCGCAACCATGCTGACAGTCAGGCGCGCGATAAAGTGACGGCGAACGATCGTACGAATCAAAACCCGGTGCCTTTCATGTCTGAAGCTTCTGTGCCCTCGGCTCCCATTATTGCTGTCCAGCATGTCTGCAAGTCGGTGACCGACTCGACGGGAACCTTGGAGATTCTGCGGGACATCGATTTCACCGTCGCCCCGCGTGCCAGTGTGGCGATCGTGGGGGCGTCGGGTTCGGGCAAGAGTACCTTGCTGTCCATCATCGCGGGGCTTGACACGCCCACCAGCGGCACCGTGCGCCTGGCCGGGCAGGATCTGTTTGTCCTGAACGAAGACGAGCGCGCTGCGCTGCGCGCCCGGCAAGTCGGGTTTGTGTTCCAGAGCTTTCAGCTCATGGCCAACCTCACGGCGCTTGAGAACGTCATGCTGCCGCTGGAACTCGCCAATCGGCGCGATGCCCGCCGTGCGGCGCAGGAAATGCTGGCGCACGTGGGCCTGGCGCAGCGCCTGAACCACTATCCCAAAGTACTCTCGGGCGGCGAGCAGCAGCGGGTGGCGCTGGCACGGGCCTTTGTCGTTCAGCCCTCGGTGCTGCTGGCCGATGAGCCTACCGGCAGCCTCGACTTCGCTACTGGCGAGACCATCATGGAACTGATGTTTCGTCTCAACCGCGAGCAGGGGACGACGCTGGTGCTGGTCACCCACGACCGCGGCATTGCCGAGCGCTGTGACTTCAGTATCACCATAGAAGCTGGGGCAGTGGTAAAAATTTGAAGCTTTTTTGGCCTCTAGCGCTTATGGGGTAAGCGTTAACCGCTATGAAAAATGTAGTATATCCGCCGCCCGGATAATCTCCCCATGTCCAGCCCCAAAGTTCTGTTCGGCTTTCACGCCGTCGGTGTGCGCCTCAAGACGGCGCCGCAATCCATCATCGAAATTTATTACGAGGCTACGCGGCGCGATGCCCGCATGCGCCAGTTTCTCGACCGGGCGCGCGAGGCGGGAGCCCGCCTGATCGAAGCCGACAGCCTGCGCATCGCCAAGCTCGCCGGCAGCCACGGCCACCAGGGTGTGGCCGCGCGCGTGCAGCCTCTGGCGCAGATCACATCGCTCGACGAGCTGCTCGAAGACCTGGAGGCAAAGGGCACGGTCAACCCTTTGCTGCTGGTGCTCGACGGCGTGACCGACCCGCACAACCTGGGAGCCTGTCTGCGCGTGGCCGACGGCGCTGGCGCCCACGCGGTGATTGCCCCCAAGGACCACGCCGCCGGCATCAACGCCACGGTGGCCAAGGTGGCCAGCGGCGCCGCCGAGACCATGCCGTACTTCATGGTCACCAACCTGGCGCGCACGCTGGGTGAGCTCAAAGAGCGCAACATCTGGATCATTGGCACCAGCGACGATGCGCCGCGCACGCTCTACCAGGCGGACCTCAAAGGCCCGGTGGCGCTGGTGCTCGGGGCCGAGGGCGACGGCATGCGCCAGCTCACCCGCAAGACGTGCGACGAGCTGGTGAGCATTCCCATGCACGGCGCGGTAGAGAGTTTGAACGTTTCGGTGGCAAGCGGTGTCTGTCTGTACGAGGCGCTGCGCCAACGCACCTGACCGCTATCGCCTTGGGGGGCGTGGCGGCTGCCCCAGTCCCGATGACTTCCCTGACCCACCGCTGCCCGTCCTGAGCACCGGCCATCCCACTGAAATCCCACGATGAAATCTGTTGTCCGTTACTTTTTCAGAACCTTGCGCGTCCTGCTGGGCCCCGTCATGCTGCTCAAGGAAGCGCTCACGCGGCCGCAAGGCGTCGTGCGCACGAGCGCCGAGCAGGCGTCGGTGGACGCCGCCTGCCGTGGACTGGCGCTCTACCAGTACAAGACCTGCCCTTTCTGTATCAAGACCCGCCAGGAGATGCGGCGCTTGTCACTTGACATCGCCAAGGTGGATGCGCAGCACGCCGGCCCGGCCCGAACCGAGCTTCTCCAGGGCGGCGGCCAGACCAAGGTGCCTTGCCTGAAGATCACCGATGCTGCGGGTTCCAGCCGCTGGCTCTACGATTCCGAAAAAATCATTGCCTACCTGCGCAGCCGCTTTGCCCCCGCTTGAGCTTCGCGGAGGCGGGCTTAGCAGGGCGATGGCACCTCGGGGACAGCCGCTGACAAGCGCCTTCAACGACACTTTCCGAATGACCGACCAGCCTTCAGCGCCAGCGCAGATGACCGAAGACTTTTGTCGGCTTTCCGGCAAGCCGATGCGTGGTGCCAACGCGCAGGCGCCGGCCGATCTTCAGGAAATCTTCGAGAGGGAGGCCTGGTGAGCGCTGAAGTGCAGATTCCAGCGGGTTTCAGACCCATCGAGGCGGGCGGCCCGTTCATGGACAGCAACGGGCCGCTCTATTTGCTGCACCAGGGCGACGTGGTGAAATTCGGCTTTCGGGTGGAGCGCCGCCATGTCAACCCCATGAGCAACCTGCACGGCGGCATGATGGCGAGTTTTTGCGACATGCTGCTGCCGCTCTCGGTGCACCGCAAGGACAGCACGGTGGGCATGCGCTTTTTGCCCACCATCAGCCTGCAAATCGACTATCTGGCTCCGGCGCCGCTCGGCTGTTGGGTGGAGGGCGAAGCCGAGCTGCTGCGCGCCACCCGTTCATTGGTGTTTGCACAGGGCCTGGTGCGCGCCGATGGCGTGCTCTGCGCGCGGGTCAGCGGGGTGTTCAAGATCGGACCGGAGTTCACCCTGGAGACGGCGAAACCCTAAGGGCCGATGATCCGTTTCACAAGGCGACGGCATGCCTGTGCGGGGCAGGCATTTGCCATTTGCTGCCGGCACACCTGTGCTGACCGAGTGCAGCAAATTGGCGTCTCTTGCGTTGGCTCAAACAGACCCCGTATCCAGTGCGCCGCAAGCGCGCACCGCGTTGACGCTCCCACGGTGGCTGTCGATACTGGCTGTTGACCGCTGGCGGGGTTTGGGCCGTTTTGGCACCTTGCCTGCTGCATGCGACAGGAGAGGTCATGGAGCAAAACCCGGGGGTGCAGTTCGCACTGCGACAGGACATCGAGGCGCTGGAGCGGGAGAACCTGGCCTTGAAGGCGGCGCTGCAGAGCAGCGAAGACGCGCTCAAAGAGGCGCGCGCTACCTTGGTGCGCAGCGCGGCGTACAACAAGCGCGTCTATCAGGATTCGCCAGTGCCCATCGTCATCATCGACCCGGCCATCGGCATTGTCGATTGCAACGTGGCAGCGGTACACATCTACGGCTTTTCTTCGCGCGACGAGGTGCTGGGAAAAATGCCGCTGGATTTTTCGGCACCCATCCAGTACGACGGCACCGACACGCAGTCAGCGGGGGAAGAGATCACACGTACCATCTTTGAGCATGGCATTGCCAACTTCCTCTGGCGCGCGCGGCGGGCCAATGGCGAGATCTTCGATGCCGAGGTCAACCTCATGGCCTTTGATTGCGGCGGGCGGATTCTGTTGCGTTTTACGGTGGACGATGTCTCAGAAAAACGCCGTGCCCGGCAGGAGATTGACCGCCAACAAGCCGAGATCGGCAAGCTGCTGCAAGAGCAGCAGGTGATCTTCGAAAACACCCCCAACGGAATTTGCTATTCGGCCGATGGCATCGTGCTGCGGGTGAACAAGCGTCTGTGCGAAAACTTAGGCATTGCACGGGACGATGTGCTGGGTCAATCGGTGGCGCGCAC
>Ga0208269_100280_pt1 | contig 30164 bp, 17 predicted proteins | sample LakWasMe88_LOW11_2_FD_183912 | JGI IMG/M metagenome (GOLD analysis project Ga0208269, IMG submission 183912) | Freshwater sediment methanotrophic microbial communities from Lake Washington under simulated oxygen tension - Sediment Metagenome... | ecosystem: Environmental > Aquatic > Freshwater >...
GTGTCGTTGGGGTCGGTGGGGGTGTCTTTCACAAAGCTGCGGTCGATCTTCAGCTCGTACAGGGGCAGGCGCTTGAGGTAGGCCAGGCTGGAGTAGCCGGTGCCGAAGTCGTCGATCGAGAAGCGGATGCCGAGCTGGGCCAGGGCCTGCATGCGGGCCACGGTTTCCTCGAAGTCGTCGATCAGCAGGCCTTCGGTCACCTCGAAGATCAGGCTGTGTGCCGGGGCGCCGGTGCGTTGCAGCACCTCTTGTACCCGGCCCACGAAGTCGGTCTGGCGGAACTGGCGCGGGCTCACGTTGATGGACAGCGGGAGGTCGTGGCCGCGCGCCTGCAGCAACACCAGCAGCTCGCAGGCCTGCTGCAGCACCCAGTCGCCCAGGGCGATGATCTGACCCGATTTTTCGGCAGCGGCAATGAATCGGTCTGGCGGCACCAGGCCACGCTCGGGGTGCTGCCAGCGCAGCAGCAGTTCGGCGCCATCGATCTGGCCCCGGCCATCGAACTGGGGTTGCAGGTAAACCACCATCTGCTGCTGAGCCAGGGCTTTATCCAGGTCGTTTTCCAGTGCCAGGCGTTGTTCGATGTCGGCCTGCATGCTGGTCTCGAAAAACGCGATGCGGTTGCGCCCGGCGCCCTTGGCGCGGTACATGGCGGTGTCGGCTTCGCGCAGCAGGTCGGCCGGGGTCTGCTGACCGAAGGGGAACAGCGACACGCCGATGCTGGCGCCCAGGCTGTAGCGCTGCTGCTCCAGCTCGAAGGGCTGGGCCAGGCGCTGGCGGATGCGCTCGGCCAAGGCCATGGCCTCGCTGGCACCGGCGGTCAGGGTGTTGCTGAGGATGGGGGCCAGCACCACGAATTCGTCTCCGCCCAGGCGCGCCACCAGATGCCCCTCGCGCAGCAGGCTGACCAGCACGGCCGCAGCGTGGCACAGCACCGCGTCGCCCACCGCGTGGCCACGGGCATCGTTGACGTCCTTGAAGTGGTCCAGGTCGATGAACAGCAAGGCGCCGACCTGGAAGCCGCTCTGCGCCTGGCCCAAGGTCTGGCTCAGCCGGTCCATGAACTGGCGCCGGTTGGGCAGTCCCGTCAAGGGGTCGAAGTAGGCCAGCACATGGATGGCCTGCTCGGCCGATTTGCGCTCGGAGATGTCGCGCATGATGTTCGAGACGCCGGTGATGCGGCCCGCTTCGTCTGTCAGCGGCGACAGTGTGAGCTCGACATCCAGACGGGTACCGTCGCGGTGCAGGCGCTGCGTTTCGATGCGCTCGGCCCGTTCGCCCTGGCGCACCCGCTCCAGGATCCGGCTTTCCTCCTGCTGGCGCTCCTGCGGCACGATGATCTGGCTCGATTGGCCCAGTGCCTCGGCCTCGGTATAGCCCAGCAGCCGGCTGGCCCCGGGGTTCCAGGACACGATGCGTTCGTCCAGGTCATGGCTGATGATGGCGTCGTCCGAGCTTTCCACGATGGCGGCCAGCCGGGCCCTGGCCTGCTGCACCATCTCTTGCTGGCGCAGCAACTCGTGCCGGCGGCGCTGCGCACTGCGCTGTACCAGCAGCAGCCCGGCCAGCAGCAGGCTGATCAGAAAGTAGGGCACCTGCATGTTGCTCCACCACACGGCCCGCATCTCCTGCATGGGCAGGGTCACGAACAGCGTGGCCGGGTAGTGGCTCATGCGGCGGTAGACGTTGAGGTTCTCCTGGCCACCGATTTCATTGCGGCCTTGCAGCGTGCCCTGGGCCGGGAAATGGCGCGCCTGCAGTTCGCGGATCAGGGCCCCTCGGCGCTGCTGGCCGTAGATCTGCTGCATGCTTGCGTTGGCCGGGTTGGGGTAGCGGCTGCGCAGGTAGCCGTCATCGCCCAGGATGCCGATCGAGGCCCGCCTCACGATGGGGGCGTCCTGCCAGAAGGTCTGCAGCAGTTCGGCAGGCAGGTAGGCGGTCACCATGGCTTGCAGCCGGCCTTGTCGGTCGCGCAGCGCATGGCGCAGCGGAATCATCCAGCGCTGCGTCAGGGTGCCCAGGGCAGGGCGCCCGAACACGAAGTTCTGGCCGCGGATCATGGCCTCGCGCGCCTCCATGAAGGTGTCCCGTGCCGCCACAGAGGGCATGACCGTGCCGGCATCGGCCTGGGTCGAGAGCAGCATCTGCCCGTCCTGACGGATCAGGCTCACGTCCAGCAATTCGGGGTGCCTGCGACTGTAGCGGCGCACCCGATCCAGATCGTAGTGGCCATCGGCGGTGGGGGACTCTTGCAGTTCCTCGGCCAGCCCGCTCAGGCTCACGTGCAGCAACTGGAAGTAGTGATCGGCGGATTTTTCGCCCAACTCCGTCACCGTGCTCAGCTCAGCGACCAGGCTTTTGCTGACCTGTTGCCAGGTGGTCCAGGTGTAAAGGCCGGTGAAGCCCAGCACCAGCAGAATCATCAGTGCCATGCTGCGCCAGGGCGCTGGGCTGAAAGCAGGGCTGAAGATCCGTTCAAGCATCAGGCGCAAGACGATGGTGGGCAGGTTGGGTGGTCCGGGGGCACGCTCAAGGTGTGCTGCTGATTGGAGACGATACGTAAGTCACAGGTTTTAACAAGAGGTGAACCCAGGCTTTTTCCGTCGGTTCTGTGCTGGATCAGTCCCTCCAGACCCGTCAGGGCCGCGTGCAGCAGGAGCATGATGGTCTTGCCATCCTGGATGCGGCCGTCGTAGACCATGTCCAGGGCCTGCTGCAGGGGCATCTCCAGCACCTCGATGTCTTCGCCTTCCTCGGCCAGGCCGCCCTGGGCGGCGGCGCTGCCTGGCGTGTATTCAGCGCAGAACAGATGCAGCCGCTGGCTCACCGAGCCCGGGCTCATGTAGGCCTGAAACACCGGCTGCAGGTGCTCCACGCGCAGCCCCATCTCTTCTTCGACCTCGCGGCGGGCACACGACTCGGGGCTGTCGGCCGGATCGATCAGGCCGGCGCAGGTTTCGATCAGCTGACCGTCGCCACCATCCTTCAGCCAGACCGGCAGGCGGAACTGGCGCGTCAGCAGCACCGTGGCCTGGGCCCGGTTGTAGAGCAGCACTGAGGCCCCATCGCCCAGGTGGTAGACCTCGCGGGCGGTGCTCAGGGTGCGGCCGTCGCGGGTTTGCAGCTCAAAGCGGGTTTTGCTCAGGCGCGTCCAGTCGTGTGCCAGTTCCTGGGTGCCGAGCAGGCGCACACCGGGGGGGCTGCTGTCGGGGCTGCTATTGTGCGGACTCATTGGCAACTGAACTTGACCGCACTGCCGTTGGTGGTCTGGCTGCCGCTGCCGGTGCCCGTGGGGCTGAGCGCGCAACTGCCCGAGGTCGGCTGGGCCGTGATGCCGTAGCTGTAGCTGGCCCCCACCGGCAGGTAGTAGGTCAGGGTGCCGTTCGAGGCGGTGAAGGTCTGGGTCATGGTGTCACTCTGGTCGGGTGAACTGCCCGCAGGGTAGCTGAAGGTCATGCTCAGACCCAACGAGGCGCCGCTGGCCAGTCCACTGATGGTCAGTGTATGGGCGTACTGGGTGAAGCAGCTCAGCACCAGCGACACGCCACCTGGCGGCAGGGTGCCGTCGGCTGCGTTGCAGGCGTAGGCGCGCAGGGCCGGGAACTGCGAATAGACCCGGTAGCGCGTGCCCACCGGGATCAGCGTGGCAAAGCTGAAGCCGGGCTTGGCCACGGTCAGGGCCGCCGTGTCGCCCGTGCTGCTGACCACCAGGGTCAGTGGGCCCAGCAGGCCATTGGCCGTGCCGCTCAGGGCAAACGAGCCGGCACCGCAATTGAGTTGCACATTGCTCACGTTCACCCCGGCCATGGTGCCCTTGCCGTTGCCCACGCTGCAGTACTGGTTGGTGGGCTGGGTGGGCACGGTCACGTCGTAGGGCGTGCCATAGGCCAGTGCCTGTGGAAAGACGAAGGTGGTGCTGGTGCCCGTGCCGGGAGCGGAGATTGGCAGGCTCTGGCCGTTGCTGGCCACCACCAGGCCGCTGCCCGTGAGGCCGGTGACGCTGCCACCCAGGGTGGTGGCGCTGCTGCTGCAGCTGATCTGCACATTGCTCACGGCGCTGCCCGTGATGCTGCCGCTGCCGTTGCTCACGCTGCAGGTCTGGCCCGAAGGCTGGGTCTGCACCTGCACGTTGTAGGCGGTGCCCGCTGCCACGGGCGTGGCGAAGGTGAACTGGGTGGCGTTGGCCGCCACGGTGAGGCTCTGGCCCAGGGCACTCAAGACCAGGCCGCTGCCGGTGAGGCCGCTGATGCGGCCGCCCAGGCTGTAGCTGGCGCTGCTGCAACTGACGGCCACCGAGTTGATGGCGCTGCTCCCCATCGTGCCACTGCCATTGGCCACCGAGCAGGTGGCGCCCACGGGCTGGGCCCGCACCGCCACGTTGTAGTTGACGCCCACCGCCACGCCGGCCGGAAAGCTCCAGCTGACCGCGTTGGCTGGCACGTTGACGCTCTGCGCCGTGATGCCCAGCACCAGTCCGCTGGTGCTCAGACCGCTGACCGAGCCTCCCAGCGGGTAGGTGTTGAGCACGCACTGAACCTGCACCGAGGTGATGGGCGCGATGCTGGTGACGGTGCCGCCCCCGTTGTTGACGGCGCAGGTGGCGCCGGTGGGCTGGGTCTGCACGGTCACCCAGTAGCTGGCGCCCAGCGTCAGGTTGCTGGGGAAGGTGAAGCTGCTGGCATTGGCCGGCACGCTCACGGTCTGGCTGCCGTTGGCCAGCACCAGCCCGCTGGCCGAGCCCAGGCCGCTCACGCTGCCGCCCAGGCTGGCCACGCTGGTGCTGCACACCACCGCCACATTGGTCAGGGCGGCGGTGCCCATGGTGCCGCTGCCGTTGTTCACGCTGCAAGTCAGGCCGCTGGGCTGGCTGGCCACGCTCACGCTGTAGCTGGCCCCGGGGGCGATCAGGCGGCTGAAGGCAAAGCTGGTGGCACCTGCGTTCACGAACAGGGTGTCGCTGCCATTCTTCAGGCTCAGGCCGGTCGCCGAGCCCAGGCCACTGATGCTGCCGCCCAGGCTGTAGCGGGTGCCGATCACCGTGGGGGTGGTGGCGGTGTTGCTGATGGCCAGGCCGTTGAGCAGCAGGTCGTAGCCGGTGTTGGTGTTGGTCAGCAAGGTGGTGACCGGATCGAAAGCGCTGGTGCTCAAGCCGGCCGCTGTGATCTGGCTGCTGAGGTTGCTGTTGAGGTTGGCCTTGGCCTGGGCCAGGGCGGTGCTGTTGGCCGCCAGCAGGGTCGGGGTGAGGCGCGACGAGCCCGACAGGCCGGCGGCGCTCACCACGTCCGAGGCCAGCTTGTCACTCAGGCCGGTCAGGTTCAGCACGATGAAGCTGCGCGCCACCGGGGCAGCCGTGCCAGGGGCGTACCAGCGCGAACCATCCGGTTTGGTGACCACCCCGACCATGGGCGGCACAAAGCCGTCGATGCGGGCGTGGTAGATGCCGTTGCTGTTGGTGGTGGCGCTCACGCTGTGGCCGGCGCTGTCGGTGATGGTGACCGGCGCATTGGCCAGCACGGCGCCATCGGCAGCGGCCCCGTTGATGCCGGCGGCGCTGGCCACGCCCCCGTCAAAGCTGCTGGATTGGGTGACGCCATAGCTGTCCACCATGGGCGTGCTGGTGCTGCTGCCGCCGCCACCCCCTCCGCAAGCCACCAGGGCCAGGGAACTCCACAAGAGGCCCAGGAGGCTGATGGCGCGTGTCGTCTTGTTCATGCTTCTGTCTTGATCGGTTGATGGGACGGCGGTCTGAGGTCTACCACCCACTGTTTGTAACATGCCGAAACACCGCTGCAAGGTCTGCAGGTGTGGCGTGGGTCACAGGCTGCCGCGATACCCGGGCCCAGAGACCCCTGGGCGGGCTGTGCTGTTGTCTTGTGATGACTTGAAATACTGTATAAATAAACAGTTTTTAAGTCGTCTCACGCCCCCGATCCACCATGTCTGCCCTTCTCCTGGATGCCATTCCCAGCCTCTGGCGTGCCAGCGACCTGGGGTGCAGCGCTGCACCGGTGTGCCCCAGCGGCTTTGCCGCGCTGGATGCCGAGCTGCCTGGCGGGGGCTGGCCCTGCGGCCAGCTCACGGAGGTGTTGCAGCCTGAGGCGGGTTGGCGCGAATGGCGCTTGCTGGCGCCCAGCCTGGCGCGGCTGTCGCAGCAAGGCTCGGTGGTGCTGGTGGGGCCGCCGCTGGTGCCGCACTTGCCCGCGCTGGCCTGGCAGGGGCTGGCGCTGGGCTCGCTGATCTGGGTGCAGGCGAGCAGCCCGGCCGAGCGCCTGTGGGCCGCCGAGCAGGCCTTGCGCTGCCAGGCGCTGGCGGCCTTGCTGGTCTGGCTGCCGCAAGCGGTGTCGCCAGGCCTGTCGCAAGGCCTGCGGCGCCTGCAACTGGCGGCCCAGGCGGGTCGGCAGGCCAGCCCACCTGGCCTGTGGGCGCTGCGCCCCTGGGCGGCCCAGCAGCAGGCCTCGCCCGCGCCATTGCGCCTGGCCTTGCGTGCCGGGCCTGCCGATGCCCTGGAGGTGCAGGTGCTCAAACGCCGTGGCCGGCTGCTGGAGCAGTGCCTGCTGTTGCCTGCGGCCCGGCCTTCGCCCTTGCGTGCCGGGCCGGCGGCGGCGCCGCCACACACACCGCCACACGCACCGTCACAGACCGCGGGTGCCCCGTCGCCCCATCCTTTCAAGCCGGATCGCCATGTGGTGGATCGCGCTCTTGCCCGACCCCTCGGCTGAGCCCGGGCCGGCGCTGGCGTGGTGGGCCTTGGGCTACACGCCGCGCGTGACCCGGCTGCAGGACGCCGTGGTGCTGGAGGTGCAGGCCAGCCTGCGCCTGTTCGGCGGGGCGCCGGCCTTGCTGCGCCGCCTCATGGCCGAGGCGGTGGCCCTGGGCGTGCAGCGCATGGGCGTGGCCCCCACGGCCTTGGCAGCCCTGGCGCTGGCGCGCTCGCTACCCCTTGGCGAACGGCGACTGCGCCGCTGCCATGCCGCCCGCTTGTCGGCCACGCTGGATGCCTTGCCGCTGCAGGTGTTGCCCGAGGTGGCCCGGCATGCCGAGCTGCTGCAGCGCCTGGGCTGCCAGACCCTGGGCCAGGTGCGGGCCTTGCCCCGTGCCGGCTTGGCACGCCGCTTCGGGGCCGACCTGTCGAACGCCCTGGACCGCGCCCATGGCCAGCGTCCCGAGGTGTTTGACTGGCAGGTGTTGCCCGAGCAGTTCGAGCAGCACCTGGCCTGCCCCAGCCTGGTGGAGCAGGCGGCCGGCCTGATGTGGGGGGCACACCGCCTGCTGCAGGCCCTGGCCGTGTGGCTGGCCGCCCGCCACAGCGGCGTGACCGGGGTGCGCCTGGCCTGGCAGCACGACCCGCGCCGGGGGTGTGCGCCGGGCGCCGAGCTGGTGGTGCACACCGCCCAGCCCACGCGCGAAGTGGCCCACCTGGAGCGCCTGCTGGCCGAGCACCTGGCCCGTGTCACGCTGGCCGCGCCGGTCCAGGCCCTGAGCCTGCAGGCGCTGGGGGTGCAGCGCTGGGGCCCCGACAGTGCCAGCCTGTTGCCGCAAGACCTGGCCGGGGGCGAGCCCCTGTCGATCTGCCTGGAGCGCCTGAGCGCACGCCTGGGCCCCGGGCGGGTGCTGGCCGGCCATTTGCAGGCCGACCACCGCCCTCATCACATGCAGCATTGGCAACCGGCCATCGAAGCGCAGGCCCCATCGGCTGGCGTGCATCCCGCCACCGCCACGGCCTGGCAACCGCCTTGGCTGCTGCCCGAGCCCGAGCCACTGCGCCTGGTGGGTGAGCGCCCGCAGTACCGCGGCCCGCTGACCCTGCTGGCCGGGCCTGAACGGCTGGAGGCCGGTTGGTGGGACGGCAGCGGCTCGGCCGACCCCGACCTGACCCTGCGCGACTACTTCATCGCCCGCAGCGCCCAGGCCGGCTTGCTGTGGGTGTTCCGCGTGCGCCCCTTGAACGCCCAGCGGGGCAGCCCGATGCGCTGGTTTCTGCACGGGGTGTTCGGATGAGCCAGCCCATGCCACCCCCATCCTCTGGCACGCCTTCCGGCACGCCTTCCGCCACACTTTTGCCGGCCTATGCCGAGCTGCAATGCCTGTCGAACTTCAGTTTTCTGCGTGGTGCCGCCTGGCCGCAAGACCTGGTGGCCCGTGCCCAGGCCCTGGGCTACGAGGCCCTGGCCCTGACCGACGAGTGCTCGGTGGCCGGCGCCGTGCGCGCCCATGGCGAGGCCCGGCGCCTGGGCTTCAAGCTGATCATCGGTGCACAGTTCCGCCTGCCGCCCGACCCGCTGCAGGGCGACCCGGGTGGGCAGCTGGTGCTGCTGGCCACCAACCGGCGGGGCTATGGCCAGTTGTGCCAGCTGATCACCCAGGTGCGGGCCGGCCAACCCAAGGGCGAGTACCAACTGGGCTGGGCCGACCTGCAGGCCAGCCCGGCCCGGCTGGCCGATTGCCTGGCCCTGTGGAGCCCTGAGCGAGACCAGCCCCCCGAGGCCGCGGCCCTGGCCCAGGTGGCCGCGGCCCTGGCCGCCAGCTTTCCCGGCCGGGCCTGGCTGGCCGTGCGGCGTTGGCTGCGCATGGACGATGCCCGCTGGCTGGAGGCCCTGCAGGCCGCCGGCCAGGCCTGCGGCCTGCCCCTGGTGGCGGTGGGCGATGTGCATCTGCACCGGCGCTCGGACAAACCGCTGCACGACGTGCTCAGCGCGATCCGCCTGCGCCGCCCGGTGGCCGAGTGCGGCCTGAGCCTGCAGGCCAATGCCGAGGCGCACCTGCGCTCGCGCCTGCGCCTGGCCACGCTGTTCCCACCCGAGCTGCTGGCCGAGAGCGTGCGCGTGGCCGCGCGCTGCCGTTTCAGCCTCGATGAGCTGCGCTACGAGTACCCGCCGGCCCTGGTGCCCCCCGGCCTGAGCCCGGCCCAGCACCTGCGCCACGAGGTTGAGGCCGGGGTGCGGCGCCGCTACCCTGAGGGTGCGCCCGAGGCGGTGCGTGCCCAACTCGAGCACGAGCTGGCCTTGATCAGCGAGCTGGGCTACGAGAAGTACTTTCTCACCGTGCACGACGTGGTGTATTTTGCCCGCCAACGCCACATCCTGTGCCAGGGCCGGGGCTCGGCGGCCAATTCGGCGGTGTGCTTCTGCCTGGGCATTACCGAGATCGACCCGGGCCGCCACAGCCTGTTGTTCGAGCGTTTCATCAGCCGCGCCCGCAAGGAGCCGCCCGACATCGATGTCGACTTCGAGCACCAGCGCCGCGAAGAGGTCATCCAGTACCTGTACGGCAAGTACGGCCGGGGCCATGCTGCGCTGGTGGCGGTGGTGATCTGCTACCGCCCGCGCAGCGCCATCCGCGATGTGGGCTTTGCGCTGGGGGTGCCGGCCCCGGTGGTCGATGTGCTGGCGCGCCATCAGCAGTGGTGGGATGCGCCGGCCGACCTGGGGCTGCGCCTGCAGGGCCTGGGTCTGGCCCTGGACGCCGCTTTGCTGCAGCGCTGGCTGGCCTTGACGCAGCAGGTGCTGGGTTTTCCGCGCCACCTGTCGCAGCACCCGGGCGGCTTTGTGCTGAGTGGCGAGCGCCTGGATGCCACCGTGCCCGTGGTGCATGCCCGCATGGCCGGGCGCACCTGCATCGAGTGGGACAAGGACGACATCGACGAGGTGGGCCTGCTCAAGGTCGATGTGCTGGCCCTGGGCATGCTCAGCGCGCTGCAGCGCAGCTTTCAGTTCATGGGCCAGTGGCATGGCCGGCCCTTCGGCCTGGCCGATGTGCCGAGCGAAGATGGGCCCACCTACGACATGCTGTGCCGGGCCGACACGGTGGGCGTGTTCCAGGTCGAATCGCGGGCCCAGCAAAGCATGCTGCCGCGGCTGCGCCCGCGTGAGTTCTATGACCTGGTGGTGCAGGTGGCCATCGTGCGCCCCGGGCCCATCCAGGGCGGCATGGTGCACCCTTACCTGCGGCGACGCCAGGGCCTGGAGCCTGAAGACTGTCCACCTGGCCTGGAAGTGGCTCTGGGCCGTACCAAAGGGGTGCCCATCTTCCAGGAACAGGTGATGCAGATCGCGATGATCGCGGCCGGCTTCAGTGCCGAGGAGGCCGACCAGCTGCGCCGCAGCATGGCGGCCTGGAAGCGCAAGGGCGGCATCGGCCACCTGCGCGAGCGCCTGTTCGAGGGCATGGCGGCGCACGGCTACACGCTGGAGTTTGCCGAGTCGATCTTCAAGCAGATGGAGGGCTTTGGCGAATATGGCTTTCCGGAAAGCCATGCCGCCAGCTTTGCCTTGCTGGCCTATGCCAGCGCCTGGCTCAAATGCCACGAGCCGGCTTGTTTTCTGGCGGCCTTGCTGAACTCGCAGCCCATGGGCTTTTATGGCCCCTCGCAACTGGTGCAGGACGCGCGCCGCCATGGGGTGGAGGTGCGGCCGGTGGATGTGCTGCACAGCGATTGGCTCAGCACCCTGGAGCCGCCAGGCTGGGCCGGCGCGCACCAGCCCGCGGTGCGCCTGGGCCTGCATCAGGTCAAGGGCCTGGGCGAGGCTCAGGCCCGGCGGGTGGTGCAGTTGCGCCGCAGCGGCCAGCCGCTGAGCGTGGAGCGCCTGGCCCGCGAGGCCGGGCTGGATGCGGGGGATCTGGCCGCGTTGGCGGCGGCCAATGCCCTGGTGGGTCTGGCCGGGCACCGCCGTCAGCAGGTGTGGCAAAGCGCTGCGCTGCACCGAGCGCCCCGCCTGCTGCAGCACGCCCCGGTGCATGAGGCCCCGTTGGCCCTGCCCACGGCCAGCGAGGCCGAAGCCCTGGGCTGGGATTACCAGGCCACCGGCCTGAGCCTGGGTCGGCACCCGCTGGCCTTGCTGCGCGCCGAGCTGGCGCGGCGCCACATTTTCAGTGCCGAGCAATTGCAGGCGGTGCCAGGGCGCCGCCGGGTGCAGGCCTGCGGCCTGGTCACGGTGCGCCAGCGCCCGGGCACGGCCAAGGGCACGGTGTTTGTCACGCTCGAAGACGAGACCGGCGTGGTCAATGTGATTGTGTGGGCCCCGGTGGTGGCCGAGCAGCGCGAGGCCCTGCTGGGCTCGCGCCTGATGGCGGTGGACGGGCTGTGGCAGCGCGAGGGCGAGGTCTGCCACCTGGTGGCGCGCCGCCTGCACAACCTCAATGCGCTGCTGGACCAGACCCTGGGCGCGCTGAGCCCGCGCAGCCGCGATTTTCATTGATCGGGCTGGATCGGTGGCTGGCGGCCGGGCGGCGCTGTCGCCGGTGGATGGCTGGGCCCATCCAGGTACCCAGGCTCAGCAAGCCCAGACCACCTGCCAGCCCCAGCAAACCCCAGGGCGTCAGCAGTGGGATGCTGTTCAAGGTCGAAGGCACGTTCTCCGCGGGCGGTGCCGGTGGCGGTTCCGGGGGCTGCTCGGGCTCATCCCCTGGCGATGCCCCCAGGATGCTGATGTCCAGCGGGATGGGATCGGGTGCGTCGCCAGCCACCAGCGTGCTGCCCGGGCTCCACCCGCCGGTGCCGGGCAGACTCAAGGTGTACTCCCCTTGCAGCACAGCCCCCGTGATCCGCTGCGCCAGGACTTCACAGCGCTCCCCGTCTTGCAGCAGCGCACTTTGACCGATTTGAGGGGCCTGCAGGCGCAACGTTTGTTCGCCAGAGTGACTGCAACGCAAGCTCAACTCGATGTGGGGATGGATCTGGATGGCCCGGGTGTTGCCCAGGTAACGCGGCAGCACCCGCAGTGAGGCGTTGATCACCGGTCGGATCGGCAGCAGCAATTCGACCAGGTTGGTGTCGGGGGTGATCACCCTGGGGTTGTCGCCCACCCACTGCCCGGCTTGGGGCGGCAGCAATTGCCAGCCTCGCGGCAGTTGGGCTGGGCGCTCCAGGCTGGCCACGAGCAGGCAGGACTCGTCGGTCTGCAAGCCCTCGATCCAGCCGGCCGTGGGCGGCGTGATGCGCACCGACTGTGTGCCCGAGCGCTCGCACTGGCTTTGGATCTGAAGTTGAGGGGCTTGCGTGATTCGAGCCGCATCGCCGTCGTAACGCACCAGGATGTTCAGGGCGGCTTGCATCGGGCCGGGTGGCGGATTGTCGGGCGGGGATTCTGGGGGGGCCTCGGGGGACGGGGTGTCCGGGCCGGGTTCTGTCGTCGGCGTTCCATCGGTCGGCGGGTCGGGCAACTCGCCCAGGAAGTCGTAGTTGTGAAACTCGCTGCCCTGGCTGTCCTGGGTCAGATCGCCCGCCACCAGCACCCGTCCGTTCAGACCGGGCAAGGCGTTGTACAGCGCCCCTTGGGCCACCAGCACACTGCCTTGCCATTGGGCCCCGCCACCGAGCTTCACCTGGCTGGCTTGGGGAAAATTCCACAGCATGCGACGGGTGAGTTCGGTGTCGAACTGAAAGCCGCCGTGGCCGGCAGGGTCGGTCATGTCGTAGTACTGCAGGTTGACGGTAGAGGTGCCCTGGTGGTTGATCAGCACGGTGGCGCCCGGCGGGATGTCTTTCAGGCGCAGGCCGCCGCTGGGCAGGTCGGCACTGAGGCTGAACACCTGCAGGGCGGACTGTCCGTCTCCCTGGAGCACCATCGGGTGCTGTCCGCGAACGCTGCCGGTGGCGGGCAGGGTGGCCCAGTAGGCACTGCGCTGGGCCAGACTGCTGAAGTCGACCGGGGGCGAAGGCGGGCGGGTCTGATACAGCACCCCACCGCGGGCCTGCACCTGACCTGCGCCCACCCGAGCCCCGCCAATGATGGCGGTGGAGCGCAGATTGGGTTGACCCACTGCCAAGACGGCGCCAGGGTCAAGCGGCTGAATTTGCCCGCCCACCACCAGGTGCGGGGGGCTGCTGGCCTGATCGGCGTCGGGCGGTACCACGCAGGCGCCGGCCCCCACTTGCACCAGGTTGTAGTAACCCCGGGTGCGCAGCACCAGGTCGCCGCCCACGTACACGCGGCCCTCTGCTTCACTGCCTTGCAGCACCTGGAAGTTGCCGCCGACCACGAGCGAGTAGGCCTCGTCACGACCTTCCGCCCCCAGCTTGCGGCAGGCCGCAGGCGGCCTGTAGCGGCTGGGGCAGTCGGGGCCCAGGCAAGGGCCGGTTTCGGCACCCAGGCCACTGCCGGCGTAGGTGGGGGCACAGAGCAGGGCGCTCAGGCTGAGCAAGACCCGGAAGCCGGGGTGAGAAAGGGCAGCAGTCATGGTGGTGCAGCGATCAGTTGCACCATCTTCCGTCGCTGAGGCGAACAGCTTTTGTAGCAAATGAGCGGGCTATTTGCTGTGACGTAAGGCTTGTGAGCAGGTGCTTTGAACCGGACCGACCTGCTCTGCTGCGCCCAGCAAAAAGCCCCTGGCCGCAAGGCGCAGGGGCTGGGTGGATCGAGGGGCGCCGCGGGGGCGCCGGTCGATCAGGGGGCGTGGATCACAGCGAGTCGATGAAGCTGCGCAGCTTGTCGCTGCGGCTCGGGTGCTTGAGCTTGCGCAGGGCCTTGGCTTCGATCTGGCGGATGCGTTCGCGGGTCACGTCGAACTGCTTGCCCACTTCTTCCAGGGTGTGGTCGGTCGACATTTCGATGCCGAAGCGCATGCGCAGCACCTTGGCTTCGCGCGGGGTCAGGCCATCGAGGATGTCCTTCACCACGTCGCGCAGGCCGGCCTGCATGGCGGCATCGATGGGCGCGGTGTTGGAGCCGTCCTCGATGAAGTCGCCCAGGTGGCTGTCGTCATCGTCGCCGATCGGGGTTTCCATGGAGATCGGCTCTTTGGCGATCTTCATGATCTTGCGGATCTTGTCCTCGGGGATCTCCATCTTGGCGGCCAGGATGGAGGCATCGGGCTCAAAACCAAACTCTTGCAAGTGCTGGCGGCTGATGCGGTTCATCTTGTTGATGGTCTCGATCATGTGCACCGGGATGCGGATGGTGCGGGCCTGGTCCGCGATCGAGCGCGTGATGGCCTGACGGATCCACCAGGTGGCGTAGGTCGAGAACTTGTAGCCGCGGCGGTATTCGAACTTGTCGACCGCCTTCATCAGACCGATGTTGCCTTCCTGGATCAGATCCAGGAACTGCAGACCGCGGTTGGTGTACTTCTTTGCAATCGAGATCACCAGACGCAGGTTGGCCTCGATCATTTCCTTCTTGGCATCGCGCGAGGCGGCTTCGCCTTCGTTCATGCGCTTGTTGATGTCTTTCAGCTCGGTCAGCGGCACCACCACGCGCGATTGCAGGTCCATCAGCTTTTGCTGCAGTTCCTGGATCGGAGGGATGTTGCGGGCCATCACCACCGACCAGGGCTTGCCCGCGGCAGCTTGCTTCTCGACCCATTTCAGGTTGAGCAGGTTGGGTGGGAAGTCCTTGATGAAGGTTTCCTGCGGCATGCCGCACTTGTCGACGATGATGCGGCGCAGCTCGCGTTCCTTCTTGCGCACGTCATCGACCTGGGCACGCACCAGATCGCACAGCTTCTCGATGGTCTTGGCGGTGAAGCGGATCGTCATGAGCTCGGCAGACAGTTGCTGCTGGGTCTTCATGTAGACAGCGCCGCCGTAGCCTTCCTTGTCATAGATCTTGTGCATCTTCTCGAACAGCTCGCGCAGCTTGTCGAAACGCGACAGGGCTTCACGCTTGAGTTCTTCGAGTTTCTTGGTCAGGGCCTTGGAGCCGCCCTTGCCGTCGTCGTCGTCGGCTTCGTCGAATTCGTCGAAGTCTTCTTCGGCCACGTAGTCGTCGGCTTCGTTGGCGTTGGAGAAGCCGTCAACGATGGTCGAGATGACGATCTTGCCTTCGCGGATTTCCTCGCCCATGTTGAGGATTTCGGCAATGGTGGCGGGGGAGGCCGAGATGGCTTCCATCATGGCCATCAGGCCGCCTTCGATGCGCTTGGCGATTTCGATTTCGCCTTCGCGGGTCAGCAGCTCGACCGTGCCCATTTCGCGCATGTACATGCGCACCGGGTCGGTCGTGCGGCCGAATTCGGAGTCCACGGTGGACAGCGCGGCTTCGGCTTCTTCTTCGGCTTCCTCGACCGTGGCAGCGGTCGGGGTCACGTTGTTCTGGAACAGGGTTTCGGCGTCGGGCGTCTGCTCGTACACCGCCACACCCATGTCGTTCAACATGGTGACCACGACTTCCATGGTCTCGGCATCGACCAGCTTGTCTGGCAAGTGGTCAGAGATTTCAACCTGGGTCAGGTAGCCGCGGGTCTTGCCCAGGGTGATCAGTGTCTTCAGGCGCGAGCGGCGCTTGGCCATGTCTTCTTCGGACAGGACGGTCTCGTCCAGGCCGAATTCCTTCATCAGCGCGCGTTCCTTGGCCTTGCTGATCTTCATGCGCAGCGGCTTGACCTTTTCCGTCGTGGCTGCGGCGGGGGTGGCTTCGACCTCACCTTCGAGGTCGGCTTCGATGTCGGACAGGTCCAGGTCGTCGTCGCTGGATTCCTTGACCGCATCGGCCTTGGGCTTGCGGCCGCGCTTGGCGCCGGTCTTGGGCGTGGCGTCCTTGTCGGCGGCAGCCTTGGGCGGGCGGCCCGGCTTTTTCTTGACCGGAGCGTCTTCGCCAGCGGCCGCGGTGGCCTTGGAGGTCTTCTTCAGTTCGTCAGAGGTGGCTTCAGCCTTGGGTTTCGATGCGGGCACTGTGGTGGCTTTCTTGGCAGACGGGGTCGCCGCCTTGGCACTGGCAGCCGTCTTGGCTGCCGGGGACTTGGCGGTGGCTTTCGGAGCAACCTGGGCCGGGGCGGTGGACTCGGACTTGACGGGCTTCGCGGACTTTTGAGCGGGCATGGACAACCTCAGGATCAAACAGGAACACAAAGAAACGAGCAAGCGCCACATATCCCGGCGCGGGTGGCACGGCAAAGGGTGGTTTGGCGCAATTTCTTGCAGCTTGTTGCAGCCCTTTGCAGTTGAGAAGCAGGCAGCCGGGCAGGGCCTGGCCACGCGGTTCTCAGGGGCAAGATGTCTGGGCGAACATTTGGTGTGCAGTCCTTGCGGATGGTGGGCGCGTGCCCCGTCTAGGGGTGTGGTGCGGGCCCGGGCCGGAGGTGCTGCTGTCGCTCTTGCCGATGCAAACCTTACATTATACCGATGTGGCCGCTTTTCAAGGGCCGGGTACCAGAAGAAGGTTTTATTGGATCGCCACGCGCTGCAGATTCAGCTCCAGTTCGGTGCGGCGCTTGAACAGGGCGCGGTAGCGCTCCAGGGCGGCCGGGTCGTGCCGCACCGCCTCGATGGCCTGTTTTTCCTGCAGCTTGAGCTGTTCGACCAGCATGCGGTTGAGCACGCCGCGCAGTTCGGCCCGCAATTCCTTGATTTCGCCCTCGGTCTGGGCGTGCGAGCCGGTCATGAGCTTCACCGCCAGGGCCTCGAAGGCCTGCCCGCGCAGGCTCTCGCGCAGCACCGCCCAGGGCACTGCCCCGTGCTCGTGGAACTGGCTTTCCAGCCAGACGAACAGGGCGCCGTGCGGTGCCGGCAGCTGGCACAGCATGTCGTGGTCATCGTGGCTGAGGCTTTCGAGGGCGCTCATGTGCGACAGCAGCAGGCGGGCCGCATGGTCGGGGCGAGTCACGGGCGGGGTGCGCGGGCCGTCGTCGTTCTCTTCGGGTTTGGCGTTCCATTTACCGCCCTTCCAGCCATCGCGCGAGCCTTTGAAACCGTCCTTGCCGCCCTTGAAGCTGCCCTTTTCGAAGCGCTTGCCCGGGCCGGCCGAGGGGTGGCCAGAGCCGGCGCCGCCAGCGTCGGGCCAGGCGCCCTGGCCGCCATCGCCATGCCAGTGGGGGGCGTCATCCGAGGCGGCATGGCGCTGGCCTTGGCGGGGCGGGGCGCCGGTATCGGGGTTGCCTTGCCACAGGGCTGCCAGGTCGGCCGTGGGCAACTGGGTCAGTTCGGCCAGCTCGCCCAGCAGCTGGCGCTTGAGCACGCCCTCGGGCAAGGCGCTCCACAGCGGGCGGGCATTGGCTGCCATGTGGGCGCGGCCTTCGGCCGTGCCCAGGTCGCATTGCTCACGGGCGGCCTCGATCAGGAAGCGGCTCAGCGGCAGGGCGTCGCCCACGTGGCGTGAAAAGGCGTCGGGACCGTATTCGCGGATGAAGCTGTCGGGGTCGTGTTCGGCCGGCAGGAACAGGAACTTCACGCTGCGCGTGTCGGTGGCATAGGGGATGGCGCCATCCAGCGCCTTGCGGGCGGCGCGCCGGCCGGCGGCATCGCCGTCGAAGCTGAACACCACCGAGTCGGTGAAGCGGAACAGCTTGTGCACATGGTCGGCAGTGCAGGCCGTGCCCAGCGTGGCCACGGCGTTCGGAAAGCCCAGTTGGGCCAGGGCCACCACGTCCATGTAGCCTTCGGTGACCAGGGCATAGCCCTGCTCGCGCAGTGCCGTGCGGGCCTCGTACAGGCCATACAACTCGCGTCCCTTGCTGAACACCGGGGTTTCGGGTGAGTTCAGGTACTTGGGCTTTTCGTCGCCCAGCACGCGCCCGCCAAAGCCGATGCATTCGCCCTTCACGTTGCGGATGGGGAACATGATGCGGTCGCGGAAGCGGTCGTAGCGCCGGCCGTCTTCGTCGCTCACGATCACCAGGCCACATTCGGCCAGCAGGGGACTGTCGTATTCGGCAAACACGCTGGCCAGGCTGCGCCAGCCCTCCGGGGCATAGCCCAGGCCGAAGCGCTTGGCCACCTCGCCCGACAGGCCGCGGCCTTTGAGGTAGTTGACCGCGCGGGGCGAGACTTTGAGCTGTTTGCGGTAGGCGTCGCCGGCTTTTTCAAGCACCTCGCTCAGGCTGAGCTGCTTTTGTCGCTGTTCGGCGGCACGGGCCTTGTCGTGCGGCGACACATCGTCATCGGGCACCTGCAGGCCATATTGCTGGGCCAGGTCTTCCACCGCCTCGCGAAAACCCATGCCGGCGTGCTCCATCAGAAAGCCGATGGCATTGCCGTTCTTGCCGCAGCCAAAGCAATGGAAGAACTGCTTGGACGGGCTGACCGAGAAGGAGGGCGATTTCTCGCCATGGAAGGGGCACAGGCCCATGAAGTTGGCCCCGGCCTTCTTCAGGGGCACGTAGCGACCCACGATGTCCACCACATCGGTGCGGGCAAGAAGTTCCTGGATGAAAGACTGGGGGATCGTCACCCGTCTATTGTCCCCTTAAACTGTCGGTTAGACGGAACACCTGAAATGACAAGCGGCATGCGACCCTCGGCTGGAAGGCGCGCCTTCTGGCGTGCGGGACTGGCGCAGACTGTCGTCTGGGCCAGCACGGGCGCTTGCGCCCTGGGCTCGGACGGGAGTGGGGTTGCTGACGCCAGTCGCGTCTTGCGGGTGCTGGCCTGGCCAGGCTATGCCGATGCTGACATCGTCAAAGCATTCGAACGTCGTTTCGAAGTTCGTGTCGAGCTCACCATCGTGGGCTCCGATGAAGTGCTGCGCGAGCGACTGGCCCGGCGCGATCCTGACACCGGCGGGCCACCGTTTGACGTGGTGGCGGCCAACACGGTTGAATTGCAGCGACTGCGCGGCTTGAATCAGTTGTCGCCTCTGCCGTTGGCCTGGATTCCCCAGGCGGCCGCCCAACTGCCCCGGTTTCTGAAGCGGGACGCGATTCCGGGCTTGACACAGGGCTCTCAGCTGTTCGGCATGCCTTTCACGTACGCCGAGATGGGCCTGATCTTCGACCGTCGCCAGATGACCCGGCCCCCTGACTCTATACAGGCTTTGTGGGATGAGCGCTGGCGTGGCAAGGTGCTGGCCTTTGATACCAGCGCGCACAGTTTCTCCATCGCGGCCCAGTCGTCTGGGTTGCCTCCGTTTCGCATCCCTCCCAGCGAGTTTGGCTCTCTGGCCCGGCATTTGGTGGCACTGCGCCGCAATGTGCGTGCCTTTTATACCCAGCCAGACGAGTCGGCCGACCTGTTCCGGCGCCACCAAGTCGCCCTGATGTTTGCCAACTACGGTCGCCAGCAACTCAAGCTGTTGCGTGATCAGGGGCTGGATGTGGGCTACGCTTTGCCGCGCGAAGGCGCCCTGGCCTGGCTGGACTGCTGGGCCATCACCCGCCAAGCCCGCAGCCTGACCTTGGCTGCGCGCTGGATCGACACCATGCTGTCGCCCGAGGTCAGCCGGACCTTCAGCCTTCGCCAGGGCCTGGCCAATACCCTGGAGGAGCCACCTGAAGTGACCTCCGGTGCCTCTTTGCTGTGGTTGGAGCCGGTCGAGGACGAGGCCCGCCGCGCTGCGCTGTGGCAGCGCATCCGCGATGGCGAGCGGCCTGAGAGGTTGACGGTATGAAGCCCGGTGGCATTGCCCTGCGGCTGAGCCTGTTGCTGGTGGCCTTCAGTGCATTTGCCGCTGGCCTGGCCAGCCACTACACCTTTGTGAGCAGCCGCGCCATGATGACCGAGCGCGCTGAGCGCTACCTGCTGAGCACGACCGAGGTGTTGGCGCGCCACCTGCATTCCAGCCTGCAAAGTGTCTCGCGAGATGCCTTGGGGTTGGCCGCTCATGCTGCAGCTCGGGCCTTGCTGGAAGAGGGCCGGATGGCCCCTGGGCACTCTCCGCAGGTCGATCGTGAAGCCATGGCGCAAGCTTTCGAAGCCATGCTGGCTGCCCATCCGGGTTATCTGCAACTGCGGCTGATCACCGCACGGGAACATGGTCTGGAGCGGGTGCGGGTCCTGCGTGAGGGTGAGGTGCTGCAGCGCGCTCCTGAGCGTGACATGCGGGAGAAGGGGCATTTCCCCTATGTTTTCGAGGCCCTGGCTCAACCGGCCGGGCAGGTTTACCTGTCGGAGTTCGCTGTCAACCACGACGAGGCTCCGGGGGCCAACGACATGCCCTCATTCACCGTATCCGCACCCGTGGTATCTCAGGGGCGCACCCTGGGTGTGGTGGCGTTGCAGGTGGCGGCGCGGCCTTTTCTGCAGGATGTGATGTCCAATCTGCCGGGTGGCTTTCAGCTCTACATGAGCAACCGTTGGGGGGATTGGCTGATTCACCCGGACGCCAGCCAGACCTTCGGCTTTGATCGTGGGCAGCGTGTATTCATCCAGGACACCTTTCCCGAGGCCCAGGGCTTGATCACTGGGCGAGTTCAGTCGCTGGTCACCCGGGCCAGCGATGCCTACGGCGAGCCCCTGGCGGCTGCATTTGTGCGCTTGCCGGTCGGTGCTGAGGTGGAGCAGCGCTTCCTGGTGCTCGGCCTGGCCCAGACGCTCAGCGTGATTGAGGGCGACGCGCCGGTTCTGGGCCGCAGCATTGTCCAGGTGCTGCTGCTGGTGTGTCTGGCGGCCCTGTTGATGGCGGTGCTGGTGTCGCGTGTGGTCACGGAGCCCCTGAAGGCGATGGTTGCCGCCACCCGCAGCATGGGCAAAGGGCAGCGGGTGATGGGGCTGCCTGTCGAGCGCCAGGATGAGATCGGTGAGTTGGCGCGTGGTTTTCAGCACATGGAGGAGCAGGTCTGGCTGCAGATGGCGCAGCTGCGCAGCCGCCACAATGCCATGGACCACCTGGCCCATCACGATCCGCTGACCAGCCTGCCCAACCGGCGCATGGTGGAAGCCCGCCTGGCCGAGGCTCTGGACCGGGCCGACCGTTCGGGCCTGGTCTGCGCGGTGCTTTTCGTGGACCTGGACCATTTCAAGAACATCAATGACGGCTTGGGCCATGAGGTGGGTGACGCCGTGCTGCGTGCCGTTGCCCAGCGCTTGAGCGACGATCTGCGCGCTGGCGACCTGGTGGGGCGCATGGGCGGCGATGAATTTGTGGTGGTGTGCGAAGGCCTGCACGGCGAAGCGGATGCCGACCCGATCGCGGCCAAGCTGCAGGCGCAGTTTCAGCAGCCCGTGCTGCACCAGGGATTACCGATCCAGGTGCGTGCCAGCGTGGGCATCAGCCTGTACCCGCGTGACGGGCATGATGTGCGCAGCCTGCTGGCCGACGCCGATGCGGCCATGTACCGAGCCAAGCAAAGTGGGCGTCTGAGTCGGCCGGCTGCCTGAGTGTTTCAACATGTTTCGTGTTGAAACGCCCGCGTAAGGCTATCGCTACACAATGAAAGTCGTGCAGCCCGCTCTGCCTTCTTTCGCACATCAGGAGACCTCATGACCGCCCTCTATGACCAGGATCTGCCCCGCACCGAAGCCAATTACGCCAGCCTCACGCCCTTGAGCTTCATCGAGCGCACGGCCCAGGTCTACCCGGACCGCCTGGCCATCGTGCACGGGCGCGGTGAGCAGGTGCTGCGCCGCACCTGGGCCCAGACCTATGCACGCTGCCGCCAACTGGCCAGCGCCCTGAGCCGCGCCGGCATCGGCAAGAACGACACGGTGGCCGTGATGCTGCCCAACACCCCGCCCATGGTCGAGGCCCACTTTGGTGTGCCCATGGCCGGTGCGGTGCTCAACTCGCTCAACACCCGGCTCGACCCCGAAACCATTGCCTTCATGCTGGACCACGGCGAGGCCAAGGCCTTGATCGTCGACCCCGAGTTCGCCCAGGTGGTGCAAAAAGCCCTGGCTTTGCGCCAGGCCCAGACACCGCTGCTGCTGATCGATGTCGAGGATGCACTCTATGGCGCCGCACCACTGCGGCTGGGGCAGCTCACCTATGACGAGTTCGTGACCAGCGGTGACCCCGAATTTGCCTGGCAGTTGCCGGCCGACGAGTGGGATGCGATTGCGCTGAACTACACCAGCGGCACCACCGGCAACCCCAAGGGCGTGGTCTACCACCACCGCGGTGCGGCGGTGAACGCCATCTCCAATGTGCTGGAGTGGGACATGCCCAAGTTCTCGGTCTACCTCTGGACCTTGCCCATGTTCCATTGCAACGGCTGGTGTTTTCCGTGGACGGTGGCTGCACGGGCTGGTGTCAATGTGTGCCTGCGCCGGGTCGATCCCGAGGCGATCTTTGCCATGATGCGCGAGCACGGCGTCACCCATTACTGCGGGGCGCCCATCGTGCACGGCCTGCTGGTCAATGCGCCAGCCGCCCTGAAGGCCGGCGTGCCGGCCGGCATCCGGGCCATGGTGGCGGGGGCCGCGCCACCGGCTTCGATGATCGAGGGCATGGAGCAAATGGGTTTTGACCTGACCCATGTATACGGACTGACCGAGGTGTATGGCCCGGCCACCGTGTGCGCCAAGCATGAAGCCTGGGATGCGCTGGACATCGGCGAACGCGCCCGCCTGAATGCACGCCAGGGGGTGCGTTACCACCTGGAGCGCGATGTGCGCGTGCTCGACCCCGAGACGATGCAGCCCGTGCCCCAGGACGGCGAAACCATGGGCGAGATCATGTTCCGCGGCAACATCGCCATGAAGGGCTACCTGAAGAACCCCAAGGCCACGCAAGAGGCCTTTGCTGGCGGCTGGTTCCACAGCGGTGACCTGGCGGTGCAGTACCCCGATGGCTACATCAAGATCAAGGACCGCAGCAAGGACATCATCATCTCGGGCGGTGAGAACATCTCTTCGATCGAGGTGGAAGACGTGCTGTACCGCCACCCTGATGTGCTGGCCGCCGCGGTGGTGGCCAAGCCCGATGCGCGCTGGGGCGAAACCCCTTGTGCCTTTGTCGAGCTGAAACAGGGCGCCGAGACCACGCCCGAGGACATCGTCGCGCACTGCAAGAAGCACCTGGCCGGCTTCAAGGTGCCCCGTGCGGTGGTGTTTGGTGAACTGCCCAAGACCAGCACCGGCAAGATCCAGAAGTTCGAGCTGCGCAAGCAGGCGGGCTCGGCCGCCGCGATCGACGTCTGAACCCGGCTAGATCGTGTCGGGCTGCGGCCCGGCGCGGCCGTCCTCCACCACAAAGCGGGCCAGCGGGCGCACGGGGCTGTCGGCCCGGCCCGGGTCGTCCACCGCCATCAGCGTGGTCTGCCAGCGCTGCGGGCTCAGCTCCACCCAGGCGTAGCCGCGTTGGTCGGGCCGGGCCAGCAGGATGTGCGGGTTGTCACGCTGCAAGGCCGCGGCACGCTCCAGCGTGGCGCCCGAGTGCGAGCTGATCGAGGTGCCGCAGAACTCGCTGGCCAGCACGGCGGAGTCGGGCCGATCGGGGTCGGCCTGCACGCGGCAGACATAGTTCTGGTGCACATCGCCACCGATCAGCACGGTGTTGCGCGGGGGCGTGGCCTGCAGATCGGCCAGCAGACGCCTGCGGGCCGCGGGGTAGCCGTCCCAGGGGTCGGTGGGGGTGGGCTCATCGGCCCGTGCGGCGGCGCTGGCGCCGCCATAGTGGCGTGGCGAGAACAAGGTCTGCTGGGCGATCACGCTCCAACGCGGGCCTTGCGGGGCCGCGTCCTGGGCCAGGCCCTGGGCCAGCCATTGTTCCTGGGCGGGGCCCAGCAGGCTGCGTGCCGGGTCAGTCAGCTCGGCACATCGGCCGGCGCGCACGGTGCCGGCGCCGCTGCTGCCGGCTTCGCGGCAGGCTTGCACGGCACGGTACTGGCGGTCGTCCAGCAGGTGAAAGCGCGCCAGGCGCCCAAAGTCGCTGCGCTGGTAGATGCGCATGGCATCCGGTCGGGCCAGGCCTTGCAGGCCGTGCAGCAGCACCGAGGCGCGCAAGGGCTGGTTTTCATAGAAGGCCTGGTAGGCGGCGCTGCGCTGGCGCAGGAAGTCGGCACCGCTGCTCTCGCGACCCCGCTCGCCGGCGTAGTCGTTTTCGACCTCGTGGTCGTCCCAGGTCAGCAGCCAGGGGCAGGCCGCGTGGGCCGCCTGCAGGGCCGGGTCGCTTTTGTGCAGGGCATAGCGGTCGCGGTAGTCGGCCAGGGTCTGGGCCCGGCGCAGGGTGTGCACCCTGTGAATCGCGTTCTTGGCTTGGGGCGTTGGACCGCCCGGGGGCGAGGCGTATTCGTAGATGTAGTCGCCCAGAAACAGCACCAGGTCGGGGTGGCGGGCCGCCACGTCGCGCCAGGCGGCGTAATAGCCGTGCTCCCAGCGCTGGCAGGACGCAAAGGCCAGCCTCAGGCGCGGCGCCAGGGCCTCAGGGGCTGGGAAGGTGCGCGTGCGGCCCACCGGGCTGACGGCATCGCCCACCATGAAGCGGTAGTGGACCCAGCGCTCGGCCTGCAGGCCGGTGACCTCGACATGCACGCTGTGGCCCAGTTCGGCCTGGGCAGTCACCTGGCCGCGTTGCAGCACCCGGGCAAATTGCGCGTCCTCGGCCAACTCCCAGGACACCGTGGCGTTGGCCGGGCCGAGGCCGTCGGTGCACAGCCGGGTCCAGAGCACCACGCTGTTGTGGCTGGGCGAGCCGCTGGCCACGCCCAGGCCAAACGGGTCGGCCGCCAGCCCGGCAGGGTTGCTGCGCTGGGCCCAGGCCCGCCAGGGCTGAGCTGCCGTGCCCAGCAGCAGGGCTTGCAGCCACTCACGCCGGGGCAGCTCAGGCGGCAACCACACGGTTCTTCCCGGAGCGCTTGGCCAGGTACATGGCCTGGTCGGCACGCTTGATGGCTTCGGTGGTTTCCTCGTCGGCCCCCACCTGGGCCACGCCCGCGCTGAAGGTGATCAGCACCTTTTCGTTGTCTTTCAGAAAGAACTGCTTGGTCAGCTCGCGCTGCAGGCGCTTCATCACCTCGACCCCCTTGGCCTGGTCGGTGTCGGGCAGCACCACCAGGAATTCTTCCCCGCCATAGCGGGCCAGGCTGTCTTGCGGGCGCATGGTGGTGCGGGCCACCTGGGCCAGGTGCACCAGGGCGGCGTCGCCCGTGTCGTGGCCCAGGCTGTCATTGAGGCGCTTGAAGTTGTCCAGATCCAGCAGCGACACGCACATGGCCGTGCCCTGGCGGCGCGCTCGGGCGATTTCGCGCTGCAGGGCCTCGTCCAGACCCTTGCGGTTGAGCGCGCCGGTCAGCGGGTCGTGGCGCGCCTGCGAGCTGGCGCGGTCAAGCTCTTCCTGCAGCTTGCGCAGGGCCTCGTCGGCCAACTGGGTGCGTTCACGCATCTCGCGCAGTTCGTCGCGCATGTGCAAGGTGTCGATGGACATGGCCCGTGTGGCCTGGATGGCCTCTTGCAGCACGGGGGCGATGTCGACCAGGGTCTGGGCCGATTCGAGCTGGCGTGAGCAGTTTTCGATCGTGCCCTGGTAGGCACTGCTGTTTTCAGTCATGCGGCCCAGGCGTTCGATGAATGCCGCTAGCAGCTGCTTCATCTGCTCCTGCGCTTCCAGGGTGCGCGCCTTGGCCTCGCTTTGCTTGAAGATCACGTCTTTCAGTCGGGCCTGCACATCATCGAGGCGCCTGAGCGTGAGCGGCGGGGTGGTGGCGCTGACCAGCGCATCGATCTGGCCCTTGACCCAGCGGTCTTCCACCGTCAGCTCGCCGATGTTCACGAACAGCAGGTGCAGCAGCTCCAGCAGCGAGCTTTTGATGGCCATCTGGTCCTCGGCGGCAAAGGACACCTTGAAGCTCAGGTTGCCCAGCATCAGCTTGAGGGTGGCCACATCGGCCGCAGGCTGGCGGGCAAAGTTCAGCAGTTGCTCGGCTTGCTCCTTCAAGCGTGGGTCGTCCTGGCCCAACATGGGCAGGGTGTGCTCGATCAGGCGCGCGATCTGCTCGCGCAGCTCGGCCATCAATTCGTCTGTGACGGCGGGTTTGTCAGGCAGGTGGGCGGGCGTGCTGACCAGCGGTTGGGTGGCCAGGCCCACCAGGGCCGCCTGCAGACCCACCCAGTTGCGGTTCTGGATGGCCAGGTCCAACTGGCCCAGCAGGCGTTGCTGGGCCGGTGTCTGGCCGGGCATCACCCGGGCGATGCTGCGCAACTGCTCTTCGGGAAAGTTCGGCACATGTCGGGTGCCGGCCACCTCGTTGTAGAGCGCCTGGTAGTTCTCAGGCGAGGGCAGCAGCTTGCGCACGGAAAGCAGCTTGAGCGTTTCCTTGGCAATCTCGTAGGGCGATCGTTCAGCCATGGATGAGGGTCAGGAGGGGAAGTGCACGCCAGGCACTGACAAAGGCGTCAAAGAGCAAAGCATAACCCCGTCAGTACTGAAAAATCATGACGAAGATGAATATGCAGAAGTGTTGCCTGACGGCGTGGGCAGTTCACGTCTGGCCAGTCCATCGGCGGCCAGCTCGGCCAGTGCGGCCGGGGTGAGCGAGTCGACGCTGAGCAACTCGCGCTGGGGCCAATGCCGAAAGTGCAGGGCTTGCGAGCGGGCGTACTGCGGGTCGTAGTGCAGCGTCACCAGGCTTTCGAACAGGGGCGCCAGTTGGCCCTGGCGGGCCCAGGCCTGCCACTGGTTCAGCACTTCATGGCCGTGCAGCGTGCGCAGAGGCTCCAGTTGCTGCGCCAGTTGTTCGGGGGCATCGCCCAGGTAGGCGTAGTCTCTCAGCAGAAAATCCAGGCGCTCGGCCAGAGGGGCTTGAAGCTCCAGGCAGGGCGCGCTGCGCATGCGGTCCACCAGGGCCTGGGGCAAGGCCATGCGTCCGATCTTGCGGCTCTCGGCCTCGACCCAGACGGGTTGGCTCAGGTCAAAGCGTTGGATCGCCGTGTACAGGGCCGTCTCGAAGGCCTTCTGCGAGGGCTGGGGCTGGCCCGGCACGGCCCCCAGCAAGGAGCCTTTGTGGCAGGCCAGGCCCTCCAGGTCGAGCACCTGGGCGCCTTGCTCGGCCAGGGCGTGCAACAGTCGCGTCTTGGCACTGCCGGTCGGGCCGCACAGCACCTGCAGCTGCAATCGGGGTGCCAGCTCGGCCAGGCTGGCCACCACCTGCTGGCGAAAACGCTTGTAGCCCCCGGCCAGTTGCTGGGCATCCCAGCCGACCAGGCGCCACCAGGCCACCATCGAGCCGCTGCGCAGGCCGCCACGCCAGCAGTACACCAACGGTTTCCAGTCGGCTGGCTGGTCGGCAAAGCGCTCTTGCAGGTGCCGGGCCAGGTTGGCCGCCACCATGGCCCCGCCCACGCGGCGGGCCTCAAAGGCGCCTTGCTGCTTGTAGATCGTGCCTACGATGCGACGCTCCTCGTCATCGAGCACCGGGCAATTGATGGCCCCCGGGATGTGATCCAGTGCAAACTCGGAGGGCGAGCGGGCATCGATCACGACGTCAAATTGGTCAATATCGCTGACCTGCACGGGGGCTCGGCGGCTCATGAGCGTCCCTGTCGCCAAAAAACGTGAAAATAAGACATGACTACTTCGACTCCTGCATTGACCCAGTTTTCCCACGGAGGCGGTTGCGGCTGCAAGATCGCCCCTGGCTTGCTGAGCGAGATTTTGTCACGCGCACCGCGTGGCCTGATGCCGCCCGAGTTGATGGTGGGGCTGGAGACCAGCGATGACGCTGCGGTGTACCGCCTCAACGAGCACCAGGCCCTGGTGGCCACCACCGATTTCTTCACCCCCATCGTCGACAACCCGCGCGATTTCGGCCGCATCGCGGCCACCAACGCGTTGTCAGACATCTACGCCATGGGTGGCACGCCCATCCTGGCCTTGGCCCTGGTGGGCATGCCGATCGCCAAGCTCTCCCCTGAGACCATCGGTGAGGTGCTGGCGGGTGGGGCCGAGATCTGCCGCGAGGCCGGTATCCCGGTGGCAGGGGGGCATTCGATTGATCTGCTGGAGCCCATTTATGGCCTGGTGGCCCTGGGCCTGGTGCACCCGGATCGCGTGCGGCGCAATGCCGACGCGCAGGCCGGTGATGTGCTGGTGCTGGGCAAGCCGCTGGGGGTGGGCATCTTGTCGGCCGCCCTCAAGAAGGGCCTGCTTGACGAGGCCGGTTATGCCGAGATGCTGGCCCACACCACGAGGCTGAACCGCGTGGGCAGCACCCTGGGCGGTCTGGCAGGTGTGCATGCCATGACCGACGTGACGGGCTTTGGCCTGGCCGGGCATCTGCTGGAGGTGTGCCGCGGCTCGGCCCTGCAGGCCGAAGTGCGTCTGGCCGACCTGCCCCTGATCGGAGCGGCCCAGCGCTTTGCCCGAGAAGGGGTGGTCACCGGTGCTTCGGCGCGCAACTGGGCCTCTTATGGCGGTGATATTGGCTGGCCTGACAGCGCTGAGGCCTGGCAGCAGGCCCTGGTGTCTGACCCGCAGACCAGTGGCGGCTTGCTGGTGAGCTGCGCCCCTGAGGCGGCAGACGCGGTACTCAGCGCCTTCCATGAGGCCGGTTTTGCCGAGGCTGCGGTGGTGGGCCGCATGCAGGCTTTGCCGGCAGACGCGCGTGCCGGGGTGCGTTTCGCGTGAGCGATCAGGTGTCCGAGGCGCTGGAGGCGCTGGAGCCGCTGTCCGGCTCGATGGTGCTGGACGGCTTGCCGATGCCGCTCCAGTTCTGGTTGCTGCGCCTGTCGGCCTATGCCTTGCTGAACCTGGCTGACGATGCAGCTTTGCTGGCCCTGATGTTCTGCTGATGTGGCCGCAGGGCCGGGCCGGCTCGTTTCAATGCCGAATGCCCTCGCCGCGCAGGACCAGCAGGGCGGTGCGGCACAGGATTCGCAAGTCCAGCGCCAGGCAATGGGTGCGCAGGTACTCAGCGTCGTAGGCAGCCTTCTCGGTGTCGTCCAGATCGTCGCGCCCATGCACCTGGGCCCAGCCGGTGACGCCGGGCTTGATGCTGTGGCGCACCGCGTAATAGGGAATCTCGGTGGTCAGCTGCTCGACAAAAAACGGCCGTTCCGGGCGCGGTCCGACCAGGCTCATGTCGCCGCTGAGCACATTGAACAACTGGGGCAACTCGTCGATGCGCAGCAGGCGGATGGTGTTGCCGACGCGGGTGACGCGGTTGTCGTTGGCCGTGGCCCAGCGTGGCTTGCCGTCCTTCTCGGCATCGGTGCGCATGCTGCGGAACTTGGTGACCTTGAAGGTCTTGCTGTTGTAGCCCACCCGTTCCTGGCGGTAGAACACCGGACCGGTGCTTTCCAGCTTGATGGCGATGGCCGTGACCAGCATCACCGGCGCAGACAGGATGATCAGCACCAGCGAGCACAGGATGTCGAAGACCCGCTTGACCGCCGTGCGGTAGAAGCCCTGGTTGAAGCCATCGCCGAAGATCAGCCAGCCGGCGTTGACAAAATCGATGCGGATCTGGCCGAGCATGCGCTCAAAGTAGGTGGTGATGTCGAACACCCGCACGCCCGACAGCTTGCAGTCCAGCAGTTCGCGCAGCGGCATGCTGCCGGAGCGGCGCTCGGTCAGTGCCACGATGATCTCGTCCACGCCCAGGCGGTGCGCGGTCTGGGTCAGCGACTGCTGCGATGACAGCCGCTCGGCCTCGGGCACGGCAGCCTGCTTCTCGTTCGGGCCGGGGAAATAGCCGACGATGGTGGCCAGCGGGTCCGCCGCCCGCAGCGTGCTGCCCACCATCTGCGCGGCCGGGCCGGTGCCGAACACCAGCACCCGCGAGCCGGCGCGTGACTTGGTGGCCCAGTAGCCCATCACCACCCGGCGCAGGATCAGCGCCGCGATGACCAGCAGGGCCGAGGTGCGGATCGCCGCGCCATCACCGAAGCCCACCGGCAACAGGCGGAAGATCTGGTAGGTCAGCACCGCCGCCAGCAGCAGCGCAAAGCCGGCGCGCAGCGTCGACTCCACCAAAGACCAATCCTGGGCGCGCTGGTACAGGCCCGACGCGCTGTTGATCACGAACAGGCCGGCGGCCAGCGAAAAGACCTGGGCACCGGCCATCGGTACCGCCAGGCGCAGGCTTTCGGCCTGCACCGCCACGACGCCGGCCAGCGCCAGCAGCGACAGCAGGAAGTCGAAAAAGATCCGCCGCAAGGTCCATGCGTGGAAATAGTGATTGAACAGCCTGATCATTCTGATGACTCCCCGCCCGTACCACCCTCGCCAAGCCCTGCACGACCGGCCGAGCCGCCGGACCATCCGACGACAGACCCTCAGACCGGGCAAGGGCTGGGCGGCCTGCAACACCCGGCCAATCGACTGTACGCAGAGCCATCGGCCGGACGCAATCCCGGCTCCATGGGGCCGACGCGACCGAAGTCACGAAGCGGCACGATTGTTGCACCCCGGCACCAGCCAGAGCCCCCCACGGCCACTGGCCACTGTGCCGCACGCCGCCTCGGGCGGCCATGCGATGACTCAAGCCGGCATCTCTTCGGCGCGGCTGGCCGCCGGCAGCCGCGCCGACGCGTCGGCCAGCAGGACCACCGGCGCCAGGTCGGCATGCGTGCGGCCGTTGTGCAGTGCCGCCACGCAGCGCTGCCAGGCCGGGTCGGGCGCTGGCACATGGAAACCGTAGAA
>Ga0208269_100286_pt1 | contig 29579 bp, 27 predicted proteins | sample LakWasMe88_LOW11_2_FD_183912 | JGI IMG/M metagenome (GOLD analysis project Ga0208269, IMG submission 183912) | Freshwater sediment methanotrophic microbial communities from Lake Washington under simulated oxygen tension - Sediment Metagenome... | ecosystem: Environmental > Aquatic > Freshwater >...
CCCTGTGCCGCGTCAAAGGCCTGAGCAGCGTGGACGAGGCTTACCGCCTGGTGAGCCGCGATGTGCCCCTGCAACGCCCGGCCGACCCCGGCGATGTGGCCGATGGCGTGCTGTTTCTCGCTTCGGCGCAGGCACGCATGGTCACCGGCACCTCGCTGCTGGTCGATGGCGGGGCCAGTGCGGTGGACCTGCCGACCCTGGCTTTTGCCTCTTGATTTTGCTTCTTGAACCTCTTGAATCCCTTGGGAGACACCCCGATGAACACCCCTCAAGCCCGGCCGGCCGGCTGGAAGAACTACGAAGACTTTGCGGCGGGCATCGACACCAACCGGTTGCCGCGCAGCCTTGCTCTGCTGGGCCAGGCCTTGCATCTGCAACTGCCAGAGGGTGATTTGCGGCTTGAGTTCACGGGCCCGGACAGGGCGCGCTGGCAGTGGCGTGGCGAAGAGGGGCACGACGAGGCCGAAGCCATCGAGGTGGCTCCCGACACGTTTTTTGTCGATTTGGTGTTCGCTCACCGGCCGTTGGAGGCGCTCAGCCTGGTGCTCAACAGGCGCACCCTGCGGGTGCTCGCCGTGGCGGCCCGGGTGCGCCCGGTGGAGGAGGCTGGCGCCGAGCCCCGCGTCACGCAGGATTTTTCGGTTGGCACCCTCGGTGATGAGCCCGCTGCCGCACAAGGCGAAGTGCCGGCCCCGTCGCGCGACCTGATCGGGCTGCGCACGCTGCAGACCTACAGCCCCAACCATTGTTACGAGCACACCTACCTCAGCAGCACCCGCTACGCCTGGCAATGCCTGCAGGGCGAACAGCGCGGCCACGGGGATGTGGACCTGATCACCGTCTACCGCTTCGCCGAGCAGCAGTACCTGTTCACCTTCCGCGAGTTCCTGATCCCTGTCGCCTCGACCTTCTTCTTCAATTTCGCGGACATGCGCTCCACCGGCAAGTTCCTGGGCTTGACGGGGGCGGGTGCGGTGTCCAACCGACCCGCCGGGGCCTTCATGCGCGAGCTGTCGCGCAGCGTCTACCCCGATGGCTTGCAACCTGTCTGAAACCTGGAGCCCTATGAGAACCCCTTTCCAAATCGTTGCCGAACACTATGCCGCTTCGGACCAGCAAGACCTGGCCGCGATGCTGGCCGACGTCTCGCCCCAGGTGCGCTGGACCGAGATGGCCGGCTTCCCCTGCGCCGGGACCCACATCGGGCCGCAGGCGGTGGTCGAGCAGGTCTTCCAGCGCCTGGCCACCGAATGGGAGGGCTACACCTTCCGGCTCGGCAAGCTGTACGACGCCGGGGCCACCGTGGTGGCCACGGGGGACTACGCCGGCACCTGCCGTGCCACCGGCCAATCCTTCCAGGCCCGGGTGGCCCATGTCTGGCAGGTCGAGCAGGGGCGCATCGTCGCTTTTGAGCAGTTCACCGACACCCTGCTCGTGCACCAGGCCATGACGCGCTGAGCCCCTCATCTTCACGAGCAGAGCACCATGAATTTGAGCTCCCTGAACCAAGACCGCCTGCGCACACTGAGCCTGCTGGACCGTGGCCCGCTGGCCAACTGGATCGGCGGCGAGAGCGTTGCCCCCGTGGGGGGGCGCTATTCGCAGGTCCGCGACCCCGCCATCGAGCTGGTGGTGGCCGAGGTGGCGGACAGCGACGCCGCCGACGTGGCCCTGGCCGTGGCGGCGGCACAACGTGCGTTTCAATCGGCCGAGTGGGCCGGGCTGCGCCCGGCCGACCGTGAACGCATGCTGTGCCGGCTGGCCGATCTGATCGAAGCCCATGGCGACGAACTGGCGGCGCTGGAAACCCTGGAGACCGGCAAGCCGCTCAGCATCGCCCGTGCGATTGATGTGGACGCGGGCGCCGAGCATGTGCGCTACATGGCCGGCTGGGCCACCAAGATCGAGGGCAGCACGCTGGCGTCTTCGATCGGCGGGCCGCCCGGCGTGGCCTACCAGACCTCGACCTGGCGGGAGCCGGTGGGGGTGGTGGCAGCCATCGTGCCCTGGAACTTCCCGCTGGCCATCGCGCTTTGGAAGGTGGCGCCGGCGCTGGCCTGTGGCTGTACCGTGGTGCTCAAGCCCGCCCAGGAAACCCCGTTGACGGCGCTGCGCCTGGCCGAGCTGGCCCAGCTAGCGGGCCTGCCGGCCGGGGTGCTGAACGTGGTCACCGGAGGGCCGGCGGCGGGTGCCGCCCTGGTGGCCCACACGGGGGTGCGCAAGATCAGCTTCACGGGCTCTACCGCCGTGGGGCGCTCCATCGGGCACAGCGCCCTCGACCGCATGGCCCGCTTCAGCCTGGAGCTGGGCGGCAAGTCCCCGCTGATCATCTTTGACGACATGGACCCCTGGCGTGCGGCGCAGGGCGCGGCCATGGGCATCTTTTTCAACCAGGGGCAGGTCTGCACGGCCGGCTCCCGCGTCTATGTGCAGCGCCGCCACTATGGGGCGGTGGTCGAAGCCCTGGGCACGCTGGCAGGGCAGATGAAGCTCGGATCGGGCTTTGACCCGGAGACCCAGATCGGCCCCCTGGTCTCGGCGCGGCATTTGCAGCGGGTGCAGGCCCATGTGGCCCAGGCCTGTGAGGAGGGCGCCCAACTGGTGGCGGGCGGACAGCGCGGGCGGGACAGCGGCTTCTTCATGCAACCGACGGTGTTTGCCAACACCCACGCCGGCATGCACATCGTGCGCGAGGAGGTCTTCGGGCCGGTGGTGTGCGTGATGCCTTTCGACACCGTCGACGAAGCGGTGGCCCTGGCCAATGCCAGCGATTACGGGCTGGCGGCCAGCGTCTGGTCCAACGACCTGTCCCTGGTGCACCGGGTGGTGCCCCGCCTGCAGGCGGGCATTGTCTGGGTCAACACCCACAACATGCTGGACAACAACCTGCCTTTCGGCGGCGTCAAGCAGTCGGGTTATGGCCGTGACCTGGGCCGCAGCGCCATCGAGCAATTCACCGAGTTGAAGTCGGTCTGCATCGCTTACTGAGCGGCCGTCGACCCCGAGCCCCCAACCAAAGCAAAAACGGAGACACACCATGACCTCTTTCAAGACCCCTTCCCGCACCCGTACCCGTACCCGCGCCTTGGCGCTGACGGCGTTGGGCCTCGCCGCCTCGCTCTGCGGTGTCAGTGCCCAGGCGCAGTCTTGCGGTCTCAACAACGGCAAGAAAGCCACGGGGCAGCCGATTCCGGTCGGCGCCGTGGTCGGCAAAACCGGCCCGGACGACTTCAGTGCCTCGGCCGGGGCCGCGGCCGCCTACTTCAATTGTGTGAACAGCAACGGCGGCATCCATGGCCGCCCCGTCGACTACCAGGTTGCCGATGACCAATGGAACCCCGAGGTGGCTGCCCAGGTGGCCTCCAAATTGGTCAAGGATCGCAAGGTGGTGGCCATGGCGGGCAACACCAGCTTTGTCGAATGCGGGGCCAACGCCCGCCTGTATGCCCAGGAAAACGTCATGGTCGTGGCCGGGACCGGGGTGCCGCGCGAATGCTTTTTTGCCCGCAACTATGTGCCGCTGAACGCCGGCCCCCGGGTCTCGGCCACCATCGCAACCATGTACGCCGCCCGGCAGTACAAGGCGAAGAAGATCGTCTGCGTGATCCCCAACATCCCCAGCCTGGGCAACTGGGCCTGCGAGGGCCCCAAGGAGTGGGGCCGCAAGAATGGCGTCGAGGTACAGACCCTGACCATCGACCCGGGCTCGGCCGACCCCACCTCGGTGGTGCTGCAGGCGGCCGCGCAAAAGCCTGATGCGATCCTGTTCGACGTGCCCAAAGGCCTGCTGGTGCCCATGCTGGGGGCCGCCGAGCAGCAGGGCCTGGGCCGCAAGATCCATTTCCTGTCGGCCGCCCCGGCCTACAACGTCGAGGTGCCCAAGTCGATCGGCGCCTACTGGAAGGACAACTTCGACACCAACCTGGAGTTCCAGCCTCTGGAGTCCAAGGGGCCGGACAACCAGAACTGGCTGGCGGTGATGGACAAATACGGCAAGAAGGACGACCCCCGTGACACCTTCTCGCAGGCCGGCTACCTGGCCGCGCGGCTGCTCACCGAGACCCTGCTGAAGATGGACCCGCAGAAGATCGAGCGCGCCTCGGTCACCGAAGCCTTGCGGCAGGTGGCCGACTTCCGCAGCGACATCCTGTGCAAGCCCTTCCACATCGGTGCCGGTCAACGCCACAACGCCAACAACAGCGGCCCGATGGCCCGCTCCAACGGGGCCGGCTGGACGCCCACCGAGCCCTGCTTGCAGGCCGATGACCCCGAACTCGCCGATGTGCGAGCCGACGCCCAGAAGCTGGGCCAGAAATAAGCTGGAGCGCCGCTTGGACACCTTGCTTCCTTTTCTGGTCTCGGGCCTGGGCCTGGGGGCGGTGTATGCGCTGTCGGGCATGGGCCTGGTGCTGCTGTACCGCTCTTCCGGGGTGCTGAACTTTGCCTTCGGGGCCATCGGGGCCATGGGCGCCTACGTGGCCTGGTCGGTGCTGCAGCAGGGCCTCGGCCTGAGCTGGGCCTGCCTGGCGGCCGTGGCCACGGCCATGGCCCTGTCGCTGGGCTATGGGCGGCTGCTGGCGCCGCGCCTGGCGCACCGTGACCCGAGCATCCGCAGCATCGCCACCCTGGGCTTTGCCCTGGTGGTGATGGGCCTCACCGACTGGCTCTGGGACGAGCAGCCGCGCCGCCTGAACTTGCCCACCGATGCCGGTGGGCTGGAGTTCAGCACCGCCATCGGCGATGTGCGCCTGACCACCACGCGCCTGCTCAGCCTGGCGCTGGCGGCCCTGATGATGCTGGGCATCGGGCTGCTGCTGTCACGCACCCGCATCGGCCTCAAGATGCGCGCCCTGGCCAATGACCGCGAACTCAGCGCCTTGCTGGGCATCCGCGTGTTGCAGGTCGATGGCGTGGCCTGGCTGTTGAGTGGCGCCTTTGCTGGCGTCTGCGGGCTGTTGCTGGCCAATATGGTGCGCCTGCAGGCCACCCTGCTGACCTTTCTGGTCATCCCGGCCTTTGCCGCCGCCATCCTGGGCCGGCTCAGTTCCTTGCCCCTCACCGTGCTGGCGGGGCTGGCGATCGGCGTGCTGGAGGCGGTGTCCATCACCTGGCCCGGCTACGCCCCCTACCGCAGTGCCACCCCGTTTCTGGTGGCGTTGCTGGCCTGTCTTTTCTTTCGCAACACCACTCGCAAGGCTTGATCCATGTCCCTTGTTGTCTCTGCCGGGTCGTCGGGCCCGGACCTGGGCGCTGTGCGCCTGGCCCTGGCTGAAATGGCCGCTCAGCGCCGCCGCTCTTTGTGGCTGATGTTGGCGCTGGTGCTGCTGCTCGCCGCCCTGTTGCCGTGGCTGGCCAATGCCTATTGGGTGAAAACGTTGACCTCGGCCCTGGCCCTGTCGACGGCGGTGGCGGGCGTGGCCCTGCTGTATGGGCAACTGGGCCTGGTCAGCCTGTGCCAATACGCCCTGTTGGGCGCCGGGGGCTGGGTGGCCCTGCGGGTCAGCCATGGTTGGCATTGGCCCTTTGAGCTTTGCGTGCTGGCTGGGGGGCTGAGCGCCGCCCTGGTCGGCATGCTGGCCGGGCTGCCGGCCTTGCGCCTCAAGGGCCTGTACCTGGCCCTGGTGACCTTGATGATGGCGGGCGGCTTTCAGGTGCTGATCACCGCCATCGGCTTCCCGGATGGCGGCCCCGGCTGGCTGGGCCGGATGATGGGCAGCGAACGCCTGCTGATGGCCCGGCCCGGTTGGGCCTCTGGCGATGGCGCCTACCTGGCCTACTCCGCCGCCTGGCTGGCTGCCGTGCTGGCCTTGATCGAGTTGCACCGGCGCACCCGGGCTGGCCGCTCGTGGGCTTTGATCCGGCGGGGCGAGGCCGCGGCCCTGGGGGCGGGGGTGAACGTGCTGCTCTACCAGACCTGGGCCTTTGGGCTGGCCGGCTTCTGCGCGGGGGTGGGCGGGGCCTTGCTGGCCGGTGCAGTGGGCCAGCTCGATGGCCGGGGCTTTGGTGCGAGCGACTCGGTGATGGTGTTTGCGCTGACCGTGGTGGGCGGGGCCTACCACTGGGGCGGCGCCCTGGTGGCCGGCCTGCTGCTGAGGGCGGTGCCGTCGCTGCTGACCGATTGGGGCGTGAACGGTTTTGTCGCTCAGATGGTCTTTGGCGCGGCCTTGTTGCACGCGCTGATCACGGCCCCGGGTGGGGTGATCGGCCAGATCCAGAACGCCCTGGGGGCCCTGGGCCGGTGGCGCTTGCAGCGCGGAGGCGCCACATGATCGAGATGGACAAGCTTTGCGTGCAGTTCGGTGGCGTGCGGGCGATCGATGCGCTGTCGGCCACCCTGGATGCGCCGGTCTGCGGCCTGATCGGGCCCAACGGGGCGGGCAAGACCACCCTGGTGAATGTGCTCAGTGGCCTGGTCCAGCCGCGCAGCGGGACGGTGAGGGTGGACGGCAGCGATCTGCTGAAAAAGAGCCCCCTGCAGCGGGTGCGCTTCGGCCTGCGCCGGTCTTTCCAGACCGAGCAGGTGGTGGAGGACCTGAGCGTCTGGGACAACCTGCAGGCGGTGCTGGACCATGTCCCTGCCGGTTCAGGCCCGCGCCTGGAGCAGTTGGCCCGGGTGCTCGACTATGTGGGCCTGCTGCCGGTGGCCACCCGGATGGGCTTGCGCCTGAACCTGTTTGAGCGGCGCCTGGTTGAGATCGGCAAGGCCCTGGTCGGACAACCCAGGCTCTTGCTGCTGGACGAGCCCGGTGCCGGACTCACCGAACACGAGGCGGCGCGCTTGCGCGAGCTGCTGTGTGGCATTCCTGATTTCTGCGGCGCCCAGGTGCTGCTGATCGACCACGATGTGGACCTGATCGCCGCCACCTGCAGCCAGACCCTGGTGCTGGACTTTGGCCGGAGGCTCGCCCTCGGGCCCACACGCGAGGTGTTGCAAGACCCGGCGGTCCAGGCCGCCTACCTGGGAGTTTCGGAATGAATCCAAGCACGGTCCAAGAACTGAAACTCGACCAGCTGGTGCTGGAGCGCGGCGGCAAGCGGGTGCTGCACGGGGTCAGCCTCTCCGTGCGGCGCGGAGAGATCACCGCCCTGGTGGGGCCCAATGGGGCCGGCAAATCGAGCACAGTGATGGCCCTGGCCGGTCTGCTGCCCCGGATCTCGGGCCAAACCCTGCTGGACGGTGTGCCACTGGCGGCAGTACGCGCCGAGCAGGTGCGCGCTGCCGGCATTGCGGTGGTGCCCGAAGGCCATCGGGTGCTGGGCGATCTGAGCGTGCGCGACAACCTGCTGGCCGCCGCCACGGCCCTGCCCGGCGCACGCCTGCCGGCTGCGCTGGAACAGGTGCTGGGCATCTTCCCGGAGCTGATTCCCAAGCTGGCCCTTCCCGGGCGGGCGCTCTCCGGGGGGCAGAAGCAGATGGTCTGCGTGGCCCAGGCCTTGATCGTGCAGCCCCGTTTTTTGATCGTCGACGAGCTGTCGCTGGGGCTGGCACCGATGGTGGTCAAGCGCCTGGTGGCGGTGCTGCAACAGGTGGTGGCGCAGGGTGCCGGTGTGCTGCTGATCGAGCAGTTCACCACCGTGGCACTGGCCGTGGCGCAGCAGGCCTTTGTGCTGGAGCGGGGGCGGGTGGCCTATGCCGGCACTGCTGCTGAACTGCAGGAGCGGCCCGACATTCTGCATGGCAGCTATCTGGCCGCGGGTTGAGCAGCCACAGGCCTTGGCGTTGGGTACCACCGGCTGAATTCAACATGAAGGCGCTTTTGAGCGATGCGCAGCGCGAGCGCGAGGCGGCAGGCCTCAGTGGTGCTGCGTGGAGTGCTGGGGGGAGGCGCCGTGCTGGAGCGCGCGGCTGGCGCATTCGCGCGGGGTCAGGCCATAGCGGCTCTTGAACACCCGGCTGAAATGCGCGGTGCTGTTGAAACCCCAGCGGAAGGCGATTTCGGAGATGGTGCCGCCGGCCTGTTCGGGGCCGTCGTGGCGGGCTTCGAGCTCGGCCTTGCAACGCTCCAACCGGCTCTGCCAGATGTAGCGGTCCAGGGTAATGCCTTCTTCTTCAAAAATACGGTGCAAATAACGCTTGGAGCAGCGCATCTGCTGCGCAATCTGATCCAGCGACAGGCCTGGGTCCGTCAGGCAGGACTGCACATGCTGCTTGACACGGGCGCGCAGCACGGCGGGCAGTCCCTGGTGATCCCCCTGGCTGTGGCGCAGCGAGGCCAGGGTGGAGCTCAGCAGGCCAATCAGGGTTTCCGACAGGGGGGCGGCACAGGCCTCGGGCAGGTGGGGCAGTTGCACGGAGAGCGATTCGAGGAACGAGGCCAGCAGACGGAACAGGCCTTGCATCTGGGGGTTGGCGATCTGCGAGGTGTGCAGGTTGGGTATGGGCAGGCCTTGCAGGCTGGCGCGGGGAATCTGGACCACCAGGTGCCTGTAGGGGCCGGGGCTCTGGATCACATAGGGCTGGCGCGGGTCGTAAAGGCTCCAGTCGGTGCTCAACAGGGCCACGCGGTCATCGCGTTGGACGATTTCGCTGCGGCCCTCGAGCTGCAGCAACAGCTTGTAGTAGTCCGAGCCGTGGTCGTCCAGGTGCCGGGGGGAGCGCTCGATGTCATTGCCCGAAGAGCTGATGGTGAACACGCGCAGCACCCCCACCTCATAGGCCTGCATCTGCGCTTCGAAGGCATCCGGCGCGTCGCAGTGCGCATCGAGATGACCAAAGTAGCGGGAAATCGCCTCATGCCAATAACCCGCCTGTTGCGGCGCGTAGTCGGCATCGGTGGAGAAAAGGTGGGATCGCACGGTGAGACTCGTCTGCGAGGCAAGTCAATATTGAATATATTAATTAATTCTGCGCGCAAGACCTCTTTTTCCCGCTAGGGAAAACACGGGGCCAGATCCTTTGTGCGATCAAGGGTGAGGTGGCCCGGACCGTGGCGATAGAAGGCGGAGGGGGGCGCGGGGGAGGGCCCCCGCGGGCGCGTCAGCCCTTCTGGAACAGCCGGATCACGCTCGAGAAATCCAGCGCACCCTGGCCGCCCAGGCTGTGGGCGGCGTACAGGCTGCGTGCCAGCCCACCCAGGGGGGTGCTGGCCTTGACGGCGGTGGCGTTCTCTTGCGCCAGGCCCAGGTCCTTGAGCATCAGATCGGTGCCGAAGCCGCCCGCGTAGCCTTTGGAGGCGGGGGCCGTGTCCATCACGCCGGGCATGGGGTTGTATTTTTCAAGGGCCCAGTTGCCGCCCGAGCTGCGCCGCATGATCTCGGACAGCACCTTGGGGTCCAGCCCGTTGGCCACGCCCAGGGCCAGGGCCTCGCTGGTGCCGATCATCAGGATGCCCAGCAGCATGTTGTTGCAGATCTTGGCCGTCTGGCCCGCACCCGCCGCACCTGCGTGGAAGATGTTGGCGCCCATTTTTTCGAGCAGGGGCCGGGCCAGGGCCAGCGCCGCATCGTCACCGCCCACCATGAAGGTCAGGGTGCCGGCAATGGCGCCGCCGGTGCCGCCCGACACCGGGGCGTCGATGCTGGGCAGGCCCAGCGCCGTGGCCGCCTGGGCCACTTTTTGCGCGCTGGCGGCGGCAATGGTCGAGCAGTCGATCACCAGCGTGCCGGGGCTCAACAGCCTCAGCAGGCCGGCCTCGCCCAGGTACAGCGACTCGACATGCTGGCTGGCGGGCAGCATGCTGATCACGGCCTGCGCCCCGCGCACGGCCTCGGCGGCGCTGGCCGCAATCGTCAAACCCTCTGCCGCGAACTTGTCGCAGGCGGGCTTGGACAGGTCGAAGGCCTGGACGTCGTGGCCGGCTTTTTTCAGGTTCAGGGCCATCGGGCCGCCCATGTTGCCCAGGCCGATGAAGGCGATGTTCATGTTCTTGTCTCCTTGGGGTGAAAAGGGGGAGTTCAGCGGATCGCGTCGGGTGCGTCGCCGTCGAGCATGCGGCGCGAGATGATCACGCGCATGATTTCGTTGGTGCCTTCGAGGATCTGGTGCACCCGGGCGTCGCGCAGCAGGCGCTCCAGCGGGTACTCGCGGATGTAGCCGTAGCCGCCATGCAGTTGCAAGGCCTCGTTGCAGACCGTGAAGCCCACATCGGTGGCAAAGCGCTTGGCCATGGCGCAGTAGGTGGTGGCGTCGGGGGCGCCGGTGTCGAGCTTGAAGGCGGCCAGCCGCACCATCTGGCGCGCGGCCACCAGCTCGGTGGCCATGTCGGCCAGCTTGAACTGCAGGGCCTGGAAGCTGGCAATCGGCTTGCCGAACTGCTGGCGCTCCTGCATGTAGCGCTGGGCCTGGGCCAGCGCCCCCTGGGCCGCACCGACCGAACAGGTGGCGATGTTGATGCGCCCGCCGTCCAGGCCCTTCATGGCGATCTTGAAGCCCTCGCCCTCGGCGCCCAGCAGGTTGTCGGTGGGGATGCGCACGTTGTCAAAGCTGATGGTGCGCGTGGGCTGGCTGTTCCAGCCCATCTTGTGCTCCTTCTTGCCGTAGCTGATGCCCGGTGCATCGGCGGGCACCACAAAGGCCGACACGCCGCCCGCGCCCGGGCCGCCGGTGCGGGCCATCAGCACCAGCACGTCGGTGCTGCCCGCACCCGAAATGAAGGCCTTGCCGCCATTGATCACATACTCAAAGCCCACCCGCTCGGCCCGCGTCTTGAGCGAGGCGGCGTCCGAGCCCGCACCGGGCTCGGTCAGGCAGTACGAGGCCAGCTTCTGGCCGCTGCACAGCAGGGGCCCCCAGTGGTCGCGCACCGCGGGCGTGGCCCAGGTGCCCAGCATCCAGGTGGCCATGTTGTGGATGCTGATGAAGGCCGTGGTAGAGGGGTCGACCGCGGCCATCTCTTCGAACACCAGGGTGGCATCGAGCCGGGGCAGGGCCAGGCCGCCCGCCGCCTCGGGGGCGTACAGGCCGCAAAAGCCCAGCTCACCGGCCTTGGCAATGGCTTCTTTCGGGAATATGCCGGCCTCGTCCCAGTGCGCCGCGTGCGGTGCGAACTCGGCTTCGGCAAAGTCACGCGCGGTTTGCGCGAAAGCGCGCTGCTCTTCGCTCAGTTCAAAATCCATGGAAGACTTTCAGAACCCAAAAGACTGTTTTACTCCTGCAGCGACCGGAAAACGGCGGGCGAACCGCCGTTTTCCTGCGCGGAGGTTCAAACAGCGTGGTCTCATTTCAAGCTGATGGTGGTGTTGACGCCCTGGCTTACCGTGCTGTCATCGAACCAGCGCGCCGTGATGGTCTTGGTCTGGGTGTAGAACAGCACCACCTGCTTGCCGTAGGGGCCCAGATCGCCCAGCTTGGAGGCGCGCGAGCCGGTGAACGAGAACATGGGCACGGGCACCGGGATGGGCACGTTGATGCCCACCTGGCCCACGTCGATGTCTTCCTGGAACTTGCGGGCCGCCGCGCCACTTTGCGTGAAGATGGCCGTGCCATTGCCGTTCGGGTTGCTGTTGATGAGCTCGATGGCTTCGTCCAGGGTGTCGGCCCCAGCCAGGCACAGCACCGGGCCAAAGATCTCCTGGTCGTAGATGACCATGCCGGGTTTCACGCCGTCAAAAATGGTCGGGCCCACGAAGTTGCCTTGCTCGAAGCCGGGCACCTGGGGCTTGCGGCCGTCCAGCACCAGGGTGGCGCCGTCGGCCACGCCGCGTTCGATCAGGCTTTCCACCCGGTCGCGGGCCGCACATGACACCAGCGGGCCCACATCGGTGCCTTTTTCGGTGCCGGCGTTGACCTTCAGGGTCTTGGCCTTGTCGGCCAGGTCGTTCACCCACTGGCGGGCTTCGCCCACCAGCACCACCACCGACAGGGCCATGCAGCGCTGGCCGGCGGCGCCGAAGCTGGCACCGGCGATCGCGTTCAGGGTCTGCTCCTTGTTGGCGTCGGGCAGCACGATGGCGTGGTTCTTGGCGCCCATCATGCACTGCACCCGCTTGCCGGCCAGGCTGGCGCGGTTGTACACATGGGTGCCCACCTTGGTCGAGCCCACGAAGCTGATGGCCTTGATGTCCGGGTGATCACAAATCGCGTTGACCACCTCTTCGCCGCCGTGCACCACGTTCAGCACACCGGCCGGGATGCCGGCCTGCAGGGCCAGCTCGCACAGGCGCATGGTGACCATCGGGTCTTGCTCGGAGGGCTTGAGGATGAAGGTGTTGCCGGTGGCAATCGCCATCGGGAACATCCACAGCGGGATCATGGCCGGGAAGTTGAACGGCGTGATGCCGGCGCACACGCCCAGCGGCTGCAGCAGGGTGTAGGTGTCCACGCCACCGGCCACGTTGTTGGCCAGCTCGCCCAACTGCAGGTTGCCGATGCCGGCCGCGTGCTCCACCACCTCCAGGCCGCGGAACACATCGCCCTCGGCGTCGGGCAGGGTCTTGCCTTGCTCGGCGGTCAGGATGGCGGCCAGCTCGGCCATGTTCTCGCGGATCAGTTGCTGGTACTTCAGGAAGATGCGGGCCCGGGCCCCGATGGCCGTCTTGCGCCAGGTCTTGAACGCGGTCTTGGCGCTGGCCACGGCGGCGTTGATCTCGTCAGGGGTGGCAAAGGGCACGCGGGCCAGCACCTCTTGCGTGGCCGGGTTGACCACATTGCGCCACTGGGTGGTCTTGGACTCGACGAATTCGCCGTTGATCAGCAGCTTGACGGTGGGGGCGGTCATGGAGGTCTCCTGGTGCATAGTCATGATTGAATGGCGCATGCTAGCGTTGCGAATTTGTTTTATCAATGCACAAAAATGCGCTCAAACATTGCAAAAATGCAGATTGCTTGAGATCGATGCCGCATTGCTTTAGGCTGTTACATGTAACTCTGGAGTCCCTCATGAGCCAATCCGTGAACGAGCGGGTGCAAAAGCGCCGCGAGGCCCTGCGCAGGGCGGGCCTGCGCCCCGTTCAAATGTGGGTGCCTGACACCCGGGCACCCGGGTTTGCGCTGGAGTGCCTGCGCCAGAGTGCCCTGGTGGCGCAGGCCGGGGAGGAGGCTGATCTGCAGGCATCCCTGGAGGCTTCTGCCAGCACCGAGGGCTGGACTGCGTGAGAGGCGACTTGGTCACGGTCGCCTTGCAGGGCGATCTGGGCAAACCGCGGCCTGCCTTGGTCATCCAGTCGGATTTTTTTGCCGGGCATGGTTCGATCTGTGTGCTGCCGATCACCGGCAGTTGTGTCGAGGCTTCGTTGCTGCGAGTGGATGTGCAGCCTTCGTTGGCAAACGGCCTGAACAAGGCATCGCAGGTCATGATCGACAAGCCGGTGGCCGTGGCGCGTGAGCGGCTTGGGCCCGTCTTTGGTCGCCTGGAGCCGGAGCGTCTGGTGCTCGTGGACCGTTTGCTGGCCGTTTTTTTAGGCATCGCCTCCTGAGTCGCCATGGACTGGAACAACCTGCGTTATTTCCTCGAACTGGCCCGCACCGGCACCCTGGTGAATGCGGCGCGCCGCCTGGAGGTGGACCACACCACGGTGGCGCGGCGCCTGCAGGCGCTTGAAAAAGAGGTGGGCACGCCTTTGTTTGCCCGCGAGGCCGGAGGCCACCGGCTGACCGAAGCCGGCCGGCAACTGCTGCCCCAGGTCGAGGCGATGGAGGCGGCGGTGGCCCAGGTGGAGCGGGCCTCGCTGTCGGCGGCCGAAGGGCCCTCAGGCCAGGTGCGGCTGGGCACCACCGAGGGTTTTGGCACCGTGGTGCTGGCCCCCCAATTGGCGCGGCTCAGCCGGCAGTACCCGGCCTTGTCGATCGATCTGCTGGCCCTGCCGCGCCTGGTGCACCTGTCGCGGCGCGAGGCCGACATCGTGATCTCGCTGGAGCGGCCCAAGCGGGGCCCGGTGGTGGTGACCAAGCTGACCGACTACGTGCTGCAGCTCTACGGCTCGCGCGACTACCTGGCAGGCCAGCCCGCCATCGAAAGCCGCGACGACCTGCGCTCGCACACTTTCATCAGCTATGTGGACGACCTGCTGTTCACCAAAGAGCTGCAGCTGCTCGATGAGCTGTACCGCCCCGAGCGCTTTGCCCTGCGCAGCACCAGCATCCTGACCCAGTACGAAGCGGTGAAGGCCGGCGCGGGCCTGGCCGTGCTACCGGCCTTTGTGGCCGCACGCGACCCGGCGCTGGTGCCGGTCTTGCCGGGGCAGGCCCGCTTCACACGTACCTTCTGGATGTCCATGCCCGCCGAGGCCAAGCACCAGGCGCGCATGCAAGCCACCTGGGCTTTTTTGCGCGACACGGTGCAAGGTTTGCAGGATTGGATCAATCCGGCCGCCTGACACCGGGGCCCTGTGAGGGTTTGCCTCCAGTGGACAGGCGGGCGCGGTCGTGACATCTTGTGACAACGCGCCGCGGTGTTGCGGCGCGTGTCACCCCAAAAGAAGACAGGAACCTCGGCCATGAAAACCCGCCAGAGAATCCTACTCATGAGCCTGGCCTCGCTGCTGGGCATGGCCCTGATCAGTGCGATGAGTCTGCAGGCCTTGCGCCAGACCCTGGTGGAGGGCAAGCAGGACCAGATCCTGAAGGTAGCCCACCTGGCCCAGGGCGTGGTGGCGCACTACCAGCAATTGGAAGGGGCGGGCAAGCTGAGCCGAGAGCAAGCCCAGGCGCAGGCCCGTGAGGCCTTGTCGGGCATGCGCTTTCAGGATGACTACCTGTTCGTGCGCACGCTGGACAACGTGATGCTGGTGCACGCGGACCCTCGGCGCGTGGGGCAGGTCGACAAGGGCTCCCGCACCGACGATGGCCGACTGACCTCTGAGGTTTACCGTCAAGGCCTCAGCCAGGCCCGTCAGGTGTTCATGACGGCCTATGTGGCCCGGCCTTCTGCCACCGACAAGTCCGAGGTGCCCAAACTGCTCGGGGCCATCCTGGATGAGCGCTGGGGCTGGGTCATCGGCAATGGCGTTTTCATTGACGATATCGATGCGCTTTACAGGAGCTACCTGCTGCGCTTTCTGGGCCTGGGTGGGGTGGTGCTGGCTGTGTTGCTGGGCCTGGGTTGGCGCACCCAGCAGGTGCTGCAGCGCCAGCTTGGGGGTGAGCCGGACTACGCGGCCACCATTGCCCGGGGCATCGCCGCAGGGCGGTTGGACCAATCCATTGTGCTGGAAGGGCCCGAGGACAGCCTGTTGGGTCAGATGCAGACCATGCAGCGCTCTCTGCGCGACGTGGTTCAGGAAGTTCAGCAGGGGGCCGCCACCATCCGGCAGGCGGCCGACGAAGTCGCCCAGGGCAGTCTGGACCTGTCCAACCGCACCGAGCAGGCGGCGGCCAGCCTGGAGGAGAGCGCCTCCTCGATGGAGCAGTTGACCGACAACGTGCAGCACAACGCCGATGCGGCACAACAGGCCCGCCAACTGGCCTTGCAGGCCAGCGATGTGGCCAGTCGGGGGGGCTCGGTGATGGCGCAGGTGGTGAGCACCATGGCCGAGATCAATGATTCATCGAGGCGCATCGGCGACATCATCGGCGTGATCGATGGCATTGCCTTCCAGACCAACATCCTGGCGTTGAATGCGGCGGTCGAGGCGGCCCGTGCCGGTGAGCAGGGGCGTGGCTTTGCCGTGGTGGCCAGCGAGGTGCGCAGCCTGGCCGGCCGCAGCGCCCAGGCCGCCCGTGAGATCAAGGCCTTGATCGCCGATTCGGGCAGCCGGGTCGAGAACGGCAGCCACCTGGTCCAGCAGGCGGGCTCCACCATGGACGACATCGTGAAAGCGGTGGACCAGGTCAGCGTCATGATCCAGGACATCTCAGAAGCCGGTGCTCAACAAAGCCGCAGCCTGGGGGAAATTGGCAGCGCTGTATCGCAACTCGACCAGATGACGCAGCAGAACGCGGCCCTGGTGGAGCAAAGCTCTGCCGCGGCCGCCAGCCTGCAGGACCAGGCTCAGCGGCTGACGGGGACGGTGGGGCATTTCCATTGCTGAGGTGGATGGCCCGCTGAGGGTCCGCTGATGGCCTGGTGTGGGCCCTCCGCGAGAACAGGCTATCAGGCTGACCAGGGGTTGAACAGATCGATGCCCAGGCCTTCGAAATCACGGGTGTTGCGTGTCACCATGCACAGGCCGTGAGCGGCCGCGGTGGCCGCCAGCAGCGAGTCAATGGTTGGCAGGGGGCGGCCAGCCTTGGCCAACAAGCGGCCCCAACGATCGCCGACAAGCTGATCCACCGCCAGGATGCGCCCTTGGAAGTAGGCCGGAAGCTCGGTCTCCAGCCAGTCGTTCAAGATCTGCCGTTTGGGAATGTCCTGCAGGCTGTCGATGCCTTTGCGGATTTCTCCGAGGGTGAGCACGCTGAGGAACAAGGCGCGAGCGGGGCGTTGTGATACCCATTGGGCGACGGCAGGGTTGGGGGCCTTCCGCCGCAACTCGGACAGCACGTTGGTGTCCAGCAGGTAGCTCACCAGGGAATCTCCGGTACGGTGTCCTGTTGCCGTGTCAGGTCCAACTCCAGGTCCGGAAACGGCGCCTGCTGCATGAACTCAACCAGAGACTGATGTCGACCTGAGAGCGATTCATATTGCTTTTGCGACAGCAAAACCGCCACCGGGCGCCCGTGCAGGGTGATGTCCTGTGGGCCTTCGGTTACGGCTTTCTTGACGACTTCGGAGAAGCGGGCTTTGGCTTCTTGAACTTGCCAGATCGACATGGGCGCCTCCGTGAATTCTGACCAGACGGGTCATAGTTTATCGCCATGCCATGGGCAGGCGCTTTCGGTGCCGTGTCCGCCGGTCAGTTCGTCAGCCCTTCAGCTTGTGCGCCGGCAGGTGCGCCGCCAGGCGCGCCCCCATCTCGGCGCCCAGGGCCTGCAGGCCGCTCAGGGGGCGCACCATCACCTCGAACTCGGTGATCAGGCCCTGGGCGTCGAACTGGATCAGGTCGATGCCCTTGAGCGCCTTGCCCTTCACGTTGGCGCTGAACTCCAGCACCACGCTCAGGCCATCGTCACTGGCCAGTTCTCGGTGGTAGGCAAAGTCTTCAAACACTTGCATCACCGTGCCCAGGATCATCTCCAGCGCGGCCGCCGGGCCATACGGCGTGTGCGCCATAGGCGAGCGGAACACGGCGTCGGGGTGCAGCAGGGCGCTCAGGCCGCTGAGGTTTTTGGCTTGCACCATGGCGTGCCAGCGGGCCAGAGAGGCTTGCACGGCGGGGTTCAGGTGGGTCAGGGTGTTGATCATCACAGTCTCCTTGGGGCTTCAGATGCGGGCCGCCAGGGTGGTGCCCTGGTGGATGGCGCGCTTGGCATCGAGTTCGGCGGCCACATCGGCCCCCCCGATCAGGTGCACGCTGCAGCCGGCGGCCCGCAGGCCTTCGAGCAGCTCGCGCTGGGGCTCCTGGCCGGCGCAGACCACCACGTTGTCCACCGCCAGCAGTTGGGGCTGGCCATCCACGGTGATGTGCAAACCGGTGTCGTCAATCTTCTGGTACGCCACTGAGTTCGTCATGGCCACGCGGCGCGCCTTCAAGGCGCTGCGGTGGATCCAGCCCGTGGTCTTGCCCAGTTGGTCGCCCACCTTGCTGTCCTTGCGCTGCAGCAGGTGCACCTGGCGGGGCGAGGGCTCGACCTGCGGGCGGGCCAGGCCGCCGGCCTGGGCATAGCTGGGGTCGATGCCCCATTCGGCATAGAACTTGACCGGGTTCTGGCTGGCGCTGTCGCCCGCATGGGTGAGCACCTCGGACACATCAAAGCCAATGCCCCCGGCCCCGATCACCGCCACCGAGTGGCCCACCGGGCGGTGATCGCGCAGCACGTCCAGGTAACCCAGCACCTTGGGGTGGCGGATGCCCTCGATCGCCGGGGTGCGCGGCACCACGCCGGTGGCCAGCACGATCTGATCGAAGCCCCCCGCCTGCAGGCCGGCCACGTCGACACGGGTGTTCAGGTGCAGATCCACCTTCTTCAGCTCCAGCTGACGCTTGAAATAGCGCAGGGTCTCGTGGAACTCTTCCTTGCCCGGCACCTGCTTGGCGATGTTGAACTGGCCGCCGATCTCGGCCGCGGCGTCAAACAAGGTGACCTGGTGGCCGCGTTCGGCGGCCGTCACCGCAAAGCTCAGCCCGGCGGGGCCCGCACCCACCACGGCAATCTTCTGCGGCTGGGCGCTGGGGGTGATGAGCAGCTCGGTTTCGTGGCAGGCCCGGGGGTTGACCAGGCAGGAGGTGATCTTGCCGCCAAAGGTGTGGTCCAGGCAGGCCTGGTTGCAGCCGATGCAGGTGTTGATCTCGTCGGCGCGGTTGTCGGCCGCCTTTTGCACAAAGAAGGGGTCGGCCAGCAGGGGGCGGGCCATCGACACCATGTCGCAGCAGCCCTCGGCCAGCAGTTGCTCGCCCACCTCGGGGGTGTTGATGCGGTTGGTGGCCACCAGCGGAATGCCCACATGGCCCTTGAGCTTGCCGGTCACCCAGGCGTAGGCCGCGCGCGGCACCTTGGTGGCGATGGTGGGGATGCGGGCCTCGTGCCAGCCGATGCCGGTGTTGAGGATCGTGGCGCCGGCGGCCTCGATGGCCTGGGCCAGGGTGATCACCTCGGCCAGCGTGGAGCCGCCCTCGACTAGGTCCAGCGCCGACAGGCGGTAGATGATGATGAAGTTCGGGCCCACGCGCTCACGCACCTGCCGCACGATCTCGACCGCGAAGCGGATGCGGTTTTCGTAGGCGCCGCCCCATTCATCGCTGCGGTGGTTGGTGCGCGCCGCAATGAACTCGTTGATCAGGTACCCCTCCGAGCCCATGATCTCGACCCCGTCGTAGCCGGCCCACTGGGCCAGGGCGGCGCAGTTCACAAAGTCGGCAATGGTCTGCTCGACCTCCTCACCGGTCAGGGCCTGCGGCACAAAGGGGTTGATGGGGGCTTGCAGCGCGCTGGGGGCGACCAGGTTCTTCTGGTACGAGTAGCGGCCAAAGTGCAGGATCTGCATCGCAATCTTGCCGCCGGCGGCATGCACCGCCTCGGTCACCGTGCGGTGCTGCAGGGCTTCGGCTTCGGTGCTGAGCTTGGCGCCGCCCTTCATGGGGCGGCCGGCCTCGTTGGGGGCAATGCCGCCGGTCACCATCAGGGCCACGCCACCCCGCGCGCGCTCGGCGTAGAAGGCGGCCATGCGCTCAAAGCCGTTCGGCACCTCTTCGAGGCCCACGTGCATCGAGCCCATCAGCACGCGGTTTTTGAGGGTGGTGAAGCCCAGGTCCAGGGGCTGCAGCAGGTGGGGGTAGGGGTGGCTCATCGGGTGTCTCCGTTCTAATTGCAACTGGTTGCATAAAATTCTAGAGGCAAAGCCGATCTTTGTGCAACCGGTTGCACAAATGCTTGCAAACCCAAGGCCCTGGCCGGCTTGAGGCAGAATCTTCCCCATGTCGCTGCCCCACGCCTTGCTCACCGCCCTGATCGAGCGCCCCAGTTCGGGCTTTGACCTGGCGGCGCGTTTCGACAAATCCATGGCCTATTTCTGGCAGGCCTCGCACCAGCAGATCTACCGTGAACTGGCGCGGCTCGAAGAGGCGGGTTGGGTGCAGTCCAGCGTGGATGAAAGCGGCCGGGGCGGGCGCAAGGTCTATGAGGTGCTGGCGGCCGGGCGCGAAGAGCTGCGCCGCTGGGTGGCCGAGCCCACCGACCCGCGCCCCCTGCGCGAGGAGCTGATGGTGCGCCTGCGGGCCGATGCCGCCGTCGGCCCCTGCGGCCTGCAGCACGAAATCGCCCGCCGGCTGGCCCTGCACCAGGCCCAGCTCGCGGAGTATCAGACCATCGAGCAGCGTGACTTTGCGCCCGGCAACGACCATCGGGCCCAGCGCTTGCAGCACCTGGTGCTGCAGGCCGGCATCCTGATGGAGTCCATGTGGTGCGAGTTCTCAGAGCGCGCCCTGGCCATCCTCAATGAGCCTGAGCCTGAGGCCGGCGCAGGCTCCCCTGCCGCAGATCAGACGCCAGGCCCGGCTTCCTCGTGAACAAAGGGGATCGCGTGTTCCACCGTGTCCCAGATGAAGCGGCCTGAGGGCGATTTCTGCTCTTCCACGATGTGGGCCACCAGGCCGGCCGCGCGTGAGATCACGGCAAAGCCGCGCATCACGGCGGTGGGCACGCCCAGCTCGCCCAGCAGGGCGGCCACGGCGCCGGTGGCGTTGATCGTGACGGGGCGGCCCCAGACCTCGTCCACCGCTTGGGACAGGGTCATCAGCGCGTCCAGGTGGGCGCCTTTCAGCTCGGGCTCGGCCCGGCCCAGCTCGATGAGCTTGTAGGCGCGTGGGTCCACCGGCTTGTGCAGGTGATGGCCGAAGCCGGGCACGGCCTGCTTGCGCGCGCGGTGCTCGCGAGCGATGGCCAGGGCTTCGGCCTGGGCGTCGGGGGCGGCCAGGATGCGGTCCAACAGGCGCGAGCCGTTTTCCATGGTGCCCACAAAAGAGCTGCCCACGGCCAGCAGCCCGGCGGCCACGGCGCCTTGCAGGTTCTCAGGCGCGCTCATGTAGATCAGGCGGGTGGCGATGGCGCTGGGGGTCAGACCGTGCTCCATCAGCACCACCAGCACCACGTCGGTGATGCGCACATCCACGGGGCGCAGCGGCCGCCCCAGGATCTGCATCAGCATCACCTCGGTGAAGCCTTTGCGGCCCATCAGGTCCTCCACCAGATCGGCTTCGCGGTAGTGCAGGCTGGTCAGGGTGTGGCGGCACAGGCGGGTGGTCGGGGTGTTTTGCGCTTGGGGGTTTGTCATGGCGATTCCTTTGGGAGTGGTTCAGGCGGCGGCGCTCAGCGCTTGCTGGCGCACCTCGGTCTTGAGCACCTTGCCCACGGGCGAGCGCGGCAGGCTGGCATGGAAGTGGATGCGCTTAGGCGTCTGCACCGGGCCCAGGCGCTCGCGCACAAAGGCGATCAGCTCGGCCTCGGCGGGTGGGGGGGCGGCTTCGGGGCGCAGTTGCACCGCGGCCTGCACCGATTCGCCCCATTTGTCGTCCGGCACGCCAAACACCACGCACTCGTGCACGGCCGGGTGCTGGCCCAGGGCGTTTTCGACGTCCACCGGGTAGACATTGAAGCCGCCGGTGATCACCACGTCGCGCAGCCGGTCTTTCAGGAACAGGTAGCCCTGCTCATCGATCAGGCCCCGGTCGCCGGTGTGCAGCCAGCCGTCCACCAGGGTTTCGGCGGTTTTGTCGGGCAGGCGCCAGTAGCCGCTCATCAGCAGGTCGCCGCGCGCCACCACCTCGCCGATCTCGCCAGGCGGCAGGATCTCGCCGCTGGGCGACATGATGGCCAGGTCGCTGAACCAGGCCGTGCGGCCCACGGCCGCCCAGTGGCGCTCGTCTTCAAAGTCGTCGGGGCGCATCACCGTCAGGATCTGGGGTGCCTCGGTCTGCCCATAGGTGGTGCCCAGCACCGGGCCGAAGAACTGGCGCACCGCGCGGATCTTCTCCGGCGGCATGGTGGCGCCGCCATAGATCAGCTGGCGCAGCTGCGGGTAGTCGGCCCGGCTGCTGCCGGGCAGGGCCATCAGCATGTAGACCAGGGTGGGCGGCATGAAGCACACCGTGCCGCCGCGCTCGCGAAAGGCCTGGCGCACCGCCTCGGCCCCGCCCTGGGCCAGCAACACATGGCAGCCCCCCTGGGCCAGCACCGGCAGCAGGTAGGTGGAGGTGCCGTGCGTGATCGGGGCGGCCACCACATAGCGGGTGTGCTCGTCAAAGCCCCAGGCCTGGATCTGGTTGACGATGTTGGCCATCCAGGCGCGGTAGGGCTGCATCACGCCCTTGGGCAGGCCCGTCGTACCCCCGGTGAACTTGATGGCCTGGGTGGCCTGGTCAGGCTGCTTGAAGCGCGACTCGGCGGCCTGAGCGTGGCGCTCGATCAAGTTGGCCAGCTCAGGCCCGTCCAGGGCGATGCGGTGGCCCGGGGCATCCCCCAGCAGCGCGGTGCCGGCCTCGTCCAGCACCAGCACGCTGGGCTCGGTGGCATCCACGATGCGGCGGATCTCGGGGGCGGTGCTCTTGGGGTTCAGGGGCACCCAGGTCTTGCCGCTGGCCAGTACGGCCAGCAAGGCCACGATGTGCGCGGCGCTGTTGTGCGCGCAGATCGCCACCCGGCTTTGCTCTTGCGGGTCGGCCGCCTGCAGGGCGGCGGCCAGGGCGCGCACGCGCCGGGCCAGCTCGGCATAAGGGATGCGTTCATCCGGGGCATCGATGGCGATGCGCTCGGGCCAGCGCCGGGCGGCGCGCCAGAAAAAATCGATGGGGTACATATTGGGTTCTCGTGAACAGGGATCGATGAGCAGGGCTCGATGAACGGGGCTCAGTCGGCCTTGGCCCCGGAGGCCTTGACCACGTCGCGCCAACGCTTGATTTCGCTGGCGATGGTTTGGCGCATCTGCTCGGGCGTGCCGGGCAGCGGGGTGGCGGCCATCTCTTGCAGGCGCTGGCGCAGTTCGGGCTGGGCCAGCGATTTGTTCAGGGCCTGGTTCAGGCGCTCCAGCACGGCGGCCGGGGTGCCGGCGGGCGCGGCCAGGCCGAACCACGACTGCACCTCGAAGCCCGGGTAACCCGATTCGGCCAGCGTGGGCACGTCGGGCAACAGGGGTGAGCGCTGGGCGCTGGTGACGGCAATGGCCCGCAGCCGGCCGGCGCGCACATGGGGCAGGGCCGAGGGCATGTTGTCGAACATCGACTGCACCTGCCCACCGATCAGGTCACTGATGGCCGGGGCGCTGCCGCGGTAGGGCACGTGCAGCAGGTTCAGCCGGCTTTGCATCTTGAAAATCTCGCCCGACAGGTGGATCGACGAGCCGCTGCCGGACGAGGCAAAGGTGATGCCGTCCTTGTTGGCCTTGGCAAAGCGCTGGTAGTCCTCCACCGACTTGATCGGCAAGGTGGGGTTGACCACCAGCACGTTGGGAATGCTGGCGATCAGCCCGATAGGCTCAAAGTCTTTCTGTGGCTCGTAGCCCAGGCGCGGGTACAGCGAGGCGTTGATGGTGTTGGCGATGGTGAACACGTACAGGGTGTAGCCATCGGGCGGGGCGTGGCTGACGGCCTCGGCACCCACATTGCTGTTGGCGCCGGTGCGGTTGTCGATGGTCACCGGCTGGCCCAATTGCTCGCTGAGGCGCACGCCCACCTGGCGTGCGATCAGGTCGGTGGCCCCGCCGGCCGAATAGCCCACCACCAGGCGGATCGGCTTGGCGGGCCAGGCCGGGGCGGGACTGGGGGAGCCCGGTTGGGCAAGGGCCAGACTGGCCAGGCTGGCCTGAACGATGAGGCCGATCGCCAGACGGCGGGAGGGCTGGGGTTTCATGGTTTGTCTCCAAGGGGTCAAAGGGTCCGCTGGCGTGTCTGGGGCACACTGCGCGGCTGGGTTCAACACCGGATTGTTCTGAATGTCCACCAAACGCACGCATGAAAAAGTACACCCAGCGGACGAAATGACCGGGCCAACCCCCGCTGAAGGGCCGGGTGGCACCCTGTCCGAAGAGGCGGGCAACCGCACGCTGCGGCGCGGCCTGCAGGTGCTGGACCAGGTGCTGGCGGCCAGCCGGGAAGGCGTGCGGGAGGGCGTTCGCTTGGTGGACCTGTGCCGTGCCACCGGCCTGGAGCGGGCCACGCTCTACCGTTTGCTGGGGCCCTTGATCGAGGCGGGCTATGTGGCCCGGCAGGGCCGCTTCCGCTACCAGCCCGGGCTGCGCCTGGCGCCGCTGCAGCCGCAGCCCGGCAGTGCCAACTGGGCCGTGCGCCTGGCGCCGGTGCTGGCCCAGGTCAGCGCCAGTGGCGGCGATGCCACCTTTGCCATCGTGCGCGAGGGCGCTCTGTCACGCTGCATTGCCCGCCATGTGGGCACGCACCCGGTGCAGATCCTGGTGATCCAGGTGGGCACGGCCCAGCCGCTGGGCGTGGGGGCGGCCGGTCTGGCGCTGCTGGCGGCCTTGCCCGAGGCCGAGGTGGAGGCCTGCATCGCGGCCAATGCCGACCAGTTGCCGGCCTATGGCGGCATGAGCCCCGAGCGTCTGCGCCTGCTGGTGGCGGCCAGCCGCGAGCGCGGCTGGTCGGTGGTGGGCAACCACGCCACGCGCGGTGTGCTGGCCGTGGGCTGTGCGGTGCGCAATGCCCTGGGCGAGCCCGTGGCCGGCATCAGCGTGGCCACCACCCTGGCCCGCCTCCCCAAGGCCCGCCAGCAACTGATGGCCCGTGTGATGCAGGAAGCCCTGCAGCAGCACCTGCCCGGTGGCTTGTGAGCAGCCTCCCTTGGCCCAGCTCAGGGGCTCAGCAAGGCTTGAGGGCCACGCAGACCGCGGGCGAGCTTGAGCAGATCGACCCGCCGCAGCACGCGCTCATCGGCCGCAATACCGACCATCACCCGGTCCTCGCGCTCGCCGGCGGGCAGGCGGCCGTGCTCGATGTTGACCAGGGCGGGCACCTTGAAGCCCAGCCACTGTCCCTCGTCGTGCAGCACCAGCACCTGTCCGGCTTCGGTCGGGTCTGTTGGCAAACCCAGCAGTGGCGCCAACTCCAGCACCGGGATGGCGCGACCCCGGCTCATCAGCAGGCTGCCCTGTCCCAGGCCGTGCACGGCGGCCTTGGCCTCCCACGGCAGGATTTCTGCGATCTGCGGCAAGGGGCTGGCCACGTCGATGCCCAGGTGGTAGATCAGCAAGGGCCCGCTGTCGCGGTGCTGCGCCGCCTGGGGCCCGGCGCCGCGCTGGTGCTGACCACCCGACTGGCTCAAGCGGGTCAGATCCAGCAGGCGCGCATCGGTCTGCAAGGACTGGGCGTCGAGCAGCATGAAAAACCCGATCGGCGTCTGGTCGTGCTCGCGTTGGCTGGACACCAGGGCCTCCACCGGCAGAGAGCCCGCAAACAGGTGTGAGCCCGCCAGGCTGTAAGGGGGCAGGGGTACGCATTGGCGGCTGTCGGCTGCCGCCACATCGGTGATGCTGTCAACAAGGCAGGCCACCAGGCCGCCCGCTGTGGGCACCAGAAAGGCCTGCTGATCGGCGCTGGTCTGCTGGCCCGGTTGGGGGCTCAGGCCACACAACTGCCCCAGGTTCACGGCGGGCACATCTTGCCCATTGAAGCGCATCATCCCCAGAAAGGCGCCTGAGGCGTTGCGCACGTCCAGCAGCTCCGGGTTGACCACCGTGGTGTGCACCGCTTCGGTGCCCACCGCCATCGGGATGCCCTGGCAGCGGAACAGCATCAGCGGCTGCGCGTTCTCAAGCGTTGCGGCTGGGCCACCAGGGGGGCGCTCTGCCAGCCCAGCGTCGGATGTCGTGGACAGGTCTGTGGGCGGTTCACTGGCTGGCCAGGTCGTGGGCAGATGAGGTTGGCGGATCAGGCTCTGCACATTCAGCAGGCTGACCTGGCTGCCGTCATCGGGGCGCTCAAAGCCGCCTTCGAGGACCGAATCGCTCGCCGGGGCCGGGGCCAGCCGGCGCAGTTGGTCGGGCGGCAAGGCATAGACGCCCACCACCCCATCGGTGGCCAGGCCGAGCAGTCGCTGCTCCCATTCCATCACCACCACATAAGGGGCCGGCAAGGGTTGCGCCCCGGGTTGCAACACCAGCCGCAGGTCCATCACCGGCACCATCACGCCACGCAGCGAGAAAGCGCCCAGGATGCTCGGGCACTCGGTGGGCAGCGCGCTGAGGGCCCCGGTCTGCACCACCTCCTTGAGGTGATGCTGGTACAGGGCCAGTTGCATGCCCGCCAGGTGGAACACACCCACGTGCAGCGGATCGGGGGCGGCCGGGGTCATGCTTTGGCGGCTGCCGTCAGCTCATGGATCAGGGTGGCGACGCCGTCAGCCAGCAGCGCCTGCGCCTCGGCCGATTGGGCGATGCTTTCCACCCGGCTCACGGTGTGGGTCACGCTGTCCAGAATGCCTTCAAAGCTGGTCGAGGCGGCGCGGCTCACTTCGGCGCCTTCATTCACCTCGCGCGACGACTGCTCAATCAGCGTTGTGATCTCCTTGGCGGCGCCGGCGCTGCGCTCGGCCAGCTTGCGCACCTCGGCCGCGACCACCGAAAAACCCACGCCATGGGCGCCGGCCCGGGCCGCCTCGATGGCCGCGTTGAAGGCCAGCAGGTTGGTCTGGCTGGCGATGTCGCTGATCACGCGCACGATTTCCCCCACCTTGGCCGAGCTGGCCTCGATGCGGTCAATGGCGCTGATGGATTTGCGCAACGAGTCATGGCCCAGTTCGGCGGCCCGGGCGGTTTCGGTGGCGCGCTCGGCGGCCACCCGGGTGTTGTCGGTCACCTGCTGGATGCTGCTGAGCAGGCTTTCGATGCGCTGGTTCATCTCGTCCGCGCGTTTGGCGATGCTTTGTTCGAGCTGGATCTCTTTGGTGATGTCAAACGCGTACTTGACGATCTTCACCACCTTGCCATTCAGATCAAGAATCGGGTTGTAGGTGGACTGCAGCCAGACATCGCGCTGGTATTTGCCCACCCGGTGAAAGCGCCCTGACAGGAATTTTCCTTCGCCCAGGCGCAGCCAGAAGTCGCGGTATTCGACACTCTGGGTGTATTCGGGCGTGCAGAACAGGCTGTGGTGCTGACCCTGGATCTCGCGCAGGGTGTAGCCCATGGCGGCCAGGAAGTTGCGGTTGGCGGTCAGCACATTGCCATCCAGGTCAAATTCAATCACCGCCTGGCCCTTGTCGATGGCCGCCACCTTGGCTTCGTACTCGGAGGTGCGCACTTTGGAGGCTGTGATGTCCGAGGCGAACTTCACCACCTTCACCGGCCGCCCCAGGGCATCGAACACGGGGTTGTAGGTGGCGTGGATCCAGACCTCTCGCCCCTGGTTGCCGATGCGCTTGAACACGTCGGTGATGTATTCGCCGCGGGCCAGGCGCTCCCAGAGCTGGTGGTATTCGGCGCTGTTGGCGGTGGCGTGTTCCACGAACATGCGGTGTGGACGGCCCTGGATGTCATCCAGCGTGTAGCCCATGAGGTCCAGGAAGTTGCGGTTGGCCGTGATGATCTTGCCCCCCAGCTCGAACTCGATCACCGCCTGGGCCCGGTCGATGGCCACCAGCTTGGCATCGGCCTCCAATTGGCGGGACTTGCTTTGGGTGATGTTGTTGGCCTGCACGATCACCTTGGCCAACTGTCCGTCCAGCCCCAGCACCGGGGTCAGGGTGGCCGCCAGCCAGACCTCTTTTTCGGCCAGGCCCTTCAAGCGTGTCTCGCCCGACCAGCTCTCACCACGGCGCAGGGTAGGCCAGATCTCCAGGCGGGCCGGGCTTTGCTTGTCTTCGTCAAAGAGCAGGCTGCTTTCCTGGCGGCCGATCAGCTCTTCGCGCGGGTAGTCCAGGGCGTTGAGCATGGGCTGGTTGGCGCTCAAGATCACCCCCTGGGCATCGAAGTCCATCACGCAGGTGGTCTTCTGCAGGGTGTCCATGCGGGCCTGGATGTCGAGCGCCGCCAGCTTCTCGGCCGTCACATCGTTGCAGAACTTGATCACCTTGATGGGCTGGCCATCAAGGTCGAAGATGGGGTTGTAGGTGGCGCGCAGCCAGACCCGTTTGAGGTTCTTGCCGATGCGCAGGTACTCCCCACCCTCAAATTGACCTTGCCCCAGCTTTTGCCAAAACGCGCGGTAGGCAGCAGGGTTGAAGCTGTCGTTGTCGACGAACATGCGGTGGTGCTGCCCGATGATCTCGTCGAGGGTGTAGCCCATCAGGCTGAGGAACTGCTCGTTGGCGCTAAGCACATTGCCCGCCATGTCGAATTCGATCGTGCCGTGCGAGCGCGTGATGGCACTGACCTTGCCATCGTCTTCGAGCGACTTGAGCTTGGACTGGGTCACGTCGGTGGCAAATTTGACCACCCGCACCGGCTTGCCGTCGAGGCCCAGGATGGGCGTGTAGGTGGCCTGCAGCCAGACGGGCCGGCCCTTCAGATCGCGGCGCCGGAACGACCCGCTCTGGGCTTGGCCCGCACGCAAGGCATCCCAGAAGGCCTGGTACTCGGGGCTGGCCACGAAGGCCTTGTCACAAAACAGACTGTGCCTTTGCCCGATGACCTCATGGCGGCTGCATTGCATGGCCTGCAGGAACAGGTCGTTGACCTCCAGAACCTCTCCCTCCATGTTGAACTCGATCACCGCCTGGGTCTGATCGACGGCCTTCATGCGGGTTTCGGCCTCGATCGCTTTGAGTCGGGTGCTGGTGATGTCGTGGGCGAATTTGATGAATCGCTCGGGCTTGCCATCCTGACCCAGAACCGGTGCGGCAATGCCGTAGATGTGCAGGCGACGCCCCTGTGCGTCGATGCGCTCGAATTCACCGCACACAGAACGGCCTGCATGCAGTTCCTTCCAGTAGTGATCGTAGGTCGGGCTTTCGATCAGCTCCGGTGGGCACATCACCTGGTGGTGCTGGCCTTTGAGCGCGTCCAGCGCGTAACCGTACAGAGCCAGAAAATGGTCGTTGGCCTCGGTCAGAAAGCCCTCGCGGTCAAACTCGGCGAGCGATTGGGCTTGGTCAATGGACTTGCCCAGGCTGATCAGCTCACGGGCCTCAGCCGGGTTGAGGCTCTCACCTCGCATGAGTTTTTCGGTCAGCAGGTCATAGAACGCGTTCTTGAACATTCAGGGCTCCTTGGATCACAGCACAGGGGCCAACGCCTTGCGCCCGGATCATCATCCTGGAGCGAATCTATCAGATGGTTACATATTTATCAATAAAAATGTTTTACATGATGGGTTGTGACGCATATTTACTGATATTGGATTTGTTCGCGGGCCGGAGGCGCCACGCCAGGGCCTGCCATATTTGCCGAGTTGCGCCTCTGTGCTTGGGCATGAGTGGTTCAACCCAGCAGCGCCAGCCGACCCCATGGCGCCCACGGGCCTCAATCCAGGCTGATGTTGGCCTTCTTGATCAGGGCCTGGTATTGCTGCGACTTGGCCTCGGCGTTCTTCAGGATCTCATCGACCGACCAGTTCAGTGGCTCGAAGGCAAAGGTGTTGAAGCGCTCGCGCACCTCGGGCTCGGCCAGCACAATATCGGCCAGCCGCTCGGAGTGCAGGCTGAGCATCTTGATTTCGACCGCATAGTTGATCAACGCCGACACCCGGCTGGTGAACTGCCCCTTGTAGCTGATGTAGGCGAACAGCATGCCGATGGTGAAGGGGGATGCCATGGCGGCAGACGCACCACCACCCACGCCGCCTATACCGGACTTCATGACCAACCCAGCACCCAGCCAAAACACCAGAAGGTTCTCCAAGCCAAACACAAAGGTGTTGGCTGTCGAAAACCCGATGTTCATCTTGGCAGTGCGCACGTCGCGGTTCTGCATCTCCACCAGCAGGTTTTGCCAGCGTGCGCGGCGCTCCTGCTCGCGGCCAAAAAGTTTGAGCGGGGCAATGGCGCGCAGGGTTTCCAGAAAGTGCGTGTTCTCCCTGGCACTGACAATCAGCCGCTCTAGCGCGGCCTGGCGGAACGGGTGGTATGCCGCCCAGCGCATCAGCCCATAGACGACTGTCGCGCCCACGGTGACTGCCGCCAGCTTGGGCGAATAGAGCAACATCATGGCCAGCGCGGCCACGCCCATGATGCCGTCCAGCACCGCCTCAATTACGCTGGTGGTCAGCGTCTTCTGAATGGCCGACAC
>Ga0208269_100289_pt1 | contig 29222 bp, 28 predicted proteins | sample LakWasMe88_LOW11_2_FD_183912 | JGI IMG/M metagenome (GOLD analysis project Ga0208269, IMG submission 183912) | Freshwater sediment methanotrophic microbial communities from Lake Washington under simulated oxygen tension - Sediment Metagenome... | ecosystem: Environmental > Aquatic > Freshwater >...
CAACAGAAACAACTTCAGCAGTGATCACTTCGCCAGAACGCATTTCTTGGCGAGCTAAGCTTTCTTCAAAAAGCGCAGCAAAAGATTCCATAGATGAAGCAGTAGAATTAGAAGTAGAAGCCATTAATTAAAATTACCTAAAATATCCCACCTAGCAGTGGGGTAGTTAAAAAGCTACGCATCGGTGATGATGGGTAGGACGATACCGAGTTTATGCAACCCAAAGATGGAATTATAACTAAAACATTGAAAAATAAAAGACTATTAATGAATTTTTACTAATATTTTTCATGTTTTTTTTCGTATAAAAATAGTTTTTAAGCACTATTTTTGGTGAAATCAAGAGCTTGCAATGTAATCTTGATTTTATTTCGAAATGCCTGCCGTTTTAATTTTTGAGTTATATAGCCTAAGGTCTTACTTTATATATGAGTTTGAGCTTAGTTGTTACACTTTTTATAGGCATCCAGTACGGTGTTTACTGCGTCTGCAATGCTTAGGTTGTCAGTTTCTAGCAAAATGGCATGCTCGGCCATGATTAATGGTGCGCTCGCGCGGCCTTTGTCTCTGGCGTCGCGCTCTTGCAGGTCTTGCAGGATATTTTCATAGTTTGCAGCTTGGTTCTTGCCTAGCAGTTGCTTATAGCGGCGTTCTGCTCTAATTTCAGTTGATGCAGTAAGAAATATTTTGAGCGGTGCTGATGGAAAGATTACCGTGCCCATGTCGCGGCCATCGGCAACCAAGCCTGGAGCTTGCAAAAAACTGTGCTGTAAATCGACTAAGGCAGCTCTTACTGGTGCATGCACAGCAACTTGCGATGCGCCTTTACCCATAAGTTCGGTACGAATCTCACTGGAGATGTCTTGCCCATTGAGCAGTACTTGGTCATGTATAAATTTGATTTGTAAGGACTTTGCGCATTCGGCTACGGCGTCAGCATTATCCCAAGCGATGTTGTTTTGATGCGCTGCAAATGCAACCACGCGGTAGAGGGCACCGGAGTCCAGATAGGCAAAGCCTAGTTTGTCGGCAATTAATTGCGCCACTGTACCTTTACCGGAGGCAGAGGGGCCGTCAATTGCAATGACGGGGATTGAGTGTTCTTGCGTATTATTCATTTAGAAATTTTATCGTAGTGTTAGTAACAGTCGGCATAGTGGCTTATGACACCAGTTTTTTAAACTCGGTGAAATAGTTAGGGAATGTTTTAGCTACACAGTTTGGGTCATTAATGATGATGGGCACGCCGCCTAAACTGACCAGTGAAAAACACATAGCCATGCGGTGGTCGTCATAGGTGTCAATCACTGCGTTTGGCACTAAGGCTGCCGGCGGTGTAATGGTAATGTAGTCTGCACCTTCTTCAACAACCGCGCCTACTTTGCGTAGCTCAGTTGCCATAGCGGCGATACGGTCAGTCTCTTTTACGCGCCAGCTGGCGATGTTACGTAAGGTGCTGGTGCCTTTTGCAAATAAAGCCACAATTGCGAGCGTCATCGCGGCGTCTGGAATGTGGTTGCAGTCAATATCTATGGTATTAATATTGGCAGCTTTAGTTGCCGTGATGTGGTTATCGCCATAGCTGATATTACCGCCCATCAGCGCTAGCGCATCTGCAAAGCGCACGTCACCTTGAATGCTGTCTTTACCCAGGCCTGCAACTGTAACATTGCCTGCAATGGCACCTGCAGCCAAGAAATATGAGGCACTGGAGGCATCGCCCTCTACAAAAATTTCTTGTGGGGCAATGTAATTGCTATTGGCGGGAATAGTGAAGCTTTGCCAGCCATTACGTGCTACTTGCACACCAAACTTTGCCATTAGATTGAGCGTAATTTCAATATATGGTTTGGAAATTAACTCACCAACCACTTCAATTGTGGCTTGCTGTTTGGTTAATGGCAATGCCATCAGTAATGCGGTAAGGAACTGGCTGGAAACATCACCGCGAATTTTAATCGGTTTGGATAAGTCTATTTCAGGTGCAGCAATTTTTAGCGGTGGGAAGCCATCGTTACCTAAATATTGAATATCTGCACCTGCCTGTTTTAACGCATCGACCAAATCGCCAATCGGGCGCTCATGCATGCGTGCAACCCCAGACAGTTCATAGTTGCCGCCAGCCAAGGCTAAGGCCGCGGTGAGTGGCCTGAACGCAGTGCCTGCATTGCCTAAAAACAAATTAGCTTCTTTATTAGGGAAGTTGCCGCCGCAGCCAGTTACACGCCATGCGTTTTCAGCAAAGTTTTCTAACTTTACGCCTAGGGTTTCCAGTGCCTCCAGCATGCGGGAGGTGTCGTCTGATGCCAGTACATCACGGATTTCTGTGGTGCCATTGGCGAGCGCTGCAAGTAACAGTGTGCGGTTGGAAATGCTTTTTGAGCCGGGTAGGGTAAGTGTGCCCTGTGCCTGATGGCCTGCGGCCAGTGTGAGTTGTTCCATAATTAATTCTTTATTGTAGATTATTGCTCTTTAAGCTTTGCCCAGTTGTTACGCGCAGTACTGGCGCGATCGAACAGCGCATGCAGTGCATCGCCGTCACTGAGTTCCAGCATTTGTTTTAATCGCGACAGTTCATCTTGGTATGCCGTGATTTCATTTAGTAGTGCAGTTCTATTGGCGAGGCTGATATCGCGCCACATTTCAGGGTGGCTGCCGGCAATACGGGTAAAGTCCCTAAAGCCGCTGGCGGCAAAACCAAATAGCTGCTCTGCGTTCTGACGTGATGCAATATCGTCTACCAACGCGAAAGCAAGCAGGTGTGGCAGGTGGCTGACTGCAGCAAAAATACTGTCGTGCGTTGCTGCTGGCATTTCGGTGACGTTGGCGCCGCAATGCTGCCATAACTCACGCACACGTTGCACTGCATCGGCGTTGGTTGCCTCGGTGGGTGTTAGCACCACATTTTTATTGCGATATAAGTCTGTGGTGGCAGCAGTGACGCCACTTTTTTCAGCGCCTGCAATTGGATGGCCGCCCACGAACTGACTAAATTGCTCGCCTAATATTTCCTGTGCGCAGGCAAGTACATCACTTTTAGTGCTACCTGCGTCGGTAACCACGGTGTTTGCCGCTAATGCTGGTTTGATGGCAGTAAGGATACTGGCGGTTTGCGCAACCGGCGCGGCAATCAGCACGATGTCTGCATTGTGCAGAGCTTTGGCGATGTCGCTACAGGCAGCGTCTATCACCCCTAAGTCCAGTGCGGATTGTAAACTTTCAGTGGAGCGACCCACCCCTATAATTTGTGCTGCACTCCCTGCTTTTTTCAAAGCGAGCGCAACCGAGCCACCAATCAGACCCACCCCAAAGATAACGATTTTTTTCAATTTTTTTAAGATAATTTACGACAATCAATAACCGCAATTGTAGCATTGTTGTAATTGCCAAGAATCATGGCGCTATTTTTTGTTTTTGCTACCACTGAAAAATAGTTTTAATCATTAAATTTGATTCATTATTTTTTTGTAGCGTTATTTAAATATCTCAGTAATAATTGGTAAAAATATTCTGCACAAAGTAAATAATAATGAGAATTTGGCAGCTAATAATATTTATTCAAATTGTATTCCTCTTTCCCCCACCAGCGCTTGCTGCCAGCGTTGATGCTAATGCTGGCTCTAAAGTCGCGGTCATTGCTTCCTCATCATTCAACCCCGGTGTCATTAGTGCCAATACACTGCGCGCTATTTTCGTGATGAATCAAACCAAGTGGAGTGATGGTACGCCCGTAAAAGTTTATGTTTTCTCAGACTCAAGCCCAACCCATGAAGTTTTTAGCAAAGAAGTATTGAAATTTTTTCCACGTCAGTTGCGGCGCGCTTGGGACAGACAGGTGTTCGCCGGCCTGGGGCAATACCCTGAGCAAGTGACATCTGCACAAGAAATGCTCGCGAAAGTGAAGGCTACGCCTGGTAGCGTAGGTTATCTATTGTTGCAAGAGGTGAACCAAGATGTACGCATACTTCAAATATCGCAATAGACCTAGCTCGAACCAAACTTGCCATAAGCAATTATTTGCGAGATGGATGCTGGCGTTTTCTATGTTGGTGCCCAGCCTAGCTGGCGCGGTTGATATGCAGGATGGCAAGCTGCAACTACATGGATTTATTACACAGGGGATGGTGAATACCACTGGTAACAACTTTTTGGGTAAAAGTAGCGATGATATTAGTTATGACTTTCGTGAGGTTGGCTTAAATGCCACATATCGTGCGCTGCCTCAATTGCAGTTCTCAACACAGTTGATTTCCCGTAAGGCGGGTGAGAATGACAATGGCGAGTTGCGGGTTGGGCATGCTTTTGTGGACTGGACCGTTGCTGCTGGTGATTGGGGTAGTTCTGGCGTGCGTGTGGGTAGGGTGAGGGTGCCCTATGGGCTTTATGCTGAAACTGGCGATGTGGCTTTTACCCGTGACTCAGCTATTTTGCCACAGCCTATTTACTTTGATGTGACGCGCCGCTTACAAAAAGCTGCAGATGGTTTATCGCTTTATCATAACGCGGTTTCTGACTATGGTAATTTTGGCGTCAAGTATTACTTAGGGTATCCGCAGGCAGATGGCAAATCCACAGAGGCTACGTTCTTAGGTAAAGATATGCCGGGTCGATTAGACTCTAAACTGACGCAGTTGGTGAACTTCTCATTTGATAGTAATAATGGACAATGGCGCCTTGGGTTTACAGCGGCCAATGTTAAGTTGGCATACGATAGAAAAGCCACTGACTTCTTATCAAGTGGTGATATCACCTTAGTGCCTTACCTGTTGTCTGCACAATACAATGCTGAAAAATGGAGCCTAACCGGCGAGTATTTACTAGAGTTTCTGGAGTTTAAAGGGTTTGGCCCGCTCGCGGACGGTAAAACAAGTGCAGATGGTTTTTATGTGCAGGCAGCTTACCGCCCAGCGTCCAAGTGGGAGGTTTTTACCCGCTATGATGCTTTTTATAGAGACCGTGCAGACCGCCACGGCAGGGAGTGGCAGGCGACGACTGGGCTGCCGAATTTTATGCTTTATAGTAAAGATTGGTCTGCCGGGGTGCGCTATGACGTGAACGAAAGCTTTAGCTTACGTGCCGAGGCGCATCGGATCAATGGTGCAGGCTGGTTATCTCCGCTGGAAAACTCAAACCCTGCTGCACTGGAAAAAAACTGGGATATGTTGATTCTGCTTGCTTCCTATCGCTTTTAAACGCTCAGGCTAAATAAAACATGATGTCACTGAGCAAAAAATCAGATATTTTCTTGAGCCTTAAATGGAAGATTATGGCCTTGCTAGGCCTAGCTTTTGTGACGCTTACCCTGTTATTGATTAGCTGGGCTTATCTAAGCCAGGCTAACCGCCTCAAGCATGAACGTGATGTTGTGCATGCGCGCTACCTCGTGCAGTTTAAGGCGATGCTGGCAGATTTTTCGTTAAAAACCTCGCAAGTTTCCTCGCTCGTGGCAACCATGGTGAGTGTGGATGGTACGCTGGCAGCAAAGGATGCTTCTGCTTCAAAATGGCTAGGGCCTCGTGTTAGCTCTGCGTTAGCTTCGTTGCAGCTGGATTACGGTTTAGAGTCAATCCGCATTTACGATCAGCACCAACATATGCTGGCGGAGTGGGCAGGCTTGCGGCAGCAAAATGCTTTGGAAGCCCAGCAAGTTGCCGAGGCAATTCGGCTGGAGTCTAGCCTGGCATGGATAGATTGTACTGAGGTGTGTTTACAGTATGCCACAACGCCTATGCTCACTAATGGCAAGGTGAGCGGGGCTGTTGTAGTCGCATCATCCATGGCGGATTTAATCTTATCGTTTAATCGCTTTTCTGGTGCAGATGTTGGCTTTGTATTAAAAAGCGAAGCCGATCATTACCAAAATGCCTTGCCTAAGCTAGGTTTACGTATTTCTGGGCTATCCAACGCCAATGCCAATTTGCCTTTGTTACAGCAGATGGAAAGTATCCCCTTGGTAAAAGGAGCGCCGATTTGGCAGCGCGTGGCTTTCGCCGATAAATATTACGAGGTCGTGTTCTTTCCAATTGAGCATAAATTGGTGAATGTGCCAGCCATGGTGGTGGTGATTGAAAATGTAACGACACAAGTGCTGGAGACGCATGAGTCCACATTGCAGCGCCTAAAGTTTGGTTTTATTTTTGCGGTGTGCATGCTGCTGGCGATTTACTTCTTATTGAACACCCCTTTAAAGCGTATTACTGATGCAGTAAAAGCGATTCCGTTTTTGGGGCAGCGCCAGTTTGAGGCTGTACGTGCCCAAATTAAAATACGTAAGCGCCCAGTACTACTGGATGAGGTGGATCAACTGGCTGAGGCGGCACTAAAACTGACAGATCGCCTGCAGTCCCTTGAAAATGATGCGAGCCTGCATCAATCTGAGATATTGGATATGCTAGGCCAGATCACACAAGCGAACGCGTTTTCGGAGCGTATTTTAGATACGGCGCAAGTGGTGATTGTGACCCAGGACAAGGACGGTAAGGTAACCAGCATCAATCATTATGGTGAGCAGTTATTGGGCTGGGATGAACGCAGTTTACAAGGTAAATCCTTAATCAATGCATTTGAGAAGCCAGATGCACGTACGCAGTTGCATCAAGTGTATCAGGGCATTATTTCAAACAGCATTGACTACCATTATCACGAGTGTGCTGTGCTGTGTAACCACGATGTGAAGCGTGAAATCGCATGGCACCATTCGCGCATGGATGGGGAGCAGGTGCAGATATTGTCGGTAGGGGTTGATATCACCCTACGTAAAAGAAGCGAAGAGAAGAGCCTGTACCTAGCGGAGCATGACCAGCTGACCGGCTTAATCAATCGCCAGCGCTTTATGCAGGAGGTGGAAGCGGAACTGCTGAGACTGAATGGGACTGCTACGTGCGATGCCTTGCTTTATCTCGACCTGGATGGCTTTAAATATATTAACGATATTTCAGGGCATACGGCTGGTGACATGGTGCTGCGTACCGTGGCGGATATCTTGTCCAACATCTGCGGCACGCAGGATGTTCTTGCACGGCTGGGTGGTGATGAGATGGGCATTTTGATGCGCGATTGCGATTTGCCAAGAGCAATCAAGCAGGCCGAAGAAGTTAACCGGCAGTTGGGGGAGATTAAATATCCTGGGCTGGCGGGTGACCACCATATCACCGCAAGTATCGGTATTGTGACCGTTAATGCTAATAATCATGATGCTAAGCGCTTATTGGCTAATGCTGATATCGCCATGTATCAGGCTAAGTTGACGGGTAGCGCACGCCTGCACGTGTTTTCTGAGGGTGAACACTTACAGCAGAAACTTGAGCAGAAAGTGTTGTGGGAAGACCGTATCAAACAAGCGCTACGTGATCAAAGCTTTATCATGCAGTATCAGCCTATTCTGGATATTCATCAAAATGTAATTAGCCACTACGAAGCACTGGTGCGTATGGTGGATGAGAATGGGGAGATGGTGCCGCCGGGCGAGTTTATCGAGTTTGCGGAGCGCTCAGGGTTAATCAAACAAATCGACCATTACGTAGTGCGCACTGTGATCAAACGCTGGGCAGAGCTGTTGGCCGAAGGTAAAGATCGCAAAGTTGCCATTAACCTTTCCGGACACAGCATGAATGATGAGAACATGCTGACACTATTGCAAAGCTTGTTTTTACAGCATCCGGAGTTGCCTTCACATATTATTTTTGAAATTACAGAAACCGCAGCTGTGGCTGACTTTGCAACAGCACAAGCATTTATCGAAACGATACGCGCTTTAGGCTGCGCTTTCTCGTTAGATGATTTTGGCGTTGGCTTCTCTTCTTTTTACTATGTGAAGCACTTCCCTGTGGACTACGTGAAAATTGACGGTTCTTTTATCCGCAATCTTGCCGATAGTACAGACGACCAAATATTTGTAAGGGCGCTAACCGAGGTGGCTCGCGGCTTTGGTAAGCGCACGGTGGCGGAGTTTGTGGGCGATCAGCGCTGCCTGACGCTGCTACGAAGCTATGGTGTTGATTATGCACAAGGCTACTTTATTGGTAAGCCGGCAAATGAAATAGTGTAAGTGGTGTAAGGCTGGGTGTAGAGGCTAGCATTAACTTGCTAGTGATATTGGAGCTTTAGCAGAGGTCTAACGCCACTCACCATCTATCAGTTTTTCCAGCGGTTTGTAGTTTTGCTTATAAGCCATTTTTCTGCTGTCTTTAATCCAGTAGCCTAAATACAGGTAGGGTAAGCCTAAGGTTTGCGCCCATAGTGCCTGCCATAAAACGTTGTAAGTGCCATAGCTGGTTGCGCTGTCACTGGTGTCGTAAACGGTATAAACCGCTGAGATGCCATCGCGCACAATGTCGATAACACTCACCATTTTTAGCTGGTCGCCTTCTCTAAACTCAACGAGAACGCTTTCTACGTTGGATTGGCATAAAAAGCTTTGGTACTGTTCAACATCGTTTTCTTGCGAGTCTGAGTCAGGCTCCATTTGATCGGCAGTTTTGTCATCACTATGGCGTGCACGTTGATAGCTGGCATAGAGTGCATAATGCTCTTCATAAAAGCCTATGGGCAGTATCGTGGTAGTGAGATTTTGGTGCTGTTTAAACGCACGCTTCTGGCTGCGGTTAGGGCTAAATGCTTCTAAAACAACCCTTACCGGCACGCACTCTTTGCAGTTCTCGCAATGCGGCCTGTAAGAGAACTTTCCGCTACGTCTGAAACCTTGTTGAATTAGCCCACTGTATACGTCTGCGTCCACCAGATGCTGCGGCGCGGCAATCAGGCTTTGCGCCATTCTATTGGGCAGGTAGCCGCATGTGTAGCCTGTAGTGACGTAAAATTGCAGTTTGTGTAGTGGCGTATCGCTAGGTAAGCTCATGGCAAAAGTATAACTCTATTTTTACTCTATATTGCTCGGTTTGGCCTGGGTAAGTGTAGATAATTGCGCTACAAATGCAACACGGTCAATTTCGCGTGCGCCCAAGCTCGCTAAATGCGCTGTTTTCATTTGGCAGTCAATCAGGCCAATGCCTTGGGCTGTTAGGTGCTGCACCAAACTCACAAAAGCAACCTTAGATGCATCGGTTTTATGATGAAACATACTTTCACCGTAAAACATTTGGCCTATGCGCACTCCGTAGCAACCGCCGACCAACTCACCATCCAAATAAGATTCGGCTGAAATCGCAAAGCCGGCATCATGCAATCTGCAGTAAGCATCAATAATATCCTGAGTAATCCAAGTGCCAGCCTGCTGGCCGCGCAGGGTGCTGCTGCAAGCAGTAATGACCGCACGAAATTGCGTGTTGAATTTCACTTCAAAAGTTTTTTTCTTGAGCGTTTTTTGTAGTGAGTTTGATATTTTTAACTCGTTGGGGAAGAGCACCATGCGCGGGCTGGGGCTCCACCACAGAATAGGCTCATCCTCACTAAACCAAGGGAAAATACCTTGGTGATAAGCCGCTAATAAGCGGGGCAGGGATAGATCGCCGCCAATCGCGATTAAGCCATTGGGCTCGTTGAGTGCTTCAGTTAAAGGTGGAAAGTCACACTCACCATCTATACTGGCAACCCGACCATTAGGAAGTTGATAGTAACCGTGGCTCATAAACTTTGTCGTGATTTGCTGGCTTCTGCCATATTGCGTTGAGCATGCACCTGCGGCGCATCATCCCTTAGAAGCGTTATTTAAATGTAAGTTTTAAATATAAAGTAATAACGCAGGTTGATAAAACTGTTTAGGCTAAATATTTACGATTTTTGCTTGAACGGTGGTTTGTCTGACGCTTTTTCCAACGATAAAACCTTGATGTCAGTGACCATTGGTTTACCGACACCGGCCGACAATGGATATTCCTCTACTTGCCCGGTGAGAACATAGCCGCGCCGTTCATAGAAAGCCAATAGTTCTGGCCGTGAAGATAGAACCGACATTTTGAGTACAGAAGCATCGTAATGTTCAATGGCATACGCCTCTGCGTGAAGTAACATTTGCTTGCCAATACCTTGCGCTTGCATTGCTGGTTTAGTCGCTAGCATGCCAATGTAAGCACCGGACTGACCACCTTGCACATGCACACACGCTACGATATCTTGCCCAAGACGTAACAGCAAAATCGTAGATTGTTCGTAAAATAGAGAAAGCACTTGTTCGGTGGAAACTCTCTCACCAGCAATGAGGTTTGCTTCATGTGTCCAGCCGGCCTCATGAGCGGAAGGCCGGTAGGCTCTGTTTACGAGGGTTGCAATTTCTTTAGCGTCGGCTTCGCAAGCGACACTTAGTTCAAGTGGTAGGGCTTCCATGACTTAATCTGGCTAACGTTTGAGTTAATGGGTGCTGTTATGCGTCCCGCTTTAATAATGGGTTAGGTTTCATGCCTATGACGGCTCCGAACAGACCTTGCTTTTGATGCGCCAGCACGTAGTGCGGCTGCAAACGAGCGACGCGCCCAGAGTGCAGCCTCATTGGCGTCTTCTAGCACGGTTTCTGGTGCCTGATAGTAAGACAATCCAATAATTTTTCCCTGTCGAACATATTCGAACTGACCAAGCCCTTGGTCTCGAAAATCCGCAGAATTTTCGGCATCGGCCTTCAAGTACAGTGTTTCCTGAGAAACCAAGCCGAACATAATTCCATCGTGAAAGACGCCATAGCCAGAAAACATCCTGCGCAAAGAGATTGGTCCGAACAGTCGAAAAACGTCAGTCAAATGTTGTGCAAATTCGTCTAGTGCGGCTTGGGTGTGCATAGAGGCCTAACGTTTGACATAAGGGGCGATGCGCGTCAGCGCAGTGTCCCGCTTGATGGATATGTTAGGGTTATTGATCATTTGGCACCCGTATAGGCATTGTGGCAGTGCACTCTTGCAGGGAGGTCACTGCTTGTTCCGTGATGGTGGTGAGGAATGTTGCCATTTCTGCCTCTGTGGTCGTGGTTACAGGCTTAGGGGCGAGTTGGATTGCCGCAACCTCGAAACGATCATGGCCTCTTGTAAATATACGGTGTACCGACATACTTAGCAAAGGGCTATTTACATTCCCCATAAATGAACGGGTTAGTGGGAATGGACCGTAACTATTTCCTGGGCCTGGGTTTTTGGCAATGACACCAACTGTTGGGCCGAAGTTGGTTGTAAGATCGCTCACGGTATAACTCAGCCCCTGAGCTTTTGTTTCGGCTTCGTTTCTGTGTTCGTTAGCTAGAACCTTAGCCATTGCTTCTTCAGCAGTTTGATTTGAGGGGGTTGTTGAAGATACCACTGAGAGAAACAAGTTATTTTCATAAATAGCGTCAATTTGATAAATTGCTTTGTTGTTAAACATGGCTTGCCTTAACTCATGAACTTTGTCAGGAGAAGGAAAAGTCATGCAGTAAACTTTGGGAAATGCATGTTTCCCATTCCACAATCGTCCTTTATCAAATCGTTCAACGAATTGTTTCCCACTAAGTTCATACTTTAACTCGGCATAGGCTACTAACGGAAGGCAAACCAGCAGAAGGGAAGCAAATAAATAAGCAGATAAGCGTTGCATAAGAGCCCTAACAGTAACTATAGAAACCTATGGGTCTCATATGACTAAATGGAAAAAGAATATACATGGCTGGAACCCGTTGCCCTTTCTTATTTTTGTTGCCTTGCTTCCCGATATTAAATTATTAATTAATAACTTACAAATATTCAGGTATGTTTGCCACTTAATATTTTCCGTACTAATTTTTGTGGTCATAAACATCAGGCGCATTCAAGTTTTAAAGTATTTTAAAAAACGCTAGTGCCTTTTCGCCAAAATACCAAAGCGCAAAGAAGAATGCGCTGAAGTAGATGGTGGTGACGACGAGCCAGAATAACGCAATCAGGTACATTAAGCCGTCATCTTCAAGCTCGCCTATGCAATAAAACAAGATGGCTAGGCCGGGTAAAAAGTTATTGAATGGTAATACCCCAAACGGGATGGCCATTAGACCGCCGGCTGCCAGCAGTATAAAGCCGCCCATTTTTTGGCCGCGTATACCTTCTGCAATAAAGGGGTAGCGTGGTTTGCTGATTTTTCTGCATAAGCCCAAAATTTCCAGGCAGACTTTGACCAGCATTTTCCATGTGCCCTCGTTAAATTCAATCGCCAATATTTGTTTTGGCAGTACTGGCGATTCGTGGCCATGTAGTAATTGCCAGCCTAGTGTGGCAAAGGCGACGCCGCCGAGTACCGTGAATGGGCCTAACGGGATGGGCTGCAAAAAAGGTAAAACCAGAATGATGCAGATAAATGCGTAGCCTGCTTCATCTAGAGAGTCTAGCGCTTCGCCCACGGTTAGTGGTTTGTCTTTGGCTTTTTCTGCAAATTGATGCAAAGTTTTTACTAAATTTGCGTAGTCACACATAGTTTTTAGTAGGTCCTCATGGGCGGTTTATGCCTGTATTGTATGCAATATTGCGGGTGACTGTTACCAAAAATACTGCATTTAACTTGCCTAGTTTTAGTTTTGGTGTAATTGAACTATAAAAAAGCTTCTTAATCATATGATTAGCGCGTAAAATGCGCGCACTTTTATCGATTTGTAGCAGATACCTTGGAACAATACTCAACAATGTTAGCAAAGCCTATTCCTAGCTATCGCCCTTATTGGGCGAAGCGGTTTGGGCCTGCGCCAATTTTACCGATGTCACGTGCCGAAATGGACGCCCTTGGCTGGGATAGTTGTGACATTATTTTGGTGACGGGGGATGCGTATATCGATCACCCAAGTTTTGGTATGGCGTTGGTGGGCCGCTTATTAGAGGCTCAGGGTTTTAGAGTTGGCATTATTGCGCAGCCGGATTGGCAAAATGCTAATGCATTTAAAGTGCTAGGCAAGCCTAACCTTTATTTTGGGGTGACTGCTGGCAATATGGATAGTATGGTGAATCGCTATACTGCGGATAGAAAAATACGTAGCGATGACGCTTATACGCCTGATGCTGCGCCTAACAGACGCCCAGACCGTGCGGTGTTGGTGTATAGCCAGCGCTGCCGTGAGGCTTATTCTGACGTGCCATTAGTGGTGGGTAGTATTGAGGCCAGCTTGCGCCGTATTGCGCATTATGACTATTGGTCAGATAAAGTGCGTCGCAGTATTTTAGTGGATTCTAAAGCTGATATTTTATTGTACGGCAACGCAGAGCGCGCATTGGTTGAGCTTAGCCACAGAATTGCTAAAGGCGAGAAAGTTGCCGATATTCAAGATATCCGCGGTACCGCCTTTTTGCGTAAAAAGATTCCAGAAGGCTGGAGTGAGATTGAAAGTACTAAACTTGATCGCCCAGGTGCTGTAGATAAACAGGTAGACCCATATGAAATGAAAATGGGTAAATCTGACGCTAGCTGTGCAACGGACGAGGCTAAGAAAACTGAGTTGCCGGAAGGTATTAAAGCGATTGAGATTGTGCCTAACCTCAGGTTAAAAGCACCTAAGGCAGATAGAACTAAGCAAGTGGTACGTTTGCCTGCGTTTGAAGAGGTGGCGAATGACCCTGTGCTGTATGCGCACGCTTCAAGGGTATTACATTTAGAGGCTAACCCGGGTAATGCACGCGCTTTGGTACAAAAGCATGGCGATAGAGAAGTGTGGCTCAATCCGCCGCCAATCCCGCTTACCACTAAAGAAATGGATTATGTGTATGACATGCCGTATGCACGTAAGCCGCACCCAGCATATAAAGATGCAAAAATCCCAGCTTGGGAGATGATACGTTTTAGCGTGAACATCATGCGCGGCTGCTTTGGCGGCTGTACATTCTGCAGTATTACCGAGCATGAAGGCCGCATTATTCAAAGCCGTTCTGAGGCTTCTATTTTGAAAGAGGTTGAAGAAATCCGCGATAAAGTGGATGGCTTTACCGGCGTGATTTCAGATTTAGGCGGGCCTACTGCCAATATGTACCGTATTGCATGTAAATCTGAATCCATTGAGAAAAATTGCCGTAAGTTAAGCTGTGTTTATCCGGCCGTGTGCGAGAACCTGAATACCGACCATAGCGCGCTGATTCAGCTGTACCGTAAAGCACGCGCTATCAAAGGCGTGAAGAAGATTCTCATTGGCTCTGGTTTGCGTTATGACCTAGCGGTGAAGTCACCTGAATACGTTAAAGAACTGGTGCAGCACCATGTGGGTGGCTATTTGAAAATTGCGCCAGAGCACTCAGAAGAAAATGTGCTGAGCAAAATGATGAAGCCAGGCATGGGTGCTTACGACGAATTTAAGGCCATGTTTGAGAAGTTCAGTGCCGAGGCGGGTAAGAAACAGTATTTGATTCCATACTTTATTGCGGCGCACCCGGGTACCACTGATGATGACATGCTGAACCTTGCATTGTGGTTGAAGAAATACGACTTTAAGTTAGACCAAGTGCAAACGTTTACGCCTACGCCAATGGCGATGGCAACTGCGATGTATCACTCAGGCAAAAACCCATTGCGTAAAGTGACGGCAGACTCTGATGATGTGCCTATCCCTAAAGCAGGCAATGTGCGTAAGTTACATAAGGCTTTTATTCGCTATCATGACCCGAACAACTGGCCGATGTTACGCGAAGCATTGAAGAAAATGGGGCGTGACGATTTAATTGGCAGTGGCAAGCATTGTTTGATTCCAGCTTGGCAACCACTTTCCACTAAGCCGGTGACCACAGTGCGCGGTGAGCAGTTAGAGCGAACTGTACGGCCTAGACGAACTACAGAGAAAAAGCGTAAGTACTCTTAACTTAAGCAATTTCGTATGAGGGCAATATGATGTTAAGGTCATTGATGTCTAATTTAAACAAAGCCCTCATACCGATGCTGATATTCGCACTATTCAGCACGCCAGTTTTTGCTCAGCGAGGTTTGTTCTGGAAAGCCGAGTCTAAAACTGCGCAGCCGATTTATCTGTTTGGGTCGATTCATACTGATGACAACCGAGTAACGGATTTTTCTCCCAGCGTGCTGGCGGCTTTAAAGTCCGTTGATGCTTTTATGATGGAGGCTGACGCGCCTCATGACCCGCGCATATTGCAGTCGCAAGATATTGACCTCAAAACCAGCTTGAGCGCTAAAGAGCTTGAGCAATTGTATACCCTAGCGGATTTTCATGTGATGCATCGAGATGTAGCGCTGCATACTAAACCATGGTTGTTGGCGGTGGTGTTTGATTCGCCAAGGCCACTTACTCCATACGCGCAAGATAACTTGTTGATGCGCCTCGCAGAAGATAATGGCAAGGAAGTGCAGGGGATAGAATCTGCTGCAGAACATTTTGCCGTGATGGATAGCCTGACTCTTGATGAACAGTTGGCTTTTTTACGCCAGGTATTAAAGCGTAGCCAACAAGCCAAGGTGCGTGATTACGAACGGTTAATCAAAGCTTATTTAAACGGTGATGCTAACAAGCTGGCGGCGCTTAATGCACAAACTACCGGCAGTATGCTGCCTACGCCGCTTTGGCAAAAGGTGCGCGTTAAGCTGCTGGATGAACGTAATGCGGTGATGGCGCAGCGTGTGCTGGCTAAAGCGCAAGATAAAAGCTTGTTTGTAGTGGTGGGGGCCTCACACTTGGCGGGCCCAAGCGGGCTGATTGCCGCCCTTAAACAGGCCGGTTATACATTGAGTGTTGTGAAGTAGCGCGTAGCCAGCGACTAATGCGTTACGTGGCGTCCAGCTTCGTAATTGACTACTTCGGGTGATTGATTCACGTAGATAAGTTTATCTGTTGCAAATCCAAGCTCTTTGGCTTGTGCAATTAAATGCTGCTTGATTGGGTAAGGTAACTGAGGGGTGCGCGAAAGTATCCAAAAGTAAGATTTATCCGGGCCGCAAATCATTACGTAGTTGTAATAAGGTTTATCTAGCTCAATAATATTGTAGGCACCGTAAAACGGGCCAAAGAATGATACTTTCAGTTTACCTGTATTGGTTTTATCTGCGTTGGCAGGGTCAACAAAGTAGGCTTTGCCCTCTGCTTCTTTCCATGCTTTTTTCTCTGCATTAAATCCACGATTAATTACTTTAATCCCGCCGTCATCACGCAGGCTGTAGGTGGCGGTTACGTTATCTAGGCCACGCTCAAAGCTGTGATCCAACCGCGCAATTTCATACCATGTGCCTAGGTACTGGTTTGCATCAAAGCTATCAATCACTTTTACCTTATCAGGCACGCCCATGCATGAAGAGAGCAGTAGGCAGATGGATATAAGTAAATAGCGTATGTTGAGCTGTGTCATGGTGAGCAAGTTTAATCTTCTTTATAGTTAGCCATCTGACTCTGAAGCGATTTAAAAATTCTATCGCTAGCTTTTAAATCATTGGCTGGCATTAGTCTGGTTTAGACATCCACGCAAATAGTGATGCACTCATCACCTCTTCGACCGACATATCAATCGGTGTTAACCAGTCACGCGGTACAAAAACAGTGTAGCCACCAATCATATAGCCCATAGGTAAATACACGGCAACACGGTCGCCCTGAATAAACCCTTCTGGTAGGCCATCTGTATTTTTTCTGGTGATTAAGCCAACTATTTCAAGCGGATGCCCCGGAACCTGTAAAGTCACCGCCTGTTGAGAGCTGCCTTTTTTATGCGGGGCAAAGTAATCAGCAAAGCTCTTTAATGACGAATAGATGCTTTTTACAACCGGCAGGTTTGTAAATGGAAACTCAATGAGTGAGAGTACTTTGTATATGTATTTGTGGGAGACAAGGTAGCCTAGCAACACGATGCCGCCTAAACCCAACATTAGGCCCAAGCCGGGGATGTAGAAGTCACCAATGATAGGGCGCACCCACCACATGGCGATGTGCTCTGCCCATGTTAAAAACGTATACAGCAAATATACGGTAAGCCCTAATGGTAACGCTGTAAGCAGACCGCGAAAGAAATATTGGTAAATCCGTTTCATAAGGCTTCCGTTCTAAATGGCATGGCATGTAACATGCTGTTGATTGCGGGTGCTACGTTTAGGCTGTCAATATATGGATTACTGGTTCTCTGCCTTTAAAGCGTTAAGGTCGGCCTCGCTTAGCCAGCGCCACTCGCCGATTTTGAGGTCTTGTGGTAACTCCAAGCGCCCGATTTTTATGCGTTTTAACGCTTCCACACGGTTGCTAATGGCGGCAACCATACGTTTGACTTGATGATACTTACCTTCGGCCAGCGTCATGTGAATTACGTGATCGCTGATTTTGGTGCAGGCGAGAGCTGCAATCGGTGCATCTTCATCAATCAGTTGTACGCCTTTTAAAATATGGGCGATTTGTTCATCGCTGACGGCATGTTTACAAGTGACCTCATATACCTTGGGTACTTTGTGTTTAGGTGAGCTCATGCGATGGATAAATTGACCATCGTCAGAAATTAGAATCAGCCCGGTGGTGTCTTCATCCAGCCTGCCAATGCATTGCACACCACGCTCAACCAGCGGGTGTGGTAACAGGCTATAGATAGTTGGGTGGTGCTGGGTTTTGTGCGAGCACTCGTAGTTGCCAGGTTTATGCATCATGAGGTAAGACTTTTCACGATAGTCCCATGCCTCACCTTTAATGGTGTAGTGCAGGTTTCCCAGCTCAAAAGTGGCATCAGGGTCATCACATAGCTCGCCATTGACCGTCACTTCTTCATTGATAACAAGAATGCGGCATAGCTTGCGTGCGCCAAAGCCTTGGTTGTGTAATATGCGTTCGATAGAAAGTTTTTTAGCCATAGCCCGTATTATAAGGCACAAATAAAAACGCCCGCATGTTTCGGTGCGGGCATTGTGATGTTGCGTTTAATTAAAACTTAGTCTTGGCTGATAGTTTTGTAAGCAAAGGCGCCAATTACTGCACCCACAATCGGGGCAAGCCAAAATAGCCATAGCTGTTGTAAGGCGATGCCACCTTCAATCAGGGCTGGGCCAGTGCTACGTGCCGGGTTAACTGAGGTGTTGGTGACCGGGATGCTGATTAAATGGATGAGCACCAATGTAAAGCCGATGGCCAAAGGTGCTAAACCTGCAGGTGCACGTTTGTCAGTAGCGCCCATGATGATAAATAAGAACATCGCGGTCATCACGATTTCTGTGATTAAACCTGCCATCATGCTGTAGCCATGCGGTGAGTGTTCTGCAAACCCGTTTGACGCTAAACCGCCTGCATAACCTTCCATGCCACTGGCAATGGTACGAATCAGCACAGCGGCTAAAATAGCGCCTAATACCTGCGCAATAATATAGTGAGGGAGCTCTTTAGCGCTAAAGCGGCCGCCTGCAACTAAGCCAATCGAAACCGCAGGGTTGAGGTGGCAGCCTGAGATATGGCCAATAGCGTAAGCCATCGTTACCACGGTTAAGCCAAAGGCGAAAGAAACCCCTAAATAACCTAAACCTAAATCTGGAATACCGGCAGCGAGTACCGCACTGCCACAGCCCCCCAGCACTAACCAGAAGGTGCCGATTAGCTCAGCAAGCGCACGTTTTGATAATGACATAATTACTCCAATCTTATAATGATTATTAGAATCTACATGGACTACATTTATATCAATTGCATCGCTAATTTACTGCAATCATGATGTGACTACAAGCGAGTTTGGGTTAAACTAGGCCTTTAATTTATACACCATCGTTATATGTCTTTTAAGCACATCATCTCCCGCGACAACCCGGTTTTTAAGCAACTTAAGAAATTTGCAGATAATGCGCGCGAGCGCAGGGCTGAGGGCAAAACGCTATTGGATGGCGTCCATTTGATAGAGTCGTATATAGACACTTTTGGTGAGCCGGATTTAATCATTATTCCAGAAGGTAAAAGCAGCGTAGAAGCCACTGGTTTGATACAGGCTTTGGCCGATATTCCAACCATTATGCTGCCTACTTTGATGTTTGCAGAGCTTACCCCGGTGACGAATGCTACCGGTATTTTAGCCTTAGTGAAAATACCGCAATTACCTGTGCCAGAACAACCCGCATTTGTACTGATGTTAGAGGACATACAAGACCCTGGTAATATCGGCAGCATGCTGCGCACAGCGGCTGCATCCGGTGTTGATGTGGTTTACTTAAGCACTAGCTGTACCGATGCATGGTCACCCAAAGCGTTGCGTGGCGGGCAGGGTGCACAGTTTGTATTGCCGATTGTGGAACGTGTGGATTTAATAAAAGCATTGCAGGAGTTTGACGGTAGTAGTTACGCTACCGCTATGCAAGGTGATTCGCTGTATGCGCAAGATCTATCACAACCTACCGCGTTTGTGATTGGCAATGAAGGGGCAGGGCTGCGCCACCAAACCATGGCAGCAACAACCAAACGGATTACCATTCCCATGGCAAAAACTGCGCTGGGCTCGGTAGAATCCCTTAATGCGGGTGCGGCGGCGGCGGTTTGTTTATTTGAACGTATGCGTCAGGCATCATTGAAGTAAACGTTGGAAAATTAAGGATAGATTGATGCGCAGATACCCAGTAACTAAAGATCAAACAGCCAAAAGTTCAACACTCCAGCATGCAGCTCAACGGGCACAGCGCGGCTTTAGCTTGATAGAAATGATGGCAATCGTTGTGATTATGGGTATTTTGGCGATGGTGGCGATTCCATCCAGCATGAGTCGCATCATTAAAGAGCAAATTACCGCGGCATTGCCGTTAGCGGATATTGCCAAGGCACCAATTGCCGCCGCATGGTCGCTCTCTCAAGTGATGTTGCCTGATAATGCTGCGGCTGATTTGCCAACCAGCAATAAAGTAGTGAGCAATTTTATTACCGATACGAAAATTGAAAATGGTGCGATCCATATGACCTTTGGTAATAAGGCGCATCCAAAAATTAAAGACAAAGTACTGAGCCTTAGGCCGGCGGTGATTGAAGAATCTAAAGTTGTACCTGTGGCATGGGTGTGCGGAAACGCAAAAGCCCCAGATAATATGACGGTAAAGGGCGAAAATAAAACGAATATACCGGATGAATATTTGCCGCGTTTATGTAGGTAGCGTGGCGCGGTAGCCGTAACTACCGCATATAGCTAGCTCAAAACTCGCTACAGTTTAATGTACCTCTGGGTGCGCTTTTGTGGTGACTTCACTCACCATTAATTGCGTTGCGTCTACTTTATCAAAGCTGTAGTGCGCATTACAAAAATCGCAGTTCACTTCAATCTTACCTTGCTCTTCAATAATGCTGCTAATTTCATCGTTGCCTAACATGCGCAACATCCCTGAAACACTTTCACGTGAGCAGCTGCAGTAAAACTTAGTATTGCTTGCCTCAAACAAGCGTACATCTTCTTCATGAAATAAGCGTGTGAGTATGGTTTCTGTCGGCAGATTAAGTAGCTCATCGTCTGTAATCGTGCTGGCTAAATGCCCGATACGGTTCCATGCATCTAAATCTTGTGTGCTGAGGTCTTCTGTTTTTGTTACCTGGTTCATGGTGTCTGGCAGCTTTTGTAACAGCATGCCAGCCGCGGCGTTGCCATCGCAATGCAGCCAGATTCTGGTGTCAATTTGTTCTGAGCGCAGCATGTAGTTCTCTAATATGGTGCTGATGCTGTCGCCCTCAAGCGAAACGATGCCCTGATAAGCCTGACGGCCATCTTTAGGGTCTAGCGTGATCATAAATTGCCCGTGGGAAATGAGGTCGAATAAACTCTGCTCGTCAGACACTTCACCTTTCCACTTAGCTGTGGCGCGAATGCCAAACTCTGAATTGCACTCTACCACCAGTAATTTTAACGCGCCTTTACTTTGAATCTGCAATACAAGCGAGCCGCTCATCTTAAGGGTAGCAGTCAGCAATGCGCTGGCAGCCATTAACTCGCCAAGCGCACGCTTTAGACCGGCAGGTAAATGCTGCTTATTCAGCGCCAGTTGTAGTGTGTTGGTAAGGTTAACAAGGTTGCCGCGTATCGGCGTGTTTTCAAAAACAAAACGTTGTAGGGTGTCTGGTAATTTATTCATCTCGCTATTTTAACATTAGCGTGCCGCATTCAAAATGTTTGCATGGAGTATTTTAATGCCACGATGTTTGCCAACCGAGCGTGTGTAAATTACACAAAGGCGCTAGCTGGCGATAATAATTTGCTTGGTTTGAGGGATAGCAGGCATAGCCCAATGCTCGAGCGCCCATTGCCACAATGTGTGTAGCGGCGCATGTTTGATGATGGCAGGTGGCTGCTGGCCTAAAAAATATAAGGCGTCATAAAGAAGCTGGCTGGTACTAGCTATGTCTATGGGCTTTGCCAGTGTTTGTTTACTTAGTTTCTCACCGTTGGTATTGGCGGCAACCGGCACGTGTGCATATTGTGGAGTGGAAAAGCCTAACTGTTGCTGCAGGTATATCTGGCGGGGGGTGGAGTCTAGTAAGTCTGCGCCACGCACGATGTGTGTGATGCCTTGCGCGGCATCATCTGCCACTACTGCCAGCTGGTAAGCAAATAAGCCATCTGCACGTTTTAAGATAAAGTCGCCTACATCTTGGCCGATGTTTTGTTGAACAAGCTGTTGAATGTCGTCATGAAAGCTAACTGCACTATTGTCAGTCTTAATGCGCCAGGCTATTGCGGTGTTAGGTTTGATTGGGTGATGCAGGCAAGTTTTTGGATAGATACGCCCGTCAATGCCAAACGTAGTGCTAGAGTCGGCAATTTCCTTGCGGGTGCAGGTGCATGGGTAAATCAGCTGTTTGCTATTGAGTTGATTGAGTGCATCAGCATACAGTGCGCTGCGCTGGCTTTGGTAAATGATTGTGTCATCCCACTCAAACCCAAACGCTTCCAGTTGATGCAAAATCGTATCTGCTGCACCTTTGATTTCACGCGGTTTATCTAAATCCTCCATGCGTACTAACCACTTGCCTTGCCATTTCCCTTGCCCTTGCTTGGCTTTGGCCTCACAAAAGCTGGCGACAGCCGCTACCAGCGAGCCAAAGTGCAAGGGGCCTGTGGGCGAGGGGGCAAAGCGGCCGACGTACATGCTGATAAAACTTAGTTAACTGGTTGCAGGTATGGCGGAATATGCCAATAGCCGAGCTGGTTACCTAATAGCATGAGTTGGCAGTGCAGGCGGTCATTACCGCTGGCGCTGACATCAAACTCGTAAGTACGTAAAAACTGCACACGACCACGGCGGTTGCGTCCCAGCCAAATTCTGCTGCAGGCGACAGATTCATCCAGCAATTGCAGGTTAAATCTTGCTGAAAGTTCGCTACCCAGCAGAATTGCGCGTTCACGTTTGTTTAAACAGTCTATCCAAAACCAGCCGATGGCTAGTAGGATAATAATTAAAATCATTTCCATTAATGCATACTCATTTTTATAAAGGGTCTAGTTCGGACTCATCAGGCTCATCTTCATGTAGCGATAGGTTATCAAAGCTGGATGAGCTTTTTGCATTGCCAGCGTTTTTACCATGCAACTTAAAGCGTAAGCGCAGCTCATTGATGGAGTCTGCATTACGCAGGGCATCATCTTCAGTTATGCGGCCTTCTTCGCATAAATTAAAGAGGGCTTGGTCAAATGTTTGCATGCCTAGCTCGGTAGACTTAGCCATCACCTCTTTAATCATGTTGGTTTCACCTTTTAAAATCAGGTCAGAGATGAGGGGCGAGTTAAGCAAGATTTCAATGGCAGCACAGCGGCCACCACCGGTTCTGGAAACCAGGCGTTGTGAGATAAATGCTTTTAGATTGAGTGATAAATCCATATGTAATTGCGCATGACGCTCTTCTGGGAAGAAGTTAATGATGCGGTCAATCGCTTGGTTGGCACTGTTTGCATGCAAGGTGGCCATACACAGATGGCCGGTTTCTGCAAACGCTAGCGCGAACTCCATGGTTTCTCTATCGCGGATTTCGCCAATTAAAATCACATCTGGCGCCTGGCGCAATGTGTTTTTAAGGGCGTTAAACCATCCGTTGGTATCTCTACCCACCTCGCGATGCGTCACTAAACAGTTTTTACTTTGGTGCACATACTCGACAGGGTCTTCTACTGTGATGATGTGCCCAAAAGTATTCTCATTGCGGTAATCAATCAGCGCCGCTAAGGTGGTGGATTTACCTGAGCCTGTGCCGCCTACTAAAATGACCAAACCGCGCTTGGTAAGCATTACGTCTTGCAGGGTATCTGGTAAGCCTAAATCATCAAACTTGGGAATCTCCGTCGTAATGGTGCGTAGTACCATCCCCACTTTTTCTTGCTGCACAAACACATTCACGCGAAAGCGGCCTATGCTTTTAGGCCAGATCGCAAAATTACATTCTTTTTCCGTTGCAAACTCAGTGCGCTGTTTTTCATTCATCAGCGCATCAGCAAAAGCTTTGGTGTGCTCGCCGGTTAGCTTCTGTTGGGTAACCGGTGTCATTTTCCCATCAATCTTCATGGCGGGAGGGAAGTCTGCCGAAATGAATAAATCCGAGGCCTTTTTATCTAGCATGCCACGTAAAAGATTATGCATGTAATTAAGTGCTTGTTCGTTTGTCATTCAAGAAACCTTATCTATTGGGGTTACAATATGGCACGAGTTAATCCATAATTAACAAGTCGTCACTTTCAAGTTTGTTGCCGGCAATTGTACTTAATTTAATTGTAAGCGAACATTCGCATCGTCAGCTATTGTTTCATAGGATTATTGATAAGAGTCATCATTGCATGAATGAAATACGTGAAAAAGAAGCCATCGATGCTTATTTGAAGTTACTGCAGGCTAAAGGTGCAAATAGTGGCGTGCTGCATAAGCGTGCGTCGTTTATAGAGCTTTTAGCTAAGAGGCTTACGGGGCAAGTGCCTAATGGTGAAATCTATCGCGATATTATTGAGGACGTGATGGACTCGATTCCGGTAGATGCATGGCATGACAGCCTGACCGCTGCGCGTGAGTTCTATCCGTTCTGGATGAAAGATTTTAAAGCGATTGCCGCTTTAAACATTAACCCCGGTTTTGATGTTAAGCCCATTGATTGGCGGCCGATTCAGGCCACGCTCAAGCTGCTATCCGATAGCTTGGAGACCGAGAAATTTGAAGCTGCTGAAAACTGGCCTTTAAAAGCGTACACGCAAGCCCTGCGTTTTGAAGGTGCAGAGCAGGCCTTGGTTGATACGCGCGTTAAATTAGCAAAAATTATCTTAATTCGCCTGCGTACAGCGCCAGATAAAGACAGCAAGGCGTATCGCGCCGCGGTAGACCTGACCTTGCCGTTATTTAGCATCAAGCATAGCCGGCGATTGTTTTTAGTGGTGGTGCGTGAGTTTTACCACTTTTGGTCTGGTAATCCAGATGCTGCCAGTATGGTGCTTAAAGAAGGTGCAGGTAACGCATTAATTTAGTTTCTTTAAACATTCCAAAACGCCCGTTCGCACACAATTAGTGCAATGCACTGTCAATAGCACAATTTTAGTGCAATATTTTCATGCTGTATGATGTAAGGCCTATACAAAACAATAAGTTATGTTTTGGCGTGATATTTGCTTATTTTGCGGGGCTTAAAATGTTAATAGGTGATTGAAAATGGAAGCATTAGTCTCAGCAAATGATGTTTTATTTGTATTGCTTGGCGCCATTATGGTGCTTGCAATGCACGCAGGTTTTGCCTTTTTAGAGGTGGGTACAGTCAGACATAAAAATCAGGTCAATGCACTGGTTAAAATCATGGTGGATTTCTCAGTTTCTACCATTGCATACTTTTTTATTGGCTACAGCATTGCGTATGGCGTAGATTTTTTTAGTGGCGCTGAAGTATTAGCAGCTAAAAATGGTTTTGGTTTAGTGAAGTTTTTCTTTTTGCTGACATTCGCAGCTGCGATTCCAGCGATTATTTCAGGCGGCATTGCCGAACGTGCGAAATTTAATCCGCAAATGTTTGCTACGTTCACATTGGTTGGTTTTGTATATCCGTTTTTTGAGGGTATCGCATGGAATAATCACTACGGATTACAAGAGTGGCTAAAGGGCGCGACGGGCGCGTCATTTCATGATTTTGCCGGCTCAGTGGTAGTGCATGCCATGGGTGGCTGGATTGCGCTAGCTGCCGTTGTTTTACTAGGAGCACGTAATGGTCGCTATAGTAAAGATGGCCGCTTGCATGCGTATCCACCGTCAAATATTCCGTTTCTGGCACTGGGTGCATGGATCCTGACAGTTGGCTGGTTTGGCTTTAACGTTATGTCCGCGCAGTCGGTTCAGGGTATCAGTGGCTTGGTTGCCGTGAACTCACTTATGGCGATGGTGGGCGGTACTTTAGCTGCCTTAGTCATGGGTAAAAATGACCCGGGCTTTGTGCACAATGGCCCATTGGCTGGTTTGGTTGCGGTATGCGCAGGTTCTGATGTAATGCATCCGTTAGGTGCATTGGTCACTGGTGCGATTGCCGGCGTGTTGTTTGTGCTGACATTTACCTTAACGCAGCAACGTTGGAAAATTGACGACGTGCTAGGTGTATGGCCATTACACGGCCTATGTGGTGCTTGGGGTGGTATTGCTGCCGGTATTTTTGGGCTGAAGGCCTTGGGTGGTATGGGCGGTGTGAGCTTTACATCGCAATTACTTGGCACGGCAGTGGGTGTAACTGTTGCATTGGTGGGTGGCTTTATTGTGTATGGCGCACTGAAACAATTAGTTGGTATCAGGCTGACCGCAGAAGAAGAGTATGACGGTGCAGATTTAACCATTCATAAAATCCCATCTACAACCAATGACTAGTCTTGCGCTGGTAGATGATAGAAATTAATAAAGTCTGTCGGCGAGTAATAAAGTCTGTCGATAGAACTAAAGTCTGTCTTAACAGATAATTTAAAAAGCCCTGAAAAATCAGGGCTTTTTTGTAGGGTAATCATTTATCTACTGTTCTCTGACATTTAAAGTTGGTAACCAAAGCAGTGTAAAGTCGGTAACTAATTAAAATTTTATGTGATTGGTGCTTTTAGGAAGAGTTGATACTAATTATGAAATTTTGTATCAAGGTGTAGTTTTTACGCAGTTTCTACATGGCTTTAAATTTACAGCTCTTTTATGTCACAACCTTAATGTCCCTTAATTCGGTCTCTAGAGTCGGGAAATGCCGTGCAAAGTTTGTGGTACCTATCCTAATTACACTAGAAAATATCCATCATAGTGAGCCAGTCTAGCAATAATAATAGGTTCACTAGAGACTCATATGGAGATCATTATTACCAAAAAAATATGACTCATTTCCCCCTTTAGGTCTTAGAATAGCTTATCAGGTGTAATGCGAACTCCAAATGAAATCCACTGGGTATCATTCACACCATTGATCTGTCTCCCCAAGGTGGCGTCTACTTGAAACAGGTCAGGTATAACAGACATCCTTATACCAGCTTGAGTGAAGGGATTTGATTGATGGTCTCCGTATACTTCTAAAACCCCTGTAAACCTCGATGAAGCCTTGAACTCACCGCCAACACCCCAAGTCATATTGTCTTTGTTGGACGCATGATCATGCAGCACACCCGCATTAAGGTGCATCACTATTTTGTCATCGTTAAAGGATGCTGAGAACGGAATATACGCATAAGTGTTTCCGAGTTGGTTTGCGCTAGGAGTTACCGCCGGATGATAAACCTTACCGATAGCAAAGCCTATTCCCCATCCGTTAGTTTCAAGGGCTTTGAATAAAGTCTTAGCTTGTATCACATAGTCTGATGTGTCCTTTGTATCACTAGCCATAGACAAGCCAGCACCTAGAGTCACCTCAAAGTTACCTGTAGGGTTGCAGGCAGGCAAAGCCCAGAACTCAGTGCTTTTTGGGTAGATGCGAGTCCAGCTTTCAAGCTGACAGCTCTCTGCGTTGGTTAATCGTGCATCATCGGTAACAAAAGGACGAGCTGACCATGCAGGTTGTGCGTATAGCAGGATAAATAAAAGTAACAGTTTTTTCATTGTTGCCATTTTATTCTAGTTTTATTTATTTTAGGTTACAGCCTCATATATGGATTGTATTTACTGTGCGTCCGCCAGAGGTGTAACTAGTAGCGCAAAAGAGTTCATGTAGCAAAATAATCTTCCTGAGCTTTCGGTAGTGCTTATAGAAAATGTTTGCGGAAATTCCAGTATCAACTGGATCAACTCCAAAGCGGACATGTAAGTGGTCTCACAAGCTCCAAGTTTTTCCTCATAGGTTGCAACTAAAGATGCATGGTAAGTCATGCTTATGCTTGTTAATAAGTGACTACTTTGCGGCCCAAAGCGGAAGTTCGTAGTTAACCTCCGCAGGGTTAAATTTTCAATTAAAGTCTATCAAATGGACTTGTCACCAATTTAGTCGCTTGAATAACGTGGGTGTAAATCATCGTGGTTTGCAAGCTGCGATGCCCCAACAATAATTGAATCGTCCTAATGTCAGTACCGGAACTCAGTAAATGCGTAGCAAACGAATGACGTAATGTATGAACAGAGGCATGTTTCTTAACGCCAGCTTGATTTAATGCAATCTTAAAAGCACGCTGTATCGTGGTATCAGACATATGCCAACGCGCCAATTGAAATTCATTCTGCCATGGTCGTAAAACCTTGGATGGAAATACAAACTGCCAAGCAATGGAACGTGAAGCTGTAGGATATTTACGATAAAGCGCATTAGGCATCGCAGCATAACCACCACCTTTTGCAATATCTGATGAATGCAACTGCGCAACCATGACGAGATGTTTTTGCAGTCGCGCGATCAATTGCGTTGGAAGTAGGGTGGCTCTATCCTTACCACCCTTGCCATCACGCACAGTCAAAGTCATTACCCCGAAATCAATATTCTTCACTCTTAAGCTAATACACTCACTGACTCTCAAGCCCGCACCATAAAGCAACTGCGCCATCAGTAGGCATGTACCGTTCATTACATCAAAGATCGCCTTTACTTCATCAGTAGTTAAGACTACCGGCACCCGATGCTGGCGTTGAACACGCTTTAAACCCGACATCTGACCTAAAGGCTTTTCAAGCACATCAGTATATAAAAACACGATAGCATTCAAAGCAATTGTTTGTGTAGAAGCTGAGACTTGACGATCTCTCGCCAGATGATTCAGGAAAAACTCAACTTCAAGAGTACCCATCAATTCAGGATGGCGCTTTTGGTGAAAGAAGATGAACCTGCGTATCCAATGCACATATGCATCTTCAGTTCGAGGACTGAAATGACGCCTACGACAGACAGTGCGAACCCGCTCCATTAAGCGGGGACGATTAGCTGGTTGTTGACCCCATAAATATAGCGCCTTAATTGAGGTTTAAAAGACTTAAAGTGTACTCAATTTAAAACGAGTTGCATCCGTACTTGCTATTTATTATTATACGGACAGGGCAACACCTAATATCAAGATTTTAAAAGAAAAATAACATGTCCAAATCATCATTCACAATATTATTATACGGACGCGTGCGTCCGCTTAATAACTGTTATGAGTAAAAATAATTACGCTGCAGTTGGTTTTTTGATACTTGCGCTAGTGCTTTGGGGGTTGTCTTTAGCACTTCCCGTTTGGGAGTGTGGTAGAGGTGGAACCCAGCTAAATGGGATGTTTGTATTAAGTATGGGGTATATGGGCTTATTTTCTTTAACCCCTCTTTGGTTTTGTAATCTAATTTTTATCTACTCAGCCATCTGTGTCTTTGATAAAAAACATACCCCCAGAACAACAATCGCATTAATTTTTGCTGCTGTCGGATCCACAGCACTTATCGGCCCTTATTTCTGTGGGGCACCAGGCTCTCTTGATAAGGGTACAGGCATTGCTAGCGGGGGCGTTATATGGGTTATAGCACTATGGGCTGCCTTTGCAGCAATATCGCTAAGCAAAAGAAAACTATGAACAATATACGTGTTACTCATAACACCTCATTCAAGTGGGACGCCTAACGGCGCCCCTTAATTCAAACGTTATGCCTTATGAAGTATAAACATATAGACGCGATGCTTCACAACTTTGGACACTCGTTTTTCAGTATGATGAATTACGTCGACGACCAATACATCATTGACGTATTACCCGAACTGGCGAGAGAGTCAGAGAACCACGAAATTGATATAAATTTTAGCAGTGGTCAAATAATCCCAAAGGCTAACTACCCTGAAGTTTTATTTAAATCGATGGCTTACTGGAATGAATGGTTACCAAAACATATAGCCAATCATGGACTTGAAATGGAAAGAATATCTAACATTAACTTTCACTTTCGTTTGTTACAAATTAATTATGAAATTATCGTTTCTGCTACTGATGACAGGGGCAAAGAGCATAAGGTGTTTGTAAATG
>Ga0208269_100290_pt1 | contig 29216 bp, 28 predicted proteins | sample LakWasMe88_LOW11_2_FD_183912 | JGI IMG/M metagenome (GOLD analysis project Ga0208269, IMG submission 183912) | Freshwater sediment methanotrophic microbial communities from Lake Washington under simulated oxygen tension - Sediment Metagenome... | ecosystem: Environmental > Aquatic > Freshwater >...
CAACAGGATGGCGCAGTCGGTGGCCATCTGGATGTGGCCGGCCTTCCAGCCCCGGCTCTCCTGCAGGTAGAAGGCCAGGATGCCGACCCCGCCCAGGCTGGCGCGGTGGCGGAACAGCATCAGAAAGCCGACGCCCAGCAGCACGCCACCGAGCACGCTGGCGTAAATCGGGTCGAGCTGGGCAAAGCGGATCCAGTGCGGGGTCCATTCGGCCAGCAGCGACAGCAGGGCCACCGCCGCAATCGTCTTGAGCACAAAGGCGCGCTCCATGCGCTTCCAGGCCAGCACGTAAAAGGGCAGGTTGAGCACAAAGAACACCTTGCCGAAGCTGATGCCGCTGGCGTAGTGCACGATGAAGGCCAGCCCGGCCATGCCCCCCGTCAGCAGGTGGTCGTGCCCGTAAATGGCCACGCCCAGGGCGATCAGCAAGGTGGCCGAGAACAGCGCAAAAGCGTCTTCCGTGAGGCTGTGGGGTGCCACGCCGCTGACGGGCGAGCTGGGCGCAGGCGCTGCGGCTGGGGTGGATGCCGGGGGGGAGTCCGGTTGCGGCATCGGCGCAGCGATCGGCGCCACTGTCTGGGCAGGTTCTGGTGTGTTCATGGCGAGCATTGTCCGAAAAGTCGTGCACGGCCTGCAGCAAGAGCGGGGCCAGGCCGTGGAAAGCCGGGTAGCAGACCACAGGGCGGTGCCCGCAGGCGTGATCCGGATCAGACTTTGTCGGAAATGCGGGGTTCGGCCTGTCGGGCCGCACCGCTGCCAGAGGGGGGTGCATGCCCGGCATCACTCCAGTGTGAGGTGGGCGCGTGCCGCGGCGGCACGGAACTGGGTGATCTCTTGCTCCATCAGCCGGGTCATGGCCGCCGGGTCGTAGTACACCGGCTCCAGGGCCTGGGCGCGGAATTGCTTTTGCACCTCCGGCAGGGCCATCACCACGCGCAGCTCGCGGCCCAGGCGCTCCAGCACGGGGGCGGGCGTGCCGGCGGGTGCGGCCATGGCATACCAGCCCTCAAAGCTGGCATCGGGCAGGCCCAGCTCGGTCAGCGTGGGCACCTGGGGCAGCGAACTCACGCGAATGCGGCTGGGGGTGGCCAGTGCGCGCAGCTTGCCGGCCTTGATCAGCGGGCCGGCACTGGCCACGGTGTCGAACGTGGCTTCGACCTCGCCCGACATCAGGGCCGTGCTGACCTGGGCGCTGCCCTTGTAGGGGATGTCCTGCAGGTTGACGCCCGCGCTCAAACCCAGCAGCAGGCCGGCCAGGTGCGGTGCGGTGGCGCTGCCATAGGTGGCGTAGCGCACCGAGCCGGGTTGGCGCCGGGCCGCATTCAGCAACTCCGGCAGGGTCTTGAAGGGAGACTGGGCTGGCACCACCACCACCAGCGGGGCCCGGGCCAGCACCGCCACGGCGCTCAGGTCCTTAAAGGGATCGTAATTCAGGCGGGGCTTCAGGGCCGGGTTCACCGAGAAGCTGGTGGAGCCCGACACCAGCAGGGTGTAGCCGTCTGGGGCGGACCGTGTCACGGCTTCCGTCCCGATCAGGGTGGAGGCCCCGGGCTTGTTGTCGATCACCACCGACTGGCCCAGGCGGGGTGCCAGGGCCTGCCCCATGGCCCGGCCCACGATGTCGGTGCCGCCCCCCGGTGGGAAGGGCACCACGATGCGCACCGATCGGCTGGGCCAGGGCTCTGCCGCCGCCAGGGCGGTCTGGCTCAGGCCGGCACAGCCGGCCAGGGCCAGGAGAGAGAGGGCGCAGCGGCGTTTCATGGCATTCCTTTTCTGCCGCAACGGGGGCGGCGAGGCTCAACAGGGGGGGATGAAGACTGGCTGGCCTCCATTAGAAGCCGATTGAGGGTTTGTCAGGGCATGGAACATGCTTGCTCTCATTAGAGAATTCACAAGGCATCGTTGCCTTGATCAGAACGTATTGCGCATGAGGACCTCTGTGAAACTGCCATTGTTCAGCCTGCCCTTGCGCTACTTTGTGGTGGTGGCCCGCACCCGCAGCGTGAGCGAGGCGGCCCGTCAGCTGCATGTGGCGGCTTCGGCCGTGAGCCGCCAGATCAGCCTGCTGGAAGACGCGCTGGGCCTGGCGCTGTTCGAGCGCGCGCACCGGGGCATGACGCCCACCCCGGCGGGCGAGCGCCTGCTGGCCCACCTGACGACCGCCACCGAAGAGGGGCAGTTTGTGCTGGAGCAACTGGGCGGGTTGGCCGGCCGGGTGCGGGTGCGTCTGGCCTGCACCGAGGGCTTTGCCGCGGGCTTCATGGCCGGGGCGCTGCAGGCGTTTCGGCAGGCCCACCCGGGAGCCCAACTGGCGCTGCAGGTGGTGGCGCCCGACCAGGTCAACCAGTTGCTGCGCCAGGGCGAGGTGGACCTGGGGCTCAAGTACAGCCTCAGCCCTGAAAAAGACGCCGAGGTGCTGCACACCGTGCTGGCGCCGGTGCTGGCCGTGATGCGCCCCACCCACCCGCTGGCGGCCAAGGACCGCGTGCGGCTGGCCGACGCCGTGCGCTATCCGCTGCTGCTGGGCGAGCCCGGCACCACCAGCCGGCGCCTGTTCGATCAGGGCTGTGCTTTGCAAGGGCTGCATTACGCGCCGGCGATGGTGAGCAATTTTTCACCCACGCTGCTGTCGATGATGGGCGATCTGGACCTGTTGCCGGCCGGCTACCTGACGGTGTCGCACGCCGTGGAGCAAGGGCAGCTCAAGGCTTTGCCCTTTGCCGAGCCGGGCCTGCAGCAGCGGCGCCTGTGCCTGCTGGCGCAAAGCGGGCGGGCTTTGCTGCCCCCGGTACAGGCCCTGGCCGAGCTGCTGGTGGCCGGCGTGGGGGAGTTCGGCAAGCGCAAGGTGCGCGCCAGGGCGCTGCGCCGCCCGCCGGCGAGCACGGCGTAACATCTCCACCCTGTTGTTTGCCGGGCCGATGGGCCTGGGTTTGTCCATGGCCAAGAAAGAACACGTCTCCGAAACACCCGCCACCCAGTGGCTCAAGGCCCACCGTGTGGCCTACACCGAGCACCCTTACGAGTACCTGGAGCATGGCGGCGCCATGCACAGCGCCGAGGTGCTGGGGCAAGACCCCTACACCGTGGTCAAGACCCTGATCATGCAGGACCAGGACGCCAAGCCCCTGGTGGTGCTGATGCATGGCAACCGCAAGGTGTCGACCAAGAACCTGGCACGCCAGATCGGGGCCAAGTCGGTCGAGCCCTGCGCCCCGGAGGTGGCCAACCGCCACAGCGGCTATCTGGTGGGGGGCACCTCGCCCTTCGGCACGCGCAAGCAGATGCCGATCTACATCGAGGAAACCATCCTGGGCCTGCCCCGCATCTGCATCAATGGGGGGCGCCGCGGGTTTCTGGTCGGCATCGACCCCCAGGTGTGCGTGGCCCAGTTGGGTGCCCGGCCGGTGCAGTGCGCGCTGGCAGAATGAGCGGCTGGATCCTGCTCCGCCCGCCGAGGCGCCCGGAGCAGGGCTTTTTGCAGATAGCACAGAGGTAGAACAAGTTGGAGATTCTTTACACACTGGCGGCCACGCTGTTGGCCTACCTGCTCGGTTCGCTGTCGTTTGCGGTCATCGTGAGCCGCGTGATGGGCCTGAACGACCCACGCACCTATGGCAGCAAGAACCCGGGCGCCACCAATGTGCTGCGCTCGGGCAGCAAGGCGGCGGCCGTGGTCACGCTGTTGCTCGATGCGCTCAAGGGCTGGCTGCCCGTGGTGCTGGTGCGCTGGTATGGCCGCCGCTGGGGCCTGGACGACGGCACGGTGGCCCTGGTGGGGCTGGCGGCCTTTCTGGGCCACCTGTACCCGGTGTTCTTCCGCTTCCAGGGAGGCAAGGGCGTGGCCACGGCTTTGGGCGTGCTGTTTGGTGTGGACGCTCTTCTGGGCCTGGCGGCCGGTGCGATCTGGCTGCTGATGGCGGTGGTGTTCCGCTATTCCTCGCTGTCGTCGCTGACGGCGGCCGTGGCGGCGCCCCTGGTCTATGTGCTGGCCAGCGGCACCGCCTGGTATGCCGAGACGCCCGTATTGCTGGCCCTGGTGGCCATGGCGGCCTTGCTGGTCTATCGGCACCGCGAAAACATCCAGCGCCTGCTGGCGGGCACCGAGTCGCGTCTGGGGCAGAAGAAGAAGTCCTGAGGCTCCTGGCCCACCAGGCCGGTCAGATCCATCCGGTGCAGCCTGTCAGAGACTGCGGGGTTGTTGCGAGCGGGCCACCGAGATCATGACTGCGTGGTTGATCATGAGCTTGACGGCATCGGAGGGCACCGCCGCCTGGATGCGTTGCTCGCCCAGGGCGATGTTGCGCAGGCGCGGGTGCGGGTAGGGCTCGCCACGCGGGTCGATGAGGCTGGCCACCAGCGGTTGGTTGAGTTGCGCGGTGCGCCTCAGCACCACGGCCAAGTCCTGGTTGTCGAGCCGTACATAGGTGCCGGGCGGACAAAGGCCCACGTGCCGCACCAGGGCCTGGGCCACATCATCATGGCGTCCTTGACTGGCGCTGATGACTGCGCGAAGCGAGTCGGTCACGCTGCGGCCCGGACGCGAGCGCCGAGGACTGATCATGGCCGCGTACCGGTCGGTGACCTGCAAGATGTGTGTCAGGCGCAGCACTGGATCGGGCACGCTGCCGGGCAGCGTCAAGGGCAGGTTTTCGTGGTGCGAAGCCACGATGGCCAGCCAAAGCTCGTCCTTGATCCCCACGCGGGCCAGCAGCATGCAGCTTTTGACCGAGTGGGCGTCGATGTTGGTCTGCTGCTCGACCGAGGGGCGCGTGGTCTGTTCGGCCAGTTCGTCCTGCAGCCCCGTCATGGAGATGTTCATCGTCAAGGCGGCGGCCACCAGGCTGTCGCGTTGCCCGGCGGGCAGTTGCAACTCCAGGGCGATGATGTGGCAAAGCGCCGCGCACACCAGGGAGTGGGTGGTGCTGTAGCCCGCGATCGAGGTGCCCGCCATCTGGAACAGCAGGTACAGCGCGGTGTCGGCATCCTGCTCGAGCAGGTCCTGCATCCAGCGGTCGTGCTGCCGCAGCTTTTGATGAAAGCCTTCGACGTTGTCGGGCACGGCCAGCAGCATGCCCAGGCCGGACTCCAGGTCGCTCCATTGGCTCAGCAGGTCCTCGTAGCTTTCGCTCGGGCCATCCTGGGCCAGGTGCATGGGCAGGGTGTCGCCGCTCACAGCCGTTTTTCCAGCACCATCTGGTCACTGACCCGGTGCATTTGGAACCGATTGAGAAAGCTGTTGCCCAGCAGCACCACAGGCATGGCCATGGGCGTCACAACCGCCTCCACATCAAACACTTCGACATCGCCGATGCGCACGCTCTGCAACTGGATGCGCCAGCCCTGTGCGGTGCCGTTGGCGGTTTGCATCTGCACCGGCTGTCCTCCGAGAAAGGCCAGGCCCATGCGTTCAGCGTCTGCTCGGCCGATGGACACCACGGTGGCCCCGGTGTCGACCACAAACTGCATGATCTGGCCATTGATGCTGCCCTGGCTCTTGAAGTGCCCGGCACTGTCGGAGGTCAGGGTGATGCGTTTGCCGTTGGCCGGGCGCGCCACGGCGCTGCCGGGCTTGACCTGCACCGGGGACTCGCCCAGGCGCAGCGTGAAGCGCTGGCCGTCCTGCTCGAGCAGGGCGCTGTCCTTGTCGAGCGACACCAGGCGCACGCCCTGGAAGGTTTCGCCCGGGGCCACGGCCTTGGGTGCGGAGGCCCCCACCAGCAGCAAGGCCCGCCCGCCCAGGATGCCCGAGAGCACCACCTGGGCCGTGGCGGGCAGGCTCAGGCCCAGGGCCAGCCCCGCCAGGGCCAGGCCGACAAGCCGGGGCCGCAGTGAGGGGGGCGGCATGGACCGATGGGGCATGCGCAGCAGATCAGTCGCGGAAGTTGTTGAAGTCGACCGGGATGTCGGTGATGTCCTTGCGGATCAGGGCCATGGCGGTCTGCAGATCATCGCGCTTGGCGCCGGTGACACGCACCGCATCGCCCTGGATGGCGGCCTGGACCTTGAGCTTGCTGTCCTTGATCAGCTTCTGGATCTTCTTGGCGGCTTCGGATTCAATGCCGTTGCGTACCTTGACCACCTGCTTGACCTTGTCACCGCCGATCTTCTGGACCGCGCCCTTGTCGAGGAAGCGCACGTCCACATTGCGCTTGGTCAGCTTGTTGCGCAGGATGTCTTCGACCTGGTCGAGCTGGAACTCGGCGTCGCCGAAGAGGGTGATTTCCTTGTCCTTGAGTTCGATGGCGGCAGAGGTGCCCTTGAAATCGAAGCGGGTGCTGATTTCCTTGGCCGCGTTTTCAACGGCATTTTTGACTTCCACCAGATTGGCTTCGCAGACGGTATCGAATGAGGGCATGACGGGATGAACCAGGGCAAATGAGACAATGTTGCCGATGTTAGTCGAGAAAAATGTCCCGCTCCAGCCTTACAACACCTTCGGGATCGCGGCCCGTGCCCAGACCCTGGTGCGCGTGCGCGCCCAGACCGATCTGACCGAGCTGATGGCCGACCCCGAACTGGGCCCAGCGCCCAAGTGGGTGCTGGGCGGGGGCAGCAACATCGTGCTCACGGGCGATGTGCGCGACGTGGTGCTGAAGATGGAGATCAAGGGCCTGCGCGTGCTGGACGAAACGCCCCGCGCCTGGATCGTCGAGGCGGGTGCCGGCGAAGCCTGGCACGACACCGTGGCCTGGACCCTGGACCAGAACCTGCCGGGCCTGGAAAACATGGCCCTGATCCCGGGCACGGTGGGCGCGTCGCCGGTGCAGAACATCGGCGCCTATGGGGTCGAACTGCAAGACCGCTTTGAATCGCTCGATGCGTTTGACCTGCTGACCGGGCAGACCTTCACCCTGAATGCCGCCCAATGCGCCTTCGGCTACCGCGACTCGGTGTTCAAGCACCGGGCGCCTGCCTCGCCGCAGGATGCCTCGCTGCCCTTGGGGCTGGGCCTGGCCGGCCGGGCTGTGATCACCCGGGTGCGTCTGCGCCTGCCCAAGCCCTGGAAGCCCGAGCTGGGCTACCTGGACCTGGAGCGGCGCCGCGTCCAGGCCGGCATCGAACAGCCCGAGGCGCGGCAGATCTTCGACTGGGTGTGCGACATCCGCCGCAGCAAGCTGCCCGACCCGGCCGAGGTGGGCAATGCCGGCAGCTTTTTCAAGAACCCTTCGGTCACGCCTGAGCAGTGTGCCGACATCATTGCCCGTGAGCCCCGCATCGTGCACTACCCCATGGCCGACGGCAGCATCAAGCTGGCGGCGGGCTGGTTGATCGACGCCTGTGGCTGGAAGGGCAAGTCGGTGGGCAAGGCCGGGGTGTACGACAAGCAGGCCCTGGTGCTGGTGAACCGTGGCCACGGCGCGGACAGCGTGACCGGGGGCGAGGTGATGACTCTGGCCCGCGCCATCCAGACCAGCGTGTATGAACGCTTCGGTATCCGGCTCGAACCCGAGCCCGTGGTGATCTGAACCCCGGGGCCCGGATCGGCGCTGAGCGCTCAGGCCACCATCTTCTTGAGCGAGCCGATGACGGCCGGGCCGTTGAAGGGCTTGACGATCCAGCCCTTGATGCCGGCGGCCTTGCCGCGCTCTTTCATGGCGGGCGAGTTTTCAGTGGTCAGCATGATGATGTTGACGCTGCTGTTCTTCAGCTCGCAGCGCACTTTCTCGGCCATGGTGAGGCCGTCCATGTTGGGCATGTTGACGTCGCAGATCACCAGTTTGACGGCCGGATCGGCCTTGAGCTTGCTCAGGCCGTCGCGGCCATCGACGGCAAGGGCCACGCCCAGACCATTGGATTTGAGGAAGTCACCGACTTCATTGCGGACGGTGCTCGAGTCATCGACCACGAGAATTTGGGCCATGAGGGTCTCCAGGTTCTATCAAAACAGTTCAAGTTCGCCCACGCCCTGGCTTTCCGGGGCGGGGAGTTGGAAATCGAAGTCGAGGTCTTCTGACTCGCTCACACACAAGGTGAGGTGCAAGGGCGTGTCGCCATTGAGCAGCAACTGAAAGTGCTGCAGATGCCCCGCCTTGAGAATGCCAAGGTGGCGGGTGCAGTGGCTTTCGACAATGTGAGGGGTGGACATGCCCACCCAGGCATACAGCCCCCCCAGGTCGCGGTTGACGCTGCCGCAGCACAGGTTGCCGGCCTCACAGACGGCGTCCAGAAAGGCCTGGTGCGACAGGTCTTCGGCGTTCTGGCGGCTCAGGCCGGCGAAATGCCTGCGCATGGCCGGGGTGTCGCTGAAATAGACCACAACGAGCATGCGAAACAGCAGGGAGGCCACGCTCAGTACCACGGCGTGGCTGGTCGGAGGCTGGCCCCAGGCCGGCACAGGGGACAGATCGGTGACCTCATCGCCAGGCTTGACCAGAGAGGCCCTCATGCCTTGCATGACCATGCGGTCAAAGCCCGCTTTGGCTCGTTGGCTGATCATGCGCACGGCTCCTGCACGGCCTGTTGTCCGTCGACCAGGTTCAGGATCTTGCGGTTCTGCAACTCCAGCCCGGTGACGGCGCCCACGATCATCTTGCCGCCGGCCTGCATGTCCTGGAAGGTGGTGGTGGTGATGAGGTCGTTCTCGTACAGGCTGCTGCGAAAATCCTGGGCCAGCTTTTCGGCGCGCACCGACAGCGAGCGCATCTCGTCGGCCACGACGGCAAAGCCCCGCCCCATGGTGCCGGCCCTTGCCGCCTCGATGGAGGCATTGAGCGCCACGATCACCAACTGGCGCACGATGGAGGCGAATTCGTCGTTCTTGTTGTGCATGGCCCGGTTGTGGCCGAGCAGAAAGTCCATGCTGGCGTGCCAGCGCTCGTAGGTCTTGCCCACGTTGCGCAGTTCGGTGATGGAGCGGTCCAGCGTGCCGCACTGGCTGGCGATCTGGGTCTGGGCCTGGCTGGCCTGGGCCTGGCTGTGCGTCAGGCGCAGCTGTTGCTCGCTGATCAGGCTTTGCTGGCGAGCGTCCCACTGGCGTTGGGCTTCATGCAGGCGCTGCTCCAGGGCTTCGATCTGCTCTTGCAGATCGTCGATTCTGGCCTGCGCGCGTTGATTGTTGTCTTCCAGCTTTTCTCGGGGGACCATGGTCTGCAGGGTGGCGTGCAGCCTGCGCGCGCGCCAGCCCAACAGCAGGTTCAGCACGATGGTGCCCGTCAGAAGGGTCAGCATCAGCGTGATCGTCATCTTGCGTGCCTTTTCTTGCTCAAGCGGTTTGCGGTCGTTGCTGTGCCACGGCGCGCACGCCCAGCGAAGCGGGGAGGTGGATCCGTGTCTCGAAGGGTACGTGCTCGCGCTGGGTCGCCTCGGACAACAGACGCAACTCGATGCGACCACCGGCTGATTCGACAAACATCTTCACGGCGTCCATGCCGACACCGCGCCCGGACACTTCGGTGACCGTGCTGGCCGTGGAGAAGCCGGGGGCGAAGATCAGTTGGGCCAGATCCTGGGCTTCGGGGTGCTGGCTGGCATCGAGCAGGCCTTGTTCGATGGCCTTGGCCCGAATGCGCTGCAGGGCCAGGCCCCTGCCATCGTCGCTCAGCACCAGGTGCAGACCCTGGGCGTCCAATTGCTGGTCGATCCGGATGGTGCCGGCAATCGGCTTGTCGGCGGCGACGCGGTCCAGGATGGGCTCGATGCCGTGGTCCATGGCGTTGCGCAGCAGGTGCATGAACACATTGCGCAACAAGGGGCCGGCCGCCGGTCGCAGCAGCACGCCGTGATCGTCCAGCACCAGCTTGGGCGCCTCCTTGCCCAGTTCGAGGGCCAGCGAGGGCAGCGATTCGAACACGCTGGACAGTGTTTCCTGCAGCGATTTGCTGCCCAGGGTGGCCAGGCGGCTCTTGATGTCGTGGATGGCCTGCGCAGCGGCGCTCAGGTCGCTGGTGTCCACGCCTTCCAGCATCTGCAGCGTGTGCTGGATTTCGGCCTGAGAGACGGTGTGGCCTGTCTCATCGGCGGTATTGCGGCCACGGCTGAGCTTGTCGGCATTCAGGGTGGCGTATTCTTCCAGGCTGTTGCGGGCCTGGGCCAGTTCACTCAGATAGCGCTCGTTGTCCCATTGCAGACTTTCTTGCTGGCGCAGGTCGTCATAGCTTTGTTCGGCCTGGTGCAGCACGTCGGTCAGGGTGTTCAGACCGTAGGTGCGCGCGTTGCCCTTGACAGTGTGCATGTTGCGGAACAGCAGGCCCAGGTGCTGGCGCCGCGTGGGGTCGTCCTGGCTGGCTGCGGTCTCGAGGGTTTGCTGGTTCTCGTCGAGAAACCGGCGGGCACTGACCAGGAAGCCATTGAAGCGATCTTGTGGCACCGACAGGATTTCCCCGATCATGGCCAACTCGCGTTTCTGGGCGTCGGCCGCCTTGACCAGGGATTTGAGTTCGGTCACATCACGCACGCACAGCAGCAGGCGCTCGGTGCTGTCTTGCTCGTTGGTGATCGGCGACCAGATCAGATCCAGGATCTTGACACGGCCATCGGGCAGGGTCTTTTCCACCTCGTGGGGCAGCAGGTGGGCATTGAAGTCGAAATTCATGCGGTCTTCGCCGATGCAGGCGGCCACGGCGGTTTCAACCTGCGAACGGGCATCGGCCCCCAGGTTCACGCCGGCAAAGATCACCTCGAAGAAGTCGCGCCCGGCGATGTCTTCGGTCTCCAGCACGGTGCTCAGGAAGTCGGAGAACTCGGGGTGGATGGTGTTGCCGTTTTCGATCGTCAGAATGCCCTGAGGCACGTTGTGCAGCATGGCGTGGATGTCGGCGGTCTTCTGGCGCACCAGGGCGCTGCTTTCCTCGATCTTCTCGATCATGGTGTTGAACGCGGTGATCGAGCGCCCCACCTCATCCTGCCGGGTGACGGGCAGGCGGTGCGTGTAGTCCTGGCTGGTGGCGATCTCGGTCATCTTCAATTCCATGTCCTTGATCGGGTGAACCACCTGGCGGTACAGAATGCGGCCAATGGCCACCAGCAACACCACGGCCAGCACGGTGGTGATGGTCAGCGTGGTGGTGGTGCTGGTGAGGTGGCGGTTCATGCTTTCGATGGCCGCATCTTTGCTGCGGCGCTTTTCGATTTGCAGGGTGTCGAGCAGGGCCCCTTGTTCGCGCAGGTATTGGTCGACCGTGGCACCCATGTTGGCCTCGGCCATGTCCTTCATGCCCTTGAGCTTGAAATTGGCGGTGTCGTCGATGGCGCTGAAGTAATTCTTCAGGCTCTCTGCGGCTTCCTTGACCAGGCCTTTCTGGGCAGTGCTGTCGGCCATCTCGAGCTGGTGGTCCAGCGCCTTTTGCAGGATCTCCTTTTTCTGGGCCAGTTCGTCGCGGCTGCGGGCCACGGTCTGCTCGTCGGGGGCGGCCACCATGCTCATGGCGGCCATCTGCACATCCTTGAGCTGGCCTTGCAACTCCACCGAGTGCATGGCGCTGGGTACCACGCCTTCGGTCACGCTGCGCACCTCGGAGGCGCTGCCGTGGGACTGGAACACGGCAAAGGTACCGATCGAGCTGAGGGCCAGAAAGGTCAGGGTGATCAGCAACACGATGCGTTGGCGGATGTTCATGACAGTGTCCTTCGCGAGAGTCGGTCCACCGGACACCCGATGCCGGCTTGTGGCCGAGGGGTGTGACCGGTGGTGATGGGTTGGGTGTTTTGCCCTGTCACCTGTAGGGGGCTGCGTGAGCAGACCGAACAGGTGCCGGGCTTGGGGTTTGATCTTCCCGGGATGCCATGACCCCCCGATGGCGGAACCATGACGCCTGTATGAAACGGCGCCATGCGTGGTCCGAGAATGCTCGTTCAGGTGATTTTTCTGATTGAGGGATGTTGTTTTTGATCAGGAATTGCCGTGGGTGATGTAAGGCGCTAGCTCCGCACGGTGGGGTGCGAACGAAAAAAAAGCCAGTCGGCTGTTGGCCGCTGGCTTGTTGGGGGATGCCACCCGAAGGGCGGCATCAGAGGGGGGCGCTCAGTCCTGCTTGCGCGGCAGCGAGGGCAGGGGCGAGTTGCCGCCCAGCGACAGCAGGCCGGCATTGGTGTAGATGCCAAGCTTGTCGCGGGTGTCGACGATGTCGAGGTTGCGCATGGTCAGCTGGCCAATGCGGTCGGCGGGCGAGAACGGTGCGTCTTCGACCTTTTCCATCGACAGGCGCTCGGGCGCGTAGGTCAGGTTGGGGCTTTCGGTGTTCAGCAGCGAGTAATCGTTGCCGCGGCGCAGCTCCAGCGTGACGGTGCCGGTGATGGCACGGGCCACCCAGCGCTGGGCGGTTTCGCGCAGCATGATGGCTTGCGGGTCGAACCAGCGGCCTTGGTACAGCAGGCGGCCCAGCTTGAGGCCGTTGACGCGGTACTGCTCGATGGTGTCTTCGTTGTGGATGCCGGTGACCAGGCGCTCGTAGGCAATGTGCAGCAGGGCCAGGCCGGGGGCTTCGTAGATGCCGCGGCTCTTGGCTTCGATGATGCGGTTTTCGATCTGGTCGCTCATGCCCAGGCCATGGCGGCCACCGATGCGGTTGGCTTCCAGGATCAGCTCGACGGGGTCATTGAACTGGATCCCATTGAGGGCCACGGGCTGGCCTTCTTCGAAGGTCACTCTGACTTCTTCGCGTTTGACTTCAACATCGTCGCGCCAGAAGGCCACACCCATGATGGGGTTGACGATGCGGATGCCGCTGTTGAGGTTTTCCAGGTCCTTGGCCTCGTGGGTGGCGCCCAGCATGTTGGAGTCGGTCGAGTAGGCCTTTTCAGCCGACATCTTGTAGCCGAAGCCTTCGGCGGTCATGAAGGCCGACATCTCGGCGCGGCCACCGAGTTCGTCGATGAACTTCTGGTCCAGCCAGGGCTTGTAGATCTTCAGGGCCGGGTTGGTCAGCAGACCGTAGCGGTAGAAGCGCTCGATGTCATTGCCCTTGAAGGTGCTGCCGTCGCCCCAGATGTTGACGTCGTCTTCCTTCATGGCGGCCACCAGCATGGTGCCGGTCACGGCCCGGCCCAGCGGGGTGGTGTTGAAGTAGGTCACGCCCGCGGTGGAGATGTGGAAGGCGCCAGCCTGCAAGGCGGCAATGCCTTCGTGGGCCAGTTGGGTGCGGCAGTCGACCAGGCGGGCCTGTTCGGCACCGTAGAGCTTGGCCTTGCGCGGGATCTCGTCGTAGTCGGGCTCGTCGGGCTGGCCCAGGTTGGCGGTGTAGGCGTAGGGCAGGGCGCCCTTCTTCTTCATCCAGAGCAGCGCAGCGCTGGTGTCCAGGCCGCCGGAGAAGGCGATACCGACTTTTTGCCCCAGGGGCAGGTCTTGCAGAATGGTGGCCATGTTCGGTCCTTGTGGGTGGATCAGCCGAAATGGCAGATGTAGTGGTAAGCCTCGGTCACGCGGATCTCGAACGAGGAGTTGCCAGGAACCTTGAACGATTCACCGGCGCCAGCCTTGACCCACTCCGTGGTACCGGCCAGCTTGTATTCGCACGAACCACCGACGCCTTCCATGATTTCCGGGGCGCCGGTGTTGAAGGTCAGCGTGGCAGGCAGGATCACGCCGACGCTTTTCTGGGTGCCGTCGGCCAGGGTGAAGCCGTGGCTCACGCACTTGCCGTCAAAGTAGACGTTGGCTTTCGTGGTCAGGGCCACGTTCTGGATGGTTTTAGTGGTCATGGAGGTGAATCCGTTGGAGGTGAGGCCACAAGCCGACCTGCACCGGCAGGCGGTGCGCATGGGGTCGAATTCGGGCAAACCTCGATTTTAGGCCACGCCGCAGGCCTTCGGCCGGGCGGGCGGACTCACTGCCGCGCCCGGCGCGCACATCACATCAATGTGCCGGGTAGGGTTGGGGCGTGCTGTTGTAGACCGGTGCCGTCACGGGCTGTGGGCCGGAAGCCGGGTAGCTGGGGTGGCTGACGCGGCCGTTGATGACGGGGCTCACCTGCACGGGCAGGTACTGGCCGGGATCGTTGGGCATCTGAACCGTGTACTGGCGACCGGCGTATTCATAGCTCACGTTGTAGGCCACTGTGCGGTTCTCGTACAGGGTCTGGGTACTGCAGTTCTGTACGTTGCGAACCTGGGGTTGGCTGGGGGCTTCGATCGAATTGCCCAGCATGGCGCCCCCAAGCACGCCGAGCACGGTGGCGACGGCCTTTCCGCTGCCTCCGCCCACAGCATTGCCCACAGCGCCGCCCGCCACGGCACCCATCACAGCACCGGCCCCCGAAGTGGTGCCTGGGGTGGCGACTTGCTGGTTGGTGCAGACCTGCTGAGGAACCGCCACCTGCTGGATGATGGGGGTGGTGGAGAGCACACGGGCCATTTCCTGGGCCGATGCGTTGCCCGCCATCACGGCGGTGCTCAAAAGGGCCAGGCTGAAGACAAAGTGCTTGTTCATGGAAAACCTCAGTTCAATTGTTGCTGGTTGAACGCTTGTGGACGTTCCAGGGTTGACCCGCAGTCTAGAGAGCGGGTTCCTGAGGTATGTCGGCGCGGCTGTAAAAGGATGTAACAGGACGTGAGCCCGCCTTCAACGGACTCTCAACGCTCCCTCAGCTGCCTTTCAGCGGCCTTGTTGTGCCCAGGTTTCGGCCTTGAAACCCACGGTGAAGCGGGGCTGGGCCTGGGGGCCCCAGTCGACGACGGGGCGCTTGATCACGCTGGGCTGCTGCAGCATCAGGGCGCGGGCGCTGGCATCGTCCTGGACGCTGGCTTGCAGGGCCGCATTCAGCTTGCGCCAGGTGGTGCCCTGGCGGTTCACGAGCTTGTCCCAGCCCAGGGCGGGCAGCCAGGCGTCCAGCCCGGCTTCGGGCACGCCTTGTTTTTTGAAGTCATGGAAGTCAAACGCCAGCCCTTGCTCGGTGAGCCATTGGCGGGCTTTCTTGACGGTGTCGCAGTTGGGAATGCCGTAGACGGTGATCTTGGGGTGATTCATGGGGCGAGATGATGCAGCAGGCCGCGCTGCGCGACAATCCCGGGTCTTATGAGAAATCCCCTGCCTACCACCCTGGACGCCTGGCTGACCCATTGCGAGCAGCTGCACCCGAAAAACATCGAGATGGGCCTGGACCGCGTACGCGAGGTGGCGCGCCGCATGGACCTGCGTTTTGACGCGCCTGTGATCACGGTGGCCGGCACCAACGGCAAGGGTTCGACCTGCGCCATGCTGGAGGCCATCCTGCTGCAGGCCGGTTACCGGCCCGGCGTGTACACCTCGCCCCACCTGGTGCATTTCCAGGAGCGTTGCCGGGTGCATGGCGAGATCGTCACGCCCGAAACCCTGTTGCCGCATTTTGAAGCGGTGGAGTTGGCGCGCCTGCGCGGCGACGAGGTGTCGCTGAGCTACTTCGAGTTCACCACGCTGGCGATTCTGCGCTGCCTGTCGATGTCCGGGTTGGATGTGGCCATCCTGGAGGTGGGGCTGGGCGGGCGTCTGGATGCGGTCAATCTGATCGATACCGACTGCGCCATCATCACCAGCATCGACCTCGACCACATGGAGTACCTGGGCAACGACCGTGAGACCATCGGCCTGGAGAAGGCCGGCATCATGCGCACCGGGCGCCCGGTGGTGGTGAGCGACCCGTTGCCGCCGCAAAGCGTGCTCGACCGGGCGCTGGAGATCGGCGCCGATCTGTGGCGTTTCGGCACGGACTTCAATTTCTCGGGCGACAAGCTGCAATGGGGTTGGGCCGGCCGTGGGCGCCGCTACAGCGGTCTGGCCTACCCGGCGCTGCGTGGCGCCAACCAGCTGGTCAACGCCTCGGGCGTGCTGGCGGCCCTGACAGCCTTGCGTGAGCGTCTGCCGATCACGGCGCAGGCGGTGCGCAACGGCTTGGCGATGGTGGAGCTGCCGGGCCGCTTCCAGATCGTGCCCGGCCAGCCGGCGTTGGTGCTGGATGTGGCGCACAACCCCCACTCGGTGGCCGCGCTGTCGGCGAACCTCGATGCGATGGGCTTTTACCCTTGTACCCATGCGGTGCTGGGTGCCATGGCCGACAAAGACCTGGGCCCCATGCTGGCGCGCATTGCCCCCCTGGTGGATCGCTGGTATTTCACCGACCTGCCGACCCCGCGTGCCGAGTCGGCCGCAGGGCTGCAAGCCAAGTGGCACGCGCTGCAGATGGTCGCGGGTGGTCGACGTGAGGTCAGCACCGCCACCTTCCCGGATCCGCAGCAGGCCTTGGCAGCGGCTGTGGCTGCCGCAGACCCGGCTGATAGAATCGTGGTCTTTGGATCGTTCTTCACGGTGGGTGGTGTTCTCAAAGACGGCATTCCCCGCCTTCACGCCAAACATCTGGACGCCTGACGCCCACACTTCATGGCTTTTTTCAAGTTTCGCTGGCCCCTGGGGGGCGCTTCCAAAGGCCGTGACGAGCGGCCACCGGCTTCATCGCAAGGTGACAGCGTGGAAGTGCTGCGCCGCCGCGCCCGCCACCGATTGATCGGTGCCGCCGTTCTGGTGCTGGCCGGTGTGCTGGGCTTTCCGCTGCTGTTCGACACGCAGCCCCGGCCGATCCCGGTCGACATTCCGATCGCCATCCCGGACAAGAACAAGTCGCCCGCCCTGTCTTTGCCCACCCCGCCAGTGGCGGTCAGCAGCGCATCGGATTCAGGCATTGGCCCTGATGAAGAGGTGGTGTCTTCCTCGAGCCCGCGCACAGAAACCCGTGCTGCCGTTGCCAAGCCTGTTGCCGAGCCACGCAAGGAAACCCCGAAGGCCGAGTCCAGGAGTGAGGTCAAGACCGAGCCCAAATCTGAGCCCAAAACCGAGGCTAAACCCGAGCCCAAGCCCGAGCACAAAGACAAGCCAGAGGCCCGTGCCGAGCGCAAGCCGGAACCCAAACCCGAACCCAAACCCGAACCCAAGCCTGAGCCCCGTGCGGTGGCCAAGGCCGACACCAAGCCAGAAGCCAAGCCGGATGCCAAATCCGACGGCAAGGCCGCCGATGACGCCGCCCGGGCGCGTGCCTTGCTCGAAGGCAAGAGTGCAGCCGACACGCAGCATGCGCCTGCTGCCGCAGACAGTGCCCGCTTCATCGTGCAGGTGGGCGCATTCAGTGACGCCGGCAAAGCCCGCGATGCCCGCCTCAAGCTGGAAAAGGCGGGGCTCAAGACGTATACCCAGGTGATCGAGACCGGTGACGGCAAGCGCATCCGTGTGCGCGTAGGCCCTTTTGCGGGCAAAGCCGAGGCCGACAAGGCGGCTTCTCGCATCAAGTCTCTTGATCTTCCCGCATCCATCCTGACCTTGTGATCATTGATGCAGGAGTTTGATGGATGGCTATGGCTGTAACAGACATGGTCTTGCTGGCCGTGCTGGGGGTGTCCCTGGTGATCGGCGCCTGGCGCGGTCTGGTGTACGAGACGGTGTCCCTGGCAGGCTGGGTGATTGCGTTTGTGGCGGGGCAGTGGTTTGCGCTGGACGCGGCCGCCTACCTGCCGCTGGGTTCAGCCGATGGGGCCTTGCGTTATGCCGCCGGTTTTCTGGTGGTGTTCGTGGCGGCCATCTTTGCCTCGGCACTGGTGGCCTTCATGGCGCAGAAGTTGGTGGCTGCCATCGGCATGCGGCCGGCAGATCGGGCCATGGGGGCCTTGTTCGGCCTGGTTCGAGGGGCGGTATTACTGCTCGCGGTGGCGGTGGTGATCCAGGTCACGCCGCTGCACGAGGGCGGATGGTGGCAGGAGTCAAAAGGTGCACCGGTGCTTGCGGCGGTGCTGGATGGTTTGAAGCCGGCTTTGCCGGCACAGTTTGGAAGATATCTTCCTTGATCGGGGTTTTGTCATGTGTGGAATCGTCGGCGTTGTCAGCAACGCCCCTGTGAATCAGCTTATCTATGATGCCTTGCTGCTGCTGCAGCACCGCGGCCAGGATGCGGCCGGCATCGTGACCCAGCAGGAGCGCAAATTCTTCATGCACAAGGCCAAGGGCATGGTGCGTGATGTCTTCCGCACCCGCAACATGCGGGCACTGCCGGGCTCGGTGGGTCTGGGCCAGGTGCGCTACCCCACGGCCGGCAATGCCTACAGCGAAGAAGAGGCCCAGCCCTTCTACGTGAACGCCCCCTTCGGCATCGTGCTGGTGCACAACGGCAACCTGACCAACGCCAAGACCCTGCGTTCGGAACTGTTCTCCACCGATCACCGCCACACCAACACCGAAAGTGACTCGGAGGTGCTGCTCAACGTGTTCGCCCACGAACTCGAGCGCGCCACCCGCGGTCTGCCGCTGCAGGCCGAAGAGGTGTTCACGGCTGTGCGCGCGGTGCACAAGCGAGTCAAGGGTTCGTACGCGGTGATCGCCCTGATTGCCGGTCATGGTCTGTTGGCCTTCCGCGATCCGCACGGTATCCGCCCCTTGGCCTTGGGCCGCAGCGCCGACGGCACCGTGATGGTGGCCAGCGAGTCGGTGGCCCTGGAGGGCACGGGCCATGTGTTCGAGCGCAATGTGAACCCGGGCGAGGCGGTGTTCATCGACCTCAAGGGCCAGATGTCGTCCCAGCAATGCGCCGACAACCCCAAGCTCAACCCCTGTATTTTTGAATTCGTCTACCTGGCCCGCCCCGACTCGGTGCTGGACAACATCTCGGTCTACCAGGCGCGCCTGAACCTGGGTGAGAGCCTGGCCAAGCGCGTGGTCTCCACCGTGCCCCCGAGCGAGATCGACGTGGTCATCCCGATCCCCGAATCCAGCCGGCCCAGCGCCACCCAGCTGGCCCACCTGTTGGGCATTCCGTACCGCGAAGGCTTCGTCAAGAACCGTTATGTGGGCCGGACCTTCATCATGCCGGGCCAGGGCGTGCGCAAGAAGTCGGTGCGCCAGAAGCTCAACGTGATCGGCAGCGAGTTCAAGGGCCGCAATGTGCTGCTGGTCGATGACTCGATCGTGCGCGGCACCACCAGCCGTGAGATCGTGCAGATGGCGCGCGACGCCGGCGCCAACAAGGTCTACATGGCCAGTGCCGCGCCGCCGGTGCGTTACCCCAATGTCTATGGCATCGACATGCCCACCAGCTCTGAGCTGGTGGCCCATGACCGCACCGTGGAAGAAGTTCGCCAGATCATCGGCTGCGACGCCCTGATCTACCAGGACGTTGACGGCATGAAGGCCGCCATCGGCTCCCTCAACAGCAGCATCAGTGGTTTTGATGCTTCCTGTTTTGATGGTGTCTATGTGACTGGTGACATCACCTCTGATGACATCGCCCGCCTCAATGAGAACCGGGTGGGCCAGGAAGAGGGCGAGCCCGATACCTCGCGTCTGGCCTTGCCCAACGCCCAGGAGGCCTGAGCCCGCCCCGGCCGTTTTCGCCTTTCACCCCGCCCTGGCCACTTCGGTGGCCAGTGGCCTTTCAGCACTGAACATCATGACCACCGCTTCCCCCTCTGTGCGCACCCGTTTCGCGCCTTCGCCAACCGGCTTCATCCACCTGGGCAACATCCGCTCGGCGCTGTATCCCTGGGCCTTTGCCCGGGCCAACCAGGGGGTGTTCGTGCTGCGCATCGAAGACACCGATCTGGAGCGCTCGTCCCAGGCCGCGGTGGATGTGATCATCGAAGGCATGAAGTGGCTGAGCCTGGACCATGACGAAGGCCCCTTCTATCAAATGCAGCGCATGGAGCGCTACAAGGAAGTGCTGGCCCAGTTGCAGGCCGCCGGCCATGTCTACCCCTGCTACATGAGCGTGGCCGAGCTCGATGCGCTGCGTGAGCGCCAGATGGCGGCCAAGGAAAAGCCCCGCTATGACGGCACTTGGCGCCCGGCGCCCGGCAAGACCTTGCCGCCCGTTCCCGAGGGTGTGCAACCGGTGCTGCGTTTCAAGAACCCCCAAGAAGGCTCGGTGGTGTGGGAGGACAAGGTCAAGGGGCGTATCGAGATCAGCAACGACGAACTCGACGACCTGGTGATTGCCCGCCCCGACGGTACCCCGACCTACAACTTCTGCGTGGTGGTGGACGACATCGACATGGCGATCACCCACGTCATCCGGGGTGATGACCACGTGAACAACACGCCGCGTCAGATCAACATCTTCCGCGCACTGGGCCAGGAACCCCCGGTGTATGCCCACCTGCCCACCGTGCTCAATGAGCAGGGTGAAAAGATGAGCAAGCGCAACGGTGCCAAGCCGGTGACCCAGTACCGTGACGAGGGCTACCTGCCCGACGCCATGGTCAACTACCTGGCCCGACTGGGTTGGTCGCATGGTGACGATGAAATCTTCAGCCGTGAGCAGTTCCTGGGCTGGTTCAATCTGGATCACCTGGGTCGCAGCGCCGCCCAGTTCGACGAGGCCAAGCTGCGCTGGGTGAATGCCCAGCACCTCAAGGCCCTGGATGACGCCACCCTGGCGGGTCTGGTGTTGCCCTTCGCTGCCAAGCTGGGCTTGTCAGGTCTGGACGATGGCCGCCTGCCGGCCATCTGCGGGCTGTTCAAGGACCGCTGCGACACGCTGGTGGCCCTGGCCGATTGGGTGAAGGTGTTCTACGCCGACGAAGTCAGCCCTCAGGCCGACGAACTGGCCAAGCACGTCACGGATGCGGTGCGCCCTGCGCTCAAGGCGCTGGAGGCTCGTCTGCAGGCCTGTGCCTGGGACAAGGCATCGATTTCTGCAGCCATCAAGGAAACACTGACCGAATTTGGCCTTAAGATGCCGCACTTGGCGATGCCGGTGCGTGTTCTCACGGCTGGTACGGCGCATACGCCGTCGGTCGATGCAGTGCTTGAATTGCTTGGTCGAGAAAAAATTTCGCTGAGATTGCGAAACGCCTAAAAATGTGACTATAATTTGAGGCTCAGGAGTTAACGACATAAATAAAACGATGTTGAAGACAAATGAGCTAACTTGAAGTCAGATCAAGCTAGATGTGGGGGTATAGCTCAGCTGGGAGAGCGCTTGCATGGCATGCAAGAGGTCATCGGTTCGATCCCGTTTACCTCCACCACAGTTTGTTTTGATGGTTAAGTAGTCCAAGGTTTTGACCCTATCGTCTAGAGGCCTAGGACATCACCCTTTCACGGTGAGTACCGGGGTTCGAATCCCCGTAGGGTCGCCAAGTTTGTAGCACTTGGTTCTGGAAACAGAACGCAAAGCTGCCTGCCAGGAGTGGTAGTTCAGTTGGTTAGAATACCGGCCTGTCACGCCGGGGGTCGCGGGTTCGAGTCCCGTCCACTCCGCCAGTCAAAGTCTTCGGGCGTTCGCGTCAGAAGCGTTTTTTGGTTGAAAGCCAGAAAATTGGGGGTATAGCTCAGCTGGGAGAGCGCTTGCATGGCATGCAAGAGGTCATCGGTTCGATCCCGTTTACCTCCACCAATTTCGGTTAGTCCAAGGTTTGACCCTATCGTCTAGAGGCCTAGGACATCACCCTTTCACGGTGAGTACCGGGGTTCGAATCCCCGTAGGGTCGCCAAGTTTGCAGCACTTGGCTCTGTCTACAGAGCACAAAAGCTGTCTGCCAGGAGTGGTAGTTCAGTTGGTTAGAATACCGGCCTGTCACGCCGGGGGTCGCGGGTTCGAGTCCCGTCCACTCCGCCAAACCTGAAAAGGGTCACAGAGTTGTCTGTGACCCTTTTTTTTGTTTGCAAAACGCCCGGATGATGTCGTGCGCGATGGGGCTGGAAGAGTGGCCTGCCGAAGAAGCACTCCAAAGTGCTCTGCCAGACCGGATGGCAAGCGCATCCAGCCTGGCAGGCCAAGGAATCAGCGCGGCGCCAATCGGATCGCGCCGTCGAGGCGAATCACTTCGCCGTTGAGCATGTCGTTTTCAATGATGTGCTGGGCCAGACGGGCGTAATCGTTGGGGGTGCCCAGGCGCGACGGGAAGGGCACGCTGGCGGCCAGTGCGTCTTGCACTTCCTGCGGCATGCCGAACAGCATCGGGGTGCCGAAAATGCCCGGGGCGATGGTCATGTTGCGAATGCCGTTGCGTGCCAGATCGCGGGCAATCGGCAGGGTCATGCCCACCACGCCGCCCTTGGAGGCGCTGTAGGCCGCCTGGCCGATTTGGCCGTCATAGGCTGCAACCGAGGCGGTCGAGATCAGCACACCGCGCTCGCCGGTGGCTTCGGGTTCGTTCTTGCACATGGCGTCGGCCGCCAGGCGAATCATGTTGAAAGTGCCCACCAGGTTGACCATGATGGTTTTGCTGTAGACGGCCAGGGCGTGCGGGCCGTTTTTGCCAACGGTCTTTTCAGCCGGGGCGATGCCCGCGCAGTTCACCAAGCCCACCAGTTTGCCCAGCGATGTGGCCTTGGCGACCACAGCTTGGCCATCGGCTTCCTGGCTGACGTCGCATTTGACGAAGGCCCCACCAATTTCGCGGGCCACCGCTTCGCCCTTGTCGGCTTGCATGTCGGCGATGACCACCGTGGCACCGTTGGCGGCCAGCATGCGTGCCGTGCCTTCGCCCAAACCCGAGGCTCCGCCCGTGACGATGAAAACCCGATCCTTGATTTGCATGTTGTCTCCTTGAGAGTGATGTGATGAGTGACGTTTACGTAAACGTCAATTATGGCATCGTCGATCATGCGGGCAACGTGTAGACGGCACAATGCCGGACTTGCCCTGATGGCACCAGATGCGCGCCTCACAGGGCCAGCTTGCACTTGTTCGTATTGAATCTTTCCATGAAACCTGTCTTGAATGCCCCGATGCGGGCAGCGCCTGCCCGTGTCCGTGTCCGTTCTTGGGCGCTCGGCCTGTGTGCCGCGCTCTTGCTGGCGGCCTGTTCGACCGCGCCCGAAGTCAAACCGGGCGCCACGCGCAACGACACCGCCTCTGCTCCGACGCCACCTGCCGTGCCAGAGCCTCCACCGCGTCCACCCTTGAAGGTGGGGCTGGCTTTGGGGGGCGGTGCAGCTCGCGGATTTGCCCACATCGGCGTGATCCAGGTGCTGGAAGAGGCGGGTATCAAGCCCGATCTGGTGGTGGGTACCTCGGCGGGCAGTGTGGTTGCAGCGCTCTATGCCAGTGGCAAGACGGGGCCCCAGATGCAGCAGGTCGCCGAAACCATGGAGGAGGCGGCCATCACCGACTGGACGCTGCCTTTGTTCAGCCGCGGCATGCTCAAGGGCGAAGCCCTCGCACGGTATGTGAACAATCTGCTGGGCAATCGCCTGATCGAGGACATGAAACTGCCCTTGGGTGTGGTGGCGACGGATCTACAGACCGGGCAGGGCGTGTTGTTCCGGCGGGGCAACACGGGCACGGCGGTGCGGGCGTCAAGTGCCGTGCCCTCGGTCTTCCAGCCGGTGAGCATCGGCGGCCACGACTATGTGGATGGCGGTCTGGTATCGCCTGTGCCGGTGCGCTTTGCCCGCCAGATGGGGGCGACCTACGTGGTCGCGGTGGACATTTCCAGCCCGCCGGAAGGCAATCAGGCCAATGATTCGCTGCAGATCCTGCTCCAAACCTTTGCCATCATGTCCAAGAGCATCAACAACTGGGAGCTCAAAGAGGCTGATCTGGTGGTGCGGCCGGCATTGCCGGGGGTGAAGAGTGCCGACTTCGGGGCGCGGCGCCGATCCATCGAAGCCGGTCGCCTGGCCATGCAGCAGGCCCTGCCAGGTTTGAAAGCTGCGTTGGCGCTGGCCCGTCAGCCCTGACCGAGCCCTGAATGCCTGCGCCGTGCTGTGCCGAGCATAAAAAAAGCCCAGTCGGTGACTGGGCTTTGAAGGGATCCCTGAGCCTTAGGCATCGAAGAGATCCGAGGAGACAACTGAGAAAACAGGCTCCGGATTCGTGTGGTCCGCTGGCCAGGGCCAGCGGTGGACCATCAACGCTTCTTGGCAGCGGTGGTGCCGGTCTTGGCGGCGTTCACAGCGGTGGCGGCCACAGCGTTGAAGTTGGCTTCGGCCACGTCGGAAGCTTGCTTGACAGCCTTTTGCACCGATTCGAAAGCGTTGTTGGCAGCAGCCACAGCGCTCTTGATCACGGCCACGGCGGTTTCAGAGCCGGCGGGAGCGTTCTTGGAGGCGTTGTCCACCAGGCCCACGAAGGACTTTTGCACTTCGCTGGTCTTGGATTCGACAGCCTTGCCGAACTCGGCGCCGGTGCCCGAAGCGATGTCGTACAGGTGACGGCTGTAAGCAGCGGTCTTTTCAGCCAGGGGCTGGAACAGGCTGGCTTGCAGAGCCAGCAGCTCTTGGGCGTCCTTGACGTTCAGCACGGCTTGGGTGTGGCTGGCGGCTTCTTGCAGGGCGGCGCGCGAAGCGGTCACGTTCAGTTCAACCAGCTTTTCGATGCCTTCGAAAGCCTTGGTGGTCAGGCCGAACAGGGTTTCGACGTTGGCTTTGTGAGCAGCCAGGATTTGTTCAGTGGTCAGAGACATAGGGACTCCTATTAAAAAAGTGAATTGGAATTTCCTCTGCCCTGAACCGACTTGGTCATGTTGCAGTGCAGCATGGGTTGAAGTATGCGGGTGTCATTTCGCCTTGGCAAGTGTTTTTTGCTGCGTTGCAACAATTTAGATCTCATTTTCTAATTACTGACATCGGACACCATCGTTTCATGCAAGCCTTCTACGCGGATCACTTTGTCCTGCCCCTGCCTGAAGGGCACCGTTTCCCAATGCAGAAATATCGGCTGCTCAGGGACCGCCTGGTGGCGGAGCTGCAGGAAGTGGTGCTGTGCGAGGCACCACGGGCGACCGATGGCGAACTGGCCTTGGCCCATGACCCGGCTTATGTGGAGGCTGTGCAGACGGGCAGCCTCTCGCCAGCCGCCCAGCGCGAAATCGGCTTTCCCTGGAGCGAGGCCATGGCCGAGCGTTCGCGTCGATCGGTCGGCGCCACGGTGGCGGCCAGCCGCCTGGCTTTTTCAGAGGGCATCGCGGCCAATCTGGCGGGGGGAACGCACCACGCCGGGGTCGCGCAGGGCGGTGGCTTCTGTGTCTTCAACGACCTGGCCGTGGCCGCCCGTCTGATGCAGGCGGAATGGTTTCGACGCACCCGGCGAGCGCTGCAGGTGCTGGTGATCGACCTCGATGTGCACCAGGGCAATGGCACGGCGGCCATCTTTCGCGACGACCCCACGGTCTTCACCTTGTCGCTGCATGGCGAAAAGAACTTCCCTTTCCGCAAGGTGCCCGGTGATCTGGATGTGGACCTGCCGGATGGCTGCAGTGACGACGCCTACCTGCAAGCCCTGGAACTCGCCTTGCAGGAGGTGGAACACCGCTTTGATCCGGGTTTTGTGTTGTACCTGGCCGGTGCCGACCCGCACGAGGGCGATCGCCTGGGCCGCCTCAAGCTGAGTTACGACGGCCTGGAGGCCCGCGACCGCCGGGTGTTCAGCTGGGCTTTCGAGCGTGGCCTGCCCCTGGCCTTTGCCATGGGTGGCGGCTATGGCCACGATCTGCAGACCACGGTGCAGGCCCAGTTCAACACCTACCGCGTGGCTGCGCAATTTCATGCGCGCTGGCAAAATCGTCGTCGATGAACACCGAAGCCACGCCCACCCCCAACCCAAGCCCCACCGCCAACCCTGGCGCTGCGGCCCGGCCCAGCCCAGAGCCCCGCAGTGCCTACGCCGCCTTTCGCACCATCACCACCCGCTGGATGGACAACGACGTCTACGGCCATGTCAACAACGTCGTCTACTACAGCTGGTTCGACACCGCCGTCAACGCCTACCTGATCGAGCAGGGCGTGCTCGACATCCATGCCGGCAGCACCATCGGTCTGGTGATCGAGACCCAGTGCAATTACTTCGCCCCCCTGGCCTTCCCGCAGAACATCGAGGCCGGCATCCGTGTGGCCCGCCTGGGTGGTTCCAGCGTGCGCTATGAGGTGGGCCTGTTTGCCGAGGGCGAAGACCTGTGCGCGGCCAAAGGCCATTTCGTGCACGTCTATGTGGATCGCGAGACCCGCCGTCCGGTGCCCGTGCCCGACTCCTTGCGTGCCGTTCTGACCGGTCTGCAGCGTTGATGGATGGGGCTCGTGCCGCAGGCGTTCGCAGCCCGGCAAGGCCGCCTTTGCCCATCGCGCAGGCCCGCTCTGCGCAGGCCAGTCTGCAGGTGCCACAATGAGGGTTGGCAAGGGCCTTGAGCCCCTCACGACAACAGAGACTGATTCCCCGCCGTGCACCGTGGCCTCAGGCCTGATGCACCTCGAACCGCTGCGGCAGGCCAGCCGCGACACACCATGATCATCACCAGCCTTCTCGACACCGACCTGTACAAGTTCACCATGATGCAGGTGGTGCTGCACCAGTTCCCGGGGGCTCAGGTCGAGTACCGGTTCAAGTGCCGTAATCCGGGCGTCAACCTGGCCCGCTATGCCAACGAGATCCGCGATGAGATCCGCTCGCTGTGCAGCCTGCAGTTCCAGGACGCCGAACTGGCCTACCTGCGCTCGATGCGCTTCATCAAGAGCGACTTCGTCGATTTTCTGGGCCTGTTCCGGCTCAACGAGAAGTACATCACCATCACGCCGCTGCCCAGCGACGAGATCGACATCACCATCCGCGGGCCCTGGCTGCACACCATCCTGTTCGAGATCCCGGTGCTGGCCATCGTCAACGAGGTGTACTTCCGCAACACCCAGCCCGTGCCCGACTTCCCGGAAGGCCGGCGCCGGCTCGATGTGAAGATCGCCCAGCTCCAGGGCGAAGGCCTGTCCAACCTCAAGATCGCCGACTATGGCACCCGGCGCCGCTTTTCGCGCGCCTGGCATGAAGAGGTGCTGCGCGTGCTCAACAGCCGCCTGGGCCACCAGTTTGCCGGTACCAGCAATGTGCTGGCCGCCATGCGCCTGGGCATCACCCCCTTGGGCACCATGGCCCACGAGTACCTGCAGGCCTGCCAGGCCCTGGGGCCGCGCTTGCGCGACAGCCAGGTGTTCGGCTTCGAGTCGTGGGCCAAGGAGTACCGCGGCGACCTGGGCATTGCGCTCAGCGATGTCTACGGCATCAATGCCTTCCTGCGCGACTTCGACATGTATTTCTGCAAGCTGTTCGACGGCGCGCGCCACGACAGCGGTGACCCCTTCGCCTGGGGTGAGCGCCTGATCGAGCACTACCGCAACAACCGTGTCGACCCCGGCACCAAGACCCTGATCTTCAGCGACGGCCTGACCATTCCGCGCACCATCGAGCTGTACCAGCAGTTCCGTGGCCGCTGTCTGCTGGCCTTCGGCATCGGCACCAACCTGACCAACGACCTGGGCTGCGAGCCCTTGCAGATCGTCATCAAGATGACGCGCTGCAATGGCCAGCCGGTGGCCAAGCTGTCCGACAGCCCCAACAAGAACATGTGCGATGACGAGAAATACCTGGCCTACCTGCGCCAGGTGTTCGAGATCGCGCCTCCCTGAATCCAGCTGTTCTCGGGGTGCTTGCCGGGCCTGATGCCGGGCTAGCACCGTTTTTTGCCCAACCGCCTGTCTGCAGCCCGCACGCCCACTGCCATGTCCAAACCCAAGATCCTTGTCGCCCGAGCCATCTTTCCCGAAACCCTGGAACGCCTCAGCGAGCATTTCGAGGTCGAGGCCAACCAGGCCGACACCCTGTTCACCCCCGATGAACTGAAGGCCCGGCTGGCCGACAAGCAGGGCGTGTTCACCACCGGCAGCGAGCGCATCGATGCGGGCCTGCTGGCCGCCTGCCCGGCCCTCAAGATCTGCGCCAACATGGCTGTGGGCTTCAACAACTTCGATGTCGAGGCCATGACCGCCCGTGGCGTGCTGGGCACCAACGCCCCCGATGTGTTGACCGAAACCACGGCGGATTTCGGCTTTGCCCTGCTCATGGCCACCGCCCGCCGTGTGACCGAGAGCGAGCACTATCTGCGCCGCGGCGAGTGGACCCGCTGGAGCTACGACATGTTTGCCGGCACCGAAGTGCATGGCAGCACCCTGGGCATCATCGGCATGGGCCGCATCGGCCAGGGCATCGCCCGCCGGGGTGCCTTCGGCTTTGGCATGAATGTGATCTACCACAACCGTTCGCGCCTGTCGCCCGAGCTCGAAGCCGAATGCAAGGCCCGCTACGTGGGCAAAGAAGAACTGCTGCGCAGCGCCGACCATGTGGTGCTGGTGGTGCCCTACAGCGCCGCTTCGCACCACACCATCGGCGCGCCCGAACTGGGCTTGATGAAGCCCACGGCCACGCTGATCAACATCGCGCGCGGCGGCATCGTCGACGACGCCGCACTGGCCGTGGCCTTGCGCGAGCGCCGCATTGCCGCGGCCGGCCTGGACGTGTTCGAGGGCGAGCCCAAGGTGCACCCCGATCTGCTCACCGTGCCCAACGTGGTGCTCACGCCGCACATCGCCAGCGCCACGATCAAGACGCGTCGGGCCATGGCCGATCTGGCCGCCGACAACCTGATCGGTTACCTGGTGCATGGCAAGCCCTTGACCCCGTTGAACCCGGCTGTGCTGGCCACCTGAACAGAGAGCGAGCGACGACTTGGACCTGTGGATCTTCGGGGGGCTTTATGGCCTGTTGCTTGTCCTGCTGCTGACCTTGCTGGTGCTGCTGTTGCGGCGCCCGGCCGCCTCGTCAGAGGCCGTGCTGGCGGCCATCGGCAGCAGCGCCGAGCGAACCGAGCGCGAGCTGCGCCGTGAGCTGGCCGACAGCGCCCGCGGTACCCGCCAGGAGCTGAGCCAGTCGCTGGCCACCTTCCAGCAGACCCTGCTGCGCCAGGGCGCCGAAGCCACTCGCAGCCAGAACGCCCAGCTCGATGCCTTTGCACAGCAACTCACCCTGCTGCAGAAATTGCTCACCGACACCTTGGCCCAGCAGGTGCAGGGCCTGAGCGAGTCCAATGCCCGCCGCCTGGGCGAGCTGCGTGCCACCCTGGAGGCCGCCCTGGCCCAGCTGCAGCAAAGCAATGCCGCCAAACTCGACGAGATGCGGCAGACCGTCGACGAGAAACTGCAAAGCACCCTCGAAACCCGACTCGGCCAGAGCTTCAAGCAAGTGGCCGACCGCCTCGATCAGGTGCACAAGGGCCTGGGCGAAATGCACACCCTGGCCCAGGGTGTGGGCGACCTCAAACACCTGCTCACCAACGTCAAGACCCGGGGCATGTTCGGTGAGGCGCAACTGGCCGCCTTGCTGGAGCAGGTGCTGGCCCCCGACCAGTACGCCGAGCAGGTGGTCACCCGCCCGGGCAGCCGCAACCCGGTCGACTTTGCCATCCGCCTGCCCGGGCGGGCCGAAGATGGCGCGCCGTTGTGGCTGCCGATCGACGCCAAGTTCCCCAACGAGGATTACGAGCGCCTGCTCGACGCCCAGCAGCGTGCCGAT
>Ga0208269_100294_pt1 | contig 28860 bp, 28 predicted proteins | sample LakWasMe88_LOW11_2_FD_183912 | JGI IMG/M metagenome (GOLD analysis project Ga0208269, IMG submission 183912) | Freshwater sediment methanotrophic microbial communities from Lake Washington under simulated oxygen tension - Sediment Metagenome... | ecosystem: Environmental > Aquatic > Freshwater >...
TTACGCCACCCGGCCGAGCAAAAGGAACTCCATGAGTGCCTTTTGCACGTGGGGATGAAGGTGGGTTTTGGTGCCGGCCGCAGGCTGCGCCTGCTTCACGTCCGCGTGGCGGACATGAGCCGGCCCCCAACCGAATGCCGGCCCTTCGGGCCGCCGTGTGGCTTACGCCACCCGGCCGAGCAAAAGGAACTCCATGAGTGCCTTTTGCACGTGGGGATGAAGGTGGGTTTTGGTGCCGGCCGCAGGCTGCGCCTGCTTCACGTCCGCGTGGCGGACATGAGCCGGCCCCAAACCGAATGCCGGCCCTGCGGGCCGCCGTGCGGCTTATGCCACCCGGCCGAGCAAAAGGAACTCCATGAGTGCCTTTTGCACGTGCATTCGGTTTTCGGCTTCGTCCCAGACGACGGATTGGGGGCCGTCGATCACGTCGGCTTCCACCTCTTCGCCGCGGTGGGCGGGCAGGCAGTGCATGAACAGGGCGTCCGGGCGGGCCACCTTCATCATGTCGGTGTCCACGCACCAGTCGGCGAAGGCGGTGCGGCGGGCCTCGTTCTCGGCCTCGTAGCCCATGCTGGTCCAGACGTCGGTGGTCACCAGGTCGGCGTTGCGGCAGGCTTCCAGCGGGTCGCTGAATACCTCAAAGCAATCGCGGCGGCTGACGCCGGCCACGCTCTCATTCACCTCGTAACCATTGGGCGTGCTGACATGCACCTTGAAGTCGAGCAGCTCGGCGGCCTGCAGCCAGGTGTTGGCCATGTTGTTGCCGTCGCCCACCCAGGCCACCGTCTTGCCCTGGATCGAGCCACGGTGCTCGATGTAGGTGAAGATGTCGGCCAGGATCTGGCAGGGGTGGAACTCGTTGGTCAGGCCGTTGATGACGGGCACGCGCGAATGCTCGGCAAAGCGCTCGATCTTGTCCTGGCCGAAGGTGCGGATCATCACCAGGTCGACCATGCGGCTGATCACCTTGGCGCTGTCTTCGATGGGTTCGGCGCGGCCCAGTTGGCTGTCGCCGGTGGTCAGGTGGACCACCGAGCCGCCCAGTTGGTACATGCCGGCCTCAAAGCTCACCCGGGTGCGGGTGCTGGCCTTCTCGAAGATCATGGCCAGCGTGCGGTCGGCCAGCGGGTGGTACTTCTCGTAGGCCTTGAACTTTTTCTTGATGATGGCGGCGCGCTGCAGCAGGTGCGCGTAGTCGTCGGCGCTCAGGTCCTTGAACTGCAGGTAGTGGCGCAGGGCGGTGGTGCTCATTGGGCGCCCCCAGCCAGAAAGGCCTTCACCAGCGGTGCCAGGATGGCCACGATCTGGTCGGCTTCGTCGGTGCTGAGGATCAGCGGCGGCACGATGCGGATCACGCTGTCGGCCGTCACGCTCAGCAGCAGGCCGGCTTCGGCCGCCTGGCCGGTCAGGGCGCCGCAGGGGCGATCGAGCTCGACGCCGATCATCAGGCCTTGGCCGCGGATGTCCTTGACGCCGGGCAGGCTGCCCAGTTCACGGACCAGGGCGGCACGCAGATGGGCGCCGACGCGGGCGGCGTTGTCCAGCAGGCCGTCTTCTTCCATGATGCGGATGGTTTCCACCCCGGCGCGCATGGCCAGCGGGTTGCCGCCGAAGGTGGTGCCGTGGTTGCCGGGCTGGAAGATGCCTGCGGCCTTGGGGCCCGCCACCACCGCGCCGATCGGCACGCCCGAGCCCAGGCCCTTGGCCAGGGGCATCACATCAGGCACGATGCCGGCCCATTGGTGGGCAAACCACTTGCCGGTGCGGCCCATGCCGCACTGCACTTCGTCGATCATCATCAGCCAGTCACGCTCGGTGCACAGGGCGCGCAACTGTTGCAGGTACTCGATCTGCATCGGGTTGATGCCGCCTTCGCCCTGGATGGTCTCGAAAAACACTGCCACCACGTTCGGGTTGCCTTCGGTGGCCTTCTTGAGGGCTTCGATGTCGTTCACCGGCACGCGCAGAAAGCCTTCGACCAGGGGGCCGAAGCCTTGCTGGATCTTCTGGTTGCCGGTGGCCGACAGGGTGGCGATCGAGCGGCCGTGGAAGGCCTTCTCATAGACCACGATGACGGGCCGGTCGATGCCCTTGTCATGGCCGAACTTGCGGGCCAGTTTGATGGCGGCTTCGTTGGCTTCCAGGCCGGTGGAGCAGAAAAACACATTGCTCATGCCCGAGAACTCGACCAGCTTGGTCGCCAGGGCTTCCTGGCCGGGCACGTGGTAGTAGTTGCAGCAATGGATCAGCTTGGCGATCTGGTCTTGCAGGGCGGGCACCAGTTTGGGGTGGTTGTGCCCCAGGGTGTTGACGGCAATGCCAGCCAGACCGTCGAGGTACTTTCGCCCATTCACGTCCCAGACCCAGGCGCCTTGCCCGTGCGACATCGCGATGGGCAGGCGGCCATAGGTGTTCATCACGTGGGGTGAAGAGGCCTCAATCAGTGCGGTCATGCTGTACTCCAAAACAGGGCTTAAGGTCGCCAAAAACCAGGTCCCGTTCTATAAAGGCGTGTCGGTCGGGCTTGGCATCGGTCTTGCGATGTCTTTGGGCCTGTTGTGGGATGGATTCCCGAGCAGGCCTGAAGGGCATTTCGCTTGGCGGATTTCAAGCCCGGCTGGGTGCCAGCGGGGCCGGTTTGTGGCCGGTAGCTCAGCGACGGTCAAACCGCTGAAACGCAATTCTAGGCGCTGCTTGGCGAAGCTTTTTTGACCATTTCGCATTACAGCAATGCATGTCGTCAGGTGGTTTTTAGTCTTATATAAGATAGAATACTCATGCTGAACCGGGCAGTGATCCTGTCTGAGCTTCTTCCAACCCCACAAGCCCTCACCCCCATGGTTTCTGATTCCGCCAAAGAAGTCTTCATCCAGGGTCTTACCCATGATGGCAAGACCTTCCGGCCCAGCGATTGGGCTGAGCGCCTGGCGGGTGTCATGAGCCAGTTCCGTCCTGGTGGGGCCCACCCGGGCAGTCACCTGAGCTACTCGCCCTGGTGCATTCCGACCACGCTCAATGGCATCAAGTGCGTGGTGGTGCATCGAGATCTGCGCGATTTCGAGCCCATGGCCTGGGATTTCGTGCTCAATTTCGCACGCGACAACCACCTGCAGGTCGCCGAGGCTTGCCTGGTGCCCGACGCCCCCTCCAAGCCCAAAGCCGGCTGATCTGCGTCAGGCGCTTGCGTTTGTAACGACGGCGGGCCATTCGACTCTTCTATCATCGGTCGCATGACGACCGATCTGATTCTGGCCTGGGGCCTGGCTGCGCTTGAAACCGGCTTGCTGCTGGCACTTTTATGGGGTATCTGGCGCCTGGCGGCTCGTTTGCGTCATTGGCTGGATGACTCCCTGACGTCATCTTGCGACGACGAAGGGGGTGATGCTCATGCCGAGCGGTTGGCTCTGCCGGTGCGTGTGCCTGGCTGGATCCCCTATTTGCGCTCGCTGCTGGCCCGGATTGTCGAATTGACGGCGGTATTTTTGTCCGCGGCCCTGTTGTTCTCGTGGCTGAGTTCGGTGTTGCTGTTGTTTCCGCTCACCGAGGCTGTCGGTCATCGGCTGGGTGATTTTCTGGGTGACGCGCTGACCACGGTGGGTGAGGGCTTGCTCAAGCAGTTGCCCGGATTGATTGTGGTGGTGGTGATCGTGGCCCTGGCGCAGGCGGCGGTGCAGGCCTCCAACACGCTGTTCCGGGCCGTGTCGCGGCGGCAGTTGCAGTTGTCGGTGATCCACCCGGAAACCGCCAGCGCCACCCGGCGCCTGGTGGCGCTGGCGATCTGGGCCTTTGCCGTGGTGGCGGCCTATCCCTATCTGCCGGGCTCGCAGAGCGAGGCCTTCAAGGGCTTGTCGGTGCTGCTGGGGGCCATGGTGACCCTGGGCTCCAGCGGGGTGGTGAACCAGCTCATGAGCGGCCTGGTGCTGGTCTATTCGCGGGCTCTGCGGGTGGGCGACCACGTGGTGATCGGGCAGGGGGCTGATGCGGTGGAGGGCGTGGTGCAGCAGGTGGGCGGCCTGGCCACCAAGCTGGTCAATGTGCGCAATGAGGAGATCACCATCCCCAATGCGGTGCTCATGAGCAACGCCATCAAGAACTACTCCAGGTTGTCGGGCAGTTCGGGCACCCTGTTCAGCACCCGCATCAGCATCGGCTACGACGCCGAGTGGCGTCAGGTGCACGCCCTGATGTTGCAGGCCGCCGCGCGCACGCCGGGTTTGCGTTCTGAACCCAAGCCCTATGTGCTGCAGCGGGCCCTGGGTGATTTCTATGTCGAGTACGAGCTGCTGGCCCATCTGGACCGGCCGCTGCAGCGCCTTCTGGTGCTGTCGCACCTGCACGAGAACCTGCAGGATTGCTTCAATGAGGCCGGGGTCCAGATCATGTCGCCGCATTTCATGATGCAGCCCGCCCAGCCGGTGATGGTGCGGCGCGAGGCGCCATGACCCTGTGCCTGTGTCGGGCATGGTGCAAAAACGACAGGCAACAAAAAACCGCCCGTAGGCGGTTTTTGCTTTGCTGACAGCGCACCCGTGGCAAACGGCGGACAGAACGCTTGAAAAGCGGCCCGTCCGGGCTGTTTTACCTGAAAACTCAGGCGGCGAGGGCCAGGGCCTTCACCTTGGCGGCCAGGCGGCTCTTGTCGCGCGCGGCCTTGTTCTTGTGGAAGATGCCCTTGTCGGACACGATGTCGACCACGCTCTGGGCCTTGGCAAAGGCTTCAGCAGCCTTGGTCTTGTCGCCGGCGGCGACGGCCTTTTCAACGTTCTTCACAGCGGTGCGGTACTTGGAGCGCAGCGAGGTGTTGGCGGCGTTGATCTTGATGTCTTGGCGAACGCGCTTGCGGCCGGAGGCCAGACGCGGGTTCTTTTTCTTGGGCTTGGTAGATGCCATTTTTAAATTCCTTGTGTGTTTGGAGATGTTGCCAGCAAAGCCCGCGATTGTAGCCCAGCTGTCATGAAGCGTCCAATATTGGCGCCTTGGACTGCGCATACACTCGGTGCGTGACCCTTTTCAAAGCCGCCTCTACCGTCTCGCTGCTCACGCTGGCGTCCCGAATCACCGGTCTGGTGCGGGAGTTGCTGGTGGCCTCGGCCTTTGGTGCCAGCGCGATGACCGACGCCTTCAATGTGGCGTTCCGCATTCCCAATCTGTTTCGCCGTTTCTTTGCCGAGGGGGCCTTCAGCCAGGCCTTCATCCCGGCGCTGGCGGCCAGCAAGGAGCAGCACGGCGAGGAAGCCACCCGGCGTGTGATCAGCCAGGTGGCCACGGTGCTGGCCTGGGCCCTGGTGCTCACCTGCGTGCTGGGCGTGCTGGGCGCGCCCTTGATGGTCTGGGGCATGGCCAGCGGCCTGCAGCAAGACCCGGCGGGTTATGACGCGGCGGTGTTCATGACCCGCTGGATGTTCCCCTACATCGGTTTCATGTCGATGGTGGCCCTGTCGGCCGGGGTGCTCAACACCTGGAAGCGCTTTGCCGTGCCCGCCGCCACCCCGGTGTTGCTGAACCTGTCGATGATCCTGGCCGCCTGGCAGGGCGCGCCGTGGCTGGCGCGCATGAACATCGAACCTATTTTTGCCATGGTCGGTGGCGTGATGCTGGGCGGCGTGCTGCAACTGCTGGTGCAGGTGCCGGCGCTGCGCCGCCTGGGGCTTTTGCCGCGCATCGGTCTGAGCTGGCGCCAGCTGCGCCAGGCCTGGCAAGACCCGGCCACGCAGCAGGTGGTGGGGCTGATGCTGCCCGCCTTGCTGGGGGTGGGGGTGGCCCAGATCTCGATGATGATCAACACCCAGATCGCCTCGCACCTGGCCCCGGGCAGTGTCAGCTGGATCACCTATGCCGACCGGCTGATGGAGTTCCCCACGGCCATGCTGGGCGTGGCGCTGGGGGTGGTGCTGATGCCTCAGCTGGCGGCCGCGCGCTCGCGCAAGGACACCGCAGGCTATTCCGACCTGCTCGACTGGGGCCTGCGCCTGGTCATGTTGATGTCCGTGCCCAGCGCCGTGGCCCTGCTGACCTTTGCCAAACCCCTGGTGGCCACGCTGTACCACTACGGCCATTTCAGCGATCGCGACGTGCTGCAGACCACCACGGCCCTGATGGGCTGGGGCGTAGGCCTGGTGGGTGTGGTGGCGATCAAGGTGCTGGCGCCGGGCTACTTCGCCAACCAGGACACCCGCACCCCGGTGCGCATTGCCATCGGCGTGCTGGTGCTGACCCAGGTCTTCAACTACCTGCTGGTGCCCTACCTGGAGCACGCGGCGCTCACGCTGTCGATCGGCCTGGGGGCCCTGGTCAATGCGGGCTGGCTGCTGGTGGGCCTGATGCGCCGCGGCTCTTACCGCCCGCTGCCCGGCTGGGGCCTGTTCCTGCTGCAGGTGGTGGCGGGCAGCGCGGTGCTGGCCATCTTCCTGATCTGGGCGGCCAACAACTACGCCTGGCTGACGCTGCGCGAAACCCCGTTGGTGCGGGTGGCCTTGCTGGCCGGGGTCATGCTGGGGGCCATGTTGATTTATTTCGGTGCCTTGTGGGCCGCCGGCCTCAAACTGCGCCATCTGCTGCGGCGTTGATGTGCGCTCTTGAGCCGTGGGCAGGCCTGTTGGCCGGTAGGCATCACGGGCTTGACGGTCGTGTTCACCCCATTTAAAACCTGACCATGGAACTGCGCTTTTCTGCTCCCACCCCCTTGGCGTACTTCCGCACGCTGGTGCAGAGTGACGACCAATTCCCGCTGATCGAGGCCGTGGCCAGCCTGGGCCACGACGAGTACCCCGAGCTGGATGTGCAGCAGGTGCTGGGCGATGTGGACCAGTTGCAGGCCAGGCTGCGGCGGCGCATCGCCACCGACGCCGTGGCCATGCAGAAGCTGCAGGTGCTGAATCAGTTCTTTTTTGCCGACCTGGGCTTTGGCGGCAACCTCAACAACTACTACGACCCCGACAACAGCTACCTGCACGCCGTGCTGCGCACCCGCCAGGGCATCCCCATCTCGCTGGCGGTGCTGTGGCTGGAGCTGGCCCAGGGCCTGGGGCTGCAGGCGCAGGGGGTGGGGTTTCCGGGGCATTTCCTGGTCAAGGTGAACCTGGCCGAGGGGCAGGTGGTGATCGACCCCTTCAATGGCCAATCCCTGGGTCGCGAAGCCCTGTCCGAGCGGCTTGAGCCCTTCCGACACCGCAGCGGCCTGGGCGACGATTTCGAGGCCCCGTTGGGCCTGTACCTGCAGGCCGCGCGGCCACGCGATGTGGTGGCGCGCATGTTGCGCAACCTGAAAGAGATCCACCGGGCCCAGAAAGACTGGGAGCGCCTGGTGGCGGTGCAGAACCGCCTGGTGATCCTGCTGCCCGATGCCTGGGTCGAATACCGCGACCGTGGGTTGGCCCTGGCCGAGCAAGGCCAGGACGCGCTGGCCCGCGAAGACCTGCAGACCTACCTGCGCCATGCCCTGGATGCGGTCGATGTGGCCGAAGTGGCTGACCGCCTGGCCAGTTTGCGTCCTTCTGGTGCCTGAACCCATCTGAACCCGCCCGGGCTGGCTGCATTCAGCTTGCGCTGGCCTGCGCCGAAGGCAGGCCCGCCATGCCCAGGTCATGCCAGGTGCGGCGCAACTGGGTGTCCGAGCTGAAACCCGCCATCGCCGCCGCCTGGGTCACGTTGTGGCCCGATTGCAGCGCGGCCTGGGCCACCGCCAGCCTGAGCTGGCGCAGATAGGCCAGCGGCGCGATGCCTGCATGTTCGGCAAACAGCCGGCCCAGGTGGCGGGCCGAGGTGTGGGCCACATCGGCCATGCGGGGCACAGTCCAGTCCAACTGGGGCGCCTGGCTGACGGCGTCCTGCACCCGGTGCAGGGCCGGGTGCAGGTGGTTGCGGTGGTTCAGAAAGGGCGACAGCTCCGGGTCTTGCGGGCCACGGCGCAGCGCCACCACCAGGGTCTGGGCCACCAGGGCGGTCACGGCCGGGCCGCATTCGCCGGCAATGCGGTGCAGCATCAGGTCGATGCCGGTGGTCACGCCGGCGCTGCTGCTCAGGGGCGGGTCGAGCACAAAGACCCGGTTCTGCACCACCTCGCACAGGGGCTCGGCCTCGCGCAGTTCGTCCAGGTGCTGGTGGTGGGTGGTGGCCCGGTGCCGTGCCAGCAGGCCGGCGTGGGCGGCAATCACGGCGCCAGCGCAGACGCACAGCAGCTCCAGCCGATCCGGGGCCAGGCGCAGGCCGCGCAGCCAGTGCAGCACAGCGCGGCCTTCGGCATGCGCCAGGTCGAGTCGGCGCCCGGGTTGCCCCACCAGCACCACCCAGTCGACCACTCCGTCGCAATGGGTGGCCGCTGTCGCATCGGGATGGGCTGCGGGGTGCAGCTCGGGCAGGGGCTCGATCTGGCTGATGCAGGCCCCCACCGAGCTGCGCGTGCTGGGGCTGGGGCCCACGAAATGCAGCTCGAACACGGCCTCCTGCCCCTGGGCCAGCAGCACCTGGTTGGCAATGCGCAAGGCCTCGGCCGGCCCGGCCCAGTCGAGGATCAGGCTGTCGGGCAACAGCACGAAATGCACGGCCACCCGGCGCGGCCGTCGCGGTTCCTGCGTCAATCCGCCTGTTGCAGCCATCGGTAGTCCATCTGACGCGCGGTGCGTTCTGCCAACGCCTGCCCGGCCAGCCGGGCCACCAGGTGCAGGCTCATGTCGATCCCCGCACTGATGCCGGCCGAGGTGAGCAGCTTGCCGTGCTCCACCCAGCGCACCCCTTCGCGCACCTGCAGGGCAGGGTGCTGGCGGCGCAGATCGCCCAGGTCTTCCCAATGGGTGGTCACCGGCTCGTCGCGCACCACGCCGGCGCTGGCCAGGATGAACACCCCCGTGCACACCGAGGCCGTGAGGCGGGCGTGGCGTGCCGCCTCGGCCACCCAGGCCTGGGTGGCCGGGCATTGGGCGGCCTGGTCGACCACGCCGCCCGGCACCACCAGCACATCGGGCCGCGGGCATTGGGCAAAGCTGCGCGAGGCCTGGATGACCAGTCCGGCACGGGCCCGCACGGGCGTGCCGTGCTGGCTGATGCAGTGCACCTGCCATGGGGCTGCCGTCTGCAACGCGCCGTCGTTGGCGGTGCCCGCCATGCGGGTGGCCATGCGAGCCGCCGTGGTGAACACCTCGTAGGGGCCGGCCAGGTCCAGCACCTCGACCTCATCGAAGCCCAGGATGCCGATCTGCAGCGCTGGCGCCTCGCTCATGCGGCCTCCGTGGCGCGCTGCAAGGCCTCGTCCACGCTGCACAGGGTGCAGAAGCGGCCTTGCAACACCGTGCCGGTGCGCAGCTTGATGTCGGCCGCGCTCAGGGTGCTGCCGTCGGGTTGGGTCATGTCCCAGGTCAGGGTGGCCTCGGTCACGTAGTCCACCGTCCAGCCGAGGTCGGAGGCATGGCGGGTGGTGGTTTCGCAGCATTGTTCGGTGCGGATGCCGCTGATGATCAGCCGACCCACGCCATGGCGGGTCAGCCACACCTCCAGACCGGTGCCGACCAGGGCGCTGTGCCGGTGCTTGATGAAAGTGGCGGCCGGCTCGAAAGCGGCCAGGCCCTCCAGCGGGCGCACCTGGCCCGAGGCCTCGGCAAACGGGTTGCTGGCCACTTCGGGCCCATCGCTGTGCAGCACGCGGATCACCGGCAGGCCCCGCGCCACGGCACCTTCGATGAGCGCGTTCTGCGCCGCCAGGTAGGCCGGCAGGTCATGCTCGGTGAAAAACGGGCGATGCCGGAAAGACTCTTGCACATCGATCACGATCAGGGCGGTGTTCATTTTCAGACTCCATCAAGGTGGTTTGGAGCCTTGATTCTTCCCAGTTTCATGGGGCTTGACCGCGCAGGTCAAGACCGGAATCGATCATTTTCAGACTTCCGTTGTGGGCAACTGCCGGATGGTCCTCACTTCTTTGGGGCGCTGGCCCACTGCACCGTCAGGATGCTGGCGAACACCAGCACCAAGCCCAGCAGCGACCAGCCCGTCATGGCCTGTCCCAGCCAGACCCAGCCCAGCACCACTGCAGTGAGCGGGCTCAGCAGGCTCAGCGACGACACCGCCACCGAGGGCAGGCGGGCAATGCCGCGAAACCACAGCGAATAGGCCAGCAAGGCCCCGACCAGCGACAGGTAGGCATAGCCCAGCCCGGCGGTCCAGCCCAGGGTGGGCAGGGGCGGGTCGATCGCCCACGCCAGTGGCGCCAGGATCAGGCCGCCCAGCAGCAGTTGCCAGCCTGTGAAGGCCAGCACGGGCAGGTCGGTGCGCCAGCGCCGAGCCAGCAGCGTGCCTGCGGCCATGCAGGCGGTGCCGGCCAGCGCGGCGCCCAGGCCCAGCGGGTTCCAGCTGGCCGTGGGCGACAACAGCAGTGCGGCCATGCCGAACACCCCCAGCCCGGCGGCCCCCAGGGCCAGCGGCAGCGGGCGCTGGCGGTCCAGCAACCAGGCCAGGCCCATCACCAGCAAGGGCTGGATGGCGCCCACCACGGCGGCCAGCCCCCCGGGCAGGTGGTAGGCCGCGATGAAGAGCAAGGCCTGGAAGAAGCCGATGTTCAAGGCCGACAGCAGCAACAGCCGGCCCCAGTCACCGGCCCGGGGCCATTGGCGGCAGTACAGCGTCAGCAGCAGGCCGGCGGGCAGGGCGCGCAACAGGGCGGCCGTGAAGGGGCGGTCGGGCGGCAGCACCTCGGTGGTGACCAGGTAGGTCGTGCCCCAGATCATGGGGGCCAGTGCGGTCAGGAGGGCGTCGCGCCAGGAGGGTTGGGGCATGGGGATGGGCCTATTTATCTCTAGTTCAAGATAAATAAGCGTAGCAGATAATCTTGAGATCGAGATAAAACCCTGTCAGGAGTGAGCATGCCCCCCATCGAAAACCGGCCGCCAGACGCCGTTGACGCCATCCTGGCCCAGTGGCACCGGGAGCGCCCTGATCTGGACGTGAGCCCGATGGGCCTGATCGGGCGGCTGAAGCGCTGTGAGGTCTTGCTGCGGCGCAGGCTGGACGAGAAGTTCGCCGAGTTCGGCCTGGCCGGCTGGGAGTTCGACATGCTGGCCACCTTGCGCCGCTCTGGCCCGCCGTACTGCCTGGCGCCCACGGCCTTGTTCTCCGCCATGATGGTCAGCTCGGGCACCATGACGCACCGGCTCAAGGGCCTGGAGTCTGCCGGTTGGGTGCAGCGCGTGGCCAACCCCGAGGATGCGCGCAGCACCCTGGTGCAGCTCAGCGAGGCGGGGCTGGCATTGATCGATCAGGCGGTGGCTGCCCATGTCGACAACGAGCGCGCGCTGCTGGCCGCCCTGTCGGCCGCCGAGCAGCAGGTGCTGGACCAGGGCCTGGCCCGCCTGCTGGCCTCGCTGGAGCCGGCCCCATGAAAAAACCAGCCGCAAGGGCTGGTTGATCCGGGGCAGGGCCGTGCTGCGCTGCGGCAGAGCGGCCTGGTGTGCGGTGGTTCAGGCCACCACAACGGCGGCGCCCTGGCCGCGTTCGGCGATGGCGCCGATGGTGTAGACGGTTTCACCGGCGGCGCGCAGCGTAGCGGCCGTGGCTTCGGCTTCGGCCGCATCCACCACCACCACCATGCCGATGCCGTTGTTGAAGGTGCGGTTCATCTCGATGTCGTCGATGCCGGCCACCTTCTGCAGCCAGGCAAACAGCTCGGTCTGCGGCCAACTGCCCTTTTGCAGGTGGGCGGCCGTGCCTTCGGGCAGCACGCGGGGGATGTTTTCGAGCAGGCCGCCGCCCGTGATGTGGGCCAGCGCCTTGATGGGGTGCTGGGCCAGGGCTTGCAGCACCGGCTTCACGTACAGGCGGGTCGGGGCCATGATGGCTTGCTTGAAGGGCTGGCCGTCCAGGGTGGCGGGCAGGTCGGTGCCGGCGCGCTCGATCACCTTGCGCACCAGGCTGAAGCCATTGGAGTGCACGCCGGCCGAGGCCAGGCCCAGCACCACGTCACCGGGCTTCACGTTCTGGCCGGTCAGGATCTTGGATTTTTCAACCGCGCCGACGGCAAAGCCGGCCAGGTCGTATTCGCCATCGGGGTACATGCCCGGCATCTCGGCGGTTTCGCCACCGATCAGGGCGCAGCCCGACAGCTCGCAGCCGCGGGCAATGCCGCCCACCACGGCGGCGGCCGTGTCCACGTGCAGCTTGCCGCAGGCAAAGTAGTCGAGGAAGAACAGCGGCTCGGCGCCTTGCACCAGCACGTCGTTGACGCTCATGGCCACCAGATCGATGCCCACGGTGTCGTGCATGTTCCATTCAAACGCCAGCTTGAGCTTGGTGCCCACGCCGTCGGTGCCGCTCACCAGCACGGGTTCCTGGTAGCGTTTGGGCACTTCGAACAGGGCTCCGAAGCCGCCGATGCCGGCCAGCACCCCTTCGCGCATGGTTTTCTTGGCCAGCGGTTTGATGCGCTCGACCAGGGCGTCGCCAGCGTCGATGTCAACGCCGGCGTCTTTGTAGGACAGGGGTGTGGAGGAGGTATTGGAGGAGCTCATTTGAAATGGACGGCACGGACAGGCGTGCACGGCGACTAGAATTTGAGGTGATTTTAAGGGGTGCCCCGACCGGGCAGCCTGCAACCCCCACCTTCATGCATTTTTCCACCACTCAAAAACGCGCCTTCACCTGGGTCGGTCTGGCCCTGGCGGCCTGGCTGCTGCTGTGGGCGCTCAAGCCCGTGCTGGCCCCCTTCGTGGTGGCGGCCGTGCTGGCCTACGCCCTCACGCCCATGGTCAACTGGCTCGACAACCTGGGCCGTGGGCGCATGCCCCGGGTGGTGGCGGTGGTGCTGGTCGAGGTGCTGTTCATCCTGCTGGCGCTGGGCCTGGTGATGCTGATCGTGCCCATCCTCACCAAAGAGCTGCCCCTGATGCGCGACCAGGTGCCCCAGTTGTTCGACCGGCTCAATGCCTTGCTCAAACCCCTGGCGGCGCAGTTTGGCGTGACGCTGGCGGTGGATGTGGACACGCTCAAGGCCCTGGTCCTCAAATACCTCAACACCAACACCGAAGACCTGCTGAGCCCGGTGCTGTCCTCGCTCAAGCTGGGCGGCAGCGTGGCCCTGGCCGTGGTGGGCAACGCGGTGCTGATCCCGGTGGCGCTGTTTTACCTGCTGATGGACTGGGACACGTTTGTGCACCGCCTGGTCGAACTGGTGCCCCCGCGCTTGCGCGAGGGCTACGACAGCTTCATGGACGACGCCGACGCCGTGCTGGGCCAGTACCTGCGCGGACAGTTGCTGGTGATGCTGCTGCTGGCCATCTTCTACAGTGCGGGTCTGGCGGCATTTGGGCTCGATCTGGCCCTGCCCATCGGCATCTTCACCGGTCTGGCAGTGTTTGTGCCTTACCTGGGCTTTGGCCTGGGCCTGGTGCTGGCCACCGTGTCGGGCCTGATGCAGTTCGCCTCACTCAAGGCGCTGATCATGGTGGCGGTGGTGTTCGGCCTGGGGCAGTTCGTTGAAAGTTTCATTCTCACCCCCCGCCTGGTGGGCGAGCGCATCGGTCTGCACCCGCTGACCGTCATTTTTGCATTGCTGGCCTTCGGGCAGGTGCTGGGCTTTGTGGGCGTGCTGATCGCCTTGCCTGCCAGCGCCGTGCTGCTGGTGGCTGTGCGGCGAGTGCGCTCGGGCTACCTGGCCAGCCGGCTCTACACGGGTTGAAGAGGGGCTGGGAAACACGCGTCATGATGAAGCAACTGGCACTCGACATCGGCCTGGCCACAGGTCCCACCCTGGACCGGTTTTTTGCCGGCCCCAACGAAGCGGCCCTGCGCCACCTGCAGCTGTGGACCGGCGACGGCGCCCACGAGGCCCAGCGCTCGCCCGTGCCCACCTACCTGTGGGGCGACAGCGGCAGCGGCAAAACCCACCTGCTCAAGAGCGTGCAGACCGCGCTGCGCGAGCAGGGCGCCCGCGTGGGCTGGCTCGATGCCTCGATCCACGAACCTCCCGAATTCGACGAAACCTGGGCCGCCGTGCTGATGGACGAGGTGCACCTGTACACCGCGGTGCAGCAGCATGCGGCCTTCAACTGGTTCGTCAACGCCCACACGCACCAGCGTTGGGTGCTGGCCGCGGGCGAACTTCCGCCCGCCGACCTGAAACTGCGCGAAGACCTGCGCACCCGCCTGGGCTGGGGCCATGTGTTCCATCTGCACGTGCTCAGCGAGCCCGAGCGGCGCGCCGTGCTGCGCCAGGAGGCAGATGCCCGCGGCATCTTCCTCGGCGACGAGGTGATGGACTTCATGCTGAACCGCTTTTCGCGCGATCTGGGCAGCCTCATGCAACTGCTCGACCAGCTCGACGGTTACGCCCTGCGCACCCAGCGCGCCATCACCATTCCCCTCATCAAGGCCATGCTCGAATCCGAGTGAGGCCGCCCTACGCACCCAACGCATCCCGAATGCCAAGTCAGCCCCGCATGAAACTGGTTCTGTTCGACCTCGATCACACCCTGCTGCCCATCGACTCCGACTACGCCTGGGGCCAGTTCACCACCCGCATCGGCTGGACCGACCCGGTCGAGTTCGCCCGCCGCAACGACGAGTTCTTTGCCCACTACCAGGCCGGCACGCTGGACGTGCACGACTACGTGCGCTTTGCCATCGAGGCCGTCCGCGTCAAGGGGCCGCAGGCCGCGGCCGAGGCGCATGAGCGCTTCATGCAGGAGGTGATCCAGCCTGCCATCACACCGCAGGCCCTGGCCCTGCTGCGCCAGCACCAGGCCGCCGGCGACACCGTGCTCATCATCACCGCCACCAACGAATTCGTCACCCGCCCGATCGCCCGCGCCCTGGGCGTGGACGAGCTGATCGCGGTGCAACTGGCCCGCGACGAGCAGGGCTGGTTCACCGGCGAAATCGACGGTGTTCCCTCCATGCGCGAGGGCAAGGTGCGGCGCATGGAACAATGGCTGGCTGCGCGCCAGCTCGACTGGACGCAGGTCGAGAGCACTTTCTACAGCGATTCCACCAATGATGTGCCACTGCTGGAGCAAGTGAATCACCCTGTGGCCACCAACCCTGACGACCGCTTGCGCGCCCTGGCCCAAAGCCGCGGCTGGCGCATTCTGGACCTGTTCACCGAGACACCATGATCAAGAAGTTCATCGACAAATTGCTGGGCAAGGGCGCTGCGGCAGCCCCCAAGGCGGGCCGCCCCAAGTTCGGCAAACGCGAGGAGGTGCCCTTCAGCGTGCACGGCATCAACCCCGATCTGGTCGATCGGCGGGCCAACGACGTGGTGCACACCCTGAAGTCGGCCGGCTACGAGGCCTACATCGTGGGCGGTGCGGTGCGCGACCTGCTGCTGGGCCTGCGCCCCAAAGACTTTGACGTGGCCACCAATGCCACGCCCGAGCAGGTCAAGAGCCTGTTCCGCCGCGCCTTCATCATCGGCAAGCGCTTCCGCATCGTGCACGTGGTGCATGGCCGTGGCCGCGAGCACGAGGTGATCGAGGTCTCCACCTTCCGTGCCTACCTCGACAACGCCGCGGCCGAGCAGGTCAGTGGCAACGAACGCACCAGCAAGCAGGCCCTGGCCGGCATGACGCATGCGGTCGACGCCAGTGGCCGCGTGCTGCGCGACAACGTCTGGGGCCCGCAGGAAGAAGACGCCGTGCGCCGCGACTTCACCATCAACGCCATGTACTACGACCCCGAGGCGCAGGTGGTGGTCGACTACCACAAGGGCATTCAGGACGCCAAGAAGAAGGTGCTGCGCATGATCGGCGACCCGGCCACGCGCTACCGCGAAGACCCGGTGCGCATCATCCGCGCCGTGCGTTTTGCCGCCAAGCTCAGCCCGCTGGGCTTCGAGATCGAGCCCAAGACGGCCGCCCCCCTGCTGTCGTCACAGACCCTGCTGGCCGATGTGCCGCAAAGCCGGCTGTTCGACGAGATGCTCAAGCTGCTGCAGACCGGCCATGCGCTGGCCACGATCGCCACCCTCAAGAAGCTGGGGCTGCAGCGTGGCATCTACCCGCTGCTGGACGTGGTGGTCGAGCGTGCCGACCAACCCTTTGTGACCGCGGCCCTGCAAGACACCGACCGACGCGTGGGCGAAGGCAAGCCGGTGGCCCCGAGCTTCCTGCTGGCCACCGTGCTGTGGCAGGACGTGCGCGACGGCTGGGAACAGCGCCTGGCGCAACGCCAGCACCCCTTCCCGGCCCTGCAGGACGCCATCGACGAGGTCTTCAACGCCCGCATCGGCGATGTGTCGGGCCGCGGCAAGCTGGCCGCCGACATGCGCGAGATCTGGGTGATGCAGCCGCGCTTCGACAAGCGCACCGGCAGCGCGCCCTATGGCCTGGTCGAGCAGGCCCGCTTCCGCGCTGGCTTTGACTTCATGCGCCTGCGCGCCGACATCGGTGAGGTGGACGAAGCCCTGGCCGAATGGTGGGAAGAATTCAGCACCGGCGACGACACCACCCGCGAAGACCTGCTGGAGCAGGTGCGCGAAGAGCAGCGCGCGCGCCAGAAGGCCACGGCCCCCAAGGTGCGCCGCGTGCCGCGCCAGGCCGAGCCGCAAGGCGAGGGCGCACCCGCCCAGCCGGCCCCGGCCAGCCGCGAACCGTCCGAGCACCCTTCAGAGCGATCGTCAGAGCGATCGACAGAGGGTGAGGGTTCCGAGGGCGCCACGCCCGCGCCGCGCAAGCGCCGCCGCCGCAAGCCTTCGGGTGCGCGCGGGGGGCAAGGTGGTGGCCAGGGTGGCGCCCCCTCCGACACCGGTGGCGACGCCCAGGGCTGAGGCCCATCCGCCCCCTGCTGAACGCCATGACCGACCTCCTTGCTGCGCCCGCGCTGGCCTGCATCGGCGTGGGTGGCAACCTGGGCGACGCCCAGGCCACCGTGCGCCAGGCCCTGGCCGATCTGGCCCGGCTGCCGCACAGCCAACTGCTCAAGGCCTCTTCGCTGTACCGCAGCGCTCCGGTGGATGCCGGAGGGCCTGATTTCATCAATGCCGTGGTCTTGGTGCAGACCCAATTGGCGCCCTTGGCCTTGTTGCACGCGCTGCAGGCGCTGGAGCAGGCCGCGGGGCGCGAGCGCCCCTACCGCCATGCGCCACGCACCCTCGACCTGGACCTGCTCAGCCACGGCGACGCCCGGCTGGACAGCGCCGAGCTGACCCTGCCGCACCCCCGCATGCGCCAGCGCGCCTTTGTGCTGCTGCCGCTGGCCGAGGTCTGGCCCGAGCAGGTGCAGGCGGCCGAGCTGGCTGCGGTGGCCGATCAGGCCATCGCGCGGCTGTGATCGCCCGCCGCTGAGCGGCGAATTCAGTCCACCTTGGCGCCAGACGCCTTCACCACCTTCTCGTACTTGGCCAGCTCGCCCTTCATGAAGGCGCCGAACTGCTCGGGCGAGGTGGGCACCGGCTCGGCCATCAGGCCCGCAAAGCGGGTCTTGGTCTCGGGTGAATTCAGGGCCGCCACAAAGGCCTGGTTCAGGCGCGTGATCACGTCCTTGGGCGTGTGCGCCGGGGCCACCAGGCCCCACCAGGTGTCGATGCTGAAGCCCTTGTAGGTCTCGGCCACGGCGGGCACCTCGGGCAACAGGGGGCTGCGCTGGGCGGTCGTCACGGCCAGGGCCTTGAGCTTGCCCGAGCGGATGTTGGGCGCCGCCGTGGCCAGGTTGTCGAAGTTGAAGTCGACCTCACCCGCCAGCAGGGCCAGCTGTGCCGGGTTGCCGCCGTTGTACGGAATGTGCAGCGCGTAGATGCCGGCCTGGGCCTTGAACATCTCGCCCGCCAGGTGGCCGGCGCTGCCACTGCCGCCGCTGCCGAAATTGAGCTTGGCCGGGTTGGCCCGCGCATAGGCCACCATGTCGGCCAGAGTGTTGATCTTGAGGCGCCGAGCCGTATCGGCATTGATCACCAGCACATTGGGCACGCGCACGATCTGGGTGATGGGGCTGAAATCACGCAGCGCATCAAAGGGCATGCGGCTGTACAGCCAGGGGTTGACGGCATGGGTGGCGGTGGCAGCGATGCCGATGGTCAGCCCATCGGGGGCCGCCTTGGCCACCTGATCGGCACCGATGTTGCCCCCCGCGCCCGGCTTGTTCTCGATGATCACCGGGCCCAGCGAATCTTTCACCCGTTCGGCCAGCACGCGGGCCGTCACATCGATGGGGCCCCCGGGGGCATAAGGCACGACGATGCGGATCGGGCGCCCGGCACCGCCGGTCTGGGCCAGGGCAGGCAGGTTGGAAAGCGCCGGCAGGGCGGCCAGCGGGCTGAGGAGGACGTTTCTGCGCTTCATGGCCTGATTGTCGTCGCGTCTGAAGGCGCAAACAAATGCTTACATCCCTTTGCAATTCAGGCGTCATGCCCTCGCACAGCCCGGGGCGTTGTCATCCACATGGAGGTTGTCTCCATGTCAATGAAGGAAGTCATCATGAAAGTCCAAGCTCTCGTCTCCGCCGTGATTGTTGCCCTGGCTGCCGGTGTGTCCGGTGTTGCGTTTGCCCAGGCGCCCGCTGCGGCACCGTCTGTCGGCCCGGCACCGGCCTCGGCCACTGTGAAGACACCTTCCACCGTCACCCCGGTGGCCGAGCCCGCTGCTGCCACCCCGGCCGCCCCGGCCGCCGACACCAAGGCTGAGCACAAGCACAAGCGCCACCACAAGCATCACAAGGATGCCGCTGCCGCCGCCGCCGCGGCACCTGCCGCCCCCGCTGCGCCGGCCAAGTAAGTCGGCAAACAGTCTGCCCTGCCTGAGGGGGTTCGGGCGGATGTGAAAAAGCCACCCTGACGTGCGTCGGGGTGGCTTTTTTTGTTGCTGCCTGGTGGCGACGGGACTGTGTTGCTCAATCAGCATCAAATGCTGCTCAATCGGCAACAAGCGACCGCAAGCTCGGCTGTCGTCGATCCAGCCATCGGGTGGTGGCACGGGCATGTGACCCAGCCCCTTGGGGAGGTGGGTTCACCCCGCGCTATCCGACTCAGGCGGCTGCGTGCTTGTCGGCTTCGCTGGTGAAGGCGTCGGCGTAGAACTCTTCGGCGGGCAGGCCGCGTTGGGCGCTGTAGGCCACCCGGGCCGATTCGACCACGATGGGGGCGCCGCAGGCATACACCTGGTGGCCCGACAGGTCGGCAAAGTCGTCCAGCACCGCCTGGTGCACAAAGCCGGTGCGGCCGCTCCAGCCGTCTTCGGGCTGGGCATCAGACACCACGGGCACGTAGCGCAGCTGGGGCATCTCGGCGGCGCGGGCCAGTACCCAGTCGTGCAGGTACAGGTCTTGTGGGCGGCGGCCGCCCCAGTACAGGGTCACGGCACGGGTGCTGCCCTTGAACTGCAGTTGCTCGATCAAGGCCTTGATCGGCGCAAAGCCGGTGCCCGAGGCCAGCAGCACGATGGGCTTGTCGCTGTCTTCGCGCAGGTAGAAGCTGCCGAAGGGCCCTTCCACGCGCAGGATGTCTTTTTCCTTCATGGCGCCGAACACATGGTCGGTGAACTTGCCGCCGGGCATGTGGCGGATGTGCAGCTCGACACCAGGCGCCTCGGCCTGGGTGTGCGGGGCGTTGGCCATCGAGTAGGCGCGGCGGGCGCCGTCACGCAGGATGAATTCGATGTACTGGCCGGCGTGGTAGCGGAAGGTCTCGGTGGCCGGCAGTTGCAGGCGCAGCTGCACCACGTCGGCCGACTTCTTGTCGAGGGCGGCCACACGCACCGGCATTTTCTTGATCGGGAAGGCGCTTTCGTCGGTCACCTGGCGCGATTCCAGCACCAGATCGGTCTGCGGCACGGCGCAGCAGGTCAGGATGAAGCCCTGGGCCGCTTCTTCGGCGCTCAAGGCCTTGCTCTGGTATTCGCCATGCACCACCTCGCCTTCGAGCTTCTTGCATTTGCACGAGCCACAGGCGCCGTCCTTGCAGCCATAGGGCAGGCCCACGCCCTGGCGGATCGCGGCGGCCAGCACGGCTTCCTCGGGGTTGGCGGTGAAGGCTCGCCCACTGGGCTGCACGGTGATGTTGAAGCTCATCTTTTCGGTATCCTCGGGGCCGTCTTTAGAAACTGGAAAGCCCCGATTTTGCCTTCAAACCAAAGCCCTCTCGGCGCCTTGCCCGCGCGGTTCCGGCGCCAACGCCTGTTGATCGTGGGCTGCGGTGACGTGGGCCAACGCGTGGCGCGGCAGTTGGTGGGGCGCGTGCGCGTGCTGGCACTGACCTCGTCGCCCGAGCGGGTGCCCGCGTTGCGTGCCCAGGGCATCACGCCCCTGCTGGGCGATCTGGACCAGCCCGCCACCCTGCGCCGCCTGGCCGGCCTGGCCCAGCGGGTGCTGCACCTGGCGCCGCCCCCGGCCCAGGCCCCCGGGGCGTGGTGGCTGGACCCGCGCTCGCTGGCCCTGGCGCGCAGCCTGCGCCGGCGCAGTCTGCCCAGTGCCCTGGTGTATGGCTCAACCAGCGGGGTGTATGGCGACTGCGCCGGGGCCGTGGTGGCCGAAACCCGCAGCCTGCAGCCCACCACGCCACGGGCCCAGCGCCGGGTGGATGCCGAGCGCGTGATGCGCCACCTGGGCCGCAGCCTGCGCGTGAGCATTCTGCGCATCCCCGGCATCTATGCCCCCGACCGCGAAGGCGGTACGCCGCGCACCCGCCTGCTGCGTGGCACGCCCGTGCTGCGGCGCGAAGACGATGTCTACACCAGCCACATCCATGCCGACGATCTGGCCACCGCCTGCCAGCTGGCGCTGTGGCGTGGCCGGCCCCAGCGCATCTACAACGTGTGCGACGACACACGCTTGCTGATGGGTGACTACTTTGACCTGGCCGCCGACCTCTACGGTCTGCCGCGCCCGCCCCGGGTGGCCCGCGACGAGGCGCGCGAGCAGTTGCCTGTGAGCCTGTTGAGCTTCATGAGCGAGTCGCGTCGCCTGCTCAACACCCGGATGAAGAGCGAGCTGCGGCTGGCGCTGCAGCACCCCACCGTGCGTGAGGGCTTGGGTGAGGACTTGCGAGATGGCGTGTAGGAGGCTGTGACGGGCTGAGCCCTGGTGCGGCCTCCTTGCTCCGTTCGGGCGCTCAGTCTGGCTTGTGGGCCTGCACCTCGGCCTTGGAGACCTGGCGGCGCAGCCGGATGTTGAGCATTTCCACCGCCACCGAGAACGCCATCGCGAAGTAGATGTAGCCCTTGGGCACGTGGTGGTCAAAGCCCTCGGCAATCAGCACCACCCCCACCACCACCAGGAAGGACAGGGCCAGCATCTTGATCGTGGGGTGCTGCGACACAAAGCGCCCGATGGCGCTGGCAAACACCATCATCAGGCCCACCGAGGCCACCACGGCGGCAATCATCACAGTCACGTTGTCGACCATGCCGACCGCGGTGATGATCGAGTCGAGCGAGAACACCAGGTCGACCAGCATGATCTGCACGATCACCGAGCCGAAGCTGCTGCGCCCGCCCGCGCTGTCGTGGTGCTCTTCGCCCTCCAGGGTCTGGTGGATCTCGCCGGTGCTTTTCCAGATCAGGAACAGCCCCCCCGCGATCAGGATCAGGTCGCGCCCCGAGATGTCCTGGCCCCAGGCGCTGAACACCGGGGCGTTGAGCCCGATGATCCAAGACAGCACCAGCAGCAGGCCGATGCGCATGAACATGGCCATGAACAGGCCCAGGCGCCGGGCCCGATCCCGCTGGGCTTCGGGCAGGCGGTCGACCAGCACCGAGATGAAGATCACGTTGTCGATGCCCAGCACCAGTTCCAGGGCGGTCAGGGTGGCAAAGGCCAGCCAGGCCTGGGGAGAGCTCAAGAGTTCCATCATGGGGTGTTGTCTCGTTGCGAAAAGCCGTTTGTAGCCGGTTTCGGCGCTTCTGGGCAGTGCCAGATGTAAAAGGCTGGCGCACGGATGGGCGGCGGACGGCAGGCCGATGTCCATTGATGCGGGTCAAGCCTGAGTGCGGGGCGGAGGTCGAAAATGACACTTTGATGACCGATGGGGTGGCCTCCGTGGTGCTGCCCCAGACAGGTTCTGAGCACGGCCACGATGTTTTCCGGAGACCCTGACATGACAGAACGCCCATCGACCCCCCGAGCGGCTGGCGCGCCCACTGCTGGCGCCCAAGCCAACCCCAGCAACAACACGGCCGCCGCCGCCGCGGGCAAAACCCGCTCAAAAGGCGCTGCACGCCCTGCTCGCAGCGAACGCAGCACGCGCCGCGGCGACGTGGCGCCTTCGGTGGCGCCGCGTGCCCTGGCCCGCCACGTGGCCCGCGAGGCCACCGATGCGGCGCAGCACAAGCAGCTGTCGGTGGTGAAGTCGCTGGTGGCGGGCGGGGCGGGGGATCCGGCTGAAGCGGCGGCTTCGATTGAGCAACGTACCGCCTCGCTGCGCGCCATGCTCGATGGGGTGTCGCAGGACGACCTGCAGATGCTGCTGCAGGAGCTGCGCCCCAACCAGGCCCTGACCGGCGAAAAAGACACCGGCAACCCCGACGAGGAACTGGCCCGCGACTGGCGCCAGGGCGGCTACCCCTACCGCCACCTGATGCGCCGCGCCAGCTACGAGCGCGAGAAGTTCAAGCTCCAGGTCGAGCTGCTCAAGCTGCAGGCCTGGGTCAAGGAGACTGGCCAGCGCGTGGTGATCCTGTTCGAGGGGCGCGATGCCGCCGGCAAGGGCGGTACCATCAAGCGTTTCATGGAGCACCTCAACCCCCGCGGCGCGCGTGTGGTGGCTCTCGAGAAGCCCTCCGAGATCGAGCGCGGCCAGTGGTACTTTCAGCGCTATGTGCAGCACCTGCCCACCCGCGGCGAGATCGTGATGTTCGACCGCAGCTGGTACAACCGCGCCGGGGTTGAGCGGGTGATGGGCTTCTGCACCGATGCCGAGTACACCGAGTTCATGCGCCAGGCGCCCGAGTTCGAGCGCAACCTGGTGCGCAGCGGGGTGCACCTGATCAAGTTCTGGTTTTCGGTCAGCCAGAGCGAGCAGCGCCGCCGCTTCAAGGAGCGCGAGGCCCACCCGCTCAAGCAATGGAAGCTCAGCCCCATCGACAAGGCCTCGCTCGACAAGTGGGACGACTACACCCGGGCCAAAGAGGGCATGTTCTTCGAGACCGACACCGCCGATGCCCCCTGGACGGTGATCAAGAGCGACTGCAAGAAGCGCGCGCGCCTGAACGCCATGCGCTACGTGTTGCACATGCTGCCGTATGGCAACAAGGACAGCGAGCACCTTGGCAAGCTCGACCCCCTGATCGTGGGCCGAGCCCATGTGGTCTATGAGCGCGGCGAGCGCCCGGGTGGCGCGCTGCTGTAGGCGCCGTTGAGGGGCCTCCAGGGCCCGGCGTGTCGCCGAGGTGTCCTCGGGGGGCGTTGGCGTCGATAGCATGGCCGACGGGTCCCCGGGCCCAACGGCCGGGGCCTGGGCGCTTGTGCACCGGGTGGCTGGCAGGCCAACGGGGCTTGTTCGATCGCAACCAACGAACCGGAGACAAGCCATGCCTTTTCAGCCCTCTGTCATCCAGCGCATCGCCATTGGCGACATGCTGCGCCGTGCCGCCGCCCGAGCGCCGGGCAAAACCGCCCTCATCGAAGGCGAGCGCTGCCTGAGCTACCGCGAGCTCGACCAGCGCTGCAACCAGCTGGCCAACCACCTGCTGGCCCAGGGCCTGAAAAAAGGCGATGCGGTGGCCACGCTGTGCCTCAACAGCATCGAGCAGGTGGTGATGGCCTTCGGCATTGCCAAGGCCGGCCTGGTCTGGGTGCCCATGAACGTGATGCTGGCGGGCGAGCAGATCCAGTACATCCTGGGCCAGGTCGAGGCCCGGCTGGTGATCGCCGACGACGAGCTGCTGGCGCCCGTGCGCGCCGCCATCGAGGCCGTGTGCCCCGCCGTGCTGGTCAACCGGGTCAGCAGCCCGCCCGGGGTGGCCGGCCCCTGGCTGCAAGAGGTCTTGCAGGCCGCCCCCACCGATGAGCCCGAGGTGCAGATCGAAGACCGCGACCTGGCCCAGATCATGTTCACCAGCGGCACCACCGCCCACCCCAAGGGCGTGGCGATCAGCCACCTGGCGGTGTTTGTGGCCTCGCTCAGCGGGGCGATCGAAGGCGGCATCCAGCATGACGACGTGACCGGCGTGGTGATGCCGGTTTTCCACTGTGCCGAGCACTCGCTGGTGGCGGCCTTTGTGCACCTGGGGGCCACGATGGTCATCGTGCGCCGCTTCGAGCCCGTGGCCTTCATGCGCACGGTGCAGCAGCACCGCCTGAGCTGGATCTTTCTGCTGCCCATGATGTACCGGGCTCTGCTGGACCACCCGCAGCGCGCCGAGTTCGACCTCGGCTCGCTGCGCCTGTGCCTGTATGCCATGCAGCCCATGGAGCCGGCCTTGCTGCGCCGCCTGACCGAAGAGATCTGCCCGCGCTTTGCCCTGGCCAGCGGCCAGACCGAAACCTACCCCGGCACCACCTACTTCAAGCCCGAGTACCAGCTGAGCAAGCCCGGGCCTTACTGGGGCACGCCCGCGTTGATCAACGACCTGGCCATCATGGACGACGAGGGGCAACTGCTGCCCCAGGGGCAGGTGGGCGAGCTGGTGGTGCGCGGCCCCAATGTCATGAACGGCTACTACAAGAACCCCGAGGCCACAGCCGAGGCCTGTCGCCACGGCTGGCATCACACGGGGGACCTGTGCTTCTACGACCCCGACGGCCTGCTGGTGTTTGTCGACCGCAAGAAAGACATGATCAAGACCGGGGGCGAGAACGTGGCGTCCATCACGGTCGAAACGGCCTTGCTGGGCCACCCCGCGGTGGGCAACGCCGTGGTGGTGGGCCTGCCGCATGAGCACTGGACCGAGGCCGTGACCGCCTTCGTGGTGCTCAAGCCCGGCCAGGCCGCCGATGCCGAGGCCGTGCTGGCCCATTGCCGGCAGCGCCTGGCACGCCACGAGGTGCCCAAGGCGGTGGTGTTTCTGCCGGCCTTGCCCACCACGGCCACCGGCAAGATCCAGAAAAACGTGCTGCGCCAGCAGTACCAGCAGCACTTTCAGGCCTGAGGGCGCGCTGGGCTTGGGTTCAGCTTGTGCTCAGAGCACCTTCTGGGCGCGCAACTCGGCGATGCGGGCGGCATCCAGCCCCAGCTCGCGCAGCACCTCGTCGGTGTGCTGGCCCAGGGCCGGCGGGGCGTTGCGCAGCACGGGCGGGTTGTCGGCCAGGCGCAGCGGGCTGGCCACGCCGCAGATCTGCGCAATGCCGTCGCCCGCGTCGCGCGGCAGCGTCACGGCCAGGCCGCGGGCCTGCACCTGGGCATCGTCAAAGGCGCGCCCGATGTCGTTGATCGGGCCACAGGGCACGGCCTTGTCTTCGAGCAGGGTGATCCAGTCGGCCGTGTTGCGGGTGCGGGTGAGTTCGCCCATCAGCGGGATCAGCGTTTCGCGGTGCTTCACTCGCAGGGTGTTGGTGGCAAAGCGCTCGTCCTGGGCCCATTCCGGCCGCCCGGCAGCGGCACAGAAGCGGGCAAACTGGCCGTCGTTGCCGATGGCCAGCAGCACGGCGCCGTCGGCCGTCGGGAAGTCTTGGTAAGGGGCCAGGCTGGGGTGGCTGTTGCCCTGGCGCCCGGGCACCTTGCCGGTGTTGAGAAAGCCCGCCGCCTGGTTGGCCAGGATGGCCATGCCCACGTCCAGCAGGGACATGTCGATGTGCTGGCCCTTGCCCGTCTGGTGCCGCACGTTGAGCGCGGCCAGGATGGCGGTGGAGGCATAGACCCCGGTGAACAGATCGGTCAGCGCCACACCCACCCGCAGCGGGCCGCCGCCGGGTTGGTCGTCGGCCCGGCCGGTGATGCTCATCATGCCGCTCATGGCCTGGATCATCAGGTCATAGCCGGCCCGCTCGGCATAGGGCCCGTCCTGGCCGAAGCCGGTCACCGAGCAGTAGATCAGCCGCGGGTTCAGCGCCAGCAGGCTGGCGTGGTCCAGCCCGTACTGCTGCAAGCCACCCACCTTGAAATTCTCCACCACGATGTCGGCGCGCAGCGCCATCTCGCGGATCAGGGCCTGCCCCTCGGCGCTGGCCATGTCGATCGTCACCGAGCGCTTGTTGCGGTTGCAGGCTGTGAAATAACTGGCCTGGCTCGTGTCCTGCCCCGCCGCATCCTTCAGGAACGGAGGCCCCCAGTGCCGGGTGTCATCCCCCGCCCCAGGCCGCTCCACCTTCACCACATCCGCCCCCAGATCCGCCAGGATCTGCGTGCACCAGGGCCCCGCCAGCACACGGGACAAATCAAGAACTTTGAGACCCGCAAGGGCCCCAGGCTGAGGTGTGGGGAGGTGAGTCATGAGGCAGTTTTCAGACGATGGCATGCCGAAGATCCGAGGGCCCCGATGCCCATCAGTAGATCCAAGTACAAGGAAACAACAGGGGGCTGGCCAACAGGTCGCGGTCCGGTCTTGGCACCGGCAAGCGCAGCGAAGCCCGTTCCAGGATACCGCGGAGCTGGCTCTGCCAGTCCGCAGGTATCGCCCCCTTGAGGGGGGGTGGGGCTACACGCAGTGAGCCCCGGCAGGGGTGGGTCAGTTCCCGAAGGCGGCAATCCCAGTCTGCGCCCGGCCCAGAATCAGGGCGTGCACGTCATGGGTGCCTTCATAGGTGTTCACCACCTCCAGGTTCACCAGGTGGCGGGCCACACCGAACTCGTCGCTGATGCCGTTGCCCCCCATCATGTCGCGCGCCAGGCGGGCGATGTCGAGCGCCTTGCCGCAGGAGTTGCGCTTGATGATCGAGGTGGTTTCCACCGCGGCCGTGCCTTCGTCCTTCATGCGGCCCAGGCGCAGGCAGCCTTGCAGGCCCAGTGCGATCTCGGTCTGCATGTCGGCCAGCTTCTTCTGGATCAGCTGGTTGGCGGCCAAGGGGCGGCCGAACTGCTTGCGGTCCAGGGTGTATTGGCGAGCGGTGTGCCAGCAGAACTCGGCGGCACCCAGGGCGCCCCAGGCGATGCCGTAGCGTGCGCTGTTCAGGCAGGTGAAGGGGCCCTTCAGGCCTTGCACTTCAGGGAAGGCGTTTTCTTCAGGCACGAACACATCGTCCATCACGATTTCGCCGGTGATCGAGGCGCGCAGGCCCACCTTGCCGTGGATGGCCGGGGCGCTCAGGCCCTTCATGCCCTTTTCGAGCACAAAGCCGCGGATCGGGCCCACGGCGCCGCCTTCGGACACTTCCTTGGCCCACACCACGAACACGTCGGCGATGGGGCTGTTCGAGATCCACATCTTGCTGCCCTTGAGCTTGTAGCCGCCGGCGGTCTTGTAGGCGCGGGTGGCCATGCTGCCGGGGTCGGAGCCGTGGTCGGGTTCGGTCAGACCGAAGCAGCCGATCCATTCGCCCGTGGCCAGCTTGGGCAGGTACTTCTGGCGCTGGGCTTCGGTGCCGAATTCATAGATGGGCACCATCACCAGCGAGCTCTGCACGCTGGCCATCGAGCGGTAGCCCGAATCGACACGCTCGATTTCGCGGGCGATCAGGCCGTAGGCCACGTAGTTCAGGCCGGGGCCGCCGTACTGCTCGGGGATGGTGGGGCCCAACAGGCCCAGCTCGCCCATTTCGCGGAAGATGGCCGGATCGGTCTTTTCGTGGCGGAAGGCTTCCAGCACGCGCGGTGCCAGCTTGTCCTGGCAGTAGGCGGCGGCAGCGTCCCGGATCATGCGCTCGTCGTCGGTGAGCTGTTGGTCGAGAAGAAAGGGGTCAGCCCATTGGAAGGCGGCACGGCTCATGAGGGGTCTCCGGTCAGTGGCAGAAAAGCGATTGCTTGGTGTGGAGCATCGTAGCGGGCGGCGCGGTCTGGCGCAAACGAGTATTTGACATCCAGATATTCATCAAATGCATTTCTTGTTTCAAAAAAACCCTGAAAATGCCTTTGATCTGCTTCACAAGTTCCATAACAGCATGAGACGCAAAATCCCCTCCACCCAGGCCCTGGCCTGCTTCGAGGCCGCGGCCCGGCACGAGAGCTACACCCGCGCCGCGCAAGAGCTGGCCCTCACGCAAAGCGCCGTCTCGCGCCAGGTGACCGCCCTGGAGGATTTTCTCGGCGTGGCCCTGTTCCGCCGCACCCGGCACGGCGTGGCGCTCACGCCCAGCGGCGCCAACTACTGGCGCCAGGTGTCGCGCCGCCTGCAAGGCCTGGAGCGCGACACCCTGGACGTGATGGCCCACCAGGGCCTGGGCGGGGGGCTGGTGCTGGCGGCCGTGCCCACCTTTGCCACCCGCTGGCTGATCCCCAGGCTGCCCGACCTGGCGCAGCGCCACCCCGATCTGGTGGTGCACATCGAAACCCGCACCCGCCCGTTTCTGTTTGCCGACACCGAGTTCGATGCCGCCCTGTACGCCGGCACCCCCGAGCAGGTGGCCAACTGGCCCGGGGTGCGGGCGGTGCACCTGCTGAGCGAAGAGGTGGTGCCGGTCTGCAGCCCCCACTGGCTGCGCAGCCGGGGCCTGAGCCCGGGCGGGCTCACGCCGCAGGCCCTGGCGGGCTTGCCGCTGCTGCAGCAAAGCACGCGGCCCTACGGCTGGCGGCAATGGTTCGATGCCCAGGGCACCGAGGCCCCGCGCGCCATGGAGGGGCCGCGCTACGAGCTGTTCTCGATGCTGGCGGTGGCCGCTTCGCATGGCCTGGGGGTGGCGCTGATGCCGCCGCTGCTGATCGAGTCCGAGCTGGCGCGTGGCGAACTGGTGCTGGCCTGCGCGGCCGCTTTGCAGGGCGAGCGGGGCTACTACCTGGTCACGCCCGCGCAGGACGATCCGCCGGTGCTGACGGCTTTTCGCGACTGGTTGATGGGGCAGGTGGCACGGGTGAGCGAGGTGAATCCGCAGCCACCGGTGTCGGCGACGGCGGCTTGAAAACTGCGTTTTTTTAGCATTTACAAGCGC